>Ga0255052_10000840_pt1 | contig 24019 bp, 22 predicted proteins | sample JV7_2_21_MG_FD_188632 | JGI IMG/M metagenome (GOLD analysis project Ga0255052, IMG submission 188632) | Seawater microbial communities from Jervis Inlet, British Columbia, Canada - JV7_2_21 | ecosystem: Environmental > Aquatic > Marine > Inlet | place: Canada: British Columbia | collected... | reverse complement strand
ACCATCTCGGGCAAATCGGGGTGCAGGAACGGCTCGCCCCAGTTGTAGAGGTGCAGCTCTCTCGCTGTAGGTCCGAGCGCATTGAGCGCCTTGCGAAAAGTATCCATGCTCATGCGGCCTACCGGCTTAATCTGACGCAGGCCCGAGGGGCAGAGAGCGCACTTAAGCTGGCAGAGGTTTGTCGGCTCCACATACACGACCGGCGGCAGCGTACGCAGCACAGGCCTGGCCAGCTTCCATTCGAGCCGATTGAGCCGATGGTTCCAGGTCTTTCGAACGACTGATACTGATAGGGAACTTGATTTCAACATACGGGCGTGATCTTATCGCCCGGGATATGGAAATTCAAGGGAAGAAATTGGTCCTGGGCGTGCCATGGTTATCCCAAATAAACTCCTGCTCCCATTGTTTTCTCATATGTTCGAGATTTTTTGCCGGCGCTCCTGACTTCATGTTTTATAATGACGTGCGCGCAAACAATATCTTGTTCAACTGTCAATGGTTGGATTGAGTTTACATTTGGCCAATTAGCGAAGTTTGATGTTGGAATGAATTGGAGTCTGTGATGCCAAGAGTGAGTGTGATTATTCCCACGTACAATCGTGGTTATATAGTCAATGATGCCATAGCCAGCATCCTGGCGCAAACCATGGGTGACTTCGAAATACTCATGGTTGATGATGGTTCTACGGATGACACACGCCGGGTCATAGATACAATCGCGGATGAGCGAATCAGGTACATTTACGAGGAGAACGGAGGTGTATCCAGTGCACGCAATCTGGGGATTGTGCGGGCAAAAGGGACCTATATTGCGTTTCTTGATTCTGATGATGTATGGCCGGAGTGTTTTCTTGAAGCAACCAGCTATGCGCTTGATGCCAGCCAGGACCATGGTTTGGCATATACGGCAACAGTGCAGGAATTTCCGGACGGCAGAAAAGAAACTGACAATCTGAAACGCTGTGTATCAGGCCAGGTAACTATTCAGTTGTTTATGCATAGTACGATATGGCCTATGGCAGTATTGATCCGCCGCTCAGTGCTTGATGATTTCTGGCTCGATGAGAATCTTATGATCTGTGATGACAACGATGCCTTTATGAGGCTGTCAACTATAACGAGATTTATATTCGTACCTGATGTGTATGTGACTCGACATGCCAGTGATGACCGCCACAGCAATGCTCTCTATACATATGTTTCCGATCCCAAGACAAGTCAGTCGCACGGCAATTGCAGCTTAGACTACTACATGCACTGTGTCCAAGAACTGGCTGAAGCCGTTGACCAGCCCCATTATTTTGTCTTGAGCGATGAACCTCGGTGGGCCTGCGCAAATTTGAAGCTTGACGCTCCTGTCACGATTATCGATCATAACGGTACAGCCCAAGCGTATGAGGATTTACGTCTGATGCGTCATTGCAGGCATCATATCATTGCCAACAGCAGTTTTTCCGGGTGGGGGGCGTGGTTGAATCCAAGACCAGACAAGTTAGTCTACGCGCCCAAACAGTGGTTTTCCCACGACAAATGGGATTTTCAGGATGTCGTTGCAACTAGATGGCAGCAAAGATAAGACGACAGATGCCGGTCAATAGCCTTGAATGCGCCAGTTATTGGGCATGAGTGTCTTTATCTTGAGATATGACCCAACCCAGTGTGATCTTTCTACGCAGATGCGGCGATCAGTGGGATAAGCCCCTTACCACGTGTGTTTGAGCTTGACCGTGGCGTGGCCGTATGATATTGTTCCTGCCTATAATTTGGTTAAACCTGGAGTGATCGTGTCTAAAAAGAAAGGTGATTTAACCGCTTTCTTGCGGATATTTAAGTATGTACGACCGCAGTGGCCGCGCGTGGTGGCTGTTATCCTGGTGGTCGTTGTGATCGCCATGCTGTTTTCCCTGAGCTTTATGACCATTGGCCCGTTGCTGAAGGTGATGATGGGGGAAGAGGGACTGCACGGCTGGGTGGACAGGAATATCTGCGGTATGCGCTACGGCCTGGATTTCTATGTGCCGGAACTGGCTGACTTTGCGGACAGCCGTGATTCCCTGATTGCCCGCTATTTACAGATTACAGAGGTTGATGAAGAAGAGGTGGCGTATGCTGCAGGGCTGCGCGTTGGGGACAAGATACTTGGCGTGGGCAAGCCGTTGCTCGGGGCGGATAGTGCGGGGATACCTGCAGCGCAAATGCTGCAATTACTGGCTGAAGCTGAGGGAGGGAGTGATATTGCCGTTCAGATCAATAGAGATAATGAGCTGGGCATATCTGAACCGCAAGAGTTTTCCTTTGTCTGCCCTGCGAGGACAGGTGTGGAGGGTTGGGCCATAGAGAAAATTCAAAAAGCAATGCGATTTGTGCCCCGTGGGCAGACACGTGAAACCAAGCGGCGTGCGATCATCTTTATCATCGTCGTAATGGGAGGGGTGACGATCATTCGATGTTTTGCGAGATTTGTGCAGAACTACCTGGCTGCAAAGATCGTGCAGGTGTCTGTGGCGCAGTTACGTGAGGACTGTTTTGCCAAGGTAATGCATATGCCTGTGGGGCATTTCTCTACCCAGGGAACGAGCGATACGATCAGTCGGATTCTTGGTGATACAGCCGCAACCGGCAAGGGAGTGAAGATACTGCTGGGCAAGGCGCTACGCGAGCCCATGAAGGCGATTGGACTTTTGGTGGGCGCCATGTATATCAGTGCCAAACTGTGCCTCATATTTCTCTGCATGGCGCCAGTTGTCATTGGGATGTTTGGCATTCTCGGTGGCAAGATCAGAAAGGCAACAAAACGATCACTCATCAGCAGTGCGGCCGTGCTGGGTCGAGTGACCGGCGTGGTGAACGCCTTACGTGTGGTCAAGGTATATAATAATCAGCAGCGGGAGAGTGAGCACTATCGCTCCGTAAACCGGCGGTTATTGCGCCATACCCTGCGTATTGCCAAGGTACAGGCCGTGACCAATCCGTTTATGGAAGTACTGGGCATGATCGCCGGTTCTGCGGCATTGATTGTGGGGGCCTATTGGGTCACCTCTGTGAATCCTGCCAATCAGATAAAGCCGAGCGATTTCCTGGTGTTGTTGGTTCTGTTGGGAAGCGCTGCTGAGGCGATCCGCAAAGTCAGTGACGTGTGGAACCACATCCAGAGCGCCAACGCGGCTTCGGAGAGGGTCTTCGAGATCATCGATCTGCCCGGCGAGGTGGAAAAAGCGGATGCAATTGCATTGAAACCCCTGCAAACAAGTATAGAGTTTCGTGACATATGGTTTACCTATTCGGGCAATGATGGGCCCACACTGAAGGGTGTTAATCTGACCGTGAAAGCCGGTGAAACTGTCGCCGTGGTCGGCCCCAACGGTTCCGGTAAGACAACGCTCATTAATCTCCTCCCACGGTTTTATGACCCGGATAGCGGGACTATTATGATTGATAGCAGTGATATTCGGGAGGGCACGCTTAGAAGCTTGCGGGGTCAGATCGGTATGGTGACTCAGAACGTCGTCACGTTCAATGAGTCAGTTGCAGCGAATATCGGATATGGCAAGCATAATGCGACTTCAGAGGAAATCATCACAGCGGCCAAGTGCTCCTATACGCACGAGTTTGTCGCGCCCTTGCCCGATGGATATGACACGGTCATCGGGGAAAACAATGCGGGTTTCAGTGGGGGCCAGTTGCAGAGAATCGTCATTGCCAGAGCCATCATAAAGAATCCTACAATATTGATATTCGATGAGGCCATGAGTCAGATTGATGCCGATAGCGAGGCCAAGATCAACCGGGCCCTGGAAGAGCTGATGAAGAACCGGACCTGTTTTGTCATTGCTCACCGCTTCAGCACTGTCATAACGGCCGATCGAATCGTGGTGATGGACAATGGACACATTGCCGCCCAGGGTACACACGCCGAGTTAATGGAGAATTCCCCTCTGTATCGTAGTCTCTATGAGACCCAGCTTATATCGCGTGAATAATCGTTACTTATTGACTGAGCCTGTTGGTTATTACTGAGGTGTTGGACAAGCTAAGCGAGTATGGAGTCAAGGGCTACTGATATCAGATTGTACCATTAGTGATCAAACAAGTTGACAAGGTCCATGATAGGGGAGGCAAGCGCTTTGATGAGGGGTGATCCTGCAATACGGTTGTGATGTTTCGAGTCGAAGTTGTTCTCTTAGACCTGCCCCCTTATGTTGGCCCATCCGTTATGAGAGCATTTCACAATAATTTGGGACGAATTTTCTTGATGTTCCGCGTCATATGGCTACAATCCCGTTACCAGTTGTGATCTCGCCGGTCCGGACGCGATTGTGCTGAGACCAGAAACACAGGACCAACATAAGGACGAACAAATGAGTGCGAAAGATATCAAGAGATTGGATTTACCAAAGATCGAAGACCATCGCGGCAACCTGACTTTTATCGAACAGGGCAGACATATTCCATTCGAGATTGAGCGAGTATATTATCTTTATGATGTTCCCGGGGGAGGTGTTCGCGGCGGTCACGCACACAAAGAGCAACATGAGTTCATCATCGCGGCCAGCGGGAGCTTCGACGTCATCCTGGATGAAGGAAGAAGCAATACTCGATACCACATGAATCGCTCCTATTACGGCCTGTATACGCCGCCCATGACATGGAGAGAACTGGACAATTTTTCTTCCGGCTCCGTGTGCCTGGTATTGGCTTCGGGTCTTTTTGATGAAGCCGATTATATCAGAGACTATAGTGATTTCGAAAAGATGCTCGATAGATGAGTGTGGTAGGTCACGTATCGGGCATCCGGCGTTGGTTTCTCAGTAGAATGTCATGAATAAACAAAGCGACTATGACTGCGCTGCAACAATCCACCCGTTGTCGGATGTGCAGGCCAGGAACATAGGTAGAAACACCAGGGTGTGGCAATACGTTGTCATTCTTCGAGGTGCGACTATCGGGGACGACTGCAACATCTGCTCGCATTGCTTCATCGAAAACGATGTGGTGATCGGCAATCGGGTCACTGTAAAGTGTGGGGTCCGGATATGGGACGGCGTCACCATAGAGGATGACGTCTTCATCGGACCGAATGCGACCTTCACTAACGATAAATTTCCGCGCTCCAAGGATTATAAGGAACCTGCAAAGACGCTGGTGAAAAGAAACTCTTCGATAGGAGCAAACGCAACAATCCTCTCACATATTGAAATTGGTGAAAACGCCATGGTTGCCGCCGGGGCGGTTGTTACAAAGGATGTGTCCCCCGGCACGGTTGTCGCGGGTAATCCCGCCGAAGTAATGAGGGAAATTGAGCACTAACCATCGGTTCCTCGACCTCTGGCAGAATGACATGAAGAGTGTAATTCAGGCCCTCAGGAAAATCCGATACAGACTTATTTCCGACATGAGCATTGTTTCCGGCAAACCTATCGTCCGGCAACCGGTGCGGTTCTGTGGAAAGGGGAAGATTGTCTTCGATCAGAAGGTCAGCCTGGGCTACTTCCGTTCGCCATTCTTCTTCAGCGGCTATATTCATATCGAAGCCAGGACGTCTGAGTCCGTGATCAGGATTGGCAAGGGGACCGATGTCAACAACAATTGTGTTCTGGTCTCTGAAGGTGCCGGGATTGAGATTGGTCGCAATTGCCTTATAGGGCCGGAAGTCTGTGTTTTCGATTCGGACTTTCATGGCCTCTTGGAACGGGGCAAGCCTCTGAGAGGGGCGGTCGAGATTGGTGACAACGTTTTTGTCGGCGGGCGCGCGCTGATCCTCAAAGGCGTTCATGTTGGGGACAACTCTACGATTGCAGGCGGGGCGGTTGTGGCAAAGGATGTGCCGGCCAACACGGTAGTTGCCGGAAATCCGGCCACGGTAGTTAAGGTGCTGGAATGATCAAATTTCTTGACCTAAGAGCTGTAAACGAGCGATATACGGGCGACATTCGGGCCGCATTCGATCGAATTCTCGACAGCGGCTGGTACCTCCTGGGCAAAGAGCTTGAGGGCTTCGAGTCGGAGTTTGCCGCACATTGCCGAACCAAGCATGCCGTGGGTGTGGCCAGCGGTCTGGACGCCCTGATTCTCATCATCCGGGCGTACGGCTTTGGCTCCGGCGACGAGATTATCGTTCCATCAAACACGTACGTTGCCACGGTTCTTGCGATAACTGCGTGCGGCGCCGAACCTGTCTTTGTCGAACCCGATCCAGAGACTCATCTGATCGAGGCGACGGAAATCGAGGAAAGGATCACCGATAGCACCAAGGCCGTCTTGCCTGTTCATCTGTATGGCCAGAGTTGCGAGATGGACGCAATTTGTGAGCTTGCCGCCAAGTGTAGGCTCAAAGTTATCGACGACGCTGCTCAGGCGCATGGCGCTGTGCGCGAAAAAGACCCTGTAGGGTCGGGTCTTGGTGGACGTGCAATGGCATTTAGTTTCTATCCCAGCAAGAACCTGGGCGCCATGGCGGACGCGGGCGCCGTCGCCACCAACGATGGCGAACTCGCGGAGAGGATACGAGCACTCAGGAATTACGGATGCGGCGAGAGATACTATAACAAATACCTGGGAGTCAACAGCAGGATGGATGAACTGCAGGCTGCTGTGGTGAGAATCAAGCTGAAAGGCTTGGGTGAGGATAATGCCCGGCGGCGCGAGATCGCAAAATACTACCTTGAGACCATAAAGAACGACAGAATTATTCTGCCGAAGCCCCCAAAAAATCCCCAGGATCATGTATGGCATCTGTTTGTCATAACCACGAAAGAACGAGACAGATTGAGACAACACCTCCTGGATAACGAAATACAGAGCCAGGTACATTACCCTGTCCCGCCTCATAAGCAGCAATGCTACGGCGACTATAACAGCCTGTCTCTGCCAATCGCCGAGCGTATAGCGAACGAAGTCCTTAGTCTGCCAATATCGCCGGTGATGAGCAAAGGGGATGTCCAAAGAGTTGCGAGGAGTGTAAGTGACTGGAAATAAGCGACCCCTTGTATCTGTAATCATGCCTTACTACAACGGCCGCAGGTTTGTGAGGGAGGCTATCGAATCGCTTCTGAGCCAGACGTATGAGAACATCGAGATTGCTGTGGTGAACGACGCCTCGCCCGACAAGGAAGACTCTGATTACATCGGGAAGCTCGCCGACGAGTTTGGGTTCAAGCTCATTGAGCACTTGGTCAACGAAGGCATCGGCCAAACAATGGCCGATGCAGTCGAAGCATCAAGCGGAGATTTCATTGCAGAGCTGTCTCAGGACGATCTCTACAAACCTGAGAAAATCGAACGACAAATAGACGAGCTGACGAAGAATGAATTAGATGCCGTCTACACGGCCGGCGACGTTCTATATCAAGACAGCGGAGAGGTTAAGAGCCGCAACACGGCAAAGACGAAGGAAATCATCGAATCAGGCGCCGCGGCCGAAAAGCTGAGACTTCAGAATCTCCCATGTATATCAATTCAGGGTCTTCTTGCAAAACGCTCTGTGTTTGAAAAGGATATCGTCCCCATTTGGCGGGAATATCTTCTGGATGATTGGCCGGTCAACATACGTCTGTTTGAGCGATACAAAGTCGGATTCATTGAAGATCCTCTCTGGAGAAGCAGGGCGCACGGGCTAAACACGAGTGTGAACATCTGGAAGTGGCTCGGGCCGCAGATTGAAGTGGCTGCGCGAATGGCGCCGGAGCACCTAAAGGCCGAAGCGGTTGGAAACCGCCTTTCCAGCATGGCCCGCAGATTGTACAAGCAACGCGGTAAAAGGCAGGAAATCGTACGTCTTGCCTTTGCGGGCCTGATGCTCACGGAATCACGCGAGCAGTACACGAAAGCGGCAAGAGTGCTGGATAAGATCCCATCTCCAGAGAAGAAGACAATCGCAAGTTCCAGAGTTGAACTTCTCGAGACTATACTAGGCTCGGCACAAGAAGGAACTAAACCGCAGAGACCACCAGACACGGAGTGGAAGGATCTGGGCAAGAACATAGCAGAGCTTGTGAGCACTTATGAGGGTGGCCGCAGGCTGCATGAGATCGGCAGAGCGTTCTTCTCACTGGCCAACAACATTCTCCTTGAAGACCGCTCTCCGAGCCAGGCGGTTCGTACTGCGCTTGCGTCGCTGATGTTGATGAACAATGCGCAAGATGTGACAAGAACGGCAGATTTGGTTCGTTCGGTCCCCGCCGAAAGCAGGGACCGAGTAATTGGTCAAAAGAGGCGGATTCTAAAGGTAAGAAGCAGGCCGACCTTGAGATCCCTTTTCCGGAAATAAGCGACGGATCTGGGATGAAATGATGTGTTTAGATGATTTAGAATATGTCGCCTAAAGAGTGCGAAAGTCTACTAGTAGCGATACAGCAAAAATGAAGAACTGCACCTTATTTATCGCCAGTTGTGACAAGTATCACCAGGCTTGGGAACCTTTCTTTTTCTTCATCAAGAAACATTGGCCTGGTTTTAACATGCCAGTAATCCTCAATACAGAAACGAAGTCCTTTACTTATGAGGGTTTTGATATCAAGACTTTCTCCCTCTACGAAGAAGGTGAAGATGTGCCTTGGGGAAAGAGGATGCTTGGCCATTTGGATAAAGTTGAAACTGACTATATTTTGCTGATGCTTGAGGATTTCTTTATCCGAAAGAACGTTGATGAGGACAAATTGACTTGGCTGATCGATCTTTTTGAGGAAAACAAAGACATTTCAACTTTCAACTTGATCCATTCACCCGTCGGCTATCTAAAAAAGCGACAGCTTGGCGATTTTGTACTGCGACCCCGCAAGGGACGTTATAGATTTGCCTGCACGGGTTTATGGCGGGTTTCGCACCTGAAGAAGTATATACTGCCGCACGATAGCCCCTGGCAATGGGAAGTTGATGGCAATTATCGCAGCGCCTTCACCAAGAACAGGTTCTATATGCTTGCAAAGGATGTTGAGTCCTATTTGGATTACGGTTTTTCCTATGACTGGATGGGGATAAGAAAAGGCAGATGGGTTATTGAAGACGTAGGTCCTTTGTTCGAGGAGAATGGGCTGAAGGTAGACTTTAATGATCTTGGAATTTACCACAGGCCAGAACAAGAGCGTTTACGTCCCCGGATAAACCCCACATTGCGAAAACGGGTCTCAATGTTTCTCATACAGTTGAAGCCGAAATACATTAAGAGACGTATTGAAACGGCAAAGAAGTACATGGTAGCCAGACAGCAAGTTAAGAGCATGAAGATGAGGTGAACCTGTCCCTTGATTATCATGAAAGGGACATTTGACAAGCGTGACATAAATGACAATGACTTCTACTCGTCAAACTGCATTGCAAAAAATTGCCCGTTTCATGACAGAGGGTATAATATTTCTAAACATAGTCGCGATTTGAAGGAGATACACTGTGATAGAAGGTCTTGCCAACAAAACAGTCTTGATCCCGGGAGGAACTGGCTCTTTCGGAGGTGCTGTGCTGGATCGGCTGTTACAGACAGATTGCAGGGAAATCAGGATATTTAGTCGAGATGAGCTAAAGCAGGAATTGCTCCGAATCAAATATGCAAACCCTAAGATCAAATTTTATATAGGCAATGTCAGGGACAAAGACGCCGTCGATCACGCCATGCAGGGCGTAGATCTTGTTTTTCATGCTGCTGCTTTAAAGCAGGTCCCGTCATGTGAATTCTTCCCCATTCAGGCTGTAAGAACAAATATACTTGGCAGCTACAATGTCATTACTTCCGCAATTGAACACAAGGTAAATCGTGTTGTATGCTTAAGTACTGACAAAGCTGCATACCCCATCAACGCTATGGGCATGACAAAGGCATTAATGGAAAAAGTTGCCATATCCTCGACGATGATGCTCGACAACGCCCCAACAACAGTCTGCTGTGTGCGGTACGGAAACGTTATGTATTCCAGGGGCTCGGTCATACCTCTATTTATAGATCAGGTCAGACAAAACAAGCCTATAACGATTACTGTCCCGAACATGACACGATTTTTGCTGCCACTTAGTTTTTCTGTTGATCTGGTCCTGTTTGCTTTTGGCAACGCAGGACAAGGCGATCTGTTTATCAGAAAAGCGCCCGCATGCACGATAATAGACTTAGCCAGAGCGATTAAGAACCTGTTTAATTCAAACGTTCCCGAAAAGATCATCGGAATTAGGCATGGTGAAAAGATATACGAAACTCTCGCGACAAGAGAAGAATTAACAAGATCGGAAGACATGGGAGAATACTTCAGGATACGTCCCGACGGTGGAGATCTTAACTATACACTTTACAACAAATATTTTACCGAGGGTGACCTCGAAGACGAGATCATAGAAGATTACACATCACATAATACACAGAGACTGAATGTAAAACAGACAGAAGAGTTGCTGCTGACGCTGCCTGAAGTTCAGGCCGAATTGAAAGGCTAATTCTTAACGAGTTGTGCGAGTTTTTGAAGATAGTGAGTTTGATTTGACAAAGGAGGTTGCTTCTCAGCGTCTTGGCCAGGGAGTGATACCTAAACTTTATTCCAGAGCTTAGAACAGCGATTGCCACATGAAACTCGCAAACGCGTTAATTCTTGATATAACTGAATGACGGATAGGAACGTGAACAAAACAAAGATTGGCATCACCGGGATTGATGGTTTCGTAGGCTCCCATTTGCGAGATCGGCTGTTGCGAGAAGAAAATGTCGATGTACTTGCCTTTGAAGATTCGTATTTCGAAGAATTCGAAAAGCTTAAGTCGTTTACTGAAAACTGCGACGTACTTGTCCATTTGGCAGCGATGAACAGGGGAGATCAAGAACAACTATACAACGTTAATGTCGGCCTAGTCGAAGAACTTGTTGACGCGTTGCAGCAGACAAAGTCCTCCGCGCATGTAATATTTTCTTCTTCGACACAATGCAAACTGGACAACCCCTACGGACTTTCTAAAAAAGAAGGTGCAAGGTTATTGAGTCAGTGGGCACGAGGAAACAACGCCCCGGTTAGTATTTTGATGATACCTAACATATTTGGAGACCAGGGCAAGCCTTTCTATAATTCAGTCGTCGCCACATTCTGCCACCAACTGACACATGACCTGCAACCTGAAATACATACTGACAAAGAGTTTGGACTGATATATATTAATGAGTTCGTCGAAGAGCTCTGCAGAACAATAAACAACCCCCCAAGAGCTGTCGAGTCCCTTGAAATACGGCCTACGAAATTTATCATGGTCTCGGAAATCCTGGCCACACTGAATCGATTCAAAGAGATGTATTGCGACAAGAGGATTGTCCCGCATCTTGAAGCAGGATTCGAACAGCAGTTGTATAACACTTTTCTGACTTATATGGAAAATTCGGACTATGAACAGTTCCCGGCGATTCACTCCGATGATAGAGGCAATCTCTTCGAAGTGATAAAACAGGAAGATGGCGGGCAAGTGTTCTTTTCAACAACAAAGCCGGGAATCACAAGGGGCAACCACTATCACACAAGGAAGATGGAAAAATTCTGTGTGGTCAGAGGCAAAGCTGTCATCAGGTTGCGAAGAATTGGCACGGACGAAATTATCGAATTCAACGCTTCCGGGAGTGAGCCAGCAAGCATAGAAATGCCCATTTTTTACACCCACAGCATTGAGAATGTAGGAACTGAAGAGTTGCTCACATTATTCTGGACGAATGAGCTTCTTGACAAAGACGATCCCGATACTTTTTATGAAAATGTTTTAACGGAGTAGAAATGAAAGTCGCAACAATCATGGGAACCCGGCCTGAAATTATTCGATTATCAAGGGTAATGGCGGCACTGGACAAACACTTTGACCACATAATTATCCACACCGGACAGAACTACGATTACGAGCTAAATGAAATATTCTTTAAGCAGCTTGAGATCAGAAGACCCGATTATTTCATGAACTCCGCAGGGAAATCTGCCGCCGAAACCATTGGCAACATCATAGCGCAGGCCGACACCCTCCTATCGAACGAAAAACCGGACGCACTGCTTGTTTTGGGAGATACTAACAGCAGCCTGGCTGTCATTTCTGCAAAGAGGCTCAAGATCCCGATCTTTCACATGGAAGCCGGAAACCGTTGCTTTGACCTGAGGGTTCCAGAAGAAATCAATCGCAAGATTGTCGACCATACAAGCGATATTAACTTGACTTATTCCGAGCATGCACGACGTTATCTCATGGCAGAGGGAATAAGACCAGAGACAATAATTGTCACCGGCTCACCTATGAGAGAAGTACTCGAATTCTACAAAGACAAGATTGGCGCTTCGAATATCATCGAAAGAATGAAGCTCGAATTAGATCGATACTTTGTGATAAGCGCTCACAGAGAGGAAAACATCGAAAGCGAAAGTAACTTCAGTGATCTGATAGAAACACTTAATGTCCTTGCTGAGTCATATGGATTGCCCATAATTGTTTCAACGCATCCCAGAACGAGAAAGAAACTTGAAGACTTACCGAGCACTCTCAAGCTTGATCAGAGGATCACGTTCTTGAAACCACTGGGATTTCTTGATTATGTTCGTCTTCAGACGGATGCTTTCTGTGTTCTAAGTGATAGCGGCACTATCACGGAGGAATCGTCAATTCTTAATTTCCCCGCAGTCACTATTAGACAGGCGCACGAGAGACCCGAGGGGATGGACGAGGGTGTACTCATAATGTGCGGCCTTAAAAGAGATCGCGTAATAGAAGCTGTTAAGATAGTTACGGATCAATTTAGTGGAAATAAGCGCCTCTTCAGGATGGTAAATGATTACAAAAGCAAGAATGTTTCAGAAAAAGTCGTGCGTATAATAGCTAGTTATACTGACTACGTTAACCGAATCGTATGGCAAAAAACACCATAACCTCTCACCAAGTGTCCGTCATCAGCTTAGAACCTCCCTTAGAAAAATGCGAATTGACGAACTGCCTCAGTTATTAAATGTCCTGAAAGGGGAGATGAGCATAGTTGGGCCAAGACCTGAGAATCTATACAGAGTCGAAGACCACAAGGCGCTGTGGGGACTCCGGCATTCGACAAGCTGAAGTTAGAAGATCAATGTGAGGTCTATATATCGAGCATGCACTGTTTCTTTGTCTGCCTGTTCACTACGCAGATCTGTCTTGATGACCGACAAACGAACTGCAGATAACCTGGAGCCTTGATCGATAAAACGCGCAATGATTTGCCATAGGGCCAATTTCCCTTGTCTGCTGTTAGTAAACTTTCGCACTTATTAGGCGGCAAATTGTAGTGAATTTTCAACGAAAACATATCGACCAGCCGATGTCTTTATTGGATTTACGATTAAGACAAGGAGGTCGATATGCACACTATTACTTCGACATGGTTGGAACTTCTTGGCCAGTTTTTTCCCGTGTTTACAGAACCAGGGGCCAGAATTTTTGCGAACTTGATCACAGGCTGGATTCTGTGTACGGCACGCAGAACCATTACAGGCATCCTGCCATTTGCCGATCCTATGAACATGCGGGCCCACGACGCCTATCATCGTTTTTTTCCAGATGCACGATGGGCTATGAGTCGACTCTGGCAGAAATTGACCATGACATTGATCGCACGCTTTTGCCCCAAGGGCATGATAACGCTGGCGTTGGACGATACCCTGTTCCACCACAGTGGGCGAAAAATGGAGGGAGCCGGTGCCTGGCGAGATGCCGTACGTTCGACAAAGAAGAAAGTCGTCTATGCCTGGGGCTTGAATCTGGTGGTCCTGACACTGCAAATCCAACCCCCTTGGGGTGGCGAACCTTTGGGATTGCCCATCAACATGCGGGTACATCGAAAAAAGCAAAAGACATTGATCGAATTGGCAGAAGAAATGATCCAGGAAGTACGGGGCTGGTTGGGCCAAAGACCCTTTCGTGTCGTCGGCGACGGTTTTTACGCCACATTGGCAGGAAAGGCATTGCCCAACGTAACCATCATTTCCAGGATCAGACGCGACGCCAACCTTTACGATCTGTTGCCCAAAAAGAAAAAACGCAAAGGCCGAGGTCGTCCTCGGACCAAGGGCAAGAAGTTGGCCAAACTCGAAAAAATGGCTGCCCATATTCAGAATTGGACAACTGTGGAGTATTGTCAGCGAGGTACGATGGTTGAACGTCTGGTCTATACACGTACTGTTCTTTGGGCTTCGGTCACGAAGAAGCCCATTAAATTGGTGATCAGTCGTGATCCGAAAGGTAAAGAAAAAGATGACTTTTTTTTCACAACCGATTTGACCATGTCGGCCACTGAGGTGTTGACTTGCTATGGCGATCGCTGGGCCATTGAAGACACCTTCAAGAATGCGAAACAATCGTTGGGTGCCCAAGAACCTCAGACCTACAAACGCCAGGGACCTGAACGCGCTGCGGCGTTGGGCCTTTGGTTGTATTCGATTGTCTGGCTGTGGTATCTGCAGCGAAGACCAAGTCAGCGATACTTCATTGTGCAACCGTGGTATCAGCAAAAATGTAATCCCAGTTTCGTGGATGCCTTGCGTTGCCTGCGTCGTGAGCTTTGGCGAGAAAGAATAATAGCGATGTTCGGAGATTCGTCCGTACATGATCATAAATTCGAGTTCTTAATCGAGGCACTTGCCACCGCTGCCTAAGGCGACAGGAAAGTGCGAAAGATTACTGTTACCCAGGGCATCAATAATGAAATGTTGACGGTCAAAAAATTAGGAAGGGTCTATCTTGTCATTTTTCATTCTTTTGTATTTGGAAATTGAGATGACGCAAAGAGCGCGTTTTCTTCCGGGTGATTTTCTTGAAAAAATAAAACCAATTTAGAATTACCCACATTTTCAAACGTCTTTTTTGGCGAGCAGAAAAATCACTATTACTTATAACATCATAAAACGCTTTGGAAAGCCTTGTTTGATGCTTTATCATATATGAGTACTTTTCGTTTCTTGGCCAATCTGGTGGGTAGCCTCTGTCTCTATCTCTATAGAAGAACAGTGTTTCTTCAGAGCATGCGATTCTTGCCAGACTCAATATTTTCAGTATAAAAAGGTTGTCCACATTTCGCTCGCCATTTTCACTGTCTATATGCGTAAACGGCAGTGTTTGTTTGTAGAGAGAAGTTCTAAAAAGGCCGAAAATTAATGGGACTGGCCATCTTTTATACATGTAAAGAAGGACGTTTTTGTATCTTGTGTTGTTCTCGTTGAAAAATAAACAATACTTGCTGCTTCCGGAAGGCCTTCTGATCCCATTTTCATCAATGAGATCGACATCGCAAAATACCAGTCCGATATCTTGGTTGTTATCTATAATTTCAAAGAGTTTAGATAAGCAATCTGGTTCGTATACATCATCGTCACAAGCGACCATGAAGTACTGGCCTCTAGCGTATTGGGCGACTCTATTGTGTCCATCGCTTACTCCGACTTGAATGTCATCAATTATATACCTAACTCTCGCGTCTTTTTTTGCATATGATAGGCAGATGTTTTTGGTGTTGTCCGTGGAGATGTTATCTAATATTACTATTTCAAAATGTCCATAATCCTGGGCCAGTAAAGAGTCTAACGTGTGGGCTAGAAATCTTTGGCCATTGAACACCGGCATACAAACGCTGATAAGTGGTTTTTTTGTCATATGGATTTAGCCCATGTTTTTATATATACGCTCTTAAAGTTAGTGATATTGAGGGCGGATTGCAATTAAAAATTATAATCGGAGATTGGACAAAACAATATTTTGGCAAGATTATAGATGAGGCTATTGATTCTAACAAATAATCACATCCAGGTCCTGGTCCAAGCCATCGACATCTGGTGGGGCTCGGGACGCCCTGTCCTGCCATAATCCGCAGTGACGCAGGATCTTCTCGATAACCTCAATCTGAGGAGATTCAATAAAGGCCACAGCCTTCATTTTCTGACCACATTTTGGGCAGGCTAGCGGATCAATAGCGGGCCTTTTCTGTGCGGTCGTCCATGTGTAGAGTTTTCACTTGACCCAGACGACGGTCTATCATATTGTTCTCTCTGTCTTTATGTTGGGCGCGGTATTATCAGATTAGCACATGTGGATGCTTGGAAGCCTGACAGATGATGGTTTTGCCATGGAAGCACAAAGGGGCAAATATGAGTTATAACATCCTCGTGACCGGAGGAGCTGGCTATTTAGGATCGGTCCTCGTCCCTGAGTTGCTAAAACGGGGGGACAAAGTCACCGTCCTTGAGAATCTCATGTTCAGGCCCAACTCACTCTTGGATTGCTGTTCTTACGATACTTTCGACGTGATCCGTGGAGATGCCCGAGATAAGAGCTTAATTGAAAGAGTAACAAGGGATATAGATATTGTTATTCCATTGGCCGCTTTGGTAGGCGCGCCTCTGTGCAACCACGATAGGGTGGGAACTGAGACGACCAACACAGGTGCCATCGGGACCCTTGCCGAAGTGCTTTCGAGGCAGCAGCGAATCATCATCCCAACAACAAACAGCGGCTACGGTATCGGGCAGGAAGACATCTATTGCACTGAGGAAACACCGCTGAATCCCGTCTCCTTCTATGGCAAAACAAAGGTGGACGCTGAGAAGATTGTGCTCCAGAGGGGAAACGGCGTCAGCTTGCGTCTGGCTACCGTCTTCGGGGTGAGCCCGAGAATGCGTGTAGACCTGCTGGTCAACGATTTCACCTATCGCGCGGTCAAGGATCGCTTCATCATCGTTTTCGAGGGGCATTTTAAGCGCAACTACATCCACATTCGTGACGTGGCAAGGGCCTTTATCCACGCCATAGAGAAGTTTGACAGTATGAGGAATGAGGCATTCAATGTCGGATTGTCAGAGGCTAATCTCTCGAAGCTTGAGTTATGCGCCCGGATCAAAGAACATGTGCCGGATTTTGTCTATCTGGAGGCGTCCGTGGGTGAAGATCCTGATAAGAGAAACTACATTGTTTCCAACGAGAAGATCGAAAAAACCGGCTTCGTGCCGGAGTATTCTCTGGAGAGAGGCATTCGTGAGTTGATTAAGGGCTATACGATCATCACAAACAGCAGGTACGGTAATGTTTAGAAGTTCCAAAATCCATATGGCAGGATACACAAGTTTGTCGGGCGCAGCCTTGAGGAAGAAACTGAGAATGTATACGTGCAGCCGCATAGTTACGAAAGCACATGTAGAATTTAACCTTATAGGCAAAATAACTGTCATTGAGTCTTCTTCGACTCAAAAGTCCGATTATGTTTTCCTCTGCATGGATAGAACCAAGGGCATAATCAGTAATAGAGCCTATCCTCTGGATTACCTGTATATCAATTCAGTGATTCTGGCTAAAAGTGTTAAAGAGTCACGGTTGAGCGAGATAAGAAACCTGCTCTTATACGGTCGTCCCTGTGTCTACCCTAAGTTTTGTCCACACCCAACAAACGAGAAGTATCGGTTGGCCTTGCAGTTGGAAGAAACGAACAGGGTTTTCGCTTTGGCAAGAACAGACTGTATCATGGCATGCATGGCTGACAATCAACAGTGTCAGGCCAATCGTTTCATTGCGTTGGTCCCAGACTCTACGTCTCGGATCGCAGCTTAATAAGGAGATAACCTAAGAAATGGGCAAGGCAAATAGTGTTTCTAAATACAGCTTACGAAAGAAGAAACGCAAGCTAAAGAAAAAGATAAAGAAAAAGATCCAGTATCTTTTTGAGTTGATACGTTACAAGGGATGTTCGTATACACGAGAGCCCTATTTGGGCCCTGTAATGGCCGCGACTCAGACATGGAAATCCAGAAGGCCTTATATGAACAAGATTGTGGAATTAGAGGTCTCAAAATCGAAAGGAGAACGTTACGAAATTCTGGAGATAGGTTCATGGGCGGGAGATTCTGCAATTCTATGGGCCAAAGCAATAAGGAAGTTTAATGATGGCAAGGGTTCAGTAATCTGTGTTGATCAGTGGAGACCATATATCAATTTTAGTGAAAAGGTTGGTGCCTCCCACGTACTATCACGTATGGAAAAGGCTTTAGCGAGAAAAAGAATCTTCAATTTGTTTCTTCACAATATTTCCACAACGGGACTTGATGACATAATAAAACCATATAAGGGTAGCAGTGATGAATTACTACCTACATTACGAGACAATAGATTCAACTTAGCATTTGTTGATGGTAGTCACTCTTATTCACAAGTTATCAAGGATCTCGAAAACTGTGAGAGAGTGCTTAGTTCCGGCGGTATATTATGTGGAGATGACCTGGAATTACAGACACATGAAATTGATGTTTCAGAGGCCAAGCATAAAAGAGATATAGAGGATTGGATCGTAGATCCGAAGTCTGACAAATATTTTCATCCCGGAGTCACTTTAGCCGTTGGAGAGTTTATGGGAGGAGAAGTATCCTCCTTTGAAGGTTTCTGGGCTTCGAGGAAAACTAAGTCAGGCTGGCAGAAGGTGCATTTGGATTAGCCGATTTATTTTGATGTAGTTTCAATAATCAGAAAGGATCTATGCAAAACATTTCAGACATGACTACCGTCATTTTGGCTGGCGGTTTTGGAACACGCCTTCAGTCCGTTGTCTCGGACCGACCCAAAGTGCTGGCTGAAGTCTCAGGAAAACCTTTCTTAACATATTTGTTAGAGCAGCTTGCCTCGGTGGGGCTCGGCGAAGTTATCATTTGCGTAGGCTATATGGCGGAAAAGATCCAGGATTGTTTCGGAGAGACCTACGGGCCGTTGCATATTTCGTATTCTCGCGAATATGAGCCTCTCAGTACCGCCGGAGCGGTGAGGTTGGCCCTACCCATTCTTTCTTCAGATGCCATTCTCGTGATGAACGGGGATTCATACACCGATGTTGATCTGAGCGCTTATGCAAACTGGTTCTTCCAAAAAGGTTGCAGGGCAGCGCTTCTTCTGATCAAGGCTCCCGATGCGGCTCGTTACGGAAGGGTAATCCTGAACGAAGATGAAGATATTATAGCCTTCAAAGAAAAACAGTTAGACTCCGGTGCCGGCTGGATAAACGCCGGTATCTATCTTATGGAACGATCTCTGATCACGTCCATTCCTTCTGGAAGGCCATATTCATGGGAGCGCGAGTTTTTCCCCTCGTTGGTCGGAAAAGGGCTTTTTGGCTTTTGTACGGAGGGGCGTTTCATTGATATTGGAACGCCTGAGTCTTACGCGGAAGCAGAGGCTTTTTTCTATTGTAAAGAGTATTGAGCACTTTTTATGAGAAAAAGGTAACGTTTGCCAGTAGATAAGGAATCATTGAGACGATGATTATCAATCGAACGCCCTTTAGAATATCGTTTTTCGGTGGCGGTACAGATTATCCGTCTTGGTATCTCAAGCATGGCGGCAGTGTGCTAAGCACCTCCATTGACAAGTATTGCCACATCACCTGTCGCGTTCTGCCTCCGTTTTTCGAGCACAGAATGCGGATCGTATACGCAAAGACAGAAACGTGCCAGAACATTGATGAAATTCAGCATCCGTCGGTTCGCGAGGTTCTCCGCTTTTTGAAACTCGATCAGGGTTTTGAAATCCATCATGATGGCGATTTACCGGCCAGAAGCGGCGTGGGGTCCAGTTCTTCATTCACCGTGGGTCTTTTGCATGCGCTCTACGCCCATCAGGGGATCATGCCGAGTAAGAAGCAGCTTGCATTGGAAAGCATCCACATCGAACAGAACTTGATCAAAGAGACGGTAGGATCGCAGGATCAGGCATGCGTCGCATACGGGGGGCTCAATCAAATTGATTTTTTTACAAATGGCGAGATAGAGATTCGGCCTCTCACATTGTCAACGGCTCGGACAGAAGAGCTTAACTCTCACCTCATGCTTTTCTATACAGGCATTAAGCGAACGGCCTCGGATGTGGCCGCAAGCTATGCGCATAATATTGATTCACGTTACAAATTACTTGCGAGAATCCAGGAGATGGTGAACGAAGCAGTGAATATCCTGTGCAGCAATTCCTGTATCTGCAAGTTTGGAGAACTGTTGCACGAGTCGTGGATGCTCAAGAAAGACCTGAGTTCGGATGTGTCCACCCCGATGGTGGACGCTTTCTACGAGCGGGCCAGAGGAGCCGGGGCCATCGGCGGCAAGATCACCGGAGCGGGGGGGGGAGGTTTCTTGTTGCTCTTTGTTCCCCCGTCGGCACAGATGACGGTTAGAGAGGCACTTGGCGAACAGATCCTCGTGCCGTTTCATTTCGAATTCAGCGGAAGCCAGATTATCTTCTACGAGCCGGAACGGAATGATTATAGTAGGGCTGAAAAGGACAGGACCAAGCGTATCATAAGCACTTTTAGAGAAGCGGACCTGGCAAGAGACTCGAAGAGAGTGAAGATCGTGCCTGTTCCCGGAAAACGAGAAATGGATGTCGAGCATAAGATATGAAGTCCCTTAAGGTGCTGAAAGAGAAGGCTCAGTGGGTCAGAAGAGAAACACTGAAACTGCACAAACGCGCGCCCGAAACCAGGTTGGCGTCGTCTTTATCCGATGTCGAGATATTCGTGGTTTTGTATTACGGTGGCATTTTAAGCTTCAGCCCCCAAGATATTTGGAGCCAGGAGAGAGACCGGTTCATCATCAGCAAAGGACATGGAGCGATCTGCCTGTATCCAATCTTGGCAGATTTGCATTTCTTTGACAAAAGGGAATTAGACAGGATCGGCGGCCAGGATTCGCTCCTGGGCGTCATACCCGATCCTAATGTCCCCGGAATCGAAACGATCAACGGTTCTCTCGGCCACGGTCTTGGCGTGGCTTGCGGCATCGCCTTAGCCCTAAAGACAAAAGGCGCCGATAGAAAGGTCTTTGTTCTCTCCGGCGACGGGGAACTGAATTCCGGCGCCGTCTGGGAGGCGATTATGTTCGCCTCATATCACAAGCTCAAGAACCTCATATTGATCGTAGACAATAACAAAATCTCTATGTTGGATTATCAAACGTGTATATTGGGTCTGGAGCCGTTGGAGGAGAAGTTTGCCGCATTCGGTTGGAAGACGGAAACCGTTGACGGTCATAATATGGAACAATTGTACACCGAGTTGAACAATCTCAAAGGCGATGACAGCACTCAACCTAAAGTTCTAATAGCGGATACTCGCAAAGGAAAAGGAGTTCCTGAATTAGAGAACGATCCCCTTTGTCATGTGAGAACCGTAAAAGCAGAGCGAATTGACGAATTACTTGGGGGTGACCATCGCTGAGACGAAGACTATGAGGGACGCCCTCATCAAGCAAATACATAGCAGGATGAAAGAAGACGACAGGATTTTCTTTGTCTCTGCTGATATGGGAGCTCCAGCGCTCGACAGATTAAGGAAAGACTTCAAGAACAGATTCGTCAACATCGGAATTGCCGAGCAGAATCTCATCAATGTGTCTACAGGCCTGGCTTTGGAAGGCTTTACCGTATTCGCCTATGGCATCGCGACATTTGTGACGATGCGAGCGTTCGAGCAGATAAGAACAAACTTGGCGCTGCTGTCACAACAACGGGAAATCAACGTGAACCTGATGGGTATGGGGGCGGGCGTCAGCTACGACATGTCGGGACCCAGCCATCATTGCGTGGAAGACCTGGCCATTATGAGAACGCTTCCGGGCATTGTCTTATGCTCGCCCAGCGACTGGATCATGGCGGGGAAGTTTGTGGATTTTGCCATAAATTCCAAGAATCCCAAATACGTCAGATTAGATGGGAAACCTCTGCCCCGAATCTATGAGAAAGACACAAACTTTCAATGGGACGAAGGGATTTATGAGTGCGCCGAAGGTGACGACATTTGTATCGTCTCAACGGGTTACATGACGCACAGGGCTCTGAAAGTGGCGAAAGAACTCCGGCGAAACAATGACAATATCGGAGTTGTCGACGTTTTTCTGTTAAAACCTGTCAATGAAGAGGCGTTCTTCAATATTCTAAAGAAGTATAGATGCATTATTACGGTTGAGGAAGCCTTTATTAATAAAGGCGGTTTGGACGGCTTGGTCTCCAGCATACTTCGCCACAGACATGCTGATATCAAGCTGAAAAGTATGGGTTTCGAGGACACGTATATCTTCGCATCTGGAGGTCGAGATTTTTTATCCGATAGATCGCATTTTGGCGAAAGGGATATTGTCAAAGTGATAGAAGAAAGCAAGCAGTTCGTTTGACCCGTCTCTGACTTCGTTAATGAGGTGAGTCCTTCAGCTCAGCGGAGCTATATATGAAACTGAATTTGCGTCTAATGGAAGACAATATTACCCGAGAGGACCTGGATACTCTCATTGAATTCCTCCGGGGCACGCCCCGTCTCACTCAATCGAGCCAGGTTCGGGCCTTTGAGGACGAATGGTCCAAGTGGCTCGGCGTCCGTTATAGCGTCTACGTAAATTCCGGGGCATCTGCAAACCTTATCACGATGACCGCATTGAAACATCTTTATGGCGGCGGCCAGATCATCGTCCCTACACTAACCTGGGTCTCGGATATTGCGTCCGTACTTCAGAATGGGTTTGTGCCGGTCTTTGTCGACATCAATCCACGGACTCTATGTATGGACAGCGACCAGGTAATCGCGAAGCTTTCTGCGAAGACAAAGGCGGTATTTCTCACGCACGTCCAGGGTTTCAACGGTCTGACGGACCGGCTGCTTCGCACGCTCGATGAACGCAACATACCCTTGATCGAAGATGTGTGCGAGTCTCACGGCGCGACATTTAATGGAAAGAATCTAGGCTCATTCGGCTTAGTATCGAATTTCTCGTTCTACTTTGCCCATCACATGAGCACCATTGAAGGAGGCATGGTTTGCACCAATGACTGCGCGATCTACGAGACGGCTCGTATGCTGCGCTCCCACGGCATGGTGCGTGAATCATCAAGCGATGAGATAGAGCAAAAGTACGCCCGGGAAAATCCCGATCTGAGCCCCGATTTTATCTTTGCCTTCCCTGCGTACAACATGCGGAACACGGAGATCGGTGCTGTTGTCGGCCGCAACCAACTCAAGCGTCTTGACGAAAACAACGTCAGACGCAGAAGGAACTTTGAAATCTTTCTGAAGAACCTCGATTCCGATAAATACCGAACGGACTTTGAGCTGGAAGGAAGCTGCAATTACGCCTTTAATCTGATTCTTAGGAAACCGGATGCAGAGTTTCGTGATAGAGTCGAATGTGCGTTGGATGATGCAGGTGTCGAGTTTCGCCGCGGCAGTTCCGGTGGCGGAAACCAGTTGAGACAGCCCTATCTGAAGACGGTTATTCCGGACAAAGAGTGGGAAAGGTATCCTCAGATCGAACATGTCCATTTCTATGGGTATTACATCGGCAACTATCCCACTCTTGAGGAGTCAAAGATTCTGGCCCTTTGCGAGTTGTTAAACAATCTGTGATCGGAACAATGTTGCCGGCTTGTTGCCCATGTAGCTGAAGGATTAGGATATGACCAAGCTGAATGTCAGGTGTGCAAAACTTGATGGTGTTCTAGTCATTGAGCCTCGGACAGTATTCGAGGATTTCAGGGGCGCTTGGATCGAAACATACAATGAAAAGATGTATCGCGAGGTTGGGATTGAAGTGAAGTTCATCCAGGACGACATATCGGTTTCCTCGAGGCACGTTTTAAGGGGAATACACGGCGATGCAGTGACATGGAAACTGGTATCGTGTCTGCACGGCAAACTTTGCTTGGTGGTCGTCAACTGTAGCCGGGAATCGTCTGATTTTGGCCAGTGGGAGTCATTCTGCTTGTCGGAGGTAAATCGGCTACAAGTCTTAGTCCCGCCCAACCACGGTGTCGCCCATTTGATTCTGACCGAAAGAGCGATTCTCCACTACAAGCAGTCCACCTATTATAATCGAGCCGGCCAATTCACCTACAAATGGGACGACCCGGCGTTCAACATCTACTGGCCGGTCAAAGATCCCATCCTTTCGGAGAGAGACGCCGGGGTGGAATGAACTATGAATAAAGTGGATATCGTTTTGGTCAAGCCCGGAAGCCAGAAACAGCTTTATGGCCAATTGAGTGACTTCAAGCTGACCGGGAT
>Ga0255052_10000839_pt1 | contig 24038 bp, 22 predicted proteins | sample JV7_2_21_MG_FD_188632 | JGI IMG/M metagenome (GOLD analysis project Ga0255052, IMG submission 188632) | Seawater microbial communities from Jervis Inlet, British Columbia, Canada - JV7_2_21 | ecosystem: Environmental > Aquatic > Marine > Inlet | place: Canada: British Columbia | collected... | reverse complement strand
CTTTCTAATGATTCCAATTCAAATGTTCGTGCCTCTTCAGCAAAAGCCCTTGGCATACTTCAATTCCGCAAAGCAATTCCCCAGCTCATTCATTCTCTAAATGACGAAGAGTGGGTATGTTTTTCCGCCCTTGAAGCACTGGCAATGTTTAATGACGATAAGTCTCTCGAACACATCATTGCTCTTCTGGATTCCCCGTCTGAGACAATACGATTTGCAGTAATTGAGACTCTAGGTAAAATCAGATCCCCAAAAGCATCTACTCCCCTTATCGAACGTGAATTAAAAGCTGACGATTTTGAAAGGAAGTTGATAATAAAGAGCCTTGTGCAAATCGGAGCAATATCATCAACTCCTCACATCAGAGAGACACTTATTGAAATGCTGAAAGAAGATGAATGGGAAGACAAATATACTGCAATAAAAGGCCTGTCAAATCTAAAAGTAAATGAAGCAATATCTCCTATTATAGATTTGGCAGGTTCTCTAGAATCTTCAGTTCCGGAGAATGAAGATAAAATCGAATTTATCAAAAAAGCCATTTACAGTATTGGATGCCATAAGAATCTCACAAATATTATAACTAGCCCATCCATGAAATACAGGGGCAAAACCATTGCTTTAGAAATATTAGGAGAGCTACAGTGCAAAGAGGCTGTCTCCGTCATTATAAATTCCATGAACAGTGATTATAGGGATGTTAGACGAGCCAGCATCGAATCGCTGATTAAATTTGAAAGCGATGAAGTAAGTAAATGCTTGATGGAAGCAATCAATCATACGGATAGTCATGTAAGGAAAATAGCTATAATGGCTATGGGTAAAATCGGGGCTGTGGCAGCTTTTGAACCTTTAATAACCATGCTCCATAAAGAGGGATATTCAGATATCCAGGAGGATATTATTGCATCTCTTCTGAAAATTAATGCCACATTATTCCTCTCTCGCATTGATGAATTTAACGATGATACAAGGAAGTGCATAGAGCATCATACGGCAGACTCTGGTCCGGGGGTCAAATGCTAAATATCCCTCTCATGGACGACACGTTCAGAAATATACGGGATTATATTTTTGATCTATGCGGCATTTATATTTCTGATAACAAAAAATACCTTATTGAAAACAGACTCGCGAAAATATTAACTGAAAATAAGTTGAACAGTTTTGAAGAGTACCTGAAATTCATAAAAATCTGCAAGAATGGGAATGATCATTCAAGACTCATTGATGCCATTACTACTAACGAAACGTATTTTTTCAGGGAACCCGATCAATTGAACATATTTATCAGTGAGATACTTCCAAAGATATCCAATCAGAAACCAGAGCACCAAAACATTAGAATATGGTCTTCAGCATGTTCTTCTGGCGAAGAGCCTTATACTATATCTATGATGTTGAAGGAAAAATTATTAGACCTGAGCAAGTATGAAATTTATGGGTCAGACATCAGTGAAGGCGTCCTTTCGTCAGCTGCAAAAGGGGTGTATTCATCATATTCGGTAAGAAATGTTCCTGAAGCATATCTAAAAAAATACTTTACCAGCAATGGAGATTGCAGCATCCTGGATTCCTCGATTAAGAAGTCTATTATATTTAAAAGGATTAATTTAATAGACAGTAAAAATATCAATCTGATTCGGGGAGTTGACGTTATCTTTTGCCGTAATATGCTTATATATTTCAACATAAAGTCAAAACAAAAAGTTATATCACATTTGTATGACTGTTTAAATCCTGGTGGTTATTTGTTTGTTGGAGCTTCTGAAAGCCTTCATAATGTGACAAGGGCGTTCAGACCTAGTGTAATTAATAAAGTAATTATTTATAAGAAGGTATGAAATGGGTTATAGGATCAAAATAACAATACAGTGGTTTCTGGTAAATGGTGCAATGAGGGGGACAATATGAAAATAATGGTTGTTGATGACTGCAAAACTACAAGAAAACTGCTTGGGCACTATTTAAAGTCCAGAGGTTATCAAGTTGTTTTTGCTGAAAATGGATTAGATGCCCTTGAAAAACTCGGAACAGATTCAGTAAATATGATCATGACTGATATGAACATGCCGTATATGGATGGAATGGAACTGATAAAGACTCTCCGTTCTGATTCTACATGGTCGGAAATTCCCATTTTAATGGTAACGACAGAAAATGATGGTATTGAGAAAGAAACAGCGCTTGAACTTGGTGCAAATGGATATATTGTAAAACCTGTATCAGGAGAAGTCATAGCACATAATATTAAATTAATTTTAAAGCAAATGTTTTCGAAAGAGGCTAGCTAAATGACAATAAATTACACTCAAAAAGTCCTTGTTGTTGATGATTTTTCTACTATGCGCAGAATTGTAAAGAATCTTCTCCGGCAAATCGGTTTCACAGATATTGAAGAAGCAGCAGATGGGGCTCAAGCTTTTTCAAAGCTGAAAACAGGCGGTTTTGGATTTGTTATCAGTGACTGGAATATGCCGAACCTCGATGGCATTGGCTTGTTAAAAATGGTTAGAGATGATGATGAGCTCAAAGAGATACCGATTCTTATGGTTACTGTGGAATCAGAAAAAGATAAGGTCATAACAGCGATTCAGGCCGGAATTAATAACTATATAGTAAAGCCATTTACTGGAGAAATTCTCAAAGAAAAGATAGATATAATATTTGATAACACCAGTACACTAATGAAAGAATTGAATAAATAATTTTATGGGGAGATTGATATGAACGATGAAATGGAAGAAATAATATCTGAATTTATAACAGAATCTGAGGAGTCTCTCGATAAGGTAGAGCCGATGTTTGTTGAACTTGAGCAAAAGGGTCAGGATGCTGACATGCTTAACGAGATCTTCAGATCCATGCATACCATCAAGGGTGCCGCAGGGTTCCTGAACTTCCAGACGATAGTAGATGTATCTCATTCAGCCGAAAATATCATGAAGAAACTGCGTGAGGGGGAGGTCACTTTATCAGCGAATCTCATGGATGTGCTCCTCAAAGCAATTGATATGCTCAGGTTGCTTCTGACACATTTAAAATCAAAGGACGGGATAGAAGAAGATGTGTCACCACTCGTAAAGGAAATGGACAGTGCGCTGAAATCAGCATCAGGAGTTTCTGACAGTCCCGATATGACTGACCAGGAGCAAAAGCATGCGGAACCTGTAGAGATTGAGGAATTGATAAAAAGCTATTCTGAAACAGACCAGGATACCGTGAGCGCAGAAAACAATACTACAGACACAGGCCAGGAGACTCAGTCTATGGAGTTGAATGAGGCCAAAGAAAATCAGCAGAAAAATGAAGCTCATGGTCAGAAGCTAAAAGATATTTCTTCAAAAAATTTGAGAGTTGATATTGAAAGAATCGACAATGTCATGAATCTTACTGGAGAAGTTGTGCTGGTAAGGAACAGACTATTGAACATATCGTCCTACCTTGAGCAGAAATATGGCAGTGATGACCAGGTGGAGTCACTAATGGAATCAGTGTCTTTCCTTGATCGGGTAACGTCTGATATGCAGCTTGCTGTTATGAAAATTCGCATGCAGCCGATTAAAAAAGTGCTTAGCAAATTTCCGAGATTAGTGAGAGATATATCAAGCTCGGTAAACAAGGATGTTGAACTCGAGATAATAGGACAGGACACAGAAGTTGATAAGACGGTTATTGAAAATATAGGCGATCCCTTAACTCACATCCTCCGGAATTCTATTGATCACGGAATTGAATCCCCTGAGGAAAGGATCAAAAAGAAGAAATCAAAGAAGGGGAAAATAACAATAAATGTCTGTCAGAGAGGAAACCAGATTGTAATTGAAATTTCTGATGATGGCAAAGGAATTGATCTGGCTAAAGTTAAAAGCAAGGCACTTGATATTGGGTTAATTACAACTGAGGACGCATCAAAAATGACTTCAGAAGCGGCAACTGACATAATTTTTATGCCGGGTTTTACGATGAAAGATGTTTCATCAGAACTGAGCGGTAGAGGTGTTGGAATGGATGTTGTAAAAACAAATATATCTCAATTGAATGGGTATGTTCAGGTAATTACTGAAAAGGATGTCGGCACGACATTCAGGCTTTGCATCCCTTTGACACTTGCCATTATTCAGGCGCTCATGGTAGAGGTTTCCGGAATCAAGTATGCGATCCCGCTTTCACCAATCGAAGAAACGATGAAAGTCTCAAAAGATGACATAGAAAGTGTTTCTGGTCAAAACGTCATTGTAATTCGTGACAAAGTGTACCCTTTATTTAATTTAAATAGACTGCTTCGGACAAGTTCTGACGGACTCGATAACCCTGACCATATGTACTTAATCGTAATTTCACTGGGAGATAAACGATTCTGTGTTGCTGTAGATAAACTTAACGGGCAGGAAGAGGTTGTGATCAAGAATCTTAAAGGTGTGGACACAACATCATCGCATGTACTCGGAGCAACGATAACAGGTGATGGCAAAGTTGTCTTTATTCTTGATGTAACAGGCATGTCAATGAATTTAGTCGGAGCATCGTCATCATGATAATGTATTCTTTGTACCAAGTCAGGGGAGGACAATGCAGAAGTATGTAGGTTTTAATATAACATCTACTGAATACATGATTCCCATCTTAACTGTGCGTGAGATAATTACTATGCCGCCTATCACAGCCCTTCCCCACCTCCCGGGCTATGTTAATGGAGTAACCAATCTGAGAGGATCGGTTATCCCAATATTAAACCTGAAAGCCCTTCTTAACACAGATGCAGATGACAGTACGGAAAACATCGGTAATGCAGTAGTAGTTATTACTTCAGGAAAAATGACTTTCGGTATCATAGTTGATGATATCACTGGTGTCATAAATGTTGATGAGACAAAAATCGAGCAGCCGGAAAGTTTTTTCAATACTGATGTCGAAAAGATCGAGGGTGTTGCTAAATTTGATGACAAACTGGTGGTATTGCTCAATATCAGGAAATTGCTCCCAGTAAATTATGTTAATCTTTTTGAAGATACAATCACTGATCTAATTGAACCGGGCAATGACAGTCATACAGGAAAAGAAAAGGGGACTGAAAACGGCCTGTATAAAGAATTAGGCACAATGACAAGAAAGTTTCACAACTCCCTTGAAGATTTTAAAACTTCCGTAGACCACAATCTTTGTAAACTTTCAAAGAACGATGAGGTCAATGCGATTAATAAACTGGAGTTTGTTATTTCCAAAACTGAAGAAGCGGCTAATAAAACAATTTTAAATGCCGAACGTTTTTTTGAAGAATCAAATGACTTTGTCAAACATATCGAAAGCATTAAAGGTCATGATGAAGAAGTAAACTACCTCAAGGCATTTAGAGAATCTCTTAATAATGATATGACAGAAATATTAACTGCCCAGCAATTTCAGGATATAACAGGACAGACTATCAGGAAAGTTATCACTCTTGTAACTAGCGTTGAGTCCGAGTTAGCAAGACTTATATCAGATTTTGGGACATCGCTTGAGACTGGGTCTGAAAATATGATGACTGATACCGGAAAACATGAGATTAATATAACTGAAACCTCCAACACGAAAGAAAATAAGATAACACAGTCAGATGTCGGGGCTTTATTAAAAAAATATGGTTTTTAATTTTGATAATTATAATTTAAACGCTATGACTAACAAAGGAGGATCTTCAGATGAATGAATCAACAGATAACACAACAGCAGGAGATGAGGTATTACAATTTGTAACTTTTACATTGAACGATGAAGAATATGCAGTAGATATTCTCAGTGTACAGGAAATTAATAGAATTACAGAAATAACAAAAGTGCCCAATTCGCCTGATTATGTTGAGGGAGTCATAAATCTCAGAGGCAAAGTTATTCCAGTAATTAATCTCAGAAGTAAGTTTGGCTTTGAAGAGAAAGCAACAGACGAAAATTCAAGAATCATAATAATGGAAATTCAGGGCATTATAAACGGAGTAATAGTAGACTCTGTTTTAGAAGTTCTGAGAATTCCTGCAAGTGCAATTGAGGCAGCTCCGGCGGTTGCGTCAGATACGATCAGCCAGTTTATAAAGGGGCTGGCAAAGTTAGACAACAGACTTATAATACTCGTCGAGATTAATAATTTAATAGAAGAAGCAGTTCAAGTCTAACAAGTAAATGCGCTTAAATTAGGGGTTACTGATTGTGATAAAAGTATTAGTCGTAGACGATTCAGCTTTTATGAGAAATGCTCTTGTCAGTATGCTGAATTCAGATCCCGATATTAAAGTTATAGGAATTGCAAGAGACGGTTTTGAAGCAGTTGAAATGACGGCGTCATTAAAGCCTGACATAGTCACTCTTGATGTTGAAATGCCAAATATGGATGGCATTGAAGCATTGAAACGGATTATGGCTCAAACCCCGGTTCCGGTGCTTATGGTAAGTTCATTGACTACAGAAGGAGCTAATGCAACTCTGGACGCCCTGGATATTGGAGCGATCGATTTCATCTCTAAAGATCTTGATGATCTATCTGTAAACATCGTAAAGATCAAAGACATTTTAGTAGAAAAAATTAAAATTATAGGAAAAAAACGCATTATTCCAACCCCTAGAGTACTATCTGCAGCACCGCTTGAAATGCCCAAATCATCTCCGCACAGATCTCATAAAAAGACAGGTGTAGTTACTATAGGGTGCTCCACAGGTGGGCCAAAGGCATTACAGATTTTATTAAGTACAATTCCTGGTAATTTCCCTGTGCCTATTCTAATAGCCCAGCATATGCCTGCGAACTTTACCGGCCCTTTTGCCCAAAGATTGAATAACTTAACTGCAATTAATGTCAAGGAGGCTGAACACGGTGAGCCTATACAGAGAGGGACTGCTTATATAGCTCCAGGCAGGGGGCATATGGGGGTTTTAAGAAAGAAAATCACAGAGACTGTAATTTCTATCTCAGACAATATAAACGCTTACACTTACAGGCCATCTGTGGATGCTCTCATATTATCCGTATTGGAATCTTACTCAGGACGTGTGCTCGGTGTGATACTAACCGGATTGGGCAACGATGGGGAAAAAGGCATGAAAGAAATTAAGAATAAAGGAGGCACCACAGTTGTTGAGAATGAAGATTCCTGTGTAGTGTACGGAATGCCCAAAGCGGTGGTACAAGCAGGAAACGCTGACAAAATCCTCCACATAGATGATATAGCCGGAGTAATCATTAATACCGTTTAGTAAGCTATATTAAATATCTTTCCCCCACTAATGTTTTTCATTACTAATACCGATAATAGAGTCAGAACTAAATATAGGTAAATGCTAAAGAAATATTATATGCAAGTGATTAGATTAAACAATTACGGAGGTGCCAGATAATGTCAAAAGAAAATTGTTGGGAGATTAAACAATGTGGCAGAGAGCCCGGAGGAGAAAAAACAGCTGATTACGGAGTTTGTCCAGCTGCTACAGATTCTAGTTGTAATGGACTCAATAGCGGTACCAATGCAGGCCGAATCTGCTGGGCAGTAGCCGGAACCTTCTGCGGTGGCAAAGTACAGGGTGACTTCGCTCAGAAGTCGGTATCCTGCATGTCATGTGAAGTTTTCAAAACCGTAAAAACTGAAGAGGGTGTTGAAGAATTTATTTTACTAAAACCCGGTCAGGTTTATAACGCGGCTGCCAAATAATAATTCCAGACACTCCATATAACAGATACACTGTCAGCAGGTGCAAGAACTTCTTTTGCACCTGTTTTATTTTTTTAATGAAATAATGTGTATTACAGGTATGACACTACAAAACGATTTTTTCTTTCCCTCTTCCTGTTATTATAATCTTGCCCTCTTCGTCAAGTTTTTTCATGGCACCGACTATGCTCTGCTGGGCTTTTTCAACATCAGATAATTTAACAGGCCCTTTTAATTCCATCTTCTCTTTCAATATTTTGGCTGCTTTTTCTGACATATTGCTCATGAATTTATCCTGAATGTTATCAGAAGCAGTTCTCAATGCAATTGACAGCTCTTCTGTATTGATGCTTTTTAATAGCAAGTCAATTCCCCTGTCGTCAATTTTTTCGATGTCATTAAACGTCAATATGAGTTCCTTAATTGAACTCGCCAATTCAGTATTACAACTATCCACATTTTCAAGAATGTTCTGCTCAACTTTTCTGTCGCAATGTTTCAGGATTTCGGCTATTGCCTTTGTGCCTTCAAATGACCGGCGTTCACCTGCATTTGTGAGATTTAGCTGAGATGTAAGAACTGTCTCAATTACCTCTACCGCACGTTCAGGTATCTGTGTAGTTTCTGCGACCCTGATTGTGACATCACTTCTCATCTCTTCAGGAAGTAGCTCCAGTATTTCAGCTGCCTGTTCAGTTCCGAGAAGACAGATGATAAATGCAACAGTCTGCGGGTGCTCTGTTTCAAGAAAGCTCGAAAGAGTTCTGGCATCAACCCATTTCAATGAATCGAGAGGACTTCCTTTAGACTCAGTCTCGACAATTTTAGCAGTATCATCATTGAGATTACATATACATTCTGTCTGATTTTGTTTTTCAATCGCTTCTGAAGTTTCTGACAAATCAATATTTTTGGTCTGACTGACTGGCTTTCTTACTTTAGGTTTCAGAAGGAAGCGCAAGACAATATAGAGCATTACAACCGCAATTAAAATAGGAATTAAATATTTTTGAGCACCAATGAAAGTTAACATATTCTCTTTTTTTGTATCTATAATTTCTTGTACCGATAATTCTTTTGGTGTCATAACAGTTACCCTGATCTCTTCGTCCATATTACTTTCATTCTCTATTGGCTCTGTAATATTGAAATTATTTTCATGTTCTTCTTTAACTGGTTCTTCTGTATTGAAAATCACTTCAGGTCTTTGTTCATCCAGTGGCTCTTCATCAAATAAAACTGTCTTGGGATCCTGATGATTATCAGGTATTACGTCTATAACCAGACGGCTCGGATCTGTCAGGGAAAAAAACTTGAGTTCACCTCTTTTTATAAGAGAAATAGATATAGTATCATTCTGAACTGTGTAGGCAACAGGAAGTTTCTTCTTTTGCAATTTAATATTATAATCAGGAAAACTGACCAGGATTTCACTGTCAATTTGATTCACACTGCCTCTGGATATAATTTCTTCAGGACCCTCCAGGACAATCCTTAAGTAATCAGTATGCTGGCTTGCCCTTATATTCAACAGTTGTGATTCATTGCTGGAAGCAGAAGCATAAGAATCCGTTACTATGCAATTGATGAAAAATAATGCAAGTATTGTAATTAATCGCAATAATGTCATTAATATATAATTAGCAATAAGTATGCCATGGTTAACATGTTGTTTTTAAATGATATTAAGGCGAGATAACGTCATTAATATGACAACTTACGAATCTGGAGGATGACAGATAAAATAGATGTTATGCTGGATTTTCTAAGTGTTAAAATGAATAGCCTTTTTCTTCATCTTCTCAATCAGAGTTGTCCTGTTAAGTCCAAGCAGGCTGGCAGCTTTGCTTTTTACCCCCTTAGACAAATCAAGGGCCTGTATAATCATGTTGTTTTCAATCTCATCGAGCATTATGTTCAGGTCAATTCCGTCACTGGAAAGAACCTTTCCTTTCATTGTGCCTTTGCCAAGAGGCTGCTTATCAACCAGCCTATCCGGAAGATCTTCAGGGTTAACTGTCTCTCCTTCTTTCAGGATCAGAAGTCTTTCAATAAGATTCTCCAGTTCACGTACATTACCTGGCCATTTGTAATTTACCAGACAGTTCATAGAATCTTTTGAAATTATCGGCGGTTCTTTTCCCTTTCTTTTCGAAAGATGAGTTATAAAATGTTCCATCATAAAAGGAATATCTTCTTTCATTGCTCTTAATGGTGGCAACTGAAAAGGTATCACATTAAGTCTGTAATATAGATCTTCCCTGAATGTGCCATCCTCTACAGCCTTTTCAAGGTCTTTGTTTGTTGCAGATATAATTCTCACATCAACTTTAATAGTCTTTATACCCCCTACCCTTTCAAATTCCTGTTCCTGCAGAACTCTTAAAAGCTTGACCTGAAGAGCAGGGGCAAGCTCACCTATTTCATCAAGAAAAAGAGTGCCGTTATTTGCAAGCTCAAAACGACCAATTCTCGTGTTAATTGCGCCAGTAAAGGCTCCTTTTTCATGACCGAAAAGTTCGGACTCAAGGATGTCTTTTGGAATAGCTGCACAATTCAGAGGGATAAAAGCATTTTTAGATCTCGAGCTATCATAATGTATCGATTTGGCAACCAGTTCCTTCCCTGTCCCGCTCTCACCTGTGATCAGAACAGTACTGTCCGTATCAGCAATTTTATCGATAAACTTGATAACGTTTTGAATCGGAACTGAATTTCCAATTATCCTGTCCAGGGCCCTCTTATTGAAATTATACTTTTTCTGTAGTTCCTTTTTTAGACTCGTATTTTCCTCCTGGAGTGTAGAAACATCAAGCGCTCTCTTAACAGCAATATAAAATTTTTCAAGATTAAAAGGTTTTGTTATATAGTCAAAAGCACCAAACTTCATCGCCTCTACTGCGGTCTGTACCGAAGCATGTGCAGTAATAACTATCGAAGGAGTATTTATTTTTTTTAAAGTTGTTTCCCTTAAAACGTCCAGGCCACTCATACCCGGCATCATAAGATCAAGGAGGATAAGATCAAATTTATCAGTTTTTAAATATTCTAGTCCGGATTCTCCATCTGCAGCTAATGTAATTTTAAACCCTTTAGTCTCGAGAAAATCTTTAAGGAGCTCTCTGATCGATTCTTCATCATCTATAACTAAAATCTTTTGCATGAACTTATATTGCCATATAATTATAGCAACGTCAATGTATTGACAGCTACATGTTACGTTTTGGGGAAAATATAGAGGAGATACAGCGAATTATTAAAATTTAATCCATTGCAACTGCTTTATTGCGGCCTTCTTTTTTGGCTTTATAAAGTGCTTCATCAGCCTTTTGTATAAACATCTCGGGAGTGTCAACTGAGTCACATATAGTTGATACTCCAAGACTAATGGTAATATTGATAATTTCATCATCATAATTGTTATCCTGAAATTCAATTAATGCTCTAAACCTCTCAGCCACTGTATAAGCTCCTTCAAGGCCTGTTTCAGGAAGCAAACAGCAAAATTCATCCCCGCCATAACGAATCAGATAATCAATATTTCTAATAGCAGAAGAAATCCTGGCAGATACCATCTTCAATATGAAATCTCCACATTGATGTCCATGATTATCATTTACTTCCTTGAAATTATCAATGTCAATCATTACCATACTGAATTTTCCAGAATATCGTTTGTACCTGAAAAACTCTTCTTTTAGTCTTGCTTCCAGAAAACGTCTGTTATAGATTCCGGTTAGACCGTCTTTTATATTCAGATCTTTTAGTTTCTCCTGATAAGCAGCGTTTTCGGTCACATCCTGAACATATATATAAAGAGATGATATTTCACCATCTTCGTTACGAAGTGGTCCCATAGCACAGCTTTGCTGCATATATTCGAAATCAGAGCCAAGATAACTTGATGTCTTAAATTGGAATAAATAGCTATGCAGCTTCTGTGAAAAGAAACAGAAATTGCCAAAAGAAAAAACAGACTTGCAACTCCTTTTAAACTTTGAACTTTCTAAATCAGGATAGATTTCGAAGATAGATTTACCGATCATCTTATCAGCATCAATTCCGCTGTGTATCTCCATCCACCGGTTCCATTTCTGAACCAGCAAATCCCTGTCAAGGACAACAATACCAAGATTTATTGCATCAAATATCTGATTAAGTATCATTCGTATTGATCCATAAAAGTATTCAGAGATTCCTTCAGCCACATTATAGATTCGTTAGTTGTGACAAGAAATAAAAAGCCGGAAACATTACCCGTATCAAAGCTGAAGTCAGTTTTAAGAACAATCGCTTTTTTATCGTGGTCATAATATCCGTGTGCTATCGCCTCACTATATTCCTTTTCAACAAGCACCATTGGTGGAGTATAACTGACAATATCCTTTAACAGTTCCGCTAACTTCCCGACACACGCGCCTATAAGTATGTTTCCCACTTCCATAAGCGTTTCGCTTTCAAGAATATCTATTGGCTCAGAATCAAAACTTTTACTTTCCTCCGACTGAAGCATTTTTATCAATGCTTTTCCGGCTCCAGACGAAAACACCAGAATCGCATCCCCTCTAAATTTGCCCCAGAATTTCTGTTCTACTATATTGATCAGTTTATAGTCCTTAACATGAGACCTTATATATTCAGGCAGATCTGGAATCTGCATAGACTTGATAAAAGGAATACTTAACTCCACGTGAGCATCTATTACGTCAGCTAAATCAGCTGCTGACTTTCCAAACGCAATATTCATTATTTCCTGCAGAATTTCTCTTTCATCCTGAGTCAGGATATTATCTTCCAAAACAGACGATTCCATAAACTATCCAGCCCCCTGCAGTGTATCATGAACCTTCAATAGAGCAGATTGAATTTCTTCTCTATTTAATGGTTTCCTAAGCACCATGTATGCGCCTAATTCCAGGACTTTTTTTACTGCTTTCATCTGAACGTCAGCAGTAACAACAATAATAAGAGCATTTGCGTCATTTTTAATAATCTCTTCAATAGATTCGTATCCAGACATGACAGGCATAGTAAGATCCATAAATGTAATGTCCGGATTAACCTCCTGGTACTTCACTGAACCCTCTTTGCCGTCTCCAGCTTCAAAAAACTCATATCCCTGATCTTTAGGCAAACAGCTCTTTAACATTTTTCTCGCAATAGGTGAATCATCTATAATTAATATTTTTTTAATCATCCCATTCATTTATGTTAACTCCTGTTTGACTTTCATTGATATATGATTTTGCGAAACACCCATTAACATATACAGATCCTTTAACTCATATTTCATATGCATATCCTCTTTCGTTATAATAATTATCGGCACTTATGAAAAAAAACTTTAAACAATTAACAGCACAGGATATTTCAGTGCTTTTTGAACAACTTGGGCTGCCTTCCTACAGATCAAAACAGGTTATTCAGTGGATATATAAAAGATTGGCCTGCTCATTTGATGAGATGTCAAACCTCCCAAAAAAGTTACGTATTACGCTTAATGAGATAGCATTTATTAGTAATTTGAAATTGGTAACTAGGCAGCTATCTCAGGACGGAACTAAAAAATTCCTTTTTCAGCTTGATGATGGAGAATATATCGAAAGCGTTCTTATCCCCAATAGCACAGGAAATGAACGATTTACGCTCTGCATTTCATCTCAGGTCGGGTGTTCATTAGCCTGTAAATTCTGCAGTACAGGCAAGCTTGGTTTAAAGAGGCACCTTCTTAATCATGAAATAGTAGATCAGGTTATGGCGGTAAAGAGGCTTATTTCATCAGAGAATACAGAAGATCAAGAAATCAGCAATATTGTATTTATGGGTATGGGAGAGCCACTTAATAATTTAAATGAGGTCATTCAGGCCCTATGGAAAATTACAGGACTGATGGGTTATTCAAAATTGAGAGTTACTGTTTCAACAGCCGGCATTGTCCCCTGTATATATGAACTTGCCAAAAAAGGACCTGCGGTAAATCTTGCTATTTCCTTAAACGCAACTACAGATGAAATAAGAAACAGGATTATGCCTGTCAACAAACAATACCCGCTAAAGAAACTCATTCAGGCGTGTAGAGATTACCCTCTCCAACCTGGAAGACTAATAACTTTTGAATATATATTGCTGGATGGCATCAATGCTTCAATAACAGACGCTCACCAGCTTGTCAGCTTATTGCACGGAATCAGGGCCAAAATCAACCTTATTCCTTACAACCCGCCCAAAAGTGAAGCTGATGGAAAAGCAAGATCTCTAAAAAGTCCTGATGATTATAAAATTCTCGAATTTCAAAATGTGCTGAAAAAATCAGGCATAACAACACTCATCAGGAAAAGTATGGGTGCGGACATTAATGCAGCATGCGGTCAGCTTAAAGCAGCTTATTTAGATAAAAACAATGCTGTATCCAGCTCATAAAGCAACCAGTTCCTTCCCGGCTTTATAAGCTTCATCTAATGCATTGGGATGTTTGAGTATTTCTCCCTTGCTATCAATTCCCAGGTAATGGATAGAATGATGTTCAGGAACACTGATAGTCCTGAAAAATGCCTTGGCACAGGCTTCACCGCATTGCATTCCGATTTCCTTTTTCATGCCTCCGACCATAATCAAAAGACCCTTGCGGCCCAATTTACCGGCTTCAATCGGTTTTTTTAGTAGATACTTCTCACACCAAAAACTCTGGCAACGGTCAATCATCGCCTTTGCCTGAGCACTTAACGAAAAAAAGAAGATAGGAGAGGCCAGTATTATTCTGTCTGCATTTTTAATCGCATCATAAATCTGTCCCATGTCATCGCTTACAATACACTGACCCGTATCATTACAGCCTCCGCAATCCTGACATGGCTTGATATCTATATTATTGAGATAAATCGTGACAACTGTATTCCCTGAATCCTCTATCCCTCTTACAGCCTCCTTCAAGAGTATTTCGGTGTTGCCATTCTTTCTGGGGCTGCCGCAAAAGGCAACAATTTTCATCTTTGCTTTTCCAAACATATAACTTAGAGATTAACATATCCGGATTGTATAATCAGTGATATTGGGGCAGGTAAAAAATATTCTACTATCAGGTTTTTTCGATTACCCTGACAAATGCATCTACAACATCAGGATCAAACTGCGTGCCGGAACAATTCTTAAGCTCAGTAACAGCAGCAGTATTTGAAATCGATTTTTTATACGAAACTTTAGACTTCATTACATCATATGCCTCTGCAACGGCAAGAATACGGGCACCGACAGGTATAGTATCTCCTTTTAATCTATGAGGATAACCATTTCCGTCAAACCTTTCATGATGATAAAGAATAATCGGAAGCTCCTTCTCGAACAATCGGGTTTTCTCCATGAGCTTAACACCGATATTTGAATGTTTTTTTACAACATCATATTCTTTCCTGGTCAGTTTGCCCTTCTTTTTTAATATCCTGGAGTTAACCCCCACCATTCCTATATCATGGAGCAAGGCAGCCCGCTTGACTGTATGAATATCTTCCTCTGGCAAGAGCATCTCTCTCATAAGTTTTTCAGCATATCCGCTGACTCTTACTGAATGTTCATTAATGTAATCCCAACCCCTCTCAATTTCACGCAAGATACCATGAGTAGATTCAATACAGTTACTTTTAATACTCTTATTAATGTCTTCCAGCCTGCTGTTAAAATTATTTATCTTCTTGGTTTCTTCATTGATAATCAGAGATGAAGCCAGATTCTCATCATAAGCACAAACAAGGTTTCGTCCCTTATGCTTCGCATCGTAAAGGGACTTATCAGCGTTAGCAATCAGTTCCTCGGCACTTACCACATTATTATCTGTTGATGCAGAGACCCCTATGCTGACAGTGACGACATTAGATGCATCTCCTTTTTCAAATACGTGTTCAGCAAAAGCAGCCCTTATTCTCTCGGCAAGAATAAACGCTCCGTTCAGGTTAGTGTTTGGAAGTATAATAAAAAACTCCTCTCCACCATACCGGGCAACAAGATCAGTGTCCCTGACCAGGAGCCATAAAATTTGGGCAGAATGGACAAGTACGAAATCACCAAACTGATGACCGTGGTTATCATTGACTGATTTAAAATAATCAAGATCCAACATGATACATGACAAAGGCTGAAGATTCCTTTTGGATTTCTTATATTCGTTTTTCAGCACTTCCCGGAAATGCCGCTGATTATACAGTCCTGTTAATCCGTCCTTTATAGCCAGTGTTTCCAACTTCTTCAGCGAATCTCTTATATCATTTTCCAGTTTTCTCCTCTGCATTACCCTGCGAATAGCCCGGTTCAATGCAACAGTATTAACTTCCTGCTTAGTCAAGTAGTCGCAGGCTCCCTTTTCCATGGCCTTGACACCCAGTTTCTCTTCCCCTTTAGCTACAATCATGATCACAGGGACTCCAAGTTTCTTCTTTTGAATAGTCTGCAGAATAGCTATCCCGCTTTTGTCACGCAGTTTCTGGTTTATGAGGATGAGGTCATACTTATTGCCCGAAGCCTTTTCGATGGTATCCTTACTTGAATGCACAAATTCAATGTTATGGTTCAGGCCCTCATAGTCGCGAAGTGTTGCTTTTATGTTTTTAAATACAGGAGGATTATTGTCAGCAACCAAAATAGATATTGTGTCTTTTGACATGCTTTTTTACCTCAATGCAAGCATTCATTAACTTGCTTTTATAAACAATATAAGACCGCTATCTTGTCTGATCCTGAATCACACGGTATGATTTTTATTATAGCTTTATATTGCACTTTCAATCAACCGAAATGCCGTGTTAAAACATCATGATTGACATATGAAATCCATTTCTATCATATTTTTGATTCCACCTGTAACTATCAGAAATATCAGCAAAATAAAGTAATAGTAGAAACATAAGACGAAATTGTCAAGCAACGTTAAAAAACTGAATTAGATTTGTAATGATTATAATGTTAATATTAATTCACATTCTGGACCGAAAAAGAGATAATTCCTTATGAAAGTAATAGACGGGTTAGAAAATATAAAACAGAAACTGCCCTACCCGGTTCTGACTTTAGGCAATTTCGACGGTGTTCATCTTGGGCACAAGGCCATTTTTGGAATGCTTAAAGACCGTGCTCAGAAAAAAAACGGGACATCTATAGTATTCACATTTGTACCTCATCCTCTGAGAGTAATTGCTCCTGAGAGATCACCTAAACTTCTTACTACTTATAAAGATAAACTTGAATTAATAGAAAGTTTTGATATCGATATGATTATATGTACGCATTTCACCAAGGATTTTGCCAATATAAGTGCAGAAGATTTTTGCAGAGAGATTTTATGTAAAACACTGCATGTGAAAGAGATATTTATCGGTTCAAATTATCTCTTTGGAAAAGGAAGGAAAGGTTCACCAGAATTATTAAGAAAGATAGGCAAAGAGTGTGGTTTTACAGTAAAAGTGATTGATGAAATTAATATAGACAATGTCACGCTCAGTAGTTCAGTCATAAGGACTCTTGTTGCTAAGGGTGAAGTAGATGAAGCTTCAAAACTTCTTGGAAGGCTTTATTCAGTTGAAGGAATAGTTATTGAGGGAGCAAAAAGGGGTAAAAGTCTCCTTAATACACCAACCGCGAATCTTTTAACCGCTAATGAACTGTTGCCTAAAGATGGTGTCTACGCTGTTACTGTTGGTATTAAGGGCACGCTTTATGGGGGTGCGACTAATATAGGCTGCAACCCCACTTTTGAGGATAAAAAATTCAGCTTTGAGACTCATGTTCTTGATTTTGAAGGCATACTGCTGGGCAAGACTATCCGGGTAAATTTCATTAAAAGAATCAGAGATGAAATAAAATTTTCGTCAGCCGATCAACTTGCAGAACAGATGAAAGAAGATATAAAAAATATAAGAAATATCATTAAAGATCACATGGCCAATAAGGCTTCCTAGAAATCCATTTAATTAATATGCCCTACATATGATTAGTTGCTAATTCCGATGCCCCTCTTCTTTGAATCTTTTCTTTAATCCGTTTATAGAGTTAAACTATTCCTGAGGATCTGAAAATGGATAAACTTGAATATTACACTAACGAAAAGATTGAAACAGAAGAATCACAGGAGGTTAGGTCCCCTTCCCTTTATAAAGTTTTTCTGATGAATGACGATTATACTACTATGGACTTTGTTATTCATATTCTAGAAAAAGTATTTCATAAACCCCATGTGGAAGCTACGCAAATCATGATTCATGTTCATAAAAACGGTAAGGGGCTTGCTGGAATCTATACCCGTGAAATTGCAGAAACCAAACTTGCTGCTGTTGAAAAGCATTCCAGAGAAAATGATTTCCCCCTTACATGTACAATGGAAAGAGAGTGATGATAAATAAGGAACTTGAAATTACAATAGAGGCTACGATCAGGGATGCTGAAAACCGGCGTCATGAATATTTAACGGTAGAGCATGTTTTGTTTGCGATCCTGCATGACGAATGGGGGATAGATATAATTATAAATTGCGGGGGAAGTATTCCTAAACTAAAGAGTTTAGTAGAAGATTTCTTTGATAATAAAATACCCAAAGTTTCTGATGACTCAGACAATTACCCTGAACCAACTATTGCTTTCAGACGCGTTTTCCAGACAGCGGTGAATCACATCAGATCAGCTGAAAAACCTGAAGCAGATTCAGGCGATATACTGTCAGCCATGCTCCTGGAGAAAGAATCCCACGCCGTTCATTTTCTGGTTTCTGAAGGCATTACCAGGATTGATGTATTAAATTACATATCCCATGGGGTATCAAAAGCTCTAGCTGATCCATTTATGGAGTCACCCTTTGAATCAAAAGAATTTACTGGAAAACAGAACCCTTCAAAGAATGATTCACTGGAGCAGTTTACCGTTGACCTGGTCAATAAAGCTTCGGAGGGTCAGATTGATCCCCTTGTAGGACGCGAAAAGGAATTGAAAAGAACAGTCCAGGTGTTGTGCAGGCGAAGAAAAAACAATGTTGTATTTGTTGGAGAACCAGGGGTAGGAAAAACAGCTATGGTAGAGGGGCTGGCCTTAAACATCTTTCAGGGCAAAGTGCCTAACCTGCTTAAGGACTCGCGAATATTCGGGATCGATTTGGGAGGCATGCTTGCCGGAACAAAGTACAGGGGAGACTTTGAAGCACGTCTTAAATCAACTATAAAGAGTCTTGAATCAATACCTAATGCAATCATTTTCATTGATGAAATTCATACTTTAGTCGGAGCAGGCGCAACAAGCGGCGGCTCTATGGATGCCTCCAATATCCTTAAGCCGATTCTAAACTCCGGCAAATTGCGATGCATCGGAGCAAGTACTTATGAGGAATATAAAAATTATTTCGAAAAGGACAGGGCATTATCAAGACGTTTCCAGAAAATTGATATTGATGAACCTGATGCAAGAGAGACATTTCATATTCTAAAGGGGCTGAAATCTTATTATGAAGAATATCATGAGGTAAAATACACAGACACCGCTCTTAAGGCAGCGTCTGAACTCTCTGCTAAATATATTAATGATAAGTACCTGCCTGACAAGGCGATAGATGTAATCGATGAAGCAGGGGCATCGCTGAAGCTTTCAGACAACTATGACCGCAAAAAAACCGTTGGCCTGCCGGAAATAGAGTCTATTGTTTCAAAAATAGCACGGATACCTAAACGCAATGTTTCTACATCAGATATGGACAAACTTAAAAAACTCGAAGGCAAATTACAGAAAAACGTTTTCGGACAGGAGCAGGCGATACATTCAATTGCCTCTTCAATAAAGAGAGCGCGTGCCGGTCTTGGCTCACCTGATAAACCGATAGGTTCTTTTCTGTTCACAGGCCCCACAGGTGTTGGAAAGACTGAAGTTTCAAAAACAGTTGCAAATGTTCTGGGTATAAAGTTCATACGCTTTGACATGAGTGAATATATGGAGAAGCATACTGTCGCACGTTTAATAGGGGCGCCTCCCGGCTATGTTGGATTTGATCAGGGCGGGCTTTTAACCGAAGAAATCAGGAAACACCCGTACAGTGTTCTTTTGATGGACGAAATAGAAAAGGCACATCCAGACATATTCAGCATTTTGTTGCAGGTAATGGATTACGCTACACTGACTGATAATAACGGCAAGAAGGCTGACTTTCGTAATGTCATTCTTATCATGACCTCAAATGCCGGCACCAGTGAAATGAGTAAAGAAAATATAGGATTCGGTGACCGGAGCAAGGACATGCTGACTAAAGGCAACGATGCAATTAAAAGATTATTCAGCGCCGAATTCAGAAACCGTCTTGACTCAACTATAACATTTAATCCACTTACGCCGGAAATAATGAAAAAAGTTGTTGACAAGTTTATATCAGAACTCAGTCAACAACTCAAACAGAAAAAAGTCGCTGTAACCGTGACTGACTCAGCAAGGGACTGGTTGGCAACGCATGGTTATGACCCTCAGTTCGGTGCTCGCCCGCTTGGCAGACTTATACAGACGAAGATCAAGGATATTCTCTCTGAAGAAGTACTGTTTGGAAAACTGTTTAAAGGCGGCAGAGTTTTAATTGATATAGATAACGACAATCTGATTTTCGATTACTCCTAAAATGAACTGCCCCGCAGCAGAGCTGCGAGGTATCAAAGCCCGTGCCGTCATACCCGTGAAAACGGGTATCCAGAAATCAAACAGATTGGATTCCCGCTCAAAGGACTGCGGGAATGACAGACAATGGAGCAGATCATTAACCCCGATGCAGTGCATCGAGGAATTATTTTGATCAATTGAAACCTGTCTTATTTAAATGCCTGTATTTCAATTATCGAACGATCTGGTTTTTCCATCTCCTGACCTCGCAGATGACAATGGTCTGCTTGCAGTTGGCGGAGACCTGAGTAAACCACGTCTATTACTTGCTTATTCAAAAGGAATTTTCCCCTGGTATTCTGAAGGTGATCCCATCCTATGGTGGTCTCCTGATCCACGAATGATTTTAGTGCCAGCCAAATTCAAGTGTTCGAGAAGCCTTAAGCAGAAAATAAAAAAAGGCAGTTATCAGGTCACAATGGATTCGGCATTTGAATCGGTTATAATGCATTGTGCATCTGTTCATAACAAAAGCGATGGAGCTACATGGATTACCGATGAAATGATGGAAGCTTACATTCAGCTGCACAGGTCAGGTGTTGCCCATTCAGTAGAAACATGGTTTGATGATAAACTGGTTGGAGGACTGTACGGGGTTTCTCTAGGTTCTGCATTCTTCGGAGAATCAATGTTTGCAGAGAAAAGCGATGCCTCCAAGGTTGCATTTGTTTTACTTATTCAACAGCTGCAAAAATGGAAGTTTACCCTGATCGACTGTCAGATCACCACCGCCCACCTTAAAACTTTCGGTGCCCATGAAGTATCCCGACATAAATTTATGACATTATTGGAATCTGCCTTAACTGTTGGTACTAAGAAGGGAAAATGGAACTTTGACGAAAAGCTCTAAAAATCAGATTAATCAGGCATGGCACCGGTTGTGTTTTTAAGGTTTCTTGTATTACCGTAATATGTTAAATCAAAGCAGGTAACTAGTATGTGTCGATTATGAAAATATTAATTTATATTCTACAATTACTCTATGTATAACGATCATTTTGGGTTTAGCGAAGCACCATTCTCTATAGCACCGGATCCCCGTTATCTTTATATGAGCGAGCAGCACCGTGAAGCACTGGCCCATCTTATATTCGGGTTTAACAGTGACGGAGGCTTTGTCCTCCTTACAGGTGAAGTCGGAACAGGCAAAACTACAGTATGCAGGTGTTTGCTGGAACAGGTTCCTGAGTATGCTGCAATAGCCTTCATTTTTAATCCAAAACTGACAGTTGAAGAGTTGCTCGCAACTATATGTGATGAATTCGGCATAAAATATCCGGATGGCAATTCGAGCATTAAGGTTTTCGTCGACTCGATAAACAGCTTTTTGCTCAACTCTCATGCAGAGGGACGAAAAACTGTTCTTATCATAGATGAAGCCCAGAACCTCAGTGAAGATGTCCTTGAGCAGTTACGGCTTTTGACTAATCTCGAAACAAACCAGCAAAAATTACTACAGATAATCCTTTTGGGACAACCTGAACTGAGGGACAAATTGGCTTCACAGGAACTTCGCCAGCTTTCACAGAGGATTATAGCCCGTTACCACCTGGGCGCCCTTTCTAAAAGTGATATCAATTCATACGTAAGGCACCGCCTCTCAGTATCAGGCTCTAAAGAGCAACTATTTTCTGATTCAGCCATAAATAAACTCTATCAATTAACAGATGGAGTCCCTCGCTTAATCAATGTAATATGCGACCGTGCACTTCTGGGCGCATTTGCCCAGGAAAGGTCTGATGTCTCCAAATCTATCCTTAAAGAAGCGGCTGGCGAAGTATTAGGAGAACTGAAAAAACATCAACAGTCAAGTTTCAGTAAGGCCGCAATATGGGTATCTTTCCTATTTGTGCTTGTTATTTTCGGAGTTGTCCTTGCAACCACTTATTATAAGAACGAACCTCTGAATGATAATAAGTTGGAAGAATCTGAATTGATCGTGCCAGAACCGATCATTCCTGTCACTGCAATACCTGAACCCATACTGCATGATAATCTGCAATGGCCTGATAATATTCCGATAATAAATAGTGCAAAAATAACATTCCAAACACTTTTCAGTCAGTGGAACATTTCATATAGTCAAGGCAATAACGATTCAATGTGCAAATTTGCCTTGACCAAGGGCTTGAACTGTTTGCATAAAAAAGGCAATCTGCGAAGTCTTCTCCTGTTAAATCGTCCGGCTGCGTTGCAATTATTTAATGACCAGGGCCAGAGTTATTATATTGCCATGACCTCAGTTACGGGAGAGACTGCCACTGTAATAATTGGATCAGAAAGTATCATTATTCCTTTCAGTACAATCGAATCGCACTGGTTCGGCGACTACATTATACTTTGGCGCCCTCCTCCGGATTACCCCGGTCCGATTCGCTCTGGACACAGTGGAACCATTGTTCAATGGCTTGATAATCACTTAGCTACTCTTAATGACCGGCCTTTAAGTCTACTTGACAGTCCAACATATGGAATCGAACTTGAAACAGAAGTAAAGAAATTTCAGGCGCTTGAAGGATTAATTCCTGACGGAGTAGTAGGAGCCCATACGATCATACGTCTGAACACTGCTACTGATTATGATGTTCCAAAACTATTTTCAAGCTATGAGGAAGACTGAACATGTCAATTATTCTTGATGCCCTGAAGAAATTAGAGCGAAAAAAACAAAGCGGTTCAGCACCTGACCTTATGGCGGTTCATACTTCAGAGTTTAATAAGCCCCAAAACAAAAAACTATGGCCTTTACTGATTACGATCATATTGGTAATTAATGCTGTGGTGTTTTTTGCCTTTTTTTATACGTCTGATAAAGACGAAATAATTTTAAAGTCGACTGCTGACGAGATTGCATCAATTGATACTGTTGCCGATATGAAATCCTCCAATGATGATGCTACTGTCTTACCACCATCCAGTGCAGAAGATCATCCGAATACTTTGAAGCCTGAAACAGTTTCACTTAAAGAAAAAATCTTAGAGGAAAATATTAAAAAAGAAAAACATAGCCAGCAAGAACAGATTAGTAATGACCAGGAAAATTCTGAACCATTGACCAGCGTTTCGGGAACACGTGAATTTTTGCCTTCTGAAAAAGAACTGTCAGTTTTGCAAGATAAAATAAAAGAGGAACGATCTTCAATACTTGACTCCCCGGAGGTGGCGGATGATTTACCAGCACAGGGCAATTCAGACAACAAGGAGCCTCTTCCTGAATTTAGTCAGCTTTCCAAAGATATGCAGAAAGAACTGCCGTCAATCAGTATAAAAGGACATATATATTCAGATAATCCATCATCCCGGATGGTTAATATAAACGGTCACCTTATGCGAGAAGGCGAAGAGATAGCAGATGACTTGAAAATAGATGAGATTACCTTGTCAGGCGTAATATTAACTTACAAAGATGTCCGTTTTCGGATAAGGGTCTTTTGATATGGAACGCGTGCGCATCAGGAAAATATTTTCAGATATTAAAACCGGACAGTCTGTTACAGTCTGTGGCTGGGTAAGATCAAAGCGCGAATCAAAAGATATTATATTCATCGCATTGAATGACGGCTCTTCGCAGGAAACACTACAGCTTGTGGTTTCTAAAGAGTCTGATGATTTTGATAAATTATCCGACTGCAATACGGGCGCCGCAATTAAGGCCAGGGGAATCATCAGGGAATCTCCTGCAAAGGGACAGAATGTTGA
>Ga0255052_10000838_pt1 | contig 24081 bp, 14 predicted proteins | sample JV7_2_21_MG_FD_188632 | JGI IMG/M metagenome (GOLD analysis project Ga0255052, IMG submission 188632) | Seawater microbial communities from Jervis Inlet, British Columbia, Canada - JV7_2_21 | ecosystem: Environmental > Aquatic > Marine > Inlet | place: Canada: British Columbia | collected... | reverse complement strand
AAGCGATCAGACGATCGTATCGAAGAAAGTCTACCCATGAGTTGCCTGCCAAAACTAACGCAATCCGGCCATCAGAGTACGCTTGTTTTGAGTCTAGTGCTTTGTCGCACTACAATCTTTCATCTTCTTGTTCTCTGTGCGTCCTTTTTCTTGACTACAAACTCCATCTGATCAATATCCATACTGAAAAGGCCTACCAGTTCGCAAAGCCAAGTCGCCATCCAAGTCCAAGACAGCGATTCCGCACCAGCCCTTCATGCTCTTCATGGTGACATAAAGTAAAACAAGCAGCGAAGCGCTTCCTCTATCACCGAATTCAGCAGCCGGCTGCTGAATTCAACTGAAGCCAACACGTCGAGTTATTACCTGTGACGAATAACGGACCGCGGTACTTTTTTCCATGAGTTGTCCTTGAAAGTCTGAAGCTCGTTTATTACTATAAAACACAAAATCATAGCAGCGTTTCGAAGAATTAATTATCAAATGAAAGGATAATGAAAATGGGAAAGACGATGTACCTTTTTACTTTGATTATTTTGACTGCCGGCTGCGGCATCAAACCGGAAAATCCGCTGCTACAAGAGTGGGACACCGCATTCCAGACCCCTCCATTTGAAAAGATTAAGAACGAGCATTTTATGCCCGCATTACTCGAAGCAATGGAATCTGAAAAAGCTGAGGTTGCGGCGATTGCAGATAATGAAGAAGAGCCCACCTTTAAGAATACCATTGAAGCATTGGAAGAAAGCGGGGAGCTGCTTGACAGAGTGAGCAGAGTGTTCAGTTGCCTTAATGGCGCTAACACAAATGACCAATTGCAGAGCATATCAAAAGAAGTTGCACCATTGCGGGCCAAACACAATGACGATATAAATCTGAATGAAGAACTCTTCGCAAGAATAGAACAAATCTATAAAGAGAGAGAAAACCTTGGGCTTACCGGCGAACAAGACACCGTGCTGGAAAACTACTTTCTTGGTTTTGTCAGAAGCGGCGCTAATCTCAATGATGAAGATAAAGAGAAACTAAGAGACATAAATGAAGAGTTGAGCAATCTCTACGTCAAGTTCAGGCAAAACCATCTGAAACAGACCAATGCCATTGGGCTGATAATAGAAAGGGGTGAGGATCTCGCCGGTCTGCCGAATGAGGTCGTTCAAGCTGCCGCCGAAATGGCAAAGGCAAGAGACATGGAAAGCAAATGGGTGTTTACGCTTCAGAAGCCAAGTTTTATTCCCTTTCTGGTGAATTCGCAAAAACGCAACCTCCGGGAGATCGTCTTCAAGGCATATATCAATCGCGGTAATAACAACGACGAATTTGACAATAAGAAGCTGATATCCAGGATTGCTGCTCTAAGGGTTGGGAAAGCGAATTTATTGGGTTATAAAACCCACGCGGATTTCGTTCTTGAAAGGAATATGGCGAAGAATCCTGAGAACGTCTACAACTTTCTAAACGACCTGTGGAAACCCGCTTCGAGAAGGGCACAGATGGAAGTTGCGGATATGCAGGCAATCATCAATAAAGAAGGCCATGATTTCAAACTGCAGGCCTGGGACTGGTGGTATTATGCCGAAAAGGTGAAAAAAGAGAAGTATGCCCTGGATGATACTATGCTTCGCCCTTATTTCAAGATGGAAAATGTTCGCAAAGGCGCCTTTGATGTGGCCGAGAAGCTGTACGGAATAAGGTTTGTCAAAAGAAATGATATTGAGGCTTATCATCCGGACGTTGACGCATTTGAGGTTCTGGAAGCCAATGGAACACATCTGGGCATTTTCTACTCTGACTATTATCCGCGTGACGGCAAAAGAAGCGGCGCCTGGTCGAGCTCGTTCAGAAGCCAGTCCAACATCGAGGGCGATTTCATTACGCCATTGGTCTACAACGTTGGCAATTTCGCAAAACCCACGGCAGATAAACCATCCTTGATGAGTATGGATGAAGTGGAAACACTGTTCCATGAATTAGGCCATGGCCTGAACAGTCTATTCGGAAATACGACTTATAGGGGATCGAGAAGAGTACCTAGAGATTTTGTTGAACTTCCCTCGCAAATTATGGAAAACTGGGCAAGGGATCCCGCGGTACTGAAGACCTATGCGTTTCATTATGAAACCGGCAAGCCGATTCCACAGGAACTGATCGATAAGCTTCAAGACGCTAAACACTTTAACCAGGGCTTTATGACAGTTGAGTATCTGGCTGCCTCCTTTCTGGATATGGATTGGCACGTACTCACGGATGAGACCGAACATGATGCCGCAAGATTTGAAAGAAAATCACTGGGCAAAATAGGATTGATATCTGAGATCGAATCCCGCTATCAGAGTACCAATTTCGGCCACATATTTTCCAGCGGAGGATATTCTTCCGGGTATTACAGCTATATTTGGGCCGCAGTTCTTGACGCTGATGCATTCCTGGCATTCAAGGAAACCGATCTGTTCAATAAGGAACTGGCCGCTTCGTTCAGAAGGAACGTTCTCTCAATGGGAAGCAACGATACGATGGCTCAATATATTGAATTCAGGGGAGGTGAACCCAAAGTTGATGCCTTACTCAAAAGGCGGGGACTGGATTGACTAGGGGATTGATTCACTGAAATATTCAAGCCTATGATCAGACTCAGAGAGATAACATTACCCTTCGACCACAAGGAAGAAGCCCTGGCTGACAGCATTCTGGAACGTCTGGGTATTGAAGAGCACCAACTCCTCAACTTTACCATAGTCCACAAATCCATAGACGCAAGGCGTAAGAACCATATTGTGGCTGTTTATACAATAGATGCGGGACTAACCAACGAGCCTGAACTGCTTTGCATATTCTCGCAAGACATTCGGATTTCCGCCGCGCCTTGTATGGATTACCAGTTGCCGATAGTTGGAAACTTGCACGGTGCGAGTCCTGTTGTCGTTGGAAGCGGCCCCTGCGGCCTCTTTGCTGCCTTGATCCTTGCTCAACTGGGCTTTAAGCCTGTACTGATAGAAAGAGGAAAGCAAGTCAGCTCGAGAGTAAAGGATGTCCAGAACTTTTGGCATAAGGGACAGCTTGATCCTGAATCCAATGTGCAGTTCGGTGAAGGTGGAGCGGGCACTTTTTCCGATGGGAAACTTACCACCCGGATAAAGGATAGATATAACCGTTCGAGAAAAGTTCTCGAAGAATTCGTAAGGGCCGGAGCGCCAGAAGAAATACTCTATCAGGCCAGGCCTCATATCGGCACGGACAATCTCGTTAAGATCGTAAAGAACCTTCGCAATACGATTATCTCGTTGGGCGGACAGGTGCGCTTCGAAACAAAACTGACGGGTATCAAAATAGAAGGCAGCTCAGTCGCCGGCGCAATTGTTAACGACTCCGAAACTATCGAGACAGATACCATAGTGCTTGCCCTGGGACACAGCGCAAGGGACACATTCGAGATGCTGCATCAACTGGGCATACCTATAGAAGCAAAACCGTTTTCGATAGGCGTTCGTATCGAGCATCCCCAAGGCTTGATAGACAAGGCCCAGTACGGCAGGTTTGCATCGCATCGGCTTCTCGGCCCGGCTGAATATAAGCTCGTCCACCACTGCGAGAATGGCCGCTCTGCATATACTTTCTGTATGTGCCCCGGTGGAGAGGTGATCGCTTCTTCATCCGAATCCGGAGGCATAGTAACAAACGGCATGAGCCGTTATTCTCGAAATAACTTTAATGCGAATAGCGCCCTGTTAGTAGGTGTCACCCCACGGGATTTCGGAAGCACGAGCCCCTTGGCCGGCATCGAGTTCCAACGAAAATGGGAGCGAAAAGCCTTCGAGACCGCAGGCAACAACTACTTCGCGCCCGTCCAGCTTGTCGGCGATTTCCTCTGTGGCCGGCCTTCGGATTCACTCAGAGAGGTTTGCCCGTCATATACTCCGGGGGTCACGCCATGTGACCTTGCAGAATGCCTGCCGGAATTTGTTGTTGAAACCCTCCGCCTGGCAATCCCGCAGATGAACAAGAAACTAGAAGGCTTCGCGGGCAGCGATGCAGTTATGACCGCAGTAGAATCGAGAAGTTCTTCGCCAATAAGGATTGTCAGAGATGAAACCTTACAGAGCCTCGCTGTTAGAGGGCTATACCCAGCCGGTGAAGGCGCAGGCTACGCCGGCGGAATAGTCTCTACAGCCGTCGATGGGATCAGAATAGCTGAAGCCATAAGCAGCAAAACATTGACATTAGCCTGATGTGAGAAAACTCGGCTCTCCGATTTTTTTTACACTCCTGCAATAAGCTGTCATCTCTGCCATCTTCTTCACTTCCTGTCGCCGGCCTCTTTCAGTGCCAGCGCTATTTCTTCTTCCTTTCTCGCTTCATCCCAATCAAGCACATTGCCTGCAATTTCGGCCATTTCCTTCAGCACCTCTTCACGGGCAAGACCGAGCAGTGTTACGATGCTCCTGCGGCGGACAATGTCAGACAGGTGCCGGACACATTCCTGTTCGGCAATGTACTGCAGCTCACCGACAGTATAATCCGGAAGGCTCTGCAGCGGTGTCATTGCCGCCTTCTTTTCCACGACAATCCTTTCTGCGAGCGTTCCGTACCTCTCCAGCAAGCGGGCCATGAGTTCCTGATTGAGTCCATTCTCTTGCGCCGTCCTTCCGGTCCAGAGTGCTTTTGCCGCGTCATCCGCCGGATAGCCGACCGCTCCTGTATAGGGTCGTTCGTCAACTGTGCCGTTCCGTTTCTTGCCAAGCTCTTGTAGCATCATGTCCGCTGTCTGGTGCGCTAACGCTCCAAAGGTGGTAAGCTTGCCACCTATCATGCTGTATATCCTGAAGGAGCGTTCTTCATCCGGCTCTGACACCGTGATGCGGTGCGCCCTGGACACCCTGCTCGTATAATCAAGGCCCGACGCTGCAAGGGGACGAACGCCGCAGAAAGTGAATACGATATCTTTCCTAGATACATCCATGCTCGGAAACACGCCCCTGAGGCTCGTCAGCATGTAGTCTATTTCCTCGTCATCGCATTGAGCGTAGTCCGGTCTTTCTACCCGGATGTCCGTGGAACCCATGATGACCTTGTCCATGAACCGGAACGTAATGCAGACCCGTCCGTCGGTATGTTCGTAGTAAACCATCCTGTCGCCCAGCGCGTTGTACAACTCTTCGTTATCGATCACCAGATGGGAGCCTTTAGTGCCACCCATGAATTTTGACTTAAATCCCATTGCACTGTTGGCAGAATCGACCCATGCCCCCGTCGCGTTCACGACAATATCCGGCTTTATGAGAGTTTCTTCACCGGTCGCCTGATCAGTAAGAAGCACTTGATCTTTCCCGTTCTTTGCAGCGGTTACGTAGTTTATCGCCGCGCAATCCGGGTTTGACGAGCATGCTTCTTGGATCATTTCGACCCAGAGCCGTTCGGCCTGGCTGATCCAGGCGTCCCAGTAGTTCGCCGTACAGACAATGTCGGTCCTCATCCCGGGTGTTTCCTTCAGTGCTTTCTTCTTCGATGAGAAGAAATGACGGGGTGTCTGGCGGTGTTTTCCGCTAATAATATCATACAGCGTCAGCCCGACCTTGACGATCAGTACACCCCTTCCGCCGACCTTCACCGGCAAGCCCAGGAACATCAGGGGCGACTTGATCAACCCGGCGAACCAGGAATCAATGGGTATGGTGGTCTTGAGCGGCTTTACAAAGTGTGGCGCGTTTCTCAGCAGGCGGTTGCGCTCGGCAACCGCCTCGCCTACCAGCCTGAACTCTGCGTTTTCAAGGTAGCGCAGGCCGCCATGAATCATGCGGGAAGATTTCGAACTGGCCCCGGCGGAGAAATCGGCCTTGTCAACCAGCACACAGCTTACTCCCTGCAGGTCAAGGTCCCGAATCAGGCCGGTACCGTTGACACCGCCGCCCAGGATAAGGACCTGGCAGGCGTCTTTCCCCTTGATGTCTTCCCATATCGTCGTTCGTTTCTTCACAAGATAGTGATTGTACCTTTCTTGAGCAAGGCAGATCAAGGGGAAAACAGCCCCAGGACCGCCATGGCGGTCCACAAAACAACAATTAAGGAAGTCGTCGCGGTTTGCCACGACTCCACAACTTTGATTCTTGATATTTGATGTTTGAATTTCATACTGAAGACCTCCAAGGCATCAAGAGCCAAGACGCTCCGCCCGAATTCCACGAGACTGTTGATGGAAGATGCGTTCGGCGTTATGATGGGGTCAAAACGAATCGTTTGATGGGAGTAGACGTGGCTGAATTGACTTGCTCTGAAAGAGTTATGCGGGTTCTGGACCGGCGGGAGCCGGATCGGATCCCGCATTTCGAGTGGCTGTTTGCGAAGAACGTTCGCGAGGCGATTTTTCCCGGTTGCAAGGATCACAACGACTTTGCAGTGAAGATGGGGCACGACGCTATACTGGTCGCGCCTGATTTCCACAAAGAACAGGTCGGAGCGACGCAATGGCGCAGCGAATGGGGTCATGTGGACGACTACGGCAGCGAGGAACACGGCGTCGAGGTCGAGTCTCCGATCAAGGAAATGTCTGACTTCGAGAGCTATAGACCGCCGGATGCCCGTGCGCCGGGGCGGTACGATACGGTCGAATGGGCGGTCAGAGAGTTCAAAGGCGATAAAGCAATAGGCGTCCATCTTAATGACGTGTTCTCCATACCACGCTCGTTAATGGGCATGGAGAATCTGCTCATGACGATTGCTTTGGATCCGGAACTGGTCAAAGCGCTTGTCGAGATGTCGGTCGATATCAATCTGGCGATGTCAAAAGAGGTAGCGGCCCGCGGGGTGGATTTCATCTGGACCGGCGACGATTACGCCTGCAATACCGGGCCGATGATGTCGCCCGATCATTTTCGCGAGCTGTTCTACCCAGGTTTGCGGAGGGTAATTGGCGGCTTCAGGGAATTGGGACTGCCGGTCATTAAACACACCGACGGCGATCTCTGGCCCATCATAGAGATGATAATAGACTCGGGGATAAGCTGTCTGGACCCGATAGACCCCCAGGCCGGGATGGATTTGACCGAGGTGAAAGATAAGTTTGGCGACCGAGTCGCCCTAAAGGGCAACGTGGATTGTGCTCAGACCCTAAGCTATGCTACCGTCGACGAAGTGATTGCCGAGACCAGGGAGGTCATCCGAAAAGGAGGACCCGGCGGAGGATTCATTCTGTCGTCGAGCAATTCCATCCACGCCTCGGTCAAGCCGGAGAATTATATGGCCATGCTCGATACGTTGAAGGAATACGGCCGCTATCCGCTCAACCTGTAAAAAAACCATTTCGCATCGGAGGTACTTTATGGAGTATCTGGCGGGAATTGATTTAGGATCGACAAGTCTCAAAGTTATCATTTACGATCTCCGGGGCAACGCCGCAGCCCAGGCGAGCCGTCCGACCGAGCGTTTCAATCCGTATCCCGATCATCCGGACTGGGCCATCTGGAAGCCGCAGCAGATTTGGGGCGGCGTGGCGGAGTCGCTGAAAGAGGCGATCGCACAGATCGACGACCCGGAGCAGATCAAGGGCGTCGCCGTCACCGGTATGGGCATGGACGGCGTCCCGATCGACAAGGACGGCAATTGGCTGTATCCGTTTATTAGCTGGCACTGCCCGCGGACCGAGCCGCAATTCAAATGGTGGACCGAGAATATCGGCGCCGAGAGACAATTTGAAATAGGCGGCAATCAGATTTGGGTCTTCAACACGGCACTGCGACTGCGGTGGATGGCCGAGAACGAGCCGGAGATTCTTGCCAAAACGGAAAAATGGCTTTTGATCGAGGACTTCATCAACTTCATGCTCTGCGGCCGGCACGGCACGGACCATACGATGGCCTCGACCACGCTCCTTTTCGACCAGCGCAGGCGCGTATGGTCGGACGAGCTGATCGAAAAATCAGGCATCGACCGCAGCTTGCTCTGCGATCCGCAGCCCAGCGGGACGCCGCTGGGAGAGGTCCACGCGAAGGCGGCCCAAGCCACGGGGCTCGCAGAAGGAACGCCGATCGTGCTGGGCGGACACGATTACTGCTGCGGCACACTGCCTGTTGGGGCGTTCAAGCCGGGCGTCGTACTTGATGTGACCGGTACGTGGGAGATCGTTGTCGCGGCACTCAACGAGCCTGTGCTCAAGCCCGAGGTCAGGGAAATGGGTATCCCGGTTCACTCGCATGTCGCCTCGCCTGATCTGTGGAGCATTATGGCCGCGGCGGTCGCGGGCGATATGCTCGAATGGTTCCGCGGGCAGTACGGATTAGGGAGAGAACAGCCAGCCGAAGGCGAGGACGATGACTGGAGCGGCCTGATGAGACTCGCCGAGGCGTCACCACCAGGCGCCAACGGCGTAATGTTCCTGCCCCACATGTCCGGAAGTCACTGTCCCGTTGTGGACCATCAGTCCATGGGCGCATTCGTGGGCTTACGCAACATCGTGACCAAGGGCGATATGCTCAGGGCGATCATCGAGGGGCTGGATTACCAGTTCGTACAAATAGTCCGGGGGCTGGAAAAATCGCTCGATGTCAAGCCGGAGAGATTCGTGGCGATCGGCGGCGCGACAAAGAACGAGTTCTGGATGCAGAACAAGGCCGACATGATTGGAAAGCCAATCGAGACGCCCGAGATCGCCGAGCCCACACCCCTCGGTGCGGCAATTCTTGCGGGCATCGGCGTCGGCCTGTACAAGGACGTGCAGGATGCCTATGAAAAGGTGTATAAGCCGGGGAAGGTTTACGAGCCGAATCTCGAACTGACCGCCAGGTATCAGCGGTGGTTCAAGACGTACGAAAAAATGTATCCGTCGCTGAAGGACTTTAACGCTGCACTTCGCCAGACGATAGCCGAGTGACGTCTTGGCGCTATCGTTTGAGGATCCAAAGCATTCGGGCGACGGTTTAGGGCCTGGAAGCCGGCAATCGCAGGATGAGTGATCCCGATCAGAATAGAAAACGATTGACCATCCGCCGACACGACGGCATGACGGTCTATTGCGCCTCCGCTTGGCCCGGCTGGCGCGACATAGCTGCAACACTGATCGCATTTGTCGTCACCGCTGCCTTCCTGACAGGTGTACTCTTGTTCTTTTACAAGGCGATCCGTTCGTTCGACGCCGTCTCCCAATACAACACATGGCTGGGCAGGATCTTCCGTTTCATCTTTCTGGGCTCCGTTGACTTCGCCTTCGTCGTAATATTGGCCTTTCTTCTGCTCTGGATGCCGTACTGGTTGATTTTCCAATTGAGCCCGAAGGAGTTCTGGCTTGACGACAACCTTCTCTGTCACACTGTTAGATTGCTCGGCCTGATCGGGCGCACCCGCAGGATCGACTTCGACCGCGTCATGGAGATAAAGATTGCCCCCTCAGGCCCGGCCTTCCACCTGACAGCCGTATACAAAATGAAACTGCCGCGACTCATTCACTTCATCGCCGTTTACTGGAACGAAAAGCTCACCACCTGGCCCTTGACCCTGGTAAACGCCATTCCCACGCGACAGGAGGCCGAACAAATCCAATTCCAGCTTCTCGAAGTCATGACAAAATCCACACCTCGCCAAAGCACGTAAACGCACAGTTGTAGGATGGGCAGGTTTCCTGCCCATGCGGTCCAGGCTCGTTACATTGACAGCATGGGCAAACGAGTTGCCCATTCTACGCCTTTAGCCGGTTGGTGAGTTCACGCAAAATCTCAACTCGCTTATTTCAATTTGACGACCGAAAGCGTATAAGGCTTATCCCAGGTGGTGTTGACTATGCCTTCGAAGGGCCAGTCCATGTTGGAAATGATGACCTCGTTGCCGCGAAGAATTGCTTCGCAGGGCTGGTCGATCCCGCCGTCGGCACCGTCGGTGTCACCATTGACCGCGATCATTTCGACCGAGCCGTCGGGGTGCACAAATTGCACGGCATTTTGAACCATATCGGCGACGATAATTCTGTCGGTCTTGAGATCGCAGAACAGGCCGTCGGCAGATATGAGGTTCGGATCATCAACGAAGATCTTGTTCGATGTAACGTTGTCGCGGGAATCGAAGGTGATCTTGTGGATCGTACCGTCGGCGAAGTTGCCGCAGTAGAGATTGCCTTTGGAATCGAAGCATAGTCCGTCGGCTCCGTATCCAATCGCGTCGTTGTATGACTTGATCGTGGCGATCAGGTGCGGATCAGTCTCAAGGGGTGTCTTCAACTGAATGCCTTCGTCGCCGATCTTAAAGCGGAAGATGCCGCTGATCAAAGGCTTCGAGCCCGGTATCATGATGGTCTCGCTGACATACATATGATCGCCCTTGATCGCCACGGCGTTAGCGACATTGAGGCCCGAGACGACCGTGACTGCCTCCTGTGCTTTGCCATCCTTGACAACGATGCGCATCACACGCGAAGTCTGGGGCGTTTCGGGGCCGAAAAGATTATCCGCATAATACAAATCGCCCGACGGCGCAAGGCATATCCCCATGGGGGCTGCGGTTCCGGTCTTGGGATGAGGCGGCGGGACGAAGAACTTCGAGACTTTATTCTTGGCCGAAACCTTCATTATAAATGCGCCGGCATTCGGATCGTTATAATTCGGCACCGACAGTACGAAACCGCCGTCCGGCATAAGCGCCATTCCATCGGGCGTGTTGCAGTAGTCCGGCAGTTGGACGAGCAGTCGGGCTTTTTTCGGGCCTGACGCTTCGCTGTTACAGCCGCCGAGAATCAGACCGCAAAGTACGACTGATACGATTCCCACACTGACAATTCTTTTTCTCAACATAATCGCTTCTCCCTAAGTTACGGTGCGTGGTGCACACCCTACGGTTGATTATCCAACTTCCATGATTCTTCCTTTTCGAAGGTAGGGTGGGCACTGCCCACCAACCGCGCTGCTGATCGCTCTTACAACTTGATCTTGCAGCCGCTGAGAATCAGACTGCAAATCAGGACCGATATGATGGCCACACTGACAAGCATACTCCTAAACATGATCGCTTCTCCCAAGATTACGGTGTGCGGAGCACACCCTACACTTCTACCTTCAAACTCCTGCAAGACTCTTGCGATCGGTCCCCAGTGCATCGGCTGCGATCATTGCGTCCACGACTGCTTCCGATGTCACCTCAAAACAATGACTCCCACAAAGCGACCCTTCGGAGGCACAGGCATCGCCTATTGTCTTGAGCCTGTCAGGCGATACGCCTTCGAGGCCTATGTCGGCAAACGTCACCGGCAAACCGACAGCAATCTCAAAATCGACCGCCTCGTAGACCTCGTCCATTGAGACCGCATTATCCAGGCAGAGCTGGCTGATTACTCCAAATGCCACTTCTTCACCGTGCATGAGGTGACGGCACTCGGTAAACGAGGGCAGGCAGTTGGCGATCATGTGAGCACTCGCCAGGCCGCCACTTTCAAAGCCCAGCCCCGAGTGCAGAATGTTGGCCTCGATTACCTTTTCGACCGAGGGTGTCAGCACGCCGGCCTCCACCGCGCGTTTGGCTTCGACGCCGTGTTCGAGCAGGACCTCGTAACCGAGTTCGGCGATCGCCATCGCGGCCATCGTCGAGATTCCGCCCGCGATGTTTCCGGCGCCGGTTTGCAGGGCGACTTTGGCTTCGACCCACGTGGCGAGTGCATCACCCATGCCCGCCACCAGGGCCCTGGCCGGGGCGCGGGAGATCACCAGCGAATCGACGAGAACCAAATCAGGGTTGAAAGGCCAACAGTCGAACCCTGTACAGTTGCCGTCTTCGTCATACCACACACTCGCCGCACTGGTGGGCGAGTCAGTCGATGCGATAGTCGGACAGGTGACAATCCGTATCCCGGTCTCAATCGCAGCGGCTTTGGCCGTATCCAGCGTTTTTCCACCCCCTACTCCTACCGCAATGTCGGCCCCCTTGTCCTTGATGATCCCGATCACACGGTCAACCTCCTTGCGGGTGCAGTCACCCTGGAAGTCGACGTCGATCGCCTCAAGTTTCTCGGCTCTCAGGCCGTCCAACAGCGTCTTTCCGACGATACCCTTGACGGCCGCGTCCCAAAGGAGCAACGGCTTTTCGCCGAGTATCTTGAAGTACTTGCCGGCGTCAGCCAGGGCGTTTCGGCCCTGAACATATTTCCTTGGTCCAATCAGTACGTTGTGCACTTCTCTATCCTTTCAAAAAAGCCTTGCGTAGGATGGGCAGGTTTCCTGCCCATGCGGTCCGGGTCACGTAACATTGGCAGCATGGGCAAACAAGTTGCCCATCCTACTGCTCGATCTTGGATTCTCGATTATGTCGAGATAATTGTCAATCGTCAATCGAAAAAGCGAAAATGGATTCTCCGCTATTTCTTGCAGTTGCAGGATGGGCATCCCGGCGCGCCGGGACTGCCCATGCGGTTCGGGTCACGTAACATTGACAGCATGGGCAAACCAGTTGCCCATATTTTCTACTGCTGTCTAATAATAAAAGGCACAAAGGCGCAAAGTGGCAAAGGCACAAAGTTATTCCACTTCACTCTGTGCCTCTGTGCCTCTGTGCCTTTGTGCCTCTGTTCCTATTCCTTGCAATTGGCAGGAATCGGTGTTAATGTCTGTAGCCATGAATCTGGACTTGAAAGACAAAGTAGCGCTGGTAACCGGCTCTTCACACGGTTTGGGGAAGACAACATGCTTACTTTTGGCCTCTGAGGGAGCGAAGGTGGTAGTCAACTATCGGCAGAGCTCCGAACGGGCCGATGAGGTTGTGCGCCAAATCAAGGACAAATACGACACCGAAGCAATTTCGGTATATGCCGACGTGGGCGCCGAAAGCGATGTTATGACCATGTTCGAGAAGATCGACGAGAAGTTCGGCCGGATCGACATTCTGATCAACAACGCGGCTTATTGCTCGACGTGCCAGGTGGCGGAGATGACCGAGCAGATGTGGAACTACACGCTGCAGGTCAATCTGACGGGGACATTTCTTTGCAGCCGGGAATTTGTCAAGCGTCTGCTGGACAGGCAGCATCCGGGCCGAATAGTGAACATCAGCTCACAGGCAGCCTTTCGCGGATCGACCACCGGACACGCTCCGTATGATGCGAGCAAGGGCGGGATGGTATCGTTCACGGTTTCGCTCGCGAGGGAGGTCGCCGAGAAGAATATTATGATCAACTGCGTCGCCCCGGGCATGATGCACACTGAAATAACGGACAAGGCCCTGAAAGCCAATAAACAGAAATACATCACCAGAATTCCGATCCGTCGGATAGGTAAGACCGAGGAAATCGCCCGCGTGGCGGTATTTCTGGCGGGCCGGGGAAGCGACTACATGACCGGCGCCACGGTAGACGTCAGCGGTGGCCTGGCGATGCGCTAGCCGTATCATGCACGGTCCTAAGCCAGTCTCTATGCCTTCTCATTGGGACGACCGACTTCGCTGTGCGCTACCGGCCGAGAACCGTAAACATAACATGCCAGCCGACACCGCTGCTTAGGACCGCCGGGTCCTTCTCGGCGATGTCCGCAGGGCCGATCTCGCCGGCGCAGTAGGCCCCGAAAAGCGGAATGTCGTCGCCTATGACCCCCTGGATCGCCGTCAGTTCGTCTTCGATGTTGTCGAGCTTGCCCTGACGGCCGGCACAATTGAAAGCCAACACGGAAAAGGGTGTTGCCTTCATGCCCTTCAACGCCTCGTCGGCGCCGTCGGCGGCCGAGGAAATCACCTTCGCATTTTCCTTTGCCTGCCGGCCCGAGAGAGAGACCTGGAAATCGCCGGAGAGCATCAAGGCAATGGCGCTGTCGGTATACATTCGACCCTGAAAATATACAAACGTCTGGCCTGCGTTCTTGTTTGCCGAGCCGCCTGTAATGGGAAAGTCCTTGCCCATTATCTGCTGGGCACCTTCGAGAAGAAACTGATTCTTAGGTGAGTGAGCGTCAGCCATGATTACCATCAGGCGATCATAGTCGGTTCGGGGAATCTTAGCGCCAAGCCCCGAACCGCCGGTGCGCAGACGCCCGGTGAGTTCGGCCTCGTCGTCCTCCATGGTCAAATCCGCAATCCCTAGGTTTTGCTGGAGCACTGCTGCAGTAGCAATTCCGTCACCGGCGATGCCGAGCAGAGAGACAGAATCGAGATCGAGGCAGCCCTGCTGGGCGAACGAGCCGTAGGTTGAGAAGCCGAAAACAATATCCTTCGGAAGGACCGAACACACGCCCTTGAGCACCTGTTTCTTCTGGGCCTGATCTTCGAAGCATTCGGCCAAGACGACCGTATGGAGCGGCGTTTGTCCCATCTTCTCTCGAAGCGCCTCTGCGGCCTGTTTGCCCGCTTCGAATGGGTCGGTATTCTGCACCGAAGCCACGCCGGTCGTTATCGATCCGCCCTTCTCGGCGCCGGATGAAATATACGTCTCATTGACGGCGCACCCTGACAGCAAGGCCAGACAAACCGACAATGACAGTATTGGAAACATTTTGGCGAGGTAGGTTTTCCTGCACATGCGAAGCTCCTTTGAATATTATTGATGTTTGTCTTGTTCGGTGCTAACGTTTTGACGAGCACAGGCCAAATTCAACTTTGCTGTCATACGGCGGATCAACATTCCATTTCACCGAATCCCACTCACACCACGCAAACCGATTTCGCTGCTCGGGCCAAAGCCCGGCGGCCTTGCCCCAATCGCGAATGCCCGTTCCGTCCGGGTCGTGTACGAGAAGCGAGAACCTGATCTCCCTGCCGACGGCGGGCCTGATTGTCGGAATCGCCGCAAACGGGATCGCACATTCGTAGTGCGTTGTCCGGCCCTGTCTCTTGACAACAACCTGAGCATCCTTGAGCCTCAACGCATCAAGACTCCTTGCTTGCTGTGTCACCGACAACGGTTGCCCCGGCTTGATCAGTTGAAAGCATTTGTCCTTGGCAAACATACCGCTCATATCGACGAGGAGAAATTCGGACCTCTGCGCCTTGGCCTCCGGTGCCGACACCGTGGCGGTGTTGCTCGGCGCCAGGGCAAACTGCACGGCGTCAACCTGAGCAGCACCTCTTTTGTAACTGTACAGTTTGTCCTCCTCCACCTGCACATAGAGATAGAAATTGCGTTTGTCCCAATAGGTGCTGACAATGGTTTTCTTGCCGGCCGTTGTGAACGTCGCGCCGATCGCATCCGGCCAGTCCTTGAACTTACCGTCGATTTTCGGCTTGAAATACGGTGCGCTCGCGCAGACCACATTCTGTCGATGAACCGTTTTGTCTAACCCCCAGACAACCGTTATCTCGATCGCGTACCGGTTCGATTTGGAATCGGAAGCTTTTTCAATCGTGAAAGGCAAGCGTTTCACCTCGCCGGATGCCAATGTCACCTCCCGATTCCTGGGACTCCATTGCCAACCGGCAGGAAATCTCGGCTCAATGGTCACCATACACTCGGTGTTACCGGTATTTCGAGCCAGAATATGTGTCACCGGGCCGGTGGCCGGCGGGACGGTAAAGTTCTCGGCCCGCACTGCGACTTGAGGGGCAGATGTTGCATTGCCGGCTACAGCGACGCAGATCAGAAGGACGAGTTGACTCAGGCGATACATCACGTTACAACCCTTTCGAAACGATCAAATCCACAGAGCATGATACCTCCGACGAGAAAACCATGCAAGAACTACATTCGATTATCGCCGTTCGAAAGCATGTCAGCGAGATCTGCTGGGCGACATTAGAGTTCGGATCATTGGGCTGAAATAGCGCCAACAGAATGCGCGTGGCCTTGATCCTGTCGTACCGGCATTTATCCGGAAATCCCGTGAAACAACATCAATATCGCGATCTTCGGCCAATCAATCTCAGAAGGGGCCTATACCGAAGCTAATCGGCATAGACCCCCAGGTGATGCAAATCCTGATGCCATTGCCGCGCAAGCGACAGTCCAATCAGCCTCGTATCAAAGCTGATCACCATTGCGACCACAGTTGCTCATCAAGCTACTAGGCCGCGTTCGGCCTCGGCCATCCGCTTTTCAGAACTGATGCTTGAAAACGAAGTCGTTGGCGCGGGCGGCACCGTGGCAGTTGACGCAGCCCGGGACCTTTCCTTCAGCGTTTACCTGGCCATCCGGGGTTACGTTGGCCCAGAACCAGTCGTTGTTGTCGGGATCGAACCCGGCGACTTTCCACATCACGGTGAGAGCTTGTGCTTTCTCCGTGGGGTTTTCGCCGAGATTCTCCTTGACGATGATCGCTCCGTCGGGCAGGCTGCCGGTGAAGTTCTGCATCGCCTCCTGGACCTTGACGTTGATAAAGATGCGCGCCATAGCGCCATGAGGAGGGTTGCTCGGCACGGCGCCTTGGGCCTCCGGGAATTGTGCCCAACTCTGATACGGGTCGGCCTCCGTGATCATCGCGAACAGCCCTGCTGCGGTGGGACCTACTTGCTTGGGCCTCAGCAGCCGAATGTCGTCGAAGTACATCTGACCTGAACCACCAGCGGCTGGACTATTCTTTGTTCCAAGACCAATGGTAATCGAATTGACGTTGGTAAGGTCCACGCCTAATCCGCCAAAGGCGGACAGGTCGATGATCCACTCGGTCCAACTGGATGTCTGAGTTGGGCTCGCGTCGTCATGATAGACCACCGCCGTACCATTGAGAGCAACAAACATCCGCTCGGCCGAATTACCCGAAGCGCCGCGGAACCACAGTGAGAGCTTCGTAACGCCCTCTTCGGTCCAGTCACGTGGATAGACCAACGTCAGGGTTGCTTCCGAAGTCTTGAGGTTGTTGTCGTAGAGATACGGCATCGACTGGGCGCCGCCGTGAACAACAGTCTGCTCGGCATAAGGAGGCAAGTCATTACCGACGAGCGCACCATTTGTCGTGGTTCCAAAACCGTCTATCCACTTGTCGAATATCCTGTTGCTCGCAGCATCAGGCGGGTCAATATCGTTATACAACTCGAAACCGTCCACGAGAATGAAATCGGCCGTCGTGAAGCTCCAGACAAGACCCTTGACCGTTTCGGTCGGATAGACTTCATCCACACGCCACGCATAACTGCTCTCCCATGCAAGTCCGCCAGGATCATAGTTTTCGGCGCCAAGGGCTCTGGGGCCTATATACTCGGGTGAGGCTTTGGCGGCGTTTCTGACGGCATCGGCGTCGGTGCCGAAGTATAGCTCGTGCGAAGCAGCATTATCCGCAGGCCTCCAGCTTAGCGTTGCGATCTTCTGCACATCCGCCGCGCCGTTAGCCGGCTGCGGATTGCCCACGGCGCCCGGAGTGGTAAAGCTCCAGATATCGCCTTTATGTGTGAAGGGGGGATCGAACTCATCAACACGCCAGTAGTAAACCTTCTCCGGTTCCAGCGCAGCCGGACTGAAGCTGGCGCTTCCCAGAGGGGTGCCGCCTGCGGCATTGTTTACATCGTCGAAATTCGTGCCCATATAAACAGTGTGCAATTTTGCGCCAAAACCTCCCGTCCAGGAAAAGGTCGCGCTCGGATCGACAAACTCAGCGCCGTCCGGCGGATCTGGGTTGTAAGCCGTCTTCGGCGGAATCGAGAAGCTCCAGACAGGGCCTTTGTGTTTCGTCGTGCCATCGGCCTCGACCTCGTCTACCGCCCAATAGTAAGTCGTGCCTGGAACAAGACCGTCCGGGAAAGCAAATCCGGGAAAGCCGACAACAAGAAACACTGAGGGCTGATTGCCGCGGAACGCCTCGGCGGTGCGGTCGTTGACATCGTCAAAATTGTCGCTGACGTATATGTCGTGCGAGGCCGCAGTATCGCCCGGCAACCAGCCAAGGTTCACCCAGGTGTCCTCATGAAGCGCACCGTCGGCCGGGGTAGGGCTCATGGCAGTGAGAATCGGCGCAGACGCGACCGCACACCAGTCCGCGGGGTCCAGGCCGCTGCGGTCGGTGATGGCAAGACCCTCGATGACGCTATTGTTGGTCAGCGGATTGCCGGCGGCATCCAACAGATCGGTGATCGCGAAGGATATCCCCACGATGTTTTGGCCGTTGGTGCCGTCGAACCCCGTGTCGCCGCCCCAATTGTCAGGGAGTGTGATCGTCTGACCCAACTGACCGCCTGGCAATATCGCGGAGATCACGGCGCCATCGCCATCGCCGGCCTCGAAAAGAAAGAAGTCGGGCTCGTCACCGTTGGAATTCGCCCAGTTCTGACCGCCAAACAGGTGCACCGTAAACGCTGCACCAGTCTCCCCTCCACTAAACTGAACACCGATCTCCAAGTCGTCGAGTATTTCCAGCGGGTCGCCGCCAACCGGATCCAGTGTTGTCGTGGAAGTCCCTGAGGCCAGCCGCGAGACATCGACCGTGTAGCTGCCGACTGTGATGCTTTGCAGATTGAACGGGGGGCTCCCTGGCGGGTTGTCCGTCGTCACACCCGTAACGGGCCCGACCACCGCCAAGCATGGGGACAGAGCCACACCAAGAGCCAAGACAAAAGAAAGTAGTGAAATCAGTTTTCTGGACATAATAGTCCTCCTCAGAATAGGGTTAATCATGACTAAGCTCCGGCTACACGCGAAAGCGATCACAAACGATTCTTACCTTCGAGACGCTCTCTTTGTTCCACATGTGAGGGTTGCTTGCAAGTTGGCGCGTTCCCCTTTCTTCAATAGCCTACAGCGGCAATTGACTCAATGGTGAAATTCTCACATGCGCATCATACAACTCCGGCAAGTTACCGGCTTACTACTGTTCTGCACCTTCCGGAGGCTTTCCAAGAGGTCAACAGAAACCGTCCTCCGCTGGAAAACCGGAAGTTGACAACTACCCGCCCAACCATCTTCGCTTAGGCCAGGCTTTGTGCGAACGCGACTTCACCAATTCTATTTGTACCAGCATACATACGTGTTCGTCTAGAAAAAGTTCTGGATTATCCTGGATTGTATTGGCAAACACCCCTGATGTGCACAATTATGGCGTGGCTCTTCTTGTTGGACAGCTAATAAATCTGATATACTATGATGATCGCTGAGTATCCAGGAAGACTAACGCATTATCCTTCTCGTATCGGATCGACGCTGGCTTTCAACACGGCTTCCTGCACCGCCAGGTCGTGCTCGGGTGGGTACTGCGATTCCTTCTCGCCACGGATGATTCGCGCCAATTCAATGAGCTGATCATCATAGCGCCCCGGCATTTTGGGCAGCGAAACTTGCTGGTATCCCTTTTCGTATTCCTCGACCGGTCGATCCAAAGCCAATAACAACTTCGGAGGCTCCAGGGGCCTGATATCCACAGTCCCCCGATCGCCGCAGACTACGAATTGCCGTCGCTTCTGACCGTCTACTTCCACCAAAGCGCTGCGAATTGTCGCCGTGCATTTGGCGTATTCAAAAACGGCCAACTGGTTGTCCGCCAGGTCATCCTGCTCGGACCGAGTATGTCGGGAGAATCCCGTGACTTTGTCCGGTCTGCCAAGCACTTTGACCATCGCATCAATCAGGTGACAACCCAATTCGAACATCGAGCCCGGAAATTGGGCGAGTCTCCTGCGTTGCTCGGCGCCTATGGTCTTGCTGATCACGCCGTGAACCTCGAAGACGTCACCTAACCACCCGCGCTGCGCCGCCTGGAAGCAGAACCTGAAAGCCGGATTGTGCCGGAACATATATCCCATTTGCACCGTGAGCTTGCGGCGGGTGGCTTCGTCCAGTAACTTCCTGAACGCACTCAGCAACGACCCCGCCGGTTTATCGAGGTGAATGTGCATTCCCGTCGAGACGCAGCGCATCGCGGTCGGCACCAGGTCGGGGATGTCCGTTTCCACGGCGACCGCCTCCAGCCCGGGCGTATTCAACAGTTGTTCTTCGCTGATCCACTTCAATCCTCGATACGCCGAGTGATTTTTTGCCTTTTTCTGTCGGTCCGGATCAGGCTCGGCAATTCCGACCACTTCATAATCTGCGCTCAGTTTTCTCAGCGTAGCCATCTTGCCGGCTGCGTGCGCGTGAGTGGTCCCAATCTGTCCGACCTTGATCGGCTCAGGTGTTCGAGATGCTTGAACTCTTGAATTGCTCAGAAAAGATGGGGCGACCAGCCCCATACCTGCAAACTGTCCCGCCCTCTGCATAAATCTTCGTCGATTCATGAACACATCGTATTGGCTCAAACGAGAAAAGTCAATGAGAGGCTGTTGAAAAAGCCCGGCAGTGACAGTTGAGATTGCCGCGCGATTCTACGAATCGCTCGCAATGACACGGAAATGCGTTTTTTGTCATTGCGAGCGCCTCACCGGATTCTCAGGAGACATGCACAAGAAAGATTGCCTGAAGAATTGAAAGTGCTATAATGCCTGCAAGATGTGTGAAGCCAGTGATCAGGTCGTGAAACATTCTTTTTGAGAAGGAGAAACAGCATGAGCAATCTGAACGATAGTCGTCGTAAACTCCTCCAACAAGCAGGTCTTGGGCTCGGTCTGGCCGCATCGGGAAAACTGACCGCCGGGGCGGCCCGCGCAGCACGCAGTTCCAGGATGAAACAATTGTTGAAAACAGACGTGCTCGTTGTCGGCGGCGGCCCGGCGGGCATCGGCGCAGCTCTGGGCGCCGCTCGAACAGGCGCCAAGACGCTGCTCATCGACAGTTGCGGGTTCTTCGGCGGTATCGCCGCGTGGTCTCTGGGGATGCCGATCAACCAGATGCGGCCCGAGAGCAAACCGCGCTCGGTCGTGCACGAGCTTCTGATAGAAAAGCTCCTGAACTACGGCGACCAGGCCGTATACATAGGCCAGCACCAGTTGTACTGCAACGTGGATTACCTCAAGGTTGCGATCCTCGACGCCCTGGACGAAGTGGGCTGCAAGTACCTCGTACATCTATCCGCAGCCGAAGCGGTAATGGAAGGCAATCGCGTCACGGGCGTGGTGGTGAGCACGAAGCAGGGCCTGGCAACCATTGGGGCCAAGGTAGTGGTCGACTGCACAGGTGATGCGGACGTCGCCTATTTCGCCGGCGCCGAGACAATGATGGAAACGGGCGAGCCGCGCATGCCGAGCACGCTGCTGTTGGGCATGGCAAATGCCTCGCCGGAGCAAATTCGCAGGGCAAGTATCAGGAAGATCGCCGATGCCGCACGCGGCAAATACCCATTGATGCCGAAGAGCTGGGGACTCAAGCCGGTCTCCAACTGCCATCATTACTGGATCAATCACACCGGGACCAGGGACATCGGACAGTTTGATACGACTGATCCGTTCGAGTTTTCACAGGCCGAGTGCGTGAGCCGGCGCCAGGCCGTGCAAATGACCCAGGCCATGCGTGAGTTCGGCGGCGATGATCTGAAAGACATCGAGCTTGTCGCCACGAATCCTCGTATCGCGGTGCGCGAAACCAGGCGCGTCAAGGGCGGGTACGTGCTCACCGAAGAGGACGCGGCCAAAGGTCGCACGTTCGAGGACGTTGTCGCGTGGCGCAGCGGTTATCTGGACCTGATGGGATACAAGTTCACGAAAATGAGGGTCCATGACGTACCCTATCGAGCGATCCTGCCCGAGAAGGTGGACGGGTTGCTGACAGCCGGACGCTGCATCTCGGCAACGCACGTCGCAATGGCTGCCGGCAAGAGCATGGGTAACTGTACAGCGACCGGTCATGCAGCGGGGTTAGCCGCGGCGATGTCGGCCCGCAAGGGAATCACGCCGCGTGAATTGAATGTCGCCCAGCTTCAGGATGCCTTGCGCAAGGATGAAGTTGACTTGACTGTGGGCGGCAAGGTGCAGGAGAATGTCTCCGGAGACAGAGGGGTCTGAGGATCGACGAGAGCACAGCCAGGTTTTCGGCCGGAACTAAGAAAGACATGGAACCGCAGATTTCGCAGATTACGCAGATTAAAGAAAGTAGATGTAATTAATGTTAAGAGAGTACTTACGACACTGTCTTACAATTATCTGGAAAATTTCTCCAGTTGTTTGCAGTTAGTAGCACAGATTCATTTGACCTTACAGATAGAAAGGGACCAATACCATGAAAAGCCAACCTGAGAACTTCGCTGCCGACTCAACTCGGCGGGATTTCATCAAGACTGCCGCTCAAACCGCCGCCGTGGTAGCCGGCGCCGATTTTCTGGCTCCGACTGTTTACGCCCAGGGTCGGGCCCGCAAAGTAGCGATTGTGTCGGACCCGAAACACAGCCTGTCCAGGCAAGAGCCAGTGCGCTGGGCCATTGAGCGGTTACAGGACCGTCTGAAGGACAAAGGCGTTTCGGTGGAGCTGCACTCTTCGCTCGATCAAGTCCCGCCGGGAGCCACAACCGTACTGGTGACAGGCCGAGACTCGAACTGGGCGCGCACGATGCTCGGCGCCGCGAGGCTGAGTGTTCCCGACGTTCCCGAAGCGATCGGCTTGGTCCGCGCAAAGTTGGGCAATCGCTCAGCGTTACTCGCGACGGGCTCCGACGTGCGAGGTCTCGTCTACGCCGTGCTCGAGCTGGCCGACCGCGTGCATTACTCTGACGAGCCGGTGGCTCAGTTGCAGCGACCGGACCGGATCGTCGAGGAGCCGGCCAACCGCATCCGGAGCATCGGGCGTCTCTTCACGAGCGACGTCGAGGACAAGGCGTGGTTCTACGACAAGGCATTCTGGAAAGAATACCTCTCGACGCTCATCGAGCAGCGCATCAACCGTTTTGCCATGACCCTGGGGGTCGGGTATAACTCGCCGCGGCGCATCACAGATTCCTATTTCTATTTTGCCTATCCCTTCCTGCTGGACGTGCCCGGCTACAACGTCAAGGCCGTCGGCCTGCCCGACGCCGAGCGCGACCGCAACCTCGATATGTTGAAACACATTGCCGCCGAAACCAAGCGCCGCGGGCTCCATTTTCAACTGGCCATCTGGACCCACGCGTACACTTTCCGCGACAGCCCGGACGTCAACTACAGCATCTCGGGCCTCACGCCCGACAACCACGTCGAGTATTGCCGCGATGCCCTGCAAAAACTGATCGAGACCATCCCTCAGATCGACGGCGTCACGTTCCGCAGCCATAGCGAAAGCGGCATCCCCGGCGGCTCCTGGGAATTCTGGCGGGTGATCTACGACGGCGTGAAACGCGCCTCGCTCAGGGACGGCAAGAAACGCGACATCGACATCCACAGCAAAGGCATCGACCACGACCTGCTCGGCATCGCCCTCGATACGGGTATGCCCGTGACGGTGGGTCCCAAATACTGGGCCGAGCACCAGGGCCTGCCCTACCACCAGGCGGAGATCCAATCCGGAGAATGGCGCAAGGCAAAGCCCGGTGAACCCCTCGAGCGCCAGCGGCGCTTCACACGCTACGGCTATGCCGACTATTTGAATGAGGACCGCAAGTTCGGCGTGATGTACCGCATCTGGCCCGGCACGCAGCGCCTGCTGCTCTGGGGCGACCCGGCCATGGCCGCCGGCTACGCGCGCTACTCACAAATCTGCGGCAGCGACGGCGTGGAGTGGTGGGAACCCCTGTCGTTCAAGGGCCGCATGGGCTCTGGGCTGCCGGGCACGCGCGACGCCTACGCCGACGCCTCGCTGCACCCGGAGGGCGGCAGTTGGAAAAAATACCTCTACACGTACCGCATCTGGGGCCGCATGCTCTACAATCCCAACACGCCGCGCGAGGTCTGGAGCCGCTATCTCGAGGCCGAGTTCGGCCGCGCCGCCCGCGACTGCGAAATCGCCCTGGGCCGTGCCAGCCGCGTGCTTCTGCTGATTACCACCGCCCACACACCCTCGTGCTCGAACAACGGCTACTGGCCCGAGATTCACACGAACATATCCATGGCGGGAGATAACCGCTTCGGCCGCGTCAGCCCGCTCGATCCGGCGCTCTTCGCCAACCCCGACCAATTCGCCAACGAACTTCTCAGCGGCAAGCGCAGCGGAAAATACTCGCCCTTCGAGGTGGCCGGGTGGCTCGAGGACATAGCCGAAACGGCCGATACGCATCTGGCCCGCGCCCGAAGCAAAATCGCGAATCCCCAAGCCCCCGCTTTTCGCCGCCTGGCCATCGACACACAGATCCAGTCGGGCACGGCCGCCTACTTCGCCGCAAAACTCCGCGCATCCGTGGCCTACGGCTTTCACTTGAGAACCGGCGACCCCGCGGCCTTGACAGAGGC
>Ga0255052_10000837_pt1 | contig 24108 bp, 22 predicted proteins | sample JV7_2_21_MG_FD_188632 | JGI IMG/M metagenome (GOLD analysis project Ga0255052, IMG submission 188632) | Seawater microbial communities from Jervis Inlet, British Columbia, Canada - JV7_2_21 | ecosystem: Environmental > Aquatic > Marine > Inlet | place: Canada: British Columbia | collected... | reverse complement strand
AGATGTTGGTGCCCAGGGCCGGACTTGAACCGGCACGAGATTTCTCTCAGCGGATTTTAAGTCCGCAGCGTCTACCAATTCCGCCACCCGGGCACTGAAGAAAAAAATGGAGGCTAGGGTCGGAATCGAACCGGCGTAGACGGCTTTGCAGGCCGCAGCATAACCACTCTGCCACCTAGCCCCGGGTTGCAGGCGTCGCAGTATACAGTCCAATCCCGCATAATTGCAGTCATGAGATCACTTTTCTTGATGATCGCGGTGGGCACCACAGTGCTTGGCGGATGCTCTGGCGATTCAGTGCCTTTCGAACCACAACCAGTTGCCGTACCTGCCGGTATACCTGCCACAGGTCCCCGGATTTCGGGTGATGCTGACTCCGGCCTGGTCCTGAGCTGGATGGAAGAATCCGACAACGGCGACTCATTGTTTTTCTCCCGTCTGGTACCTGACGGTTGGTCACCCGCGGCCTCAGTAGTCGGCGGAGTGAATATGTTCGTTAACTGGGCCGACATGCCGTCGGTGCAACCCATGGGCGAGGATCGGCTGGCGGCGCACTGGCTCGAGAAATCGGGCGATTCAACGTACGCCTACGACATCGTGTTCACGCAGTCACTTGATGGTGGTGGTTCCTGGTCAGATCCTATCCGGCCGCACTCTGACGACACGCAGACGGAGCACGGCTTCGTTTCCATGTTTGCCGATGGTTCGGGTACGGGATTGATCTGGCTTGACGGCCGCAAGATGGTAAATGAAGGAACGGACGACCCGGTGGCGAGCGGCATGACACTGCGCTCCGCTTCTGTTGATCAGAATTCCGGAATTCACAAGGAACAACTCGTCGATGAACTGATCTGCGACTGCTGCCAAACAGATGTCGCGATTGCCTCATCCGGACCGGTCGCGGTTTATCGGGACCGCACAATTAATGAGATTCGGGACATCTGGATAACGCGCCGTACCGAAGGCACATGGCAGCCTGGCAACCCTATTGCCGACGACGGTTGGGAAATTCCCGGCTGCCCCGTGAATGGACCTGCAGTTGTCGCTGTTGAGACGTTTGTCGCCGTCGCATGGTTTACAGCAGCCGACGATCAACCGGTCGTCAAGCTCGCGATGTCGGGCGACAACGGAGAGTCGTTCTCCTGGCAGACCGACGTTGATCGTGGCCCTGTGTTTGGCCGGGTCGGACTTACTCTTCTCCCCGGGAACCGTGTCGCCGTCAGTTGGTTGCGCAAAGGTGACAACGATCTCAATGAGCTGCGTACGAAAGCGATTGGGATGGGTGGGCTGCTGGGCGACGCGCACATCGTCGCGACGCGAGTCGGCGCTTTTTCGGTTCCCCAGATTGGCGTGTCAGGGCCCGACCTGGTTTTCGTCTGGACAGAGACCGACGATCGCGTCAACAGCATTCACAGCGCGAAAGTGCCACTCAAGGCACTGTAGATACCTCCTGCAACGAAAAAAGGCGACCCGTCCGGATCGCCTTTCTTCTTGTATTTGGAGCGGGTGATGAGGATTGAACTCACGACCCTCACGTTGGCAACGTGATGCTCTACCGCTGAGCTACACCCGCTTTTCTCGCCTCCGTAAGACGGAGGGCCGAGATTTTAGCCACTTACGGCTCGCTGTCAAGGTTAATGAACGGCCATGCCGCCCGCAAGTACACAATCATTGACCATATTGTCATGCCAGCCGCGGCCACTAGCAAAACGAAGCCAATGCCGTAGATATCGAAACCGAGGAATTCGTTCTGGTAGACCATGAAGCCGATGCCAAACATCTGCAGTACAGTCTTGATCTTGCCCGCCATCGTCACCTTGACGTTGGCACGCTCCCCGATCGTGGCCATCCACTCGCGCAGAGCCGAGATCGTGATCTCTCGTCCAATGATGACCATCGCAATGATGTCGACGAACCACCGCGGATTGTCCTGTACGAGCATGACCAGCACGATCGCCACCATCAGCTTGTCGGCGACCGGATCGAGGAATTCGCCGAATTTCGACATCTGGCCGAAACGGCGTGCCACCCAGCCGTCGAGTATGTCCGTCACCGCAGCAACACCAAACAGAATGGCTGCGACCGGCCGCGCGTGCTCTAGCGGGCTATAGAAGAGAATTACGACCAGGGGAATCGCAGCGATGCGAAACAGCGTCAGCAGGATGGCGAGGTTAATCTTCAAAGGCCGGGTCGCTTGTTGTTAGTCTTTTCCGTCCACGTGCAGGTCATTGTATATCGATTCGGCGAGGGTGCGGCCGATTCCGTGTACTTTCACCAGATCGTCAATGCCCGCTCCCATGACGCCCTGCAGACCACCAAACTGGCGCAAAAGCTCGCGGCGCTTTTTCGGACCCAACCCCGGAATTTCCTCGAGGCGTGACGTTTTGCGCGCTTTCGATCGCCGGGCCCTGTGGCCGGTTATCGCGAATCGGTGCGCTTCATCGCGTATCTGCTGAATCAGCAGCAGAGCTGGTGAGTCCGATTGCAGCTGGATCGCCTTCTTCTCTCCCGGGACAAACAGACGCTCGGCGCCGGGACGTCGCGCGCGACCTTTGGCCACGGCGACTACGTTCAGCCAGTCGAGCTCGAGCTCGTCCAGAACCGTCATCGCCTCGGCAAGCTGTCCTTTGCCACCGTCGACAAACAGCACATCCGGCGTGGGAACCTCGCCCTTCTTTACCCTGGTATAGCGGCGCCTCAGTGCCTCTCCCATTGCCGCATAATCATCGCCGGCGACCGCCGGCTTGAGGTTGAAACGACGATAGTCGCTCTTCAGTGGTCCCGCAGCGTTGAAAACGACGCATGAAGCCACGGTCGCTTCGCCAGACGTATGACTGACATCAAAACACTCGAGGCGCTCGGGAGCCTCTTCAAGCTGCAGCGCCTCGCCGAGTGCTGCGAACTGACGCTTGATAGTCGCATTGCTGGCGACCTGCAGATTCAAACCCTGCTCGGCATTGGTATGCGCCATTTGTAGCCAGCGAGCCCTGTCTCCCCGGACCTTGTTGCGAATAGCTACTTTGCGGCTCATGCGTTCGCTGAGCTCGGTCTCGAGCAGAGGTCCATCCTCGATCTCAGTATCGAGAATGATTTCCGCCGGCGCGTCGCGTCCCAGGTAGTACTGTCCGACAAACGCATTGAGGATTTTCTGCCGGTCGCCCTCTGCCGCCGATTTCGGAAAGTGATCCCGACTGCCGATCACCGCCCCGTGGCGAATAAACAGAACGGTCACACAGTGAATCGCGCCGTTCGACGCGAAGCCGATGATGTCGAGGTCCTTGTTGGCCGATCGTGATATGAGTTGTCTGGCCTCTATTTCCTTGAGGCGTGCGATCTGGTCCCGAAAGCGACCGGCCTGTTCGTAGTCTTGATCGGTCGACGCCTGCTCCATTCGCTCGACGAACGTGTTGATGACGCTTTGGTTCTTGCCTTCGAGAAACTCGATCGCGGCATCGATATCCTTCGCGTACTGTTCCCGGGAAATCAGGTCGACGCAAGGCGCCGTGCAACGCTTGATCTGGTACTGCAGGCACGGCCTGGTGCGGTTACTGAAGTAGCTGTCCTGGCACTGCCGCACAAGAAACAGTTTCTGAAGTTCGTTGAGCGTCTGCCGCACAGCGCTGGTACTCGGATACGGCCCAAAGTAGCGGCCCTTACCTTTGCGCGGCCCGCGATGAAATTGCAGCCGCGGAAAACGGTGTCGCGTCGACACATAGATATAGGGATAACTCTTGTCGTCACGCAGGATGACGTTGAAACGCGGCCGGTGCCGCTTGATCAGGTTGTACTCGAGGATCAGCGCTTCGGCCTCGGTGTTCGTCACCGTCACTTCGACGTTGGCGACGAGCTCCATCATGGCCGCCGTCTTCACGTGGTCATGCGTGCGGTGAAAGTAACTCGAGACGCGTTTTTTCAGGTCGCGGGCTTTGCCGACATAGATGACCTTGTGCTTGGCGTCGAGCATGCGATACACACCCGGACGGTGCGTCAGGCTACGCAGGAATGACTTTTCGTCAAATGTTCTTTCTTCGGACACGTTAGTGCTCCGTCAGGCCGTCTGCAGTGCACCCTATTTATCCAGCAACTCCCGCGCCTGCGCAAATATCGCGTCAAACATATCGTTGGTCAGCCGCCGTGTATTGGTGTTGTAACGGCTGCAATGGTAAGAATCGAGCAAGCACGAGTGACCGAGGTCGTGGACCGCCGCATGCGCAAATTTGAAATCAGCCTGTCGCATGGCTTGAGCCTTGATAATTGCTCGATGCGCAATACCGCCCAGCGCCAGAACGACGGACGATTCGGGCAAGGATCGAAGTTCGTTCGCGAGGAATGTGTTGCAAGTATTGATCTCTGCGCCGACCGGTTTGTTGTCCGGTGGCAAGCACTTGACCGCATTTGTTATGCGACAGTTCGTCAACCGCAGTTCGTCATCTGCGGCCAGCGATTCTTCGTGGGTCGAGAAGCCGTACTTGTGCAACATCTGGTACAGCAGGATTCCAGCATGGTCCCCGGTAAACGGACGCCCGGTTCGATTTGCGCCGTGCATGCCCGGTGCTAGCCCCACGATCAGGAATCGCGAGCTCGCATCACCGAAAGGTGGCACCGGTTTGCAATAATAGTCCGGGTAGCGTTCGTTGACATCGTCCAGAAACGTGGCGAGACGGGGACAGGCCCGACAACTCTTATCAAAGACGATGTCAGTCATTCAGGTGCCGGATGGGCCGGTAATTTGAATGTGGTCGTACTGCATGGTGCTTTCCGCAAAAGGCGTGCATTGTACCGGTATGCCGTTGCTCCTGCTCAACAAGCCCTACCAGGTCCTCAGTCAGTTCAGCGATGATACCGGGCGCCCGACGTTGGCTGACTTCGTCACGCATAAAGAGGTGTACCCCGCAGGACGACTGGACCGTGACAGCGAGGGCTTGCTGCTTCTAACCGACGACGGACGGCTGCAAGCGCGAATTAGTCAGCCAAAGTCAAAAACCAGGAAAACATACTGGGCCCAGGTTGAAGGTGAACCCGACGATGCACAACTCACCAAACTGATTAGCGGTGTCTCGTTGAAGGACGGGCCCGCGCGTGCGCTTTCGGCGAGCATCATCGAAACGCCCGCTGGTCTGTGGGAACGTGATCCCCCCATCCGCTACCGGGCCACAATTCCCGACTGCTGGATCGAGATCAGTATTTCAGAGGGGCGTAATCGCCAGGTCCGGCACATGACGGCTGCTGTGGGGCTGCCTACATTACGGCTGATACGAGCCTCGATCGGCCCGTGGTCGCTTGGCGGATTGCAGCCCGGCGAGTCGCGGGAGCTGTCGAACCGGGAGGCCTGGGCTCAGCTGGCCTGATGCAGGCCGGCAATGCGCATGGCCACTTCCATCGCCTGCTCGTAGTTCAGTCGTGGATCCACCGTCGACTTGTAGGCACGAGCGAGATCGCCGTCCGTCAGGCCGCGGGCGCCGCCTGTACATTCTGTGACATTTTCACCCGTTAGTTCGAGATGAACCCCGCCGAGATAGCTACCCATTGACTCGTGCACGCGGAACGCCGATTCAAGTTCGGACAGAATGCTGTCAAAGCGTCGCGTCTTGGTGCCATCCGCTGTGCTCTCCGTATTGCCGTGCATCGGGTCGCAGACCCAGAGCACCGGCGAACCCGTTTCTTTCACGGCGGTTATCAGGGGCGGCAGGCTGTCTTCGATACTCTTGGCGCCGAAACGGTGAATCAGGGTGAGGCGCCCCGGTTCATTATTTGGATTAAGCACGGCTACGAGTTTCTGCAACCATTCGGCCGTCATTCCAGGACCGATCTTGACGCCCATCGGGTTTGCAACCCCTCGGAAATACTCAATGTGGGCACCGTCGATTTCCGCCGTGCGCATTCCAATCCATGGAAAATGCGTCGTCAGGTTATACCAGCGCTCACGACGGTCCAGGAAACGTGTCTGTGACTGTTCATAGAAAAGATGCAACCCTTCGTGTGCAGTGTAGATATCGGCTCTTTGGGAGCGATACACCTGTTTACCCGAAAATGTCTCCAGGAAGTCGATTGAGTTCGATATGGACTTGACGATCTGGTGGTACTCATCAGCCATCGTAGAGTGCCCGACCCAGTCCACATCCCAGTACTCAGGATGGTGCAGGTCCGCGAAGCCGCCATCGATCAGCGAACGTACGAAATTCAGCGTTAGCGCCGCACGCTCATAGCCGCGCAGGATCATCTGCGGGTCCGGTACGCGATCCTCAGCCGTGAACGGGCTGCGATTGACGAGGTCGCCGCGAAAACTGGGCAATGACGTCCCGTCACGAGTCTCAGTATCAGCCGATCGCGGCTTGGCGTACTGCCCGGCCATGCGCCCAACACGCACGACTGGCTTTTTAAGCCCATAAAGCATGACCAGGCTCATTTGCAAAAGAATCTTGAGCTTGGCGACGATGTTCTCGGACGTACACTCATCGAAGGTCTCGGCACAGTCGCCGCCCTGCAACACGAACGCTTCGCCGCGCTGCGCCTTGGCGATGAGGTCCTTGAGTGCATCAACTTCCCACGAGGTAACGATCGGCGGAAGCCGGCTAAGGTCTGCGGCTGCGCGATCCAGCTCTGCCTGGTCCGGGTAGCTCGCCTGTTGAGCTGCTGGCCGGCTCTGCCAGCTCGCCGGGTGCCAATCGGCTTTGTCGATCGTTCTGCTCACGTTGATTCCTGCGTTCGAACATTAAATTACGGGCTTGCGGCCCGCCAGTACCGCGAACTATGCCATGCTGCACTGGGATGCTGCAAAAGTTTCTTGCGTAATCAGTGTGTTAGACGCGTGTGGAAAGCGCGCCTTGAGATTGGCACAATGCGCGCCATATCTCCGCCGTTACCCCGGCGATTTTTTGATTTGCGGAGCGGAAAAGCCAATGAAATCTATCCTGGACAATCTCGGTCTCGATGCCATCAACCCGGGAACGTGGCACGGCAGCGAGAGCTTTGAAGATTCGTCAGCGGGGCTGTTCGAATCCATTAACCCGGCCAGCGGCGAAATTATCGCCAGCGTGCGCAATACCAGCGCCGCCGAGTACGACGCGCTCATCAAAACGGCGCAGGAGTCATTCCAGACCTGGCGCATGCTGCCCGCTCCGGTTCGCGGCAATGCGGTTCGCCTCATTGGCAACGCGTTGCGGGACAACAAGGACGCCCTGGGAAGCCTGGTGACGCTCGAAAATGGCAAAATCAAGGCTGAAGGTGACGGCGAGGTCCAGGAGATGATCGACATCGCGGACTTCGCTGTCGGTCAGTCACGCATGCTGTACGGCAATACGATGCACTCGGAGCGCCCGCTGCACCGCATGTACGAGCAGTGGCACCCGCTCGGTGTCGTCGGCACAATCTCGGCATTCAATTTCCCGGTTGCAGTCTATTCCTGGAATGCGCTGATCGCAGCGATTTGCGGCAACGTCAACGTCTGGAAACCTTCACAGAAGACGGCCCTTTGCGGCGTCGCTGTACAAAAAATCATCAACGAAGCCCTGGCGAGTGAGGATTTGCCGCCCGTGTTCTTCCTTTTCAATGACAGCAAGCATGAACTCGCCCGGACGTTTGTCGACGACAAACGCGTAAACCTCGTATCGTTTACGGGCTCAACCGGAGTTGGCAAGAAAGTCGGTGAGCGTGTTGCGGCCCGCATGGGCAGAGTGCTGCTCGAGCTAGGCGGCAACAACGCGATCATCGTCGACGAGGAAGCCAATCTCGATCTGGCAGTACCGTCGATCGTTTTCGGCTCGGTCGGTACGGCCGGCCAGCGTTGCACCACCACGCGTCGCGTCCTCGTGCATGAGTCCCGTTTCGACGAATTGAAAAACACGCTCGTAAATGCATACGGCCAGGTCCGAATCGGTGATCCCCTCGACGACAGCACGCTGATGGGACCGCTGATCGATGAGTCCGCCGTAGAAAGTGTCGAAGCTGCCTGTGACGCCGTTCGTGAATCGGGTGGTGAAATCCTGTGCGGCGGAGAACGTATCGATGGCCCAGGCAATTACATCACGCCCGCCATTGCCGTCGCGAAGAACGAATGGAATATAGTACAGACCGAGACCTTCGCGCCGATCTTGTACCTGATCCCTTTCTCGACGCTGGATGAGGCCATCGAGATGCAAAACGGTGTCGTGCAGGGACTGTCGTCGGCCATTTTCACCGATAACCTGCAAAAGGCAGAATACTTCCTGTCACAAGGTGGTTCGGACTGCGGCATCGCCAACGTCAATATTGGCACTTCCGGCGCTGAAATCGGCGGAGCGTTCGGCGGTGAAAAGGAAACCGGCGGCGGCCGCGAGGCCGGGTCCGATTCCTGGAAGGCCTACATGCGCCGGCAGACGAACACAATTAACTGGAGCACGGAGCTCCCACTCGCGCAGGGACTCAGCTTCGACGTCTAAGTGGGCTCGAAGCGGTTCTCTTCGCGGTTCTTGCGTACGTGGCCGGCCTCGAATACCTGCCCGCTCATGGCGATGTAAACGCCCGGCGCCGCGACTTGCGCCGTCGCCACCGCCATGCCGACGTTGAACATGGCGTCGGACGCCTTGAATCGCGCCGGCGTTAACGCACCCGTCAATACAATTGTCTTGCCGTCCAAACCGGCGAGCGCTTCTGCGGTCTCGGGCATCGTGTCAGTGCCATGGGTGACGACATATCGGTTGGCATCGTCAGTGGCGATGTAGTCACGCAGTGTCGCGCGATCCGCATCCGTGACCTCGAGGCTATCTTTATGCAACAACGGCACAACTTCATAGTCAAAAGCAACGTGGCCCTCGTGCAATATATGCTGGATCTGGGACTCGCCGACTTCGTATTGGCTAAGGTCGTCAAAATAGATCTTGTCGATCGTGCCGCCGGTCGTTACGAAGCGAATAAACATGAAGGCAATGCTATCATCAGATCATGAAATCCATCGCTGTCTTTCTGTCACTGATTCTGGGTTTTCTAACGAGCGCTGCCTCTGCTGACGAAACGGTTGTCGTCCTCGAACTGCGAGGTGCACTCGGCGTCGCAACCGCTGAATACATTATCGACGGCATTGAGCATGCCGAAACGACTGGCGCCGAATTAGTCATCATCGACATGGATACGCCCGGCGGCCTGATGAATCCGATGCGGGACATTATCCAGGCGATTCTGAATTCGAGCGTTCCGGTAGCGACCTATGTATCACCGGAGGGCGCAAGAGCCGACAGTGCCGGCACTTACGTCCTGCTCGCCAGTCATATTGCAGCGATGGCGCCGACAACCCACCTCGGCGCTGCCACCCCTGTCTCATTGACCGGCGATAGCGTTACACCGCAAGACGAAGCCGAAGATGCGGATACTGACGAAGCCTCGGATGATGAGCCCGAGACTGGTGAGTCGGAACCGGCGGCCGAACCACAACCCGGCACCTCGATGGAACGCAAAGTTCTCAACGATGCCATCGCTTATATCCGCGGACTCGCCGAACGCCATGGCCGTAACGCAGACTGGGCCGAGGACGCCGTACGCGATGCATCGACGTTGACGGCACGCGAGGCACTGGAACAAAACGTCATCGAATTTATCGCCGAGGATCACGCGGCTTTGCTCGAGATGATTGACGGGCACGAAATCGTCGTCGATGGTGAAACCGTTGCCCTGAACACCAGCAGTGTCGTCATAGAAGAGTACGAAACGAGTTGGCGCCTCAAGATTCTCTCGGCCGTGGCCAACCCGGAAATCGTCCTGATTCTCGGCATGATCGGGCTCTATGGACTGATGTATGAAGGCTGGAATCCGGGCGCAATAATTCCGGGCGTGGTCGGCATCATTTGCCTGCTGCTCGCTGCCTATGGCCTGCAGGTATTGCCGGTCAACTATGCCGGCCTGGCGCTGATTATCGTCGGGCTCGCGTTAATGACTGCGGAGGCATTCGCCCCCAGTTTTGGTGCGCTCGGGCTCGGTGGCATCGCTGCGTTCGTGTTCGGCGCCATCATGATGTTCGACAGCGGCATACCGGGCTTCGGCATTTCCCTGACGTTTGTAATCTCGGTTGCCGTGATCGCTGCGCTATTCGTTATCTGGATGGTCAGCTTTGTCCTCAAGTTACGGCGTCGCGGCGCTGTAACCGGCACCGATTCCATCATTGGCGGCATCGGCACGGCTATGTCGGATTTCAGTGGCAACGGAAAGATCTGGCTCGAGGGGGAATCGTGGGCGGCCAGAAGCAATGCGCCCGTTTCGAAGGACCAGGAAGTGGTCGTCACGAACATGGTCGGGCTGACGCTCGAAATCGAACCCAAGAACTAAATTTAGAGAGAGGAAACTCTGATGCAATTTGCAACCGCCGGAATCATTGCCGCACTTGCGATCGTCATTCTGTACAACACGATCAAGATTTTGAAGGAATACGAACGAGGCGTCATCTTTTTCCTCGGACGGTTTCAGACTGTCAAAGGCCCGGGCCTCATCATCCTCATTCCGGGGTTACAAAAAATGACCAAGGTCGACCTGCGCGTCGTGGTCATGGATGTGCCCACGCAGGACGTTATCTCGCGCGACAATGTGTCCGTCAAGGTCAATGCTGTTATCTACTTCCGTATCGTCGATCCCGAGAAGGCCGTGATTCGTGTCGCAAACGTCTTTGAAGCAACGAGCCAGTTGTCACAAACGACACTTCGATCGGTCCTTGGTCAGCATGAACTCGACGACATGCTTGCCGAGCGCGACAAGCTCAATGCAGACATTCAGAATCTCCTTGATCAGCGCACGGATAACTGGGGCATCAAGGTTGCCAATGTCGAAATCAAGCACGTTGATCTCGACGAGAGCATGATTCGCGCCATTGCACAGCAGGCTGAAGCCGAGCGTGCCAGGCGCGCCAAGGTCATCAATGCCGAAGGTGAAAAGCAGGCGGCAACAATGCTGTCTGAGGCAGCTCGCATTCTGGCGACCGAAGAACAATCGTTGCAGTTGCGCTATTTGCAGACCTTGAAAGAGATTTCCAACGAGCGCACCAATACGATCGTATTCCCGATGCCGATTGAATTCGTAGAACCGATCCTGAATCTCACTAAGAAACTGGGATCCTGACGCTGAACTTAGCCCCACCCAGATCGGCGCGGCCGATTTCGAGTTGGCCTCCGTAGGATTCGGCCAGTTCCTTGACGACAGCAAGCCCAATGCCGTGACCCGGCGTTGATTCGTCGAGGCGTGTGCCTCGTTGCAATAAGGCATCAGCTGCATCTGTGGGAATTCCCGGGCCATCGTCCACTACGACGAGCAGCATGTGGTCGTCATGCGTAGCCGTGATTTCGATGCGTACGCGCTTGTCGCACCACTTGCAGGCGTTGTCGAGCAGGTTTCCGGCCATTTCCAGAAAATCACCGCTGTCACCGCGAAACTGCAGGCCATCGTCTACCGAAGCTTCGATTGCCGGCGCCTTTTCGTGATACACCTTGTTGAGTCCGGCGATGAGTCGCTCGACTTCCGGTTCCACGAGCACCACAGCCAGTACCAGGTCTTGTGCCTGGGAACTCGCAGGCTTACGCAACTGGTAGCGGACGATCTCATCCATACGGTCGATCTGCTCATTGAATTTGGTGACCGCACCGCCGGACTCATCGAGCAGTGAACGCATGGCCGCAAGTGGCGTCTTGAGACTATGAGCAAGGTTATCGAGCGTCTTGCGATAGCGCTCAGAACGCCCGCGCTCGCTATCAATCAGCAGGTTCATGTTGCGGGCGACACCGGTCAGTTCGGTCGGATAATACCCCGACAATGCCGCACGCTCACCCTGCTCGATTTCTCCAATCTGGTTCTCGATCTGCCGCAGTGGCCGCAGCAGGTGCCGCAGCAACACTGAAATCGAGAGCAACATGATCAAGGCGACCGCGGCAAACCAGCCAAACAACTGGCCACGAAATTGCCTGATCTGGGCATTGAACGACTCGAGACTCTCGGCCACCTTGAATACGAACGGCCGATAGTTGCCATCGGGCAGTTCCCATTGCACGGCCAGGCTCAGTGTCAGAACCGGTGTGCCGTCCGCAAGGAACTCATTCTGAAACTGACGCACGCCACTGCGCGGCGCCGGCCCGGCCGGGATCTCAATTCCCAGGGCCGATCGTGAACGCCAGACCGGGTCACCCTCGTCACCCCGCAACTCCGCGTAAAGGCCAGAGCCAATTGTGCCGAAGCGCGGCTCTTGCAAATCCGGTGGTAACTCCAGACCACCTGCCTCAGTTGCTTCGGCGGCCGCAAGAACAGCCATCAGGTGGCCGTCGAGAATATCTGCCTGCGCCTGTTCGCCGGCACTGCGAAACGCCGTGTCGAGCACGACGATCGTCACACCAAAGAAAAACATCAGCAGCACACTGACCGAGATCAGCAAGCGGGCGCTAAGGGAAGACACAGAAGCGATCTCTAGCCTGACGGGCCGCGTTCCAGGGCGAAACGATAGCCCCTGCCTCGCAAGGTCTCGATAGGATTGATGGTGTTATCGGGGTCCAATTTCTTGCGCAATCTGCCGATGAATACTTCGATGACGTTGCTGTCGCGCTCGAAATCCTGATCGTAGAGCCGCTCGGTCAGTTCAGTCTTGGATACAACTTGCCCGGCGCGGACCATCAGGTATTCGATGATCTTGTATTCGAAGCTCGTCAGCTCGATGCCGGCATCGTTCACTTTGAGTTCCTGGCGCGACATATCCAGCACGACCGGACCCGCGGTCAGGATCGACGATGCCCAGCCTCCGCTACGTCGGAGCAGCGCATTGACGCGTGCCGTCACTTCCTCGTGATGGAATGGCTTGACGACGTAGTCATCGGCACCCGCATCGAGCCCGTCCACTTTGTCTTCCCAGCGGTCGCGCGCCGTCAGTATCAATATCGGATAGGTCTTTCCCTGCTCGCGTACATTGCGAATGATGTCGATTCCCGGCATCTCCGGCAGGCCGAGATCCACAATCGCAAGATCGATTGGATACTCAAGGGCAAAATAGAGCCCCTCCTTGCCGTCGGCCGCCTGCTCCACAGCAAACCCGGCATCGGCCAGCCTTGCCACCAGCATTTCCCGTAAGGTTGTATCGTCTTCAATGATCAGTAAACGCATAACCGTTAGTCTCCGCGTTTTTTTCCCTGAACCTTGTGCGTCTGCACCTTGCCATCCTTGGTGAGTACCTTGATGTGATGCACTTCGCGGTTGGCCTGTACTTTCGTCTCTGCGCTCAGGATGCGCCCGCCTGTCTGGCGGCGAACCTGTTCTACGGCCTCGGACAACGACTTGCCACCATTGCTCTGACTGGCCTGCCCGTCAGTTTCCTGAGGTTCGACAACCTGGCCAGCAAGACCCATCTCGCGATCGTCGAGAGAAAGGGCGTTGGCACTCAGGGGGCCAAGTACCAACGTCGCGCAGATTGTCAGGGTTGCCAGAAATCGCATCGGAATCATCCCGTACAGGTGTCACCGGCAAGTGTCATACGTCGATTCATCGAATGCAATGAATCGCGTCTCACCCGGCAGGCCGGATATCGACGCGAACCTTGATCCGCTTGCCCGGGTCGTACGGCATCCGAGTCGAGTACCTCTGTCCCTGGTAACGATAGACAACGTCGTAGCCATCGATACGCTGTTCGCGCTGGTCGCGATAGCGCGTCTCACAACGCTCAACAGGACGAGCATATTCAATGCGTTCGACAGGTCCACGTGCTATTGCCGCACCGAGCATGCTGCCGGCGATCGTAGCAGCATCATTGCCGCGACCACTGCCGAACTGGTGCCCAACGACGCCACCGATGATTGCGCCGGCGATCGTTCTGCCCGGCCCTCGGTGGCGCGGCTCGTAGGTTGTGTAGTAGTGCGTTTCCTGCCAGCACTCGCGAACCGGTATTTTGACGTTCACATAGCGGACGACCGGTGTCGAGCTGATGACTTTCGCATAGTCATAGACAGCCGCGTTCGCACCAACGGAAGCAACAAGAAATGCTGTCGCCGTGGCCAGTACCGCAAATGTTCGTTTGCTGTTCATGATCTTCTCCATTCCCAGGCGACTGACCTTTTGTCAGCCTGGGATCAAGAGTAGATCCGGGGCTATGAACCATCGCTGAATGCAATGTGAATCGGACCTTAACCGACCCTTTTCTTGGCAGCCCGCCATTCCTGGTCCAGGGATTCCAGGGACAGGTCCTCAAGCGCTTTGCCGCCGTTATGAATGGCACCTTCCATATCGCGGAAACGCCTCTCGAACTTGTAGTTGGCCGCTGTAAGGGCCTTTTCGGTATCGACGTCGAGATGCCGGGCAAGGTTGACGACGGCAAACAACAAATCGCCAAACTCTTCTTCAATGTCGGGCGGATTCCTGGATCCGACAGCAACCTCCAGTTCATCGAGTTCCTCGCGGATTTTCTCGCGCACACCGTGTCGGTCGGGCCAGTCAAAGCCAATCAAACTCGCCCGTTTGCCCAGTTTCTGGGCCCTTTTCAGGGCTGGCAGCGCCTTCGCAACGCCTGCCAGGGCGCTCTGGTCCGCCTTTTCGCTACGTTCTTCGGCCTTGATACGTTCCCAGGAGCCATCCTCCGGACCTGCCGCACGCTCTTCGTCGCTGCCAAACACATGAGGATGCCGGCGCAGCATCTTGTCCGTAATGCTCCCCGTAACATCGTCAAAATCGAATAATCCGGCCTCATTGGCCATTTGGGCATGAAAAACCACCTGGAACAGCAGGTCACCCAACTCATCCCGCAGCGCGCTGAAGTCCTCTCGAGTGATCGCATCGGCGACCTCGTAGGCCTCCTCAACCGTATACGGGGCGATGCTGGCGAAGTCCTGCTGTTGGTCCCAGGGACAACCACGCTGCTTGTCGCGCAGGCCTGCCATTACTTCAAGTAATTTATCGATACTACTCATAATTCACTGATTTTTAATGATTCTTAGGAACCGATGCAGCATCTGTGCGGTGGCTCCCCAGATCCTCTGCCCTTTATAATGATACTCAACCATCGAGAATGTCAGGCCCTGCCATTCACGAGACACCATACGGTGATTCCCAGGCTCTGCCAGGAAGTCGAGCGGAACTTCGAACGTGTACTCAACCTCCGTGCGGTCGATGACCAGCTCCACGGACCCGTCAACGAAGCCGACCACAGGTGTTACGGCGTAGCCCGTTACCGTGGGCATGGGCTCAAGATAGCCAATAATGGCAACCTGATCTTCCTGGATGCCAATTTCCTCGCGTGTCTCCCGAAGCGCTGTTGCCTCGATATCGGTATCTGATGCTTCCATGCGCCCACCCGGAAAGCTGACCTGCCCGGCGTGGTGCTTGAGTTCGGCCGAACGCTGTGTGAGCAGCACGGACAGCCCGGTTTCGTGCTGTAGTACCGGGATCAGAACCCCCGCGGGCTTCAAAGTTGAAGCAATCTTCTCCAACATCCCGTCTGGCCAGCTATAGGTTCCGTGAGGCGCAACGACGTCAAGTGGATCGACCGGCCTGCGCGTGCCCGCAAGCCGCTCCAGTAGGTGTGAGGCGGTAATGGCCACCTAGTTCTTGATACCGCCCTCGGTCAGAGCTGCCGGATCCAGCAGGCGATCGAGTTCTTCGTCGGTCAGATCGGTCATCTCCACAGCGACTTCCTTGAGCGGCCGCCCTTCTGCGTAGGATTTTTTCGCGATCGCAGCGCCCAGTTCATAGCCAATAACGGGGTTCAGCGCGGTCACGAGAATCGGATTACGGCCGATCGCGGCGTTGATCCGGTCTTCGTTCACGGTAAAACCGGCAATTGCCTTGTCTGCCAGCACCGTGCAGGCACTGGCCAGCAATTCAATGCTCTGTAACAGGTTGTGGGAGATAACCGGCAACATCACGTTAAGCTGGAAATTACCAGACTGGCCACCCATCGTGACAGTCAGGTCATTTCCAATGACCTGGGCTGCAACCATGGCAACAGCTTCCGGTATCACTGGATTCACCTTGCCCGGCATGATCGAGGATCCGGGTTGCAGCGCCGGCAATGCGATCTCACCGATTCCCGCCAACGGGCCGGAATTCATCCAGCGCAGGTCATTGGCGATCTTCGTCAGGCTGACGGCAAGTACCCGCAGCTGTCCCGATGCCTCCACAGCTGCATCCTGACTGCTTAGGCTTTCGAATTTTGACCCGGCCGTCTTGAATCCGATGCCCGCCTTTTCGCCCAGCAGCACGGCGACCTTGTCACCGAACTTCGGATGCGCGTTTATGCCTGTGCCGACCGCTGTGCCGCCCATGGCCAGCTCAGTCAGGCGCCGCATCGTGTCGGTGAGCCGCTCCGCTGCATGGTCGATCTGGGATCGCCAGCCATCGAGCTCCTGGCCCAGCGTCACCGGCATCGCGTCCATCAGGTGAGTACGGCCAGTTTTTACGATGTTGCCGACCTCGTCCGCTTTGCTCTCAAGTGTCTCCGACAGGTGCCTCAATGCCGGCAGCAGGTGTTTGTGGATCCCGATCGCGGCGCTGACATGAACACACGTCGGAATTGCATCATTACTGCTCTGGCTCATATTGACGTGATCATTCGGGTGCACTTCGGCGCCGAGATTCCCGGAAGCAAGGTGGGCAATGACCTCGTTCGCATTCATATTGGAACTGGTGCCAGAACCCGTCTGGAATATGTCGATGGGGAAATGCCGGTCATGGTCACCCGCCGCAACCTCCAGCGAGGCTTTTTGAATGGCCGTTGCGACATCATTCTTGAGCAGGCCGAGCTCGTTATTGGCACCCGCACAAGCCCATTTTACGAGTCCCAGGGCAGATATGAACTGCCGCGGCATCGCCATGCCGCTAATTGGGAAATTCTCTACGGCCCGCTGCGTCGTCGCACCCCAGAGTGCGTCCGCCGGAACCTGCAGTTCGCCCATGCTGTCATGTTCGATGCGATACTCTTTGTTACTCATTGCCTGTTGTACTCCGTGCTATATGCTGTGCGCCCTTGCGCGTGTATCATTCGCGCTGTCGCGCGCAAGTCTACACTGGTTTCAATCACATGAAAGTCTCAACCCTGAGAGCCCTCTCGCCTGCTGACGGTCGCTACGCTGACAAGGTCAACGGGCTGCGCGATATATTCAGCGAGTACGGCCTGATCCGCTTCCGGGTACTCACCGAAGTACGCTGGCTGCAGTGCCTCGCCGATGAAGCGGCTGTGCCCGAACTCGCGCCGCTGTCCTCTGTTATGAAAAACCTCCTCAATCATATTGTGGACGATTTTTCGCTCGACGATGCCGAGCGCGTCAAAGCGATCGAGTCGACGACGAACCATGACGTCAAAGCCGTTGAGTACTTCATTCGTGAACGCCTTGGAGATGGGCCCGAAACCGAATCTCTCAAGGATTTTCTGCACTTTGCGTGCACCTCCGAGGACATCAATAACGTCGCCTATGCACTGATGCTGCGGGCCGCCAGAACCGACGTGTTACTGCCGCAGATGCGTGAGCTCCGTGGCAAACTGCAGACCATGGCCCACGAGCAAGCTGCCGTGCCCATGATGTCCAGGACACACGGCCAGACAGCGAGCCCAACAACGCTCGGCAAGGAACTCGCCAATGTGGTCGCACGCCTCGATCGGGCGCAGCAGCAGTTTCGTGACGTCGAAATTCGAGGCAAGTTCAACGGCGCGGTCGGAAATTTCAATGCACATGTTGTCACGTATCCTGACGCTGACTGGCAGGCTATTAGCGGTCGCTTTGTTGAGTCATTGGGCCTCGACATGAACTCCTACACGACACAGATCGAGCCGCACGACTGGACTGCAGAGTACGCTCACGCACTGATGCGTTACGACACTATCCTGATCGACTTTTGCCGGGATGTCTGGAGTTATGTGTCGCTGGGCTACTTCAAGCAGAAGGTCGCCAAGGACGAAGTCGGCTCATCAACGATGCCGCACAAGGTCAACCCGATTGATTTTGAAAACGCCGAGGGAAATCTCGGCATGGCTAACGCAATGCTTGGTCACTTCGCACAGAAGCTGCCGATATCGCGTTGGCAACGCGACCTCACCGATTCAACCGTGCAGAGAAACCTGGGTGTGGCCATTGCCCACGTGATCATCGCGTTGCAATCTGCACGCAAAGGCCTCGGCAAACTCCAGGTCAATGCTGACGTCATTCATGCTGACGTCGCCGAAGCCTGGGAGGTACTGGCCGAGGCCGTGCAGTCAGTCATGCGTCGCTACGGTATCCCGGAGCCTTATGAGAAGCTCAAGGCCCTTACTCGTGGCCAGGCCGTAACCAAAGATCTGTTGCAGGAGTTTGTCAGCACGCTCGATATCCCTGACGACGAGAAAAAGCGCCTGCTCGAGCTGACACCCGACACTTACACGGGACTCGCGGCCGAGCTCGCCGGCAAAATCTGAACGCGCCGGGCTTACCCACACAAACCTGAGTCCTCAGAACCATATGTGAAATCCAAGGGCGGCCCGGTCCAATATCTGGATTGGCCTGAATCGCCCAGCCCGTCTGTGGTGCGAACGATTCGCATCGCCGACGACAGGTCTGAAAACGTGACGCAGTTGGCACAGCAAATGTTTTCCGCCCGGTAAGATGACTAACCATGGAACAGCTACGTGAAAAAGGCCGACGGTGGGTTATCTCCACCCGTGAGGAAATGCGCCAGGCCGTAATCGAGGTCGCTCGCGAGGCTACGCGTAAGGTCTCGATTTTCACGCACGACCTCGAACCCGGAATTTATGACGATCCGGATTTCCTCGAGGTCATCAAGCGCCTCGTTCTGTCCCAGACCTATGCACGCATTCGGGTGTTAATCGCGGATCCTACGCGTGCCGTGAAGAACGGTAATAATTTCGTGCTGCTTGGACGCCGCCTGAACACTTACATCGAATTTCGGCATGTGCGCGAAGATTTGCGTACGCATGCCGAGTCGTTTTGCATCGCTGACGAGACAGCGCTGGTTTATCGCTTGCAGGCGAATCGCTGGGAGGGCATCGCCGACACCTACGAACCGGCGGTTGCCAGGCTGTACGGCACGATGTTCGACGAAATCTGGCTTGAGAGCGATGTTGAAACGGAATTCCGCCAACTCGGTATCTAAAAACAAGGGGGCCCGCGGGCCCGGACAAGGAATGCACCCAACTGACCTGACGGTTTCAGCCGTTATTGAAGACAATGGACGCTACCTGCTCATCGAGGAGTACTCGATGGGCGATGTTGTCTTGAACCAACCCGGCGGACACATCGAAGCTGGGGAATCGCCCGAAGAAGCTGTCCTGCGCGAGGTTTGCGAGGAGACCGGTTGCGACGTTTCCTGTGGCGAACTCGTCGGAGTTTATCTCTGGATTCACCCGCAAACACGCCAGCAGTTTCTGCGACTCGTGTTCGTCGCTGAGTACCTGGGTTGTGATGAAAGCCGGCCGCTGGATCACAACATCGTCAGGAAACGCTGGATGGCACGCGAAGACATCGCGGGACGTCGCAATGATCTGCGCTCGCCGGTCGTACTGCGCTGCGTGCATGACTACGAGGCCGGCAAACGACAGTCAGACGCTTTACTGACCGGCATGCTGCCATTACAGAACAATGTCGACGCCGTACTAGCCAACGCCGACCTGGTGTAGGAGCGCTGCTTGCCAGCGCCGACCTGGTGTAGGAGCGCTGCTTGTCAGCGCGAAGCATCGCCGGCTGCCCGCAGGGCTGCCTAAAACGTTAGAATTACGCGCCTATGCTAGGCGAACTCAATGATCGTAAAGTCATTCTCGGTCTGTCCGGGGGCGTCGACTCGGCAGTAGCCGCGGTGCTCCTGAAAGAAGCAGGTGCCGATGTACAGGCGCTGCACATGACCAACTGGGAGGACGAGGACGGCTACTGTACGGCCGCTGAAGACCTCCAGGATGCGCGCAATGTCTGTGAACAGATCGGCATCCCGCTGCATCATGTCAACTTCGCCAAACAGTACCGCGACCGGGTGTTCCAATATTTCCTCGATGAATACGCGGCTGGCCGCACGCCGAACCCCGATGTGCTGTGCAATCGCGAGATCAAATTCGGCGTATTCCGCGAACATGCGAAGCGACTCGGTGGCGAGTTGCTGGCCACTGGCCACTACGCCCGCACGGGTGTCGTGGACGGCCAACCGGCGTTGCTAAAGGCGACCGATCTCAACAAGGACCAGAGCTACTTCCTGCACGCGGTCAGTGGCGAAGCGCTCGGCGAAACCGTATTCCCGCTAGGTGACGTTCAAAAAGACGAGGTCCGCCGTATCGCTCGCGACCACGGGCTGTCCGTGCACGACAAGAAGGACAGTACCGGCATCTGCTTTATTGGCGAACGTCCGTTCCGGGAGTTCCTGAGCACTTACCTGCCCGCCAATGCCGGCCCAATCCAGACCCCCGATGGTACCAAGGTCGGGGATCATCATGGACTGATGTACTACACGCTCGGGCAGCGCCAGGGCCTGGGCATTGGTGGACGCCAGGATGCCAGTGACGAACCCTGGTATGTCGTAGACAAGAACGCCGGAGCGAACGCCCTTATTGTCGCCCAGGGCAACACGGTTCTGCTGCTAAGCGACAGCCTGGTCGCGACGGATGCCAGCTGGATAAATGGCCCACCGGCAGAGCTGGCCGGCGGCTATCGCTGTACCAGCAAGGTACGCTACCGCCAGGGTGACCAGGTCTGCGAGGTCCTGGCCGCACAGGACGGCTCACTGGTCGTGCGTTTTGATGAGGCGCAGCGTGCCGTGGCTCCAGGCCAATACGTCGTGTTTTACGATAAGGACCGATGCCTCGGGGGCGCGGTCATCGACGAAATCAACAGGATCAGCGATCCCGGTTCGGCTATAATTCGCCCGCTCGACGACCTGGCCGGCCACGGTTAAGACAACAATCCCGGAGAAAACACGATGAAGGACAGCTTCGGCGCGCGTTCGACGCTTGCTGTTGGTGACGACAGCCTCGAAATTTACCGACTGGACGCCGTTACTGAGGGCCATGTAGCCCAATTACCGTATTCACTCAAGATCCTGCTCGAAAACCTGCTGCGTCATGAGGACGGCCGCGATGTAACACGCGACGATATTCTGGCACTGGCCAACTGGGATCCTAAGGCCGATCCCAGCACTGAGATTTCCTTTACACCGAGCCGCGTCATCCTGCAGGACTTTACGGGCGTGCCTGCCGTTGTCGACCTGGCCGCGATGCGCGATGCGGTCGTCAAACTCGGCGGCTCGGCCGAGAAAATCAACCCGCTGTCCCCGGCCGAACTCGTCATCGACCATTCCGTACAGATCGATCACTACGGCGCTGCAAACGCACTCGACCTCAACAACAAGATCGAATTTATGCGCAACAAGGAGCGCTACTCGTTCCTCAAATGGGGCCAGTCAGCATTCGAAAATTTCCGCGTCGTGCCGCCGAACACCGGCATCGTTCATCAAGTTAATCTTGAGTACTTGTCGCGGGTTGTCTTCGATACTGAGAAGAACGGCAGCAGAGCTGCCTATCCCGATACAGTGGTCGGCACCGATTCTCATACGACAATGATCAACGGCCTGGGTGTACTCGGCTGGGGCGTCGGTGGCATTGAGGCCGAGGCCGCGATGCTGGGACAAGCGATCACGATGCTAATTCCTCATGTCATCGGGTTCAAACTGACCGGCACGCTCAAGGAAGGCACGACTGCGACAGACCTCGTGTTGACCGTCACTGAAATGCTCCGCGCCAAAGGCGTCGTAGGTAAATTTGTCGAGTTCTATGGCGATGGGTTGGCGCAATTGCCACTGGCTGATCGCGCCACACTCGGCAACATGTCCCCCGAATTCGGCTCGACGTGTGCGATTTTCCCGATTGACGGAGAGACAATTCGCTACCTGAAGCTGTCGGGTCGCGATGCCAACCACATCAAGCTGGTCGAGGCTTATGCCAAGGAACAGGGAATTTGGAGGCATGACGGCCAAGCCGATGCACTCTATACCGACACTCTGGAACTCGACATGAGTACGGTCGAGCCCAGCATAGCCGGCCCGAAGCGCCCGCAGGATCGTATAGCGCTCAGTGTTGCTGATTCGACCTACAAGAAGCATCTTGAATCGGCTGTGGCCGACCGTTCGTCTGGCGGCTCTGCGATCGCCAGCATCGACGGCGAAGATGTCGAGATTCGGGACGGCGCCGTTCTGATCGCGGCGATAACCAGTTGCACCAATACCTCGAACCCTGCCGTCATGGTTGCTGCCGGACTGCTGGCCCGCAACGCCAATGATAAAGGCCTCACAACCAAGCCCTGGGTCAAGACCAGTCTCGCGCCGGGTTCGAAGGTCGTCACGGACTACCTCGCGAAATCGGATCTTATCGACGATCTCGAGAAACTCGGATTCTTCACTGTCGGCTACGGCTGTACAACCTGTATCGGTAACTCGGGACCACTCAAGCCCGAGATCGAGGCTGCCGTAAAGGAAGGCGAGATTATCGCGACAAGCGTGCTGTCGGGTAACCGCAACTTCGAAGGTCGCATCCATGCGCTCGTGCAAATGAACTTCCTGGCATCCCCGCCGTTGGTTGTCGCCTACGCACTGGTTGGCAACCTGGACATCAACCTGTTCGACAATGCACTCGGCGATGACCAGGATGGAAACCCTGTCTACCTCAAGGATATCTGGCCCAGCCAGAAAGAAATCCACGACACCATCGCTGCCAATATCGACTCCGAGATGTTCAAGTCAAGCTATGACAGCGTGTTTGCCGGCGATGACAACTGGAACGGCATCGACTCTCCCGAAGGCGAGATCTACACCTGGGACGAGGCCTCAACCTACGTCAAGAATCCACCATACTTCGAAGCCATGAAGGCTGAACCGTCGCCGGTTACCGAAGTCAACGGCGCGCGCGTCCTCGCCCTGCTGGGTGACTCCGTGACAACTGATCACATTTCGCCGGCAGGTGGAATCGCAGCTGACAGCCCCGCCGCCGAGTACCTGAAATCGAACGGCGTCAAACCGGCCGATTTCAATTCGTACGGCTCGCGTCGCGGCAACCACGAAGTAATGATGCGCGGGACGTTCGCCAATATTCGCCTGAGAAATCGACTGGCGCCCGGAACCGAGGGCGGTTGGACGAAGCATCAGCCGAGTGGCGAGCAGATGTCCATCTACGACGCATCGTTGAAGTACCAGCAGGACGGTACACCGCTCGTCATAATCGCGGGGAGCGAATACGGTACCGGTTCTTCGCGCGACTGGGCGGCCAAAGGCACATTGTTGCTGGGTGTCAAAGCCGTTATCGTCAAGAGCTTCGAACGAATTCATCGCTCTAATCTGATCGGCATGGGCGTACTGCCGTTGCAATTCCAGAACGATGATGATGCTGACTCGCTCGGCCTGACCGGAACCGAGACGTTCGATATCTCGGGACATACAGATCCTGACGCCGAGTCGGTCACAGTAACGGCGACACCTGCGAGTGGCGATCCGATTACGTTCCAGGCGGATGTTCGTATCGATACACCCAAGGAACGCGATTACTACGAGCACGGCGGCATTCTGCATTACGTGCTGAGGCAACTTGCCGCTTGACGACCTGATCACCGCCTTGGGCGAGGCGCAACATGTTTGCGTCCTCACCGGGGCGGGCATTTCGGCCGAAAGTGGTGTGCCGACGTTTCGCGACGCCCAGAGCGGCCTGTGGGCCAAGTACGACCCGCTGGATCTCGCGACACCAGAGGCCTTTCGACGCGATCCTGCACTGATCTGGCGCTGGTACCGCTGGCGCCGCGAGCTCGTCGCCGAAGCAGCGCCCAACCCGGGGCACCTCGCACTTGCACGACTGGTCGATATTTTTCCGCGCCTGACGCTAATCACTCAGAACGTTGACGGCTTGCATCAACGTGCCGGCAGCAACAACGTTATCGAGTTTCACGGCAACCTATTCGAAAATCGGTGCCTCGTTGAGGGTCGCATTGTTGACGGGCTGGAAGACAGCGTTGTGCCGGTATGCCCAGATTGCGGTGGTCATGTCCGCCCGGGCGTCGTCTGGTTCGGTGAAACAATACCTGAGCATGCCCTGAACGAGTCATTTGCTGCGGCTGCCGATTGCGACGCATTTCTCTCGATCGGAACTTCCTCACTCGTATATCCTGCCGCAGGACTTGCAGA
>Ga0255052_10000836_pt1 | contig 24132 bp, 20 predicted proteins | sample JV7_2_21_MG_FD_188632 | JGI IMG/M metagenome (GOLD analysis project Ga0255052, IMG submission 188632) | Seawater microbial communities from Jervis Inlet, British Columbia, Canada - JV7_2_21 | ecosystem: Environmental > Aquatic > Marine > Inlet | place: Canada: British Columbia | collected... | reverse complement strand
CGAATCAGTTCCGGTTGAATCTTCAGCCCAAGTTCCATCATAGCGGATATGACCATCGAAGTCTTGACCATTGTAGTTCACAATACGAAGGTCAGAGTTCTCTGTTGAGTCGAGTGGCGAGATTTGAATACCAAAAGCGTCATCGCCTAGGGTGTAGTTGTCCATCTGTATTCCGTAGTACATATGGGTAGAGTTTGACTCTGTGTAGACCCTGGCTTCATAACCACCACCGAATGAAACTGGGTAGCTAGTTAAACTGAGCTCAGACCCATTAATTCCACCATCAAGTGTTGATTCAAGATTTTCTGATACTAGAGTAGGTTGCCAATCAGATTCAGTCTGGTTTAACCACTGATAGTACATGGTGTAGTCAATCTCATAGATCTTGACGGTTCCATATCCCGATGATATATAGGGGGATTTGAACGCACCGTGGAGGTCGACAGGCATGTGGGATATCCATACTGTATCACCCCAAAGTATCTGATCCAAACTGACGCGTACGTCAGTGAGACCTGCTGCAGTTGCCTCTTCCTGGGTCCTTGGTTCATTGAATGATAGAAGTTTGTAGAGTGTGGACTGATAGAAAGCATCTTGTGTTTCATCAGTGGAACCAAGATAGGTTGCATCATCAATGTAATTGCTGCCAAACCTGTCCTCGGCAATACGAACCATCCAAGGCCATTTGCCCTCATCTCCACCAAATCCGGAATATCGATGACCAAAGTATACGAGCACGTGTGTCGTATTCCAGGTCTTGAACGTTCTTAGGGAGTCGGTTAGATTGAGCGACATGAGCGCATAACCCATCATGGCTATTTGCGTCGTATTGAACGTCGCATTATCTACAATCGTTTTCGCATCAGATGCGCTATTTATCCAATAACCATAGTCCCACCAACTTGCAATAACTGACGTGTCAGGTAAATTATTGCGTATATAGGTCATCGCCGTCTGCCAATCAGTGGCTTGACCAGTGGATGAAAGCGGAGCCTGGGCAAATTCAGGATTGCCAATCTGGTAGGATACATACTGAATTCCAAGAATTAGGTTGACTGAGAGTAGCAGTCCAACGAATGCGAAAGCTGTGAGTGCATGTTCTGAAGTCAGAGACGAGCTCATCCTGAACCTTCGTCTCTCAAATACTGACTTTTGTGTGACTACTTTTGCATATGGTGAGAGGACATTGTATGCGGCTACTGCAGCCAGGATTGCAACTCCAGGTGCCAGAATCAGACTCAAACGAATCATGCTTCCGGCAAAGTAGACTGAAGTGACTCCGTAAAGAAGTATAAACCAATCTTCATCACGACCTCGCTTGAAGGCGAAATACATTCCAAGTGGGAAGAAGAATATCAGTATCAGAAGGGTGTTGTAGAAGCTTCCCCAGGGGCTTGGCAGGTGTTCAGCTACAGAGGCAAGGATACGTTGATCCAGTCGTGTGAATGGATTAATCACCGTGAGGAACTTACCACCAAGTCGTAATATTGGATTGGAAGTGTATGGAGTGATTTCAAGATCGGTACCACCTGAATACAGTGAATAGGCTACAACGCCTACAAGGGGAGCAATCAGTCCAACAAGGATTGGTTTTATGTGTGGTGCCAATGTGCTGGCAGTTGTTTCACGATAACCTCCAATTCTAAGCCAGATTTCATAGACAACCAAGAGCCCAGCCATACCAATTGGAGCAAGTATTACGAAATCAGTGAGGTTGCCGAAACCATTTCGAGGGATCAAACCCCCCATGAAAATCCCTAGGGATATTGTAATAATATATGTTGAGAGTAAACGTTTGCTATATCGTCCCATCAATAACATAACACCAGTGTACAGAGCTAGAAGACCAAGCATGAAATCTGCAGCGCCCCACGAAACGAGGAGGTATCCGAGTGCAACACCGGCACCAACACCGGATAAAAGTGAGCCACGTTTCAGACCTCGTAAGAAAAAGTAGGAGGTCAGTACTATTGCAAACACACCTATACACTCATTGTCATAGAAACCTGCGACTGTTCGTGTGAGGTATGCTGGTATAAACGCCATGAAGAGACCGCTGAAAAGACCAACTGTATTGTTTGAGAGTTCTCTTCCTAGGAAGAATGCAACAATTGCTGTCAGAGCACCCATAAAAGCTGGAAGGACTAGGGACACGGAGATAACGTCAACCTGAATTCCAATTCCATTAAGTAGGAAGTAGAAGAATGCACTTGTGAATGGCACACCAACGTAGCTGGTTCTAGCCATATCACGGCCCCAAGGTACCCAGGTAGCATCATCATGCCATGTGAAGAATGCACTGTAACCGTTTTCGACTACATAGTCAGTAACCCTGAGCTGGAACCAGGGGTCGAAAGCACGAACTATTGGCTGAGAGTCAATCAATGGTTCCAATCGAAGTAGTAGAGCTGTTGTGAATATCAGAAGAAGAGTCACAATGAGCATAACAGAACCACGAGAAATCTTTGCTTTCGGTCTGTGGAAAACCTGACGTAGGAATCTGACAGTAGACCGTTTGAACTTGCTGAATGACATATAGGGAATAGTCTCCGTGCTGTTTCGAACTATCGGCAGCGATTTTGTGATTCGCTAAAAAGGTTGTTGTTAATTGTAAACTTGTCCTAAGCTGTAAAACGAGTTAGAATGGATATTTGGAGAGAGATGATTGAAAGGACCCGGGGGGTTTTTGAGTATAGACTTTATTTACTCAGACTCTATGAAGGTCTTGTATCCTGCAGCATCCATGAGTTTTGCATGGTCAACATCGAGATTTGATGGTTTGATCTTGAACATCCAACCCTTGCCGTAGGGATCCTCGTTTACAATCTCCGGAGCATCTTCGAGCTCACCATTCACTTCAACAATCTCGCCAGCAACAGGTGTGAAAATATCTGAGCTTGCTTTCATGGATTCCACAAGGCCACATTCTCCGTTAACCTCCAACACTGTGCCAACTTCAGAAATTTCCACAAATGTGATCTCGTGGAGAGAGTTCTGAGCAAAGTCAGTTATACCAACAGTGGCTATATCTCCCTCAACCTTAATCCATTCATGATCCTTGCTATATCTCAGTCCTTCTTTAATTTCGGTTTCACTCATTTTAGATCCACCAACGTTCTGCGAGAGGTGTGCTCAGTTTAAATCAGTTTGGATGTTTTGACCTAGACGCTCCATAGATCTCCTTGTTGTAGAAGGGCCATTTTGTAACCTCGGCATTTCGTATTCTTCCTTTGATATCGACCTCAACAATATCACCGATGTCGACCGTTTCTGGTGTGACATATCCTAGCGCGATACCTTTGTTCAAGGTAGGTGACAAACCTCCACTTGTCACTTCTCCAATCGGAGTGCCATTTTGGAGGAGGGGATAATGTTCTCTCGGAATTCCACGATCTATCATAACTAGACCAATGCGTGTTTTACGAATACCACCTTCTTTCTTATGGTGACGTACAACATCATATCCAATATAATGAGGTTCTACCTTGAACTTCACAGCATAGGGAATCTTAGCTTCAATCGGGGATGTTTCTTCATCAAGTTCATGACCATAGAGTACAAATCCTGCTTCAAGGCGCGTGGAGTCCCTAGCACCTAGACCACATGGTAAGGTATTGAACTCCTTTCCTTGCATCAGAAGCTCTTCCCAGAATGCTAGTGCCTTTTTCTTACCCTCATCATTATACGGTGTATCTAGGAGTAGGATTTCTACTCCATCCTCTCCAGTGTATCCGGTCCTACATAGATAACAATCATATCCCGCAAGTTTGATGGGATAGATTGAGAACCGGGGATACTCACTGACATCCTGACCAGCCATCTTATTCATTAGCTTGAGTGCATTTGGACCCTGAACTGCAATCATAGTGATTTCACGGGATTTGTCTTTCACATTGACTTTGTAATTATTCACGTGTTTCATCAAATGATCACGAATCTTTTGTCCGTTTGAGGCGTTAGTAATCCAGAGGTATTCCTCCTCGCCAATCTTGTATAAAGTCAAGTCATCATGAATCCCACCACGCTCATTCAGACAAGTAGAATACTGACCACCGTTTATCTTTAGTTTCCTGATATTATTAGTAGTGAGGGTTTGGAGAAACTCAAGAGATTGTGGACCTGTGATAATGAATCTCGACATATGTGAGGTATCGAATATGCCTATGCTGTTTCTTACAGCCTTATGCTCCTCTCTAATGTCACTATATCGAACTGGCATCTCCCATCCTGCGAAAGGAATTACATCACCGTGTTTTACGTGCCAATCATAGAGATGTGTGCGCTCAAGTATGTCATTCATGTGAATTCACCCGTGAAGAGCTATCCGTTTGGGTGTCCGTAGCGGAATCAGTATCATTTTATTTCCTTCTATCCAGATATACACTTGGAGGAACCTGTGTCTTGGTCAATATAGATGGTCTTCAAATTGGACCAAAACATCCCGTTCGTATCATGGGTGTCATCAATCTCTCTCCAGAGTCGTTCTACAAAGGAGCCATTGCAAAAAACTCCAACGAATTTCGAATGATGTTAGATCGGGTAGTTTCAGAAGGAGCTGATTTGATCGACATAGGTGGTACATCTACAGCCCCTAAGAATGTCTATGGTACTACTGATGTACCAAGAGATGAAGAGATCAACAGGGTTTCTTTAGCACTAGGTTCCGTTGATGATATGAAAAGACCGATTTCGATTGATACTACATCATCAGCTGTCGCAGAGATTGCGCTTGATCTTGGTGCTTCATTAGTGAATGATATTTCTGGCTTGCAAGCAGACCCCAGAATGGTAAAGTTGGTAGCAGACCGAGAGGTTCCGGTAATATTGATGGCGAATTGTAACACTCCATGTGGAAGTGTTCAGGATTCGCTTAATTCCTTGAGAATCAGTTTGACTATCGCAAAAGATCATGGGATAAGTGCGGAGAGGATAATTCTAGACCCAGGAATTGGTTTCGGAAAACCACCTGAAGTTGACTTTGCCATCTTGAGGAACCTGGACCAATTTACCTCACTTGGTCACCCTCTTCTAGTAGGAGTGTCAAGAAAGGCGTTCATAGGTCATCTGCTCGGACAGAGTGACCCAGACGACCGCTTAATTGGTTCAACGGCTGCAACCTCTATCGCTGTGATGAATGGAGCCAATGTAATTCGTGCACATGATGTGAAAGAAGCAAGAATTGCAGCGCATGTAGGAAAGGCAACCTATGAGCAACAAGATATGAGTGAACCGTTATGAGATGGACTGATTGGTATCCCACCTATCTGGACATAGTTCGAAGATTAGATTTGGATGTTGTGAGAGATCAAGAGGCAACAGAACTTCTCACTGCTTTACTTGAAAATATCAAACCAAAGCCTCTACTAGAACGATTGCGGGAAACAATTAGTGGCAAGATTGTGATTGTTTGTGGAGCAGGTCCGTCACTTGATCGCCATTTGGAAAACCTGAAAACGAATGATGATCTCTCAGATTCCGTCTTTGTGGTTGCGGATGGTGCAGTTTCAGTTGTATTAGAGCAGGATATAAAATGCGATGTGGTTGCAACAGATTTGGATGGGGATATGGAACACCTTAAGGAAGTCAATAGTAAAGGCGCACTCCTTATTGTTCACGGTCATGGCGATAATATGGAGATCGTCAGATCAGCTGTTCCGGAACTTGGAAACATTTTAGGAAGTACACAGGTTGAACCAACAAATAGGGCTTTCCTTTGGGGTGGATTCACTGATGGAGACAGAGCGTGTCATATCGTTAGCGAATATTCACCTTCGAGAATTGTACTCGCGGGAATGGATTTTGGTAGTTTGGTTGGAAAGTGGTCAAAACCGAATCAGGACGAACATTTCACTGCTGATAAGAGGAAGAGAATCAAGCTTGTGATTGCTGAGGAACTCATATCTAATCTACTGGAACGGACAAGAATTGAACATATGTACCTGACGTAGACTGTGTCATTAATTACCAGTTGAATCGGTATGAATGGATTAAATCAGACCAGCCTTTATTGACCACAGATAGTTGAAGACCAAGTAGGATAAGCCAGCCATAATCATTCCCAGCACAACCAACCTTGTTGCATACGATGGCTGGAATACATACTTGGAACCATAATAGACTAAACCAAGTCCACTGACTCCTACTAGTATGATTACTGAAGCAACAATACCTTCCATGCCTAATTGTTGATCAATTCCAGGAGCAATCAGAATCGGTGCACCTGTTTGGCTTCCTGCAATTGCAGGAGGTGATCGAACTAGAGTATAGATATTACCACCGAGGACAAATAACACAACTGCGAACAAGAGTCCAAATATGACTGTATCCGGAGGGCGAGTAGGCATTCCAAAACTGGGCCTAGTCAGTCGCACTCTTGGCTTTACAATAATCCTCGGCCACCAAGGTTTCACATATCTTACCTCGACGGCTCCCATTTTGCGTCTGCTTTTAAGATTATCGCGATATGCAAAGATGTACTAGTCTGAATTAAGCGCTTGGCCACAACGTCTATTTGAGATTAGAAAATGTCTGTAAATGACTGAGAGGAGAGACAAGGTATTGTGTCGAGAGTGATGATTATCACAGAGAAACCAACTGCAGCTAAGCGAATAGCTAATGCTCTAGATGATAATCAGTCTCCGATAGAGGTCAAGAAACGCGGTGCTTCATATTTCGAGTGTAAAAGAGGAGCAGACGATCTCATAGTGGTATACGCTCTTGGGCATCTCTTCGAATTGAAACAAACTGTAAAGGGATGGACGTATCCACGCGTGGATACAGAATGGGTGCCAAAGTATGAAGTGGATAAGAAGGCTACTAAAATCAAGCCAATCATCAATCTGATAAGAAGACTATCGAAGGACATTGATTCCTTCATAGTTGCTACTGACTTTGATATCGAGGGTAGTCTCATTGGATATCTCACATTGAAGTATGCTTGCAAAACCGATCCAAGTGCGGCACATCGAATGTCTTTCTCTGCCCTCACAGATAATGATATCCAACATGCACATGACTCGATGTCCAATAGTCTAGACTTTCCAATGATTGAGTCTGGTCAAGTACGACATGAGGTTGATTGGCTTTTTGGAATCAATCTCACACGAGCCCTGACACTCGCTGTGAAGAATACTGCGGGTTGGTTCAAGATTGTGTCCACTGGAAGAGTTCAGGGTCCAACCTTGTCATATGTAGCAATAAGGGAACAAAAAATCAATGTGTTTGTCCCACAGCCTTTCTGGGTGATTCAAGTAAAGACGTTGCACAACGGTGTGGAGATGGAACTCGAGTATTCCAAGAAGCGATTGGAAATTGAAACTGATGCAAAGAAGGTCGTAAATGATCTCGAGGGAGATACTGCGCATGTGGACTCGATAAACAGTAGGACTACTAAACAGGGACCACACCCCCCCTTCAATCTTAGTAGTCTCCAAGCAGAGGCATATAGACACTTTGGCTTCAAACCGAGTAGAACTCTGGCTGTAGCTCAATCACTCTATCTGGACGCAATCATATCATATCCTCGCACTAGCAGTGAAAAACTCCCTGACACATTGAATCTGAAGGAAATTCTCAATGGAATAAGAGAGATGAAAATCTATTCTCCACTGGCAAAGCAAGTGCTCCAAGTTGGCAATCTCACTCCAGTTCAAGGAAAGAAGAGTGACCCTGCCCATCCTGCAATACATCCCACAGGTACAAAGCCCACAAAACGACTGACTCCCACCGAGAAGAAACTGTATGATCTCATTGTCAGAAGATTTCTAGCACTTTTTGGTGAACCTGCTGTGAAAGAACATCTTCGAGCAGACATAAGATGCAACGAACACTTGTTGTATCTACGAGGGCTAAGAGTGTTGAAACAGGGGTGGATGAAGTTCTATGATCAATACTCTAAGACAGAGGAGAAAGAACTACCTGAATTATCTGAAGGCGATTCGATGGTGTTGAGTCCTGTACGCTCTGATGAACGGTATACTCAACCCCCACCACGGTTCAATCCGGCAAGCCTATTGAAATTGCTTGAGAAGGAAAATTTGGGTACAAAGGCAACAAGGGCAAGAATTGTAGACTCAATCAAATCAAGGGGGTACAGTCTCCGTGATAGATTTGAACTCTCGACTCTAGGATATGCTCTCTATGAAACCTTAGAGCGATATATGCCAGATATGCTCTCACCAGAGCTGACCAGACGTTTAGAGAAAGAGATGGACGAAATTCAGAAAGAACAGACAAATCGGAAAGCAGTTTTGACAAGGGCAAAAGGTAATCTGATACAGCTTCTTGATGCCTTTAAAGTTCAGGAACAAGAGATTGGAACTGCTCTCGTTCTGGGTCTTCAGAGATATTGGAAGTCAATGGAAGAAGTTGGTGATTGTCCAAAATGTAGTGATGGTACACTACGAATAATAAGATCATCAAAAACAGGGAAGAGATTCGTTGGCTGTTCAAATTATAAAGATAAAAAGTGCGACCAGACCTTTGCACTTCCCCAAAAAGGGGAGATATCTCCATTGGATATGATGTGTTCTCATTGTGGGCATAAGATGATCCAGATAGCGTCAGGACGAAGAAAGTGGGAAACCTGCATCAATTGGACTGAATGTCCTGGAAGAAGAGAGGAACTCAAGGCTCTTGATGAACGTAGAGCGAAGCAGGCTAATAAGAAAAAAGAGGTGTCTGATGAATGACAAATTGTGGAATATGTGGTCGAGGTACGTCGGATAATGAATTATGCCGTTATCATCTTGAAGCTTCAAATAATCTTAGGGTTGCATATGAAGGATGGAAAGAAGCTACTGGAATCAACTGGGAAGAATATATCGTTAAGATTGCGCAAATCGAGGAAACAGGTCGTTGGGTGATAGATGTGATTGAGTATATCACGTCACAAGATGATCCCTTAACAAAGATGTGAGTTCCATCATGCGCTCACGGGTCAATGCACTCATTCCCAAGACTAGCATGCAGGTCTTGTTCGTCCACGAAGCAACTCTCTCTGCGAGTGTTCGTACTAGGGTGATTTCAAGCCCCTCTGTGAATAGTCCTGTAGAGGTGGGTTCTGAGCGGCCCTGACCAGCAGGTATGGCAACTGCAGAGAGACCTAGTCTAAATCGGTCTGAGTCCGTTATTAACACGAGCTGACCATTCGACAAATCCATAATACGAATCTTGATTGTCCCTGTAGAGGTCTCCGAAGAGAACTCGGATATATCTTCAAACTCCATCACTGTTCAAAATATGATGGGATGGGTGGGATAAATCACTAACGTATTATTGATTCATCTAGAAGCAACAGTATTATCAAGGTCAAGAATGGCTGATGTATAGAGTTCAGATGACTGATGAGACCTCTAGCTTCACAGATTATTTCCCTTATGACGAAGCCCGAGAGGGTCAGGAAGATATGATGGAAAAAATAGAGGCTTCAGTTAGGACTGGGACCCACATATGCTCAGAAGCACCAAATGGTTTCGGAAAAACCTGTGTCACATTGAGTGGTGTCTTGCCTTGGATCAATCAAAAGGAAGGTAAGATATTGTATTGTGCAAGAACACACAGACAACTTGATCGTGTTATGGAAGAGCTAGAGGCGATATCGGACAGAAGAGATGTTAGTGGAGTGTCTTTTCGTGGACGTCGACACATGTGCTCGAACTCTTTTGTTTTAGAGAGTGCAGATTTCGTAGCCCCAATTTCAGAGGTCTGTGGGCAATTGAAAGCGACTGGAAGATGTACGTATTATGAGAATCTTCGAAGGGCAGGGGACCCTGAAGAACTCCTTGCCGACATGCCAAAGAAGGTGCTAACAGCTCCTGAAATAACAAAGATTGCCACGAGTAGGTCATTGTGTCCGTACGAACTTACGAAACGTCTTGCCAAGGTTGTTGACGTTGTAGCCCTCTCATACCTCTATGTTTTCGATCCTTGGATACTGGATGTCTTTATTCCGGATCTTGATACTCCTACTTCAAAGATGGTGCTTGTTCAGGATGAGGCTCATAATGTACCTACTACGGCTTTGGATTCTGCCAGCGACTCATTGACTATCGGTGCAATTAGACAGGCTCTAAGAGAGGCGACAACCTATAATGATGATATTTCAAAGAATTTCTGTCGCGCTCTGGCTAAGACGATTCTAGAGATGTCTTCGGACATGAAACAGATCGAGGAGAGAATTGTAGACCCGCGTAAAATTGTCGAATCTTCAATAAGAATTGCTCAACTCGAGCATCAAAAATTCGTACTTGGACATATGAAAGATTTGGGAGCAAAAATACGCAAAGGGCTTCTAAAAGCAGGTAAGTTCCCACGTTCCTCAATATTCAGGGTGAGTGAGTTCCTACTAAGATGGTTACGATCTGCTGAGAGAAATGACTACACATTCTTGCTGGCATCTAATCGGGGTCTTGGTGAGAGTAGAAGAGTATCACTGGATCTTGTTGCATTAGACCCTACGTCAGTAACAAAGCGCGTCTTAGATTTGGTACACAGTTCTGTAGCTATTTCAGGAACAATTTCACCTTTAACAGCCTATTCAGAAATGTTGGGTTTCGACACAGATGCGGTATTAGCAACATTCCAGAGTCCTTTTGCGCGAAGGAACAGAATCGGCCTCATTATTGATGGACTAGATACTTCGTTCCAGAATCGAGATCAGACAACATTCGAACGAATGGTAGAGCATTGTGTTGCCGTAGCTCACTCAACACCAAGCAACACTGGCATATTCACATCAAGCTATTCCATTGGAAAATCACTGCTTGATGCAGGTCTTGAGAAACAGCTTAGACGGAAACTTTTCATTGAGAAACGTGGAATGAAAGGCGTTGAGAATGATAGGTTGATTGAAGACTTCAGAAAACAAGGAGATAGTGGTGGTGCTGTACTTCTGGGTGTACAGGGTGGTCGTAACTCTGAGGGAGGCGATTTCCCAGGGTCAACAATGGAAAGTGTAGTTGTAGTTGGCGTACCTTATGCCAAGCCCACGCCTAGAGTAGAGTCGCTGATTGCCTATTATGATTCAAGATTCAACCAAAAAGGGAGAGACTATGCGTATGTACTACCAGCTGTTACTCGTGCCATTCAAGCAGCTGGTAGACCTGTCAGAAGATTGGATGATAAAGGCGTGATTGTATTACTCGACCAGCGGTTTGGTACTCCCTATCTCAGTAGATTCATTCCATCTTGGTTGACGGAAGTCACTCAAGTAATTCGGGACGACCCTGAGATTACGGCGCATCGAGTGGAGAGTTTCTTCATGGTCTAATTGGCATCGTCTAAGATACTGTCCAATGATATCTTGTCAAGTAAAATAGACCGAGCTTCTTCTTTAGAGATATCTCTCTTGTCATGAGTTGAACGTCTGACAAATTGCTGTAGTGAACGAATGTACCCATCTTTTGGTTCTAAAATGGTGTCTGTGTCAGTATGTTGGCGACCAACTCTTCCTGCTATGAGAATCGCAGAAGATTGATCTGAAGTGACACCGACAGAGAGAGTTGTGTGGTGTTCGTTCACAAGCTCAACCCCAAGGTTCGGATACTGACCTAGAGCATCTCTCAAGTATAACGTTGAATACAGTTTGGACCCTGTTCCAACACGCACAATCATGTAGCACGACGGAAAAAGACGTTTGACATAGGAATTCAAGCGAAGTGTTAGTCGCACTGCTGCACTTGGAGATGTCTGAGAGTTCTTGTATGTCACTACACCATCTAAGACTAGAGCAACTCCAAATCGCATTCCTGGATCAATACCAACCACAGCAAGAGTCGGTTCATAAACATCATTCAACCGGGACATTATCTCTACTGATGTGAAATCTGGATCAAGCCTCTCATCAACGACTACCAATGAGTTGTATTCGTAATTTAGTAAGTCCTCTTGAGTGGTAATAACCACTTTTGCTTGCTCACAGCGAGTGTCATCAGTCGTGCAGACAACGAACTCAAGCCCTAAGTCTTTCAGGAGCTCGATTATTAGATAGAGCACCCGGGGATTCTCTGTAGCAATTGCTACCGGCCACTTAAACATTATATCGGTCCTTCTAGGTATGCTTATCACTCAGAGAGTGACGACAGATAGGCAGTGAGATAGAATTTGATTCTTCCGTCTGGGATATCACTCCTCGACCGTATCATGAACGGTGGTCTTTTCACAGGATTATTCACTCATGTATATGGGGAAGCAGCAGGAGGCAAGACAACACTAGCGTTGCAGTTCGTGAATGCTGTATACAAATTCGATCACGGAACTATCTATATCAACGCAGAAACTACGTCCCCTATAGAACGTCTTGAGCAGGTTACAGGTTACTCGTTTAGGAATCTTGAAACTATGGTGAAGATTCTTGTGCCACGAGGGTTCAATGAACAGGGAGCCCTGATTGATGACTTAGATTTCTTTATTCGTGAGGACACAAAGCTAGTTGTCATCGACACTCTGACTAAACTATATAGATTAGAATTGGAAGACAAAGCAACAAACTACTCAAATCATCGCGAATTAAACAGACAGGCAGGGATTCTGAAGGGGCTTGCAAGGAAACATGACATCGCAGTGTTGGTTCTAAATCAAGTTAGAGCTAGTATGAAAGATACTGACGACTTTGAACCTGTTGCCAAGAATATCCTAGATTATTGGTCTGACTATAGTGTAAAGATGCGAGTTGGAAAAGAAAAGGGAACTAGAATCATCAAGCGGATAAGACCTGAGGGTGAACCATCTGACTGTCGTTTGTATCTCACTGACAAGGGATTCTCGAAAGAAAAGATAGATGGGAAAGAGTGAAATTAGGCAACTAGACGGCACACAGGGAGTATTATTCAATGTATGAAGAACTTGCCCTCTTTGAATTATCAATCTGGCTTGGATTGTCCGCATGGATAGCCAATGCGACTCCAGTTTTAGGTGGAGGCGGTCGACCGATTGATGGAGGAAGGGTCTTCCGTGATGGGAATCGTATACTAGGTAGTGGAAAGTCAATACGAGGGTTCATTGTTGGTGTATTTTTTGGATCACTGGTCGGGGTTGGACAAGTCATTGCTGCTCCATATTTACGACCATTGTTAGCACAGTTTGTCATAATTACTCCAGAAATGGACTATGTTCTTTTCATCAGTATTCCCGCGGCAATTCTATTATCACTAGGAGCGCTAACAGGAGATTTGATTGGTTCTTTCATAAAGAGGAGAGTCAACGTCAAGAGTGGTGATCCATCGCCATTTCTTGATCAACTAGGATTCATAATCATGGCCCTAATCTTTGTGTTCCCACTGATGATTCCGAGTCCTGTATTTATTATCATTCTGATACTTACAACTCTAGGGATTCATTGGCTTAGTAATGCATTAGGATATTTGCTTGGTCTAAAAGAGAATCCATGGTAGCATAAAGCTAAGGAAAACCATAAAAGGTGACCAAAAAACACTAGTTCCAGCGATATCAATTCTATAGATTGACACTTGTCTGTAGTCTTGATTAAGTGCGAATTTCTACACTACCGGAGTAGCCCTAATAATGATGGTCAAGGATTGCATGCAATCGGACGTGATTTACGTTTCGGTTCCAGGAACTAGAGAAAATGTTCTTCAGATAATGGCAGATCAGCAAGTCAATGGTCTTCCTGTCGTGAAAAAGGGGTCGAAGGCTCTAGTAGGAATTGTCACCAGAACTGACCTTCTTCGAAAGGTGGATGAGAATCAATTAGCCATGCTTATGGTAAGGGATCCGGAAACTGTCAAACCTAGAACAGATATCAAGACAGCTCTCAAGATAATGCTTGAAAAAAGATACAGGAGGCTTCCTGTTGTTGAGAAAGATGAGCTTGTTGGTCTGTTGTCAGTTCCAGACATTCTTGGCGCTACACTAGGAACAGACGAGAAAATTGGATCGATGGAAATTTCGAAACTTGTAACAAGAAGGGTGAATGCAGTTTGGGAGAAGACTCCACTTCCTCTATCATATATGATTATGGAGATGGCAGGAAAGAACGGATTAGTTGTCCTTGGAGAGGGTGGAGGAGTGACTGGTATGATAACAGTTAGTGATTTCATACGCCTCTCTGAAGTCACCATTGAGGATAACATATCACAGACCTTTAGTGGTGAAGATGTTGCTGTAGATTGGGGTTGGACCTCAAAAGACTTTCTTGTCGTCACCAAGAAACTCCTTCGTTTACCTAGCACAGCTGTTTCAGAAGTGATGACTAAGAACATAATCAGCTTCAGTGAGATTACATCAGTTGCTGAATGCGTCAGAACTCTTCGCACTGAAGATATTGATCAAGCTCCAGTATTATCAGTCACAGGTAGCCTCATCGGAATGATAGAAGATAGAGATTTGTTGAAGCTAGCCCTCGAAACTCAGTCATCCTAGGTTTCAAAGAAGTCAGTCAGTGTAGTCTGTTCTGATACGAATAACGAATCTAGAGATGCGGTGATGAGTTTCAATCGCTCTTTCTGATACTGATCAAGGTCGTGGTCCATGATTATTTTCCTTGTGATATCTAGATATTTTGAGATGTTCTTCTGTCGAACAGTCAAGGAGAGTTTGTTTTCACAGATACATTTCCCAGAGAGGGGTATTCTTCTGTAAACTCGTCTACACTTCTGACATTGAATCTTCTGCGTAGCAAATGCACGTAAGTTTCCTCTAATATCACGGAAGAAGTGAGTTGATAGAACACGTTTAGCTACGTCTTGTGCATCAACTGCATCTATCAATATTGCAAGATTCAATTGAGCAGTGAGTTTCTCATCCATGCTTCCTAGTATCTTGTATCGTGAATTTTTCGGACCGACATCTATTGATTTGGTGTCATGTGTGAATCCAAAACCCTCGTATTGTGCAGCTGTATTCAATCGTGAGGCAATTATGTCTACTAGGTTCTCGACATCTTTTGGATGCCTGGCCTCAGCAACCATCTCGTAGAATTTTGCAGGATACCGTTTACAGACCTCGATGTTATGGCTTTCGTCATCTACCTCTGTTGGATTAAGAATCACTGAAAGAACAAGAGGTGCATCCATCAACCCACCACGTCCCGCTGGAAGGTAGGACTTTGAGAAATTAAGAAGTGCATCAAGAACCAGAATCAAAGCATCCTCATCGCCATCACAGTTCCTCCTTTTTGCAGCGTGCCAGTAGGGATGTGCATAACAGACACTGGCATTTGTGAAACCAATTATTCTTCCAATAATTCCTGCAGAGGTATGAGGTGCCAAACCAATCACAAGTTGACCAACTACATCTTCCTGTGCTCCAAATTTGTAGAATCGTTCAAGGTTGTAGATTTTCTCTAAACAATCATCAACGAACCGTCCTACCTTCCCAAGATACGTCGCGCAATTTTCCGGGACTACAATATCCTGAACTTTCAGCTCGATTACTTGATTTTCTGAAATCAGTGGTTCTCCTTTATGATCTGTGATATATCCCAATTCTCGAAGGCGACTGACTGGGACTCCAATTTCCGCAGGTGTGAAGTGGGTTAATGGGGCATCAGTAGCATCAAAGCGGGCGGTTCCATCACGGTAACAGTACACATCATGCTTCGCTCTAAGAATTCCTTTTCCAAGGTATTCCGGAATTTTGTAATCACTGGTGAGACCTAGAACACCGCGAACTCCATGAGCTTCAAATTCGTCAACCTCAGTCTTGACACGACTGATCAAGTTGGTCAAACGAACTGAATACAGACGAGTTTTACTGTTGCCATGGCTGTATTGACACATGCCTGTTTTATTGTCAATTGGTTGACCACAATTCTCATATGAACAGGATACAATTGTGGGAGTTCTACATTTTGGACATTTTGATTCGTATGTTTCATTGGAACAGTTTGGACAGATACGGAAGACCATCTCAAGTTCAATAGGAATCTCGGTTTCTATTTTGTCCAACATGACACCGTTTGAATCGGGTTCTGCTGAATTATCTTCGATAGTGTCTTCTATCGTTGGTTGATACTCCATACTCTTTGCTACTTTCTCTATCTGTCTTTCAGTTCCTTTTGTACGCCCTACAGGGAACAGCACTTGGACAGGGGGTTTCATCTTACGCTCTTCAGCTTTTTCGGGTCTACCCATTCTTGCACCAATAGAGAATCCAACTTTATCCATCAGTTTTACAGATGAAACAGAATTCAATAGTTCAAGAGTTGTTGTTCCCTTTGCCTTTGCCTCCTTTTTTCCAAGCTGCGCAAGTATTACAATCGGGTCATCAGTCAGATGTATCCACTTCTTGTTAGACGAAAGTGTGTGAGGTATACCAATAATTTCCAGTAATTTCTTGTTACTTGAATCAAAAGGGAGAGTCATAACAGAGTCTTTCTTTATTCTATGCTTTGTTAGAATCCATTTCCGTAATGTTAAGGCGTCTTCTGGCATTAAAGCAAGCCAACGATAAAGATAGTATGGATGTAATGGTACCTTGAGTTTTTTAGATAGATGTACAGCTTGTTCGGGGTTTGGAATCTGAGATAGAGGCAAGTCAATCATCATATTAACATCTTCAAGTGACAGCTTAGATCCTAGACGTTTAGTCAACTCAGTCATTGATAGTTTGGACAGAGCGTGATCAAGATTATGGGACCACCATTCTTCGCAGTAGCCTGATGGCACAAGTGGATGATTGTTTTCAAGAAATTCACCAAGTGCAACGAGAACATCTCCAAGGTACAGGATACGCTCAATCTTGCCTTCTAATAATCGAGCCTCATCACTATCTTCTACTCGTATCACTGAACCATCTTTCAGGAGGACAATTGGTCCTTCAATAGTATCAACAGGTGCAACAATAGATCCTTTTCCGGGTCGTTCTGTGCGGATATGCGTACCTGGTGCAAGGAACTCTTCAACAATAAACATAGTAGCTGGATGAACTCCAACCCCTGCAAGACCTGTGTTTCTTGAACGACCATATCTCAGTCTGAATCCCCCAACTCGAGATGGATGGGAGAATACAGGTCTCCCTCCGATTACATCAGCCAGATAATCAAAATTTGGTTCGAGTGTTTTATCAGCTATATCTTCCTCATCCAAGCTTGTGGTCTTAGACATCTTTGTAGCAAGTTCATGTAACCACTCCCATCCGGGAATGTTAGCACTACTCACAATCTTTGCCAGTTTAGAGGCTCTCCCTACAACACCATCGCTGAGGACGAGGACGGTTCCTCCACGGACTCGATTCGTTTCAATACGGTCTAGGTCTCGGCTTCCTGAAACCTCAAACTCTTCTGTTGGTTCTCCAGTCAACATGATTGGGAGTCTTGATGCTGCAAAACGTACTAATTCGGGATGTACTGGATATTGAAGATGGATCATTCTTGCATACAGTTCCACTTCTTCGATAGCACGTTCTGTTTCCTCTTCAGTTGACTTGAATGCAGGTAAGTCAATTACTTGGCGTACATAATCTGCTACTAAGACTGTCATCGCAGCCTCTGTTCCGCCTGCAGCACGAATCGGACCTGCAAGGTATAATGCAAGATATCGCTCATCTCCGGAACCTTTGATACGAACCTTAGAAATCCCTTCAAGAGGAGCAGCGGTAATACTTTCTGTCAAGATTGAAAGAGCTACTCGAACAGCCTTATCTGCAGCCTTCTCTGCTGTTTCTCTAGCAGTCTTCTCTCCAAACTCCTTAGCTACCACCATAGCTGCGAATCCATTATTGACTTCCGGACCGAGCTCTTCTCGTTTCTTTTCAACCATCGCCATTATTTGACTGTGATTGTATCGTGGATTGCGTTTGATAATTATATCAACCGTTTCTTCTACATTACTCAGTGTTCCCTCAGCAATTTCCTTTGCAACGGCGAAAGCGACTTCCTCTCGTGACTCCTTAATGTCTTGAAACTCACGAATTCTTTTAGCAACACCAACTGGACCATCAAGTGTAGCTTCAACTCTTGCGGCAACATCATGTGCATGTGGAATTTCGACCTTTGTGGTGGGGTCAAATCCTTGTTCGCGAGCCTTCTCAGCAATTTTATAGATCCTCTGGATTTCTTCACTGAGTGAATCGAAATACTGTTTGTAGAAGATGCTATGTTCAGGGAGACTGAGTTCTGGTTCAATCATAACAAATCAACTTGAATCAGCACCATTGGTTTATTCTATGTTTCGCTTTGTGACACTCTAAAAATTCTTCCAGCTCGGACCAATTGAGGATATTACTTTAAAGCAGCTGAGCTAAACCATTGGATAGCCCGTGCCACCACATAGTGGGCGGAAGGTGATCTGCGTGCTTACTCTTGAGGAAACAATAGAAAGAATTCTGAAGCATAGGTCCGACTACGAACGTAAGGACATATTGAAAATGATTGAGGAAAAACGTCAGGAACTCGGACCTGAAGTAATCAACGATGAATCTGCTGCAATGATTGTGGCAAGAGAACTCGGAGTTGATCTTCATCAGATGTCTTTAGCAGCAGGTCAGAAAATTGAGGACATCACGGAAACTACTAGAAATATCGCAATCACTGCTAGAGTTGACAATATTGGAGGAGTTCGGACATTCAGTCGGAAAGATGGGGGAGGAGAAGGAAAGGTCGCAAGTATTCGAGTTTCTGATGATACTGGTAGTATCAGAGTGGTTCTATGGGATGATTTGACAAAAACTGTTGACGAGAACCTCATCTCGGTTGATGATGTAATTCAACTGCGTGGAGCTTATGTGAAAAAGGGACTTGGTGATTCTATAGAAGTGAACCTTGGTCAAAGGGGGCATATCCGACAGCTTGAGGACTATGAAATCGAAGAGCTTGGAATAGATTTTGGTGCATCCCAGTCTGAAGATATGAAAATTACAGATCTTAAGGAGGGCTTGTTTGGTATCAGTGTCAAAGTCATGATTCAGAGAGTTTTCAGACTCTCTACCTTCTCAAGACAAAGAGACCAGTCTGAAGGAAAAGTTCTGAGTATGATAGCAGCAGATGAAACTGGAAATATCAGACTTGTCTTCTGGGATGAAAGTGCAACAGAAATGGAAAGTGCAGAACAGAACGAGGTCATTAGACTCAGGGATGTAAATACACGCTTGAATCGTGACGGTTCTGATATCGAAGTCCATATTGGAAAATCAGCCACAATTGAGCGAAAACTCAAGGATAAGATTGATGCAGTTGAAGAAGCTCCAGCTACAAGCGATTCTGAACCTTTGGGTAAGAAAGACATCGCTGATTTGACAACAGGAATGTGGGACGTTGATATTGAGGGGAAAGTTGTCACTGTATATGACGTGACCTCTTTCACAACCAAGGATGATAAAGAAGGGCAGGTCAGGAATCTCATTCTAGCAGATGAATCCGGTCAAATACGTGTGACATTTTGGAATGAGGATATTGAGAAAATTGCAGACATCAAGACGGATGACATCATCCACATTCTTCACGGATATGTGAAGGAGGGATTTAGGGGTGATGCTGAATTCCAAGTTGGTCGCAAAGCTGAAATCATAATGAACCCAAAAGAGTCCAAACTCAAGAAACTTGATGTATCGCAGGTTACTCTACAATCTGATTCTGAACCTTTGGGTAAGAAAGACATCGCTGATCTGACAACAGGAATGTGGGACGTTGATATTGAGGGGAAAGTTGTTACCATATATGACGTGAAAGATTACACAACGAAAGATGGAAAGGATGGTAGTCTCAGAAGTCTTATTCTGGCAGATGAATCCGGTCAGACACGCGTGACATTTTGGAATGAGGATATTGAGAAAATTGCCGACATCAAGACGGATGACATCATCCATATTCTTCACGGATATGTGAAGGAGGGGTTTAGGGGTGATACTGAATTCCAAGTTGGTCGCAAAGCTGAAATCAAAATCAACCCAAAAGAGTCCAAACTCAAGAAACTTGATGTATCGCAGGTATCTCTTCAACCTTTAACAAAGGCCTCAAGAGTTCTAATTGGGGATATTGGTGATAACTACGAGGACAAGAATGTGGAGATTTGTGGCATTGTTGTGAACTTGAGTCAGAGTATGAGTCCTATCTATCAAGCCTGTCCGAGCTGTAACAAAAAACTGGAAGAAACTGATGGAGGGTACGTCTGCAAATCCTGTGGAAAAGTCGACAATCCAGAACCAAGAATGTTATACAAGATTACACTTGATGACGGGTCGGGATCAATCAGAGTTACTCTGTTTGGTAAAGTCGGAGAAGAACTACTTCAGATGACTGCAGTAGAAGCTGATAAGATTATCAAGAAATCAGAAAAGGATGAACAACCACTGATTGAGAACTCTGACAAAGTCGTTGGAAAATACATCTCTGTATATGGACGGGTTAAGAAGTTTAGAGAATCACTAAATCTCTCTGCAAACGGTTTTGAGTTCGCAGATCCAATGAGAGAGGTCAAACGTTTGAAGGAAGAGATTCAAAAAGAAACAGCATAGAAAAACTCCACGTAGTGAGTAATCTGATTCTCCGTGCGACAAGAGTCCCATTTGTATGGTTATAGCTGAGAGAAACTATCTCGGAGGAGTTCTTAGAGCGTTTCTAGAAGGAATAAAGATGCGTTGTAGTCCATGGGTAATTAGATAATACTAGTTCTATGAACTCATTTCGATGAGAGATTCTATTCCTTTAAGGAAAACATCAACATCTGAACGGTTGTTATAAAGATAGAAACTTGCGCGTACGGTTCCTTTCATGGGATCTATGCCCATCTGATAATGAAAAGGTCCTGCACAATGCCAGCCCGATCTCACCATGATGTTGAACTCTTCATTTAAGAATGTAGCAACGTCGTGTGCGGAGGAAACTGTGTCAACGTTGAACGTGACTAACCCAGTCTTGATTGTAATATCATCTGTGCCTAGGATGTGAACGTGCTCCAGTTCTAACAGTCTTTTCAGTGCTAATTCAAGTAAAGAACGCTCATGTTTCTCGATTTCATGCATTCCAATTGACTGAAGATATTCGGCAGCGACTCCCGCGCCAATGGCACCTGCATAGTTCTGAAGACCAGCTTCAAACTTTGCTGGGGGAGGTAAATATTCAGGGAATATTTTGTTATTCTCAAATCGTACGTCACTGACGGTGTCACCACCATAGAGGCACATGTCCATGGATTCAAGGTGTTCCATCTTTCCATACAGAACTCCCATACCAGTGGGTCCACACATCTTATGAACGGATATCGCTGAAAAATCTACGTCAATAGATTGAACATCTAGTGGATGATGGGGTGCATATTGGGCATCATCACTCATCACAATGGCTCCACGATCATGGGCAATGTCGACAATCTCTTTCAATGGAGCAACTGTACCTGTGACATTGGATGAGTGTACAACCGAGATAAGACTTGTTTTGCTATCTATCGCCTTCTTCCAGTCCTCGATATCAAAGGTCCCATCTGATTGGGCTTTGACTATCTCAATCTTATGTCCATCTCTCTTAGCCCTCTCTACAAATGGTAATGATCCACTGTGATGCTCAAGAGAAGTGGTGATAATCTTGGACCCTTTGGGTAGTTTGACAGAACTGGCAACAATGTTCAGTGACTCTGTGGCGTTTCGAGTCCAGATACATTCTTCCTGTTTAGCTGCGTTGATAAATTTCGCAAATTTGCCTCTAGCTGCAGAGTAAGCATTAGATGCCTCTTCTCCAAATTTGTGAATACTTCTTCCTCCGCAAGCAGGGTACATCTCGTAGTATTCATTCATAGCGTTGATCACTTGTCGAGGTTTAAGTGCCATACATGCACTGTCTAGGTATACCACTGGAAGACCGTTAATTATTCGTTCAAGTGCAGGAAAATCATTTCTGATCTTTGTCCAGTCATTCATGATTATCACTCCTTAGTCAGTTGCCACCGATAGCCTCCTTTGCCAAACTTTTTCGTAATCAGTCCTTCTTCCACAAGCTGGTTTGCTGCTGCAACGAAGGTGTCACCACCAACACAATCGGTACAAAGTTCGGCATAATCCTCGGTGCGAGCAATCTCTAGTATTTCTCCGGTTGTCAATGAATCCTCATTGTTAAGTATCTCAAGTACACACTGAACGTTTTTTGAGAAATCTGACATCGCTAGCCGATGCGAACCACTCAACAATAAGAAACCTTCGTATTGAACTGCAATGTCATTTAACAAAATGCTTAAATTAACACCCGAACCGGTGAGCCCGCTCTATTTCTTTCGGGGCTTTTGCTCTGGTTGGTGTGAAATAGGCATCGGGTGATTCCTCATGGGAAGACGACGACGACAAAAAGTAAATCGACGACCACACAAGCGCATTCCAGATGTTTATCCATGTCCAGATTGTGGGAACACAGCAATCAAAATTGAGCTCTATCGCGATAATGGTATGGCAACTGTGAAATGTGGGTCATGTGCGTTGGAGATGACCATTGATGAGGTCAACCCATTGACTGAACAGGTTGACATCTATGGCTCCTTTATAGACAGATTCTATGAAGAAAGGAAAGCCGAAGCTTGATGCAGTATAACGCTTAACATTCAGATATGATTATAAGTGGACTCAGTCCGAGGGCATGGGATTCCAATGCAGATTCAAGGTGACGCGATTATCTCCGTTTTGTATATCATTTTAGCTGCAATGGGTATCTTTGCCTTGCTTCTCACGATGGGTTACATGATCTATGGTGAGGAAGACGAAGAGTAGAGAACGGGATGTTGCTCCCGATGACAAGTTCAATTCTACGGATTGCTTTCGAAAAAGTGGCACCACACATCTCCAATCTTGATAAGATTAAAGCACTTGTTGATGAGATTGACAAGAAAGCAGACTCTCTGGATTCCATAATTCACAAACTGGAAGAGGAAATGGAAGAAGCAGAGGTGACCTTTAGGACCGACATACGCATCTTGATTAACGAATGTCGTCACCTAGAGAGTGGGAAGAGTAGCTGATGAGTACACAGACTCCTCTGAGTAAAGAGATAATCCAATTTCTCAGGTCAAAAGGTATTGTGAAACCTACGCCTATTCAGGAGAGCGCAATCCCATTACTACTAGAAGGAAATGATAATGCACTACTTCTCGCACCAACAGGGAGTGGAAAAACTGAAGCTTCACTTCTGCCACTATTGAATAGATTGCAACAGATGAGCAAACAGAAGGAATTGTTTGGGTTCTACATTATCTACATTACTCCTCTAAAAGCACTAAATCGCGATGTGTTCAAAAGAATAGTAGAACTCTGTGAACACTTGGGTCTAACTGTTGATGTCCGTCACGGTGATACAACTCAATATGCAAGGAGAAAACAAGCCATTAATCCACCAAACTTGTTGATTACCACTCCTGAATCACTCCAAGCAATACTACCTGGCAAGAGATTGAGGTATCATCTTCGAACGGTTTTTGCGGTTATTGTTGACGAGGTTCATGATCTTGCTGACAGCAAAAGAGGCACACAGCTTAGTCTGGGTCTCGAAAGGCTTGAGCGTGTTGTGGGAACTCCAATACAGCGTATTGGTCTCTCTGCCACAGTCGGAAATCCTGAAGAGGTGTCTTCTCTGTTAGGAGGTAGCAGAGCTGTTAAGACGCTCTGGGCAGGGTATGGTAAACGTAAGATGGATCTCAGAGTGATAATGCCAGAACCAACAGATAGTCACAGAGGACTTGCCAAGAAGATATCTTATCCCCCACACTCTGTTGCCAGATTAGAAGCAATTGTAGAACTCATCAATAATCATCAATCGGTTATTGTGTTCACTAATACTCGATCATTCTCTGAGGTGCTTGGTGCAAAAATGCGGATTATCAAGCCGCCATATGATTTTGATGTTCATCATGGTTCGCTCTCTAAAACAGCGCGACTTTCAGCTGAGGATAGGCTCAAGACTGGGGTTTCGAAGGCAATCATTGCAACTTCGAGTCTAGAACTTGGAATTGATATTGGACAAGCAGACTTAGTGGTTCAATATTCCTCACCAAGGGAGGTGTCTAGACTATTGCAGAGAAGTGGTCGATCAGGTCATAGCATAGGAAGATCCTCGAAGGGAGTCGTGATAGCCACAGTTAATCTTGATGACATCACTGAGTCGGGAGTGATTCTCAAACGCGCGAAGCAGAACAAGGTCGAAAACGCGAAGATACCTCTGAAATCGTGGGATGTCCTTAGTCATCAGATTGCAGGAATTCTACT
>Ga0255052_10000835_pt1 | contig 24146 bp, 5 predicted proteins | sample JV7_2_21_MG_FD_188632 | JGI IMG/M metagenome (GOLD analysis project Ga0255052, IMG submission 188632) | Seawater microbial communities from Jervis Inlet, British Columbia, Canada - JV7_2_21 | ecosystem: Environmental > Aquatic > Marine > Inlet | place: Canada: British Columbia | collected... | reverse complement strand
CCCTTTCCATGGCTTCGCATGATTCGTTACCTCCTCATACGCATGGTTCAGTTCCGTGCCGGTGGTTAGCCGTTACACGGGCTGGATTGTCCAGCTTGTTTACATTAGCTTTGCTTGGCGCACTCATAGAGTTATCCACAAAAGCAAATTCCTATACAATCAGGTTCTCGCCCTCGTCTTCTTGAATGCGTGATTGCCAGAAATATGAAGAACCGTCACGACAGAATAAGACGATACTATGATGCCGTTGGACGTATCTTATTGAAGGACTGGAGCCCTGATTATAAGGATAGAATGATGAACTGTATTCATTGCCAAGGTATGCTCAAACGCAGCCAATCCCCCTTGCACATCGACCGAAACAGTATCCATGTAACGCTCGATAACGTACCTGCATGGGTATGCGAGCAGTGCGGCGAGGCCATGTTTGATGAAAAGGAAGTAGAAACGATTGAAGATCTCATCAAACTGCTGGAGGATAAGAGCCAAGCGTTACAACTATCTGCATGAATCCATGCGTGGAAGACTGCGGAACACAGCCCACACTACTAGTGCCTACACACATTTATCCGTCCCCCATTCGTCGCAGGCACACAGACAAAACGCTCACGATCTGTGTCAAGAGCCCGCTTGACAAGCAGAGGTGGGGCTGGGGATTCTTGAAAAGGCGGTTGCCGCCGTTGGCGGCAGGGGAATTCTCTTGGCTCTTTGAAGGTTCGCTGCTGAGATTGTTCGGGTGAGCTTGACACCCTCCGACCCGGTGGGCGCGTTCGTGGCTGGTTTTGAACGCGCCCATCGTGGTTGGGTTTAAGCACTCCTTAGCTTCCCACACAACGCAAAAAAGATGGCGAATTTTTTTGCATTACCGCAAATTTTTACGATAATGTACGTAGTGGTATGTGGACAGGCTGATAGGATAAGGACAAAACAAGGAGTATGGCTCTATGGATCGCGACCGATACCTGGCCGATAGCATCATCCGAGACATCTCCGACAAGATGGTCTTCGTTGGCGGAGCTCGGCAGGTGGGCAAGACCACTCTGGCCCGAAGCCTGGTCGGTCCGGCCTTCAGGGATACGGCCTATCTGAACTGGGACAACCGAGCAGACCGTCACAAGATCATGAACATGGAGTACCCGGGCACCGCCGAGCTGATCATCCTGGACGAGATCCACAAATACCGCAAGTGGAAAACCCTCATTAAAGGCGAGTACGACGTGCACAAGGACCAGCGCAAGTACCTGGTGACCGGCAGTGCCCGCCTGAACATCTATCGGCGTGGGGGCGATTCACTCCAGGGCCGCTATCACTACTACACGCTCCATCCCTTCTCGCTGGCGGAGGTAATCGGCCGGCCCCTCACGGCCGAGGTCTTCAAGGAACTGCCCATTGAGAGCGCAGATCACGCCGAAGCCATGGACGCCTTGGAGCGATTCGGAGGATTCCCCGAGATCTTCCTGAAGCAGAATGCCCGCGCACTGCGCCGCTGGCACAACGAAAGAACCGAGCGGCTCTTTCGCGAGGACATCCGTGATCTGCAGGCCATCCGGGACCTGGCCAACCTCCAACTGCTCGGCGACCTCCTGCCGTCGAAGGTCGGCTCGCTGCTGTCCGTCAACGCCATTCGCGAAGATCTGGAGGTCAGCCATCGCACGGTCTCCACCTGGCTGGACATCCTGGAGGCCTTCTACTACCAGTTCCGCATCTACCCCCACAAGGCGCGCAAGGTTCGCTCCATCCGCAAGGAACCCAAGCTCTATCTGGTAGACTGGTCGGAGGTACCGGAGCCGGCAGCTCGCTTCGAGAACCTGCTGGCGTGCCACCTCCTGAAGTACGTCCAGTATCTGTACGAACACGAGGGGTATCGGGCGCAGTTGTCGTTCCTGCGCAATGTGGATAAAAAGGAGGTGGACTTCCTGGTGACCGTGGATAATCGCCCCTGGTTCTGCATCGAGGCCAAGTACCAGGATCAGGCTATCTCGGACCACCTCGGCTATTTCCAGGAGCGTCTGGACATCCCGTACGCCTTCCAGGTGATCCGGACGCCCGGGATCGACGTGGTCCGGCGTGGCATACGCCTGATCTCAGCAGACCGTTTCCTCGCCGCCCTCATATGATGGCCGCACCATGGACAAAGTTGTTAACCCGGATTTCTTACAAACTTCGTAGCGAAATCGCGTAGATTGTGACAGATCCTGGACTTGTCGCAGTGAGCCGGGTGAAGGCGTATTGAAATACGTCGAAGTCGGTGATCAAGACAAGCCCAGCCAGATGGCATGAGATACGCGATTGCAGCCGGAGGGCTGTGAGAAATTCGGGTTGAGGTTGATGACGTGGTAGAAAGTGCCCTCTTCATCCTCCGCTTGGACAAGCGGTTGCCGCGGTTGGTGGTAGGTGAGTTCTCTTGGCGCTTTGAAGGTTCGCTGCTGAGATTGTCCGGGTGAGCTTCAAGCCTGACGGCATAACGTTCAACGCTGTCAGAAGACGCTCTCGATCAGCATCCGTCTTGAAAATCACCTTGCGATCATTACCACGAATGGTCACATGATACACAGCACCTTCGTATTCTGCGAAGCGGCGCTAAGAATGCGAAGCGTGCTGCTGCGAAGCCACTTTAACAGCATAAACCACTAATCCTCACTTATCCTCACTAATCTTTGATTGATTCATTAGTAGTTTGTTGGTCCTTAGTGCAGATTAGCGCAGATTAGTGGTTCTCATTTGGCTTTTTGTTAGTAGTCTTTTTTCGGTGGAATGGCTCAGATACCACCCTGTTCGTTTATTGTGCTATACACCTCGTTAGCCAGCGTACGCAGCAGAGCTTCGGCCTCGTCGATCTCACCGTCGCCATCAAAGTCGTAGATTCTGGCGAAGCCGCTTAGATTGTCAGGCTGATCTGTCAGGTCGTTGGTGGCCCAGAGTAACTGCATGATAGTCAGATCGGTACCGTCAGCCACGCCAAATGCGTCTCCGCTATCACCCACATTGACGACCTTGGTGCCGATGCCCGTGTCGGTTACGTTGAAGCCATACTCGGTGGCGACATTCCCTGCCAGGTTGCTGCTTGTGAAGTAAGTTGCCAGCGCAACAGCCATGAATTGAGCATCCACCTTAGCCGGGCCAGCGGACTTCTCGCTTTTCTGCCGGAACAACTGGTCTCTGTAGAAACTAGCTACGTCATCGCCGCCAGCACCGACAAACACATTTCCAAAGATGTTCGCGAAGTTGTCAGTCAGCCAATCAGCCAGCGCGCTGCCTCCCTGCGTGATCAATGCTTGCCCGTGCTTATTCTGCCAGAATCCGATGGTAGCTGTGTCGCCGCTGGTTACCGACTGCCCGAGTTCGGCGAAGATGTAGTCAGTGGCGTCGATTCGCGCCAACGTCAACTGCATTGTATCGTTCGCCGGGATTGTGCCGTCGAGGGAGCCGAGGATCTCCTCACCGTCATCGACACCAGTGGGTTGGACCTCATGCAACTGGTATGCGCCAGGATTCAAGTCTTCGAACAGGTAGAAACCTCCGTCGCTCGTGGTGGCAGTGATCGGATTATTCTGGGAGTCCAGAACCGGGACGCCATTCTCATTGAGCAACTCGATGGTAATACCATCAATGCCCGGCTCGTTGGCATCGTATGCCCCATTTTCGTTCACATCCACGAACACAACCCCGGTGATATTAGCCTGGTTCAGTAGGTCGATGGCGACCGTGGCCGTGTCTGTAGCGTTGTCGTCATCCTCGACCTGGATCTCAAGGGTGAAGGAGGGGATAGTCTCATAGTCAAGCTGGGTCGCATCAGAGACAGTGATCTGGCCAGAACTACCATCAATGGTGAAAGCCAATGCTCCAGTTCCACCCGCGATGCTGTAGGTCAGTGTGTCGTTCCCAGGGTCGCTACCACTGATTGTGCCCACAACGGTCCCGTTCTGACTGTTCTCCACGATCTCAAAGGTTGCGCCGGTCAGCGACGGAGCGACATTCTTGACCACCAGATCGAAGGTCGTGGTCGTCTCTGCGCCGTCATCGTCTGTCGCCGTGACAATTACCTCCTGGCTCTGGTCCGGCCCATCGTTCGTTTCAAACAGCCAACTCCATGTACCGTCGCCGTTGTCAATAATCGTGCCAAGCGAAACAGCCAGCGTCACGATATCATAACCCGGATCACTGTAGGTGCCGTTGTTGACAGCAACCTGGCCTTCGTCTACGGTTACGATCACATTGTCTACCACCACGTTCGGCGCCACATTGTTAACCTGGACTATCGCCGGATCAGTATTACTTTCGCCGTAGCTGTCGGTCACTCTAAGACCGATGGGCGTCGAGTCGGGACCATCGAGCAGAGCTGCAGAAAACACGGGATTGATGCCTGTGGCATCGTCATATTGACCGTCGCCGTCGAAGTCCCACTCGTATGTCAGGACATCGCCTGGCAAATCAGGATCGGTCGTGCCCGATGCATCGAGCAGAATCGAACCACCTTCGGCTACGGTGTACGGCCCCCCGGCCTCGGCTGCCGGTGGCCGGTTGAATATAACCTCGATCTGGAAGGAGTCTGTATGGCTGCCTGAGTCATCGTCCTCAATTGTCACCGTAACGATGAACATACCACCCTCGGCATAGACATGGTTGAGCTCGAAGCTCCTATTTATCTGATCAATGGTCAGGGGCTGATCGCCGACGCCGTCCCCGAAGTTCACCATGCCACTCCACACGTCCGCGCCTGGATCGGTAAAGGGAATACCAGCACGACCAAATACACCTGCCTGAGTGGGCAAGAGCGTTTCGTCTGGACCGACTTCGAATTGCGGCGCGACATTGTTGACAGTTGCCCTAAACATGCCAATGCCTGAGGCATCGTGTCTGTCAGTTACCGCAACAACCACACGATAGCTGCCGTTGTCCGTATACCTGTGACTCAGGCTGAACGTGTTTCCATATAGATCCAGAAGTTGCGGCCCACCGCCGTCTCCGTAGTTGACGGTCACCGTCCAGGAATCGCCTAGATCATCGTCAACAAAGGATCCATCCACTGTCACCATCTGACCCTCGCTGAGGATTTGACTCGGGCCGACAGTCACCACCGGCCGCATGTTCACATATGTTTGCGTATCCATCATTTGCGGAACTGCCTCAACATGGCCCACGTTGTCGTGCGCAACGCTGTAGAAGGCGTACGTGTGATCGTATTCACCGAAGAAGACGGCTTGTGTCTTGGTTGTGCGGTCCTCCCAGAGGACGAACGGACTGCCATCCGCTGACACATAGACGTCATAGTTGGCAATGCCGGAGCCGCCCACGTCATCCTCACCACTCCATCGCACGGTAAATTCTGGGGAGTTGACATTTGCAGGTAGCGCTTCGACTTGACTTGCCGGCGCGCCGGCGTCAATCGTGTTTATCCATGGGCTTTCTTTAGGAGCGGGACCCCATGGTCCCATGAAATCAAACTGAACTAATGCCTGGTTGGAGACCTGCGTGCCTGTCGATAGTCCAGGTTTGAGTTCAACGGTGAATTCCATCCAGCCGATCTCGTAGCCGGTTTCGGGATTGAACGGTGGAAGGAAGCCGGCGAACGGATCCTCAGGATACTCGCCCGTCAGGGGGTCCAAAGTATGGAACCACCAGTCGATCCGGCCAGTAGACGGGTCAAGAGTACCTGTGATATCCACTGCAATGTTCATGTCAGGCCGACAGTCGATTCTCGTGTCAATCGATTGCCCGCCCGGCAACGGTCTGTCCCACTTCAGGAAGCCGACACGGGTAAACTCGAACGTAGACAGGTCAAAGACCTCGGGATCCAGGTAGTCGTAGATCGTGGCATCCTGTGTGGGCACCGGTGCATCTGGTTTATTCCACATTTCGATCCGATAGTTCATCTCCTGATCGGCTGGAATAAAGTGCATGAGGCTCTCGACAGGTGTATCGGGGGCATCATATCCCGCCGGGCCCCACTTGTCCTCAGGGCTCCCGGAGGTCAGGACCCCAGTGGTGTCGGAGTCCTGGTCCTCACCAGGTGGTTCTGGGTCACAATCGTCTTCTTTGCACTTGATTACATAGGTTGCCCTGGCATATCCGGTTTGTCCGGAAATGTCTTGGATAGCGACTGACACCGTCCTTTTCCCTGGCGAGCTGTAGATGAGAGTACGGCTTGCCGCAACGAGTATCTCGCTTGCATGGTCAATGTTCCAGCCTCCCGCTTGAAGTGATGCGGATACTGCATCAGGATCCAGATGATTGTCTTGGACTGTTACCCACACGTCAATAGGTTCGGAGACCTCATACTCACCACTATTAGGGTCTACTATGACTTTTGGTTTCGGATCTTGGATTTTGAACGTCGCATCGGATCCACTTTGATCTATAGTGACATCTGCCGCAACTGTGATGCCAAGGGCTGTGCCAGTAACTCGGCCACTGCCCACAGAGTTGCTAAAAACTATACTGCCGATCGCTCGTACCGTTACGTTTATCAGTCCTTTTCTCAGCTGAAACTTTGCCCTACCACTCAAAAAGCCGCGAATTTGACCATTGAACTGAATCTGCAGGTAGCCCTCACAAACAATTTCATAATCAACACTGAAAGAGGGTACACCATAACTACCTTTCAACTTCAACCGACCTCTTATCTCCAAGAGTTCATTGGTGAGCGTGATGTCTGCACTGGCTAGCCCCAGTTCAGGGTTGTCTAGAATGTGTATGTTTGCAGTTCCATGGGCATAGATCCCGTTACTGTCGATTCGGATCTCCAGATTTGCCTCACCATCGCCTGGAATATTTAGTTTTCCCGATCCCTTGAAGCCTTGAGAGCTTATCTTAAATCCAACACTAGCAAACTCAAAATCAAAGGCAATTATATTTCCTGTTCCCCCAATCCTAAGATCTGTGGATATCCATATTTCTACCTCAGCACGGATGGTGGAAGCCGTTGGATCAGGTGCTAAAGTCCCTGTCAATTTCTCTGTGGCAGTTCCGGTTTCCCAGTTAAAACCTACGGCTCCACCAACATCAGTTAGAAAAAGCGGTCCAATCGGAATCATTACACCTACGTTGACGGATAGCTCTGTTATTCTTCCCTGGGTATCTACAGTCCCAGTTGCTCCGAAAGATACATTTGGGGCGCTAAGATCAACTGCCAGGCTGAATCCACTGGTTTCGCTATAAGTAGCACTTGCACCGGCTTGGAAGTTTCCAATCCTAAAGCTTTCTACGGTCAGGCCAACGTGAACGACTTTGATGTCAAAGGAGGAAGAAACCTCGATTGTAGCCTCGATGGATGTACCTAAGCCCTCAAGGCTTATCTCGCCAGAGCCTATGATTTTGTCTTCTGCAAATTCTAATGTAGCTGCTACTACATTGCCAAACGGCAGCTTAACATCAACTGTGACCTTACCTTTGATATTTGTGATACTACTGGGGGTGATAGTAAATATGACTACAAGATCGGCCGTAGCTGGAGGGATCGCAAGAACTATTTCTCCGGTAACGGATATGCCTTCGCTTTCTAAGCTGCTTACCCCTACGTTGACTTGAAATCCACCGGCAAGAGTAATTGAGGAACTAAAGGAGATTATTCCTCCGGAGATAATGTTGTTGTTCTCATCAATGATGAGATCTTCAATAATTGCGACGCCAGTACTGGCTGGAAGTGTTATCGACCCATCAACATCTCGATTGCCATTTTGAAGGTCAGTAATTTCGCCAAAGATAGTAAAGCCAGCTATAATGATGGTCTCCGCATCGATTACTGTGAATATCACCGGTGACCCGATTAAACCATCGGAGCTGGCTTCGACGGTAACCGTCTTATCGGCTTCTGTTTTTGTAGGCCCAAACGTCACGTACGTCGACGCTTCTCCGGCGCTATCAGTAACAGCAACTGTTGGGTCAAGAACGGCACTACCACTGGTTACGGTAAAAGTTACGGTTGTATTGCTTACAGGATTTCCAAACTCGTCTGTAACCAGAACTACCAGTGGCTCTGCTAAAGTTGAACTCGGGGGGCCTCTTTGGCCATTTCCGGATAGATAAAGAAGACTATCTGCACTGGCTGTGTCAACTACTACCTCTGTTGTAGCTGTGAGGCCGCGACTTTGAGCAGAGATAGTAGTCATTCCTGCTCTGACATCCCTGTAATAAAAAGAGGTCGTGTGACTACCAGCCTCAACGGTAACAAAGGTCAAACCCCAGTCTACTCCGTCAGAGGAAAAATCATAATCTCCAGTAGAATCAGAAGTCAGGTCAACAATCGTATCAGTATCCACAACCAAAGGTATGCCATCAGCGGTTTGCGTCTGGATAATAATCATACCTGTTGACTCCCCGGCAATTATTGTCTGAGGAGAAGTAGTAATGACGATTTGAGAAATGCTTGGCAGTTCCTTGAGTTCGAAGTTTGTGTCTTGAAGGTTTTCACCAGGTTGCAGTTCAATACCCTCAAGTATCATTGGGAAAAAGCCTGGGAAATAGGCCCACATTGAATGCACCCCTTCGCCCAGGCCTGTGATTTCGTAATACCCGTTATCATCTGCCAAAGAGCCTGTTGTTCTCCCATCCGGCCCGTCAGACATAACCGAGGTCCCAGCAATTGGTGGACCATCAGCACTTGTGATATAGCCAGAAACTGAAGCCCAGAGCGAAAGAGCGATATTGATAGTTTTGCTTTCTCCTGCCGGTAAGTCTATATTTGTGATTTCGGTGCTCAGATACCCATCCTTACTCGCTCGAATTGTATATGCCCCTGCTTGGACCGAATCAATTACATATCTTCCCTGGTCATCGGTTGTAGCGCCATAGAAAGTCCCGTCATTGCGAGTGAGAAGAATTTGGGCATCTTCTATTGGTGCTCCGTCAGATGCACTGGTTACCTGACCAGCAGTTGTAGTGCCCGCAACGAGAGAAAAATCTAGTCCCGTATAGTTCTCGCCGGTCTCGATTTCTATATCTACTGTTTGGGGTATCATCCCCGGTATTGAGACTTGGATGGTATAGATATCTGCCGGAAGTTGACCGATCTCATATGTGCCGTCAGAAGAAGTACTGGCAGTAGTAATTGCTTCTGATGTCTGGCCATACGCAACGACTAAGGCATTTGTCACGGGTTGTCCATCAACATCGGCGACGATCGTGCCTGCAAAGTGTCCCGCCTCCCTGACAAGAATCTCCACATCCAATAGATCTTCGCCAGTAGGCAACTCAAAGTCCTGTGCTCCTGAGACTATATGCTCCCTCACCGCAAGTTCCAACTCTCCCGGACTGAGTCCATATAGGAAGAATGAGCCATCTTCGTGGGCAACGGCTGTCGCATAGCTGCCTGCTATGGCAATCCAGCCCTCTACATTGACGTTCCCGATTGTCAGCCCGGAGTCGGCATCTATGATACTACCTGCAACAATCCCTGTCGATAAGCCGTATGCTCTATCTAACTCCATTCCAAAGAGTTCACGGAGGCCATACACGCGCCTACCGGCGGCATGCCAGCGATCCACGTTCTCGCGGAGAGTTGTGGCGTAGTCGCCCCAGGTTCCCCCAATTTGGGCCTGGAGATTGGCGAGCACTGGATTCCACGTCTCGTCATCGATGCCTTCAGGGCGGACTTCGGCTTCGAATTTGTTCCAGTCGATAAGTGTATTTGAGCCGTCAGTGGGCACAGCCCCAACTGAGGAGAGGTTAACAGTCACTGGCTCCCGCCGGAACGGGACCCTTAACCGGACGATGATAGACTCTTGTTGGCCCGGTCGGAGAATCGTGGCCGGACCACTGGAACTGAGGCCCATGACGCTGAAATCAGGCCCTACGACCCAACTCTCTCTTCCGGGTAACTGCCATTCGGTGTCAGCCACACCACTATCGAGCGTGAGGATAGGCGAAGGGATGTCGACTGTACCAGGATTCCAGTAGTCGATCCGGACATCGATCACCCGGCCTGGACGAGTGATTGACGGCATGATCAAACTCGCCCGGAACTGTCGTAAGACCGGAGCGACAATCTCTATCGCGTCCTCTTCAATGACCGAAGCTGGGCCAGGATTGATGACCAGTACGTCGTAGAGGCCCGGCGCCGCATTCGCAGCCGCCAGGTCAAAGGTCGCGAACAAAGTTGCCGAGTTCTGGTACAATTCCTCTGCCGCGATCTCGCTGCCGTCGGGCGCAATCAGGCGAACCTGGGCTTGCGGATCGAAGTTGTCGCCATCGATCTGGAGCGTGGCCTCCCCGGCGTTGCTTACCTCACCGGGTGAGACGGTACGGATACCAAAGTTCGTCAGCGTGGCCGATAGTGCAAAGTCTGAGCCACCGACGGGCACCGATACACCACCGTAGATACCAATGTAACACTCGGTTGTACCTGGCTCGACGATCCGCAATTCCTGATCGGTGCTATTAGCCTGAGTTGTCCGCATGTCCCACTGATCGAGTGTCGGTGGAGCACCGTAGCGGAGATACAAACCAACCGTCCCTGTGGTTGGCACGGTGTCGAGGCTCAGCAAGACTGGCTGGTCGGGAGACAGGAAACGAATATACGTCCACTGCCCCGAGCTGACCGTACCGGTCACCGGACTATCTACGCTCAACGCCGGTAGACTCACGGCCAGCACACCTGGGCTGGCCAAAACGTTGTTTGCTTCGACTGGCTCAATAAAGGAACGCTCGGCATTCGCTCGGACGAGAACGTAATAAGTACCCACGGCTTGTGGTGCCGTGCCCGTATACGTTTTGGTGTAATCCTGGCCCGGCTGGAGTATGCCGTCATGGATTCGGCTATCCAATACTGTGTCATTGCTGCTGATATGCGTATCGGTCGATAGATAGATTGAGTCCTGCCAGGATGCCTCGGTTGCTAGCAATCCTACATTGCTGGCCGTCCATTGTACTGTGAAAGACTCCCCAGGAGCCAGGAACTGCGGCGAAGGATTCGTGATTTGTGTAACAGCCAGATCGGTAGCCAATGTATTCTGTTGACGCTCGAAGGCACCAATGTCCACATAGGAGGGATAGCCGGAGCCAACATTCGGCATCCCAAGATCGTCATACCGAGGCCGACCGAGCATGTCGGTTGACGGGGCCCCAATTCCGAGAGCTGAATCGATAGCAGGAGAACCTGGAGCCAATTCGTAATTGCCCGCTATTCTGTCCATGAATAGAGGATCCTCGGTGATATTGCCTGCATTGCGGAAAGCGTCTACACCGCCAACCCATGTGATAACTTGACCAATCGCACCGAAGAAGTCTGAGTTGCGAATGGTTACATCGCCGGCCAGTGGCCAGCCTCTCAGTCCGCTTTGGTTAAAGGCGAAGATGCTATTCTCTATTGCCAAGATTGCCCTTCCGACCGTGCCGGTCGTCGTATTACCTGTGACAGTGCAATTGCGGAGGGTCACACCGGCGGTGGAATACGCAACGATGACGGTGTCATTGTCAATAATGAGGCAGTTATACGCGTTAAGCTGATCGTATAGGTTGTAATAGCCAGCTCTGAAGACGAGACTGTTGTTGGACAACACAGAGTGACGAATATTCAGGGTACCCCTACTATTAGGCCCAAACGCGATGGCCGTGTAGGCATAACGCACTTCACTGTGATCTAGTGTACTGAAAACTGACGGATTGCTAAAGCTGATGCCGGGCCAATCGACACGAGAAGGCTGCGAATTCGTTCCGTCGCCGTTGGTGTCGCCCCCCGCACTGTCGTCCTTAAGGGAAGTCAAAACGACTGGCTGTTCGGGCGTGCCGAGCACTTCCAATATACCTTGTACTTGTATACCAGCATTCTGTGCCGCCTTAACGACAACACCTTTCTCGATCGTGAGCTTGACACCGGAATTTACTGTGATCGTACCATCAAGGACTACTACCTGATAGTTCCAGATGGTGTCTTCAGTGATTGGCCCAGAGTAATGGTAGGTGTCGAAAAACTCAAAGCTGGCTGTGTACAGATCATCCGGAATTTCACCAGGCACCAAATCACGATCCTGATCCATCGAGTTGCCCATCAAGTCCAGTATATCTGGTCCAAGAACCATCTCGTACGTACCACCTACTGTCGGCCTGTCAAAATTGATCTTAAGAGTGCGTGCATCGAGCCACTCGTATCCAGTGACCGTCACAGAACCTTCAGGGCCAGTGAAGCTCACAATGTCGTTGATCAGCGAGAAACTGCTCTTGTCCATGTCTCGATCGAAAGTAAGAGAGATTGAATCTGCCATTCCCGTCAGTTCGGAAGGAGTATGGCTCACAATCTGAGGCGCTTCGATAACAAAAGCAGCAGTAAATGTATCGTCCGTCACCTCACCCGGCGTGAAGTCACCATCTTGATCCAGGAAATTGCCGGATATGTCTTCAATCCCCGGTCCAATCACGAACTCGTACGTTCCCGCCGTACCCTGAGGTTCAAACATCAATTCGAGAGTGTGGGAATCGGACCAGTAATAGTCCGTAATGACGACAGGCCCCGAGGGCCCTGTGAAGCTGACAATATCGTCTCTCATCAGGAAACTTCCAGGATCCATATCGTGGTTAAAGAACACGCGGATGGCATCCACGGGGGCATCGACAACTCCGATAGGCGTAGAGCCCAAAATTCGAGGGGCACGGATTGTAAAGCTGGCTACATGCTGATCGTCTGGGATCTTGCCCGGCACGCCATCTCTGTCGTAGTCCATCGGATCGCCATTGCGGTTCAGAATATCTGGCCCTATGACTATCGTGTACTGACCTATCTCAGTCTGGGGCTCAAAATACAGTTCAAGTGTCCACTGATCCAACCAAGCATGGCTTAGAATATCGACAGACCCGAATGGGCCATTGAAGCTGGCAATGTCGTCCTCGGCCGAGAAACTGGAAGTATCCATCGCCTCCTGGAAATTGTATCGCAGGGTATCCACCGGACCGGCTACGATTCCCCACGGCGAGTAGGGAATTCCGACTCTATTGATCAGCACGGAAATAGTGTCATCGTAGCGGTTGATAGCCACTAAGTCAGGAGCCCCATCACCGTTGAGGTCGCCTAGCCCAATGCCCCAATTATCCGGTCCAATGTCATAGAATACAGGGCTCCCAAACGTGCCATCTCCATTGCCAAGGAGTACCTGGACCTCGGATTCCTCGTGGCCCACGACTATGTCCAGATTACCATCGAAGTCGAGGTCATCAAGGAGTAAGTAGTAGTGCCGGTAGTAACCGTAGTCACTGCTCCACATACCACGCAATCTGAGGGAATCAGCGTCCCTGAACGTCCCATCTCCTATACCAAAGAGCAGCGATAAAGTTCCGTCCGCGCTGCTCACTGTAGCGAGGTCTGGGTTCCCATCTCCGTTGAGGTCGCCCGAGGCGAGCGATTCTGGCATGTCTCCCACCATATAGGTCGCTTGTTGAGCGAACGTTCCATCACCGTTGCCAAGAAGTACTGAGACATCGTTGCTATATTCGTTGGCTGTGACAATATCCAGAATGCCATCCATGTTGAGGTCATCTAGAACCACCGATCCAATGCCGCTGCCGGCCGGATACTCTGTCATGTCGTCAAACGTGCCTTCCCCGCTGTTCAACAAGACACAGATACCTGACTGGGTGCCAATTGCAATGTCCAGATCTCCATCTTCGTCGAGGTCGCCGAGGGCAAAGGCCGTAGGATTATCTCCGACGGCGAAAGTGGTCTGCCCAGCAAATGTGCCATCTCCATTTCCAAACAAGACAGAGACGGTGTCGTCATATGAGTCCGTCGTAACAATATCCGAGACCCCATCGCCGTTCAGATCGCCGGTGGCGATTGAACTTAGATATCTCCCAACGGCATAGGTTGTCTGCTGCTGTGCAAACGTTCCGTCTGCGCCGCCCAGAAGTACAGATATTATGCGGTCAGGGTAACCGTAGTGCGTCGTCACAGCATCGAGAATCCCATCACCATTAAGGTCGTCAAGGACTACCTGCTCAGGACGGTCTTCGGTCGCATATGTATCCGGCGTTGCAAACGTACCGTCACCGAGTCCAATTGCTACTATGATACTGTCGGCTTGACTTGTGTCGTTGGCCACTGCGAGGTCCAAAACTCCATCACGGTTCAAGTCGGCAACTACCACAGACCAAGGGTCACTCCCAATCCTGTGTATAGTCTGTTCCGCGAACGTTCCGTCTCCTTCACCTAAGAGAACAGAGACACTCATATCATTCCAGTTAGGCGTTACAACATCCAGGATGCCATCTCCATTCAGATCCCCCACAGCAACATCTGTAGGCTCGGAGCCTACTGCGTAGACCACCTGATCCGCAAACGTCCCATCACCAAGACCCATCAATACCGAAACCGCGTCGTCATCGTAGTTCGCCGTAATGATATCTAGTACCCCATCGTTATCCAGGTCTGCAACTGTCACAACATAAGGATTGTTCCCTATTTGATATGTGGTCCGGCTGGCAAAAGCGCCATCGCCATAACCAAGAAGCACAGAGATTTCATCCTCGCTTTCGCCGGCCGTCACAATATCGAGGTAGTTGTCACCATTTAAATCACCGAGTGCTACAAACCACGCTCCTTCACCGGCGGGATACGTCTGCTGGTCAGCAAACGTTCCGTTTCCATAACCCAAGAGGATGGAAACCTCACCATCATCCAAGTTCACAGTCACAATATCCAATATATCATCACCATTTAGATCGCCCATGGAAACATCATATGGCGATTCTCCCACTGCGTAAGTCATGTGTCCGGCAAAGGTTCCTTCTCCATACCCCAATAGTACAGAAATACTGTCGTCATCCGAATTCGCTACTGCAATGTCCAAGGTCCCATCACCATTCAGGTCACCGAGTGCAGTCGATACGGGCCCAAAGCCAACCGAATAACCCTTTGCCTCGTCAAAGCCACCATCCCCACGTCCCAGGAGTACCCAGACGGTATCGTCTCTAGCAGTGGCAACGACGATATCTGGGATGTCATCATTGTTGAAATCACCGGCCGACATATACCACGGTTGGTCCCCAACAGGAAACGTTTCTAAGGGGAAGAGTCCGTGCGGACTTCGGGCCACGTGGAAGGTCGCAGTGTACAGGTCATCATCGCTCTCTCCTGCTATCATGTCACGGTCTTGATCGATCGGATAGCTGGTCGAGTTCAGTAGGTTAGGACCGAGGACAATTTCATATTCGCCGACTACGGTCTGTGCTTCAAACTGGACGTTTAATGAGCGCGGGCCCATCCAGACATAGCTATTGACCATGACCGGCCCAAGTGGACCGTTGAACTGCACGATGTCATCAGCTATAGAGAAGCTGGTTTCGTCCATGTCCTGGTCAAAGTTGAATGTAACGGATGACACTAGTCCACTTATGTACCCCGAAGGAGCATGGCCAAGGATCTGCGGAGCAACAATCACGAAACTGGCTACATATTGATCGTCAGGTGTCTCCCCTGTTGCCCCGTCGCGATCGAGGTCCATTGGATTCCCGCTTGCGCCCAAAACGTTCGGTCCCAGAGTGACCGAGTACTCGCCGAGAGTCGATTGAGTCGGGAAAACAATATCGAGTGTCTGAGCGTCTATCCAATTATACCCGCTTGCGGTTAGAGATCCCAGTGGGCCTGTGAAATTCTCAAGATCATCGGTGATCGAGAAGCTCGTTTGATCCATATCGTATCTGAATATCAGACGAATCGCATCGACAGGACCCTGGAGTGGTCCCATGGGGATGTGTGTTACCAATGCTGGGATCATGGATGTTCTTTGCGCATCACGCCCAGCCATGGGCCAGCCTGTATCCGCAGGCCCGCCACTCTGGCTGGAGAGGGCATACAATATTTTGTTACTCCAAACATAAACCGTGCCATCCTCGGCAATGATTGGGCTGCAATTTCGGATCAAGCGCCCGGGCACATCACGCGACCATTTGAGACTACCGTCTGGATTAATCGCCAACACTCTGTTCTCATAGGTTGCCACGTAGACTGTTCCATCGGCCCCTATAGCAGGAGTGCCAATATCCCACCAGGATCCGCCTCGATTCCGCGGATAGTCTGTCTCAAAAACCCATTTGCTTATCCCATTTGTGTCGATGGCTTGAATCGCATATCCACTGCTACGGTATAGAGTCACATAGATCGTCCCGTCAGGTCCAATAGCCGGACGAGCGCCGCTATGACCATCAAGTTGTATCGACCATTTCGGAACTCCATTTGGATCAACTGACTGGAGCGCAAAACCTTCTGGTGTGTACACCTGCCCGTATATTGTGCCATCCTCGCCGAGTGAAGGAGCAGCGCGCCAATCGGTGTCGGGCAGTGATGATGACCATCTGAGCACGCCATCGGGCCCAATTGCGTAAATGTTACCGCCCTCATTACCCACTGCATAAATCAGACCGTTATCGCCTACAACGGGATCATTGAGGTAATCGTCATTGATTTCCACCGACCATAGCAGAACTCCTTCTGGGCTGACCGCGTAGATCCTACTTCCCAGTTCGTACACATATGAGCCATATGGGTCCGGTAGCTCAAGACGGTACTTCTCCAGCAAATAGATGGCACCGTCATGTCCTATAGCCAGGGAATCGCACGATGCCTCGTACTCGTAGGGCCAAAGGTATGCCGGGTGTTCAACTGCATCCACCTGCCATTTGAGTGTACCATCGGGATTCATGGCATAAAGTGTGCCATACCTTCCAAGAACATAGAGGGTCCCATCTCGGGCTACAGATAGAGCGCCAGAGGGCCTTTCTTGATCGTTGAATCGGTACAACCACTTGAGCGTACCATCTTCTGGATTAACGGCAAATACCTGTGAGTGATATGTATAATTCTGGGCGTCGTATGTTCGGTTGGTGATGTATAGGGTACCGTCCTCTGCCAAAACAGGCTCCCCCATAGCCGGAAGACTTAATGACCATCGGGGACTTGGCAAAACGTTGAAGTGGGCCACGTATTGATCATCAGGTACCTCTCCGAAAACAGCGTCCTGATCCACATCCATGAGCTGGCCCGATGCATCTAGTATATCTGGTCCGATTATGATCTCATATTGCCCGAGATGGATTTGTGCATCGAAGTTTACCTCTAGGGTTCGTGAGTCCACCCATACGAAGTCGTTGGCAGAAACCGTACCTACTGGACCGAAGAAGCTCACAACATCGTCGGCTAGTGAGAAGCTTGTAGTATCCATTTCTACTGGAAAATGAATCTGCACGCCCTCGACCGCGCTAGTGCTTTCTACCATGATCCGCCGTGCATTGTGCCATAGTGGCGGCCTCTGATTTAACAACACCCAACCAGTCGTGCTGCTATAGTTGCCAGTCACCAAGTCAATACGGCCGTCGTTGTTTAGGTCACCTGTCGCGATTCCATGAGGATTGTCCACAGTGCAGACCACCGCAACCGGAAACGTGCCATCACCGGTTCCCAAAAGTACCAGTACTTGGCCGCCATATGCGATGGCAAGATCTAGATGCCCATCACCAGTGAAGTCGTCAATCCGGGGCCAATTACCGTACAATCCAGTATTGAAGATAGCTTTAAGGTCAAAAGAGCCATCACCTCGACCCGAGAAGACCCTCACTGCACCAGAGCCCAAACTCACAATGTCGAGCGCGCCGTCTTCGTTCAGGTCACCAAGAGCAATCTCTCCTGGTTCCCGAATCGCACTTATGACCGGAGTGCCAAAGGTGCCGTCACCGTTGCCTAGTAGTACCGTTATGCTATCGGCGCCGCCGGCAGTAACGATGTCTGACACGCCATCATTGTCTAGATCTGCCAACAGCAAATAGGAGGGGCCATCTCCGACAGCATACGTAGTCCTCAAGGCAAACGTTCCGTCCCCATACCCGAGAAGCACAGACACGACATCCTCGCCCTGATTTGCCGCAATGATATCTTGTATGTTGTCACCATTTACATCACGAAGTACTACCCCTCTTAGGCCCGCTCCGGCAGTAATTGTCGTCGGACCTTCAAAACTCCCATCACCATAACCCAGGAAAACAGACAGGTTACTGTGATTTCCTACAACTATGTCCACTATGCCGTCGCCGTTGAGATCGCCAAGGGCGATTGTGGATGGGCGATATTCGAGAGCATAGGTCCATCCTCCCGAGAAACCTCCCTGCCCATCACCAAATGACACGCACATCTCAGAACTATATATGCTATAAGATACGGTCACAACATCCAGATTATCATCACCGTTTAGCTCACCTAGAGCCACATCTCTGACATACGGGTAGCCAACGTGGAAACTGTCCGTCGAGAAAAACTCATGTTCGAGAAGCGAAATACCGGGATCCAAGCTGCTTGCATCATCAGTTACGGTGTGCTCCGAACCCTGCAATTTGGCCTCCTCTGTTTCGGAAGTGTAGTCAACAGGCTGCATTCCTTGAAGCAGGATGGTATTCTCGACGAACGCTGTACGGCCTTCAACAGGCACCACCGTTAACACATCCCAGCCCGCACCGCCGTCTACTGTTATCGCGGTGGTAGCAGAAGGAACCACGGCGACTGTGTCATGACCGTCGCCTGTAATGATTGTGAACGTTGCCAGGCCAGTGGCGATGAGTCCGGGAGTATCGATCGTGATTGAGTCGGCGTCATCGCCAGGCAAATCATTAGCCCCAGTATCGAGGGTGAAGTTGGTGATGTTCCAAAATGTGACCGCCTCGAATTCTATTCCTCCACTAGTGCCTGTTATCCGATTCTGTCCGGGAGCTGGGCTGTCTATCGTGATGATGTCGGCGCCACCGGTAGTGGTAAAGGTATAGTCGGTGAGATTGTAGACTTCAACAGGCTCAAGGCCGGCGAAAGATATCGTAATCGCGACGGATTGATTGGTTAGCTCGATGGTACCAGAGTCGGCACCGATAGCCGTGTAATCAGCTGAAAAAGATGATGTGCCCTCTACAACGAGGCTGTCGTAACCACCCTCTCCCCCCCAGTAAAGTACTTCAAAACCACTGGGTTCCGCTGAACTTAGATCAACGGTGAGAGTGTCATCGGCCACATTCGAGCCAATGATGTGCAGAGCGTGAACGTCGGTGGCGAGCCAGTTGCCGAGCACCTCTCCTGTAGAATTGTCCAGCAATTCAACAACCGCTGAATCAGCATTCTTGAAGCGGAGCGTGAGATCGTTTTGCTCCGCTGATGCCCTGAATACCCACAAACTGGCAGAAGATTCTTCATCATCACTCGGAGCATTTGTTGCTTCACTATTGACAGTTTCACCTACTGGAGGCCCCCGGATTTCGATAGAAGTGGCATATTCGATGCTCAAGTCGGCATCATTCACATATATCGGCATACTGCCGTCATGGGTAGGGAAAGCAGGACCATCTGTTTCTTCAAAGTCAAAGCTTGTTTCGATGGCATCCGTAAGGCTGGCGCCTGTCTCTGTATCTCCGGTTGAGTCGTCCGCCACACCGGCGATGTACTCACCGGCTTGTGGAGGGCCAACATCATCGAGGATTTCGTCAGAGTCGAGATGTTCACCGTCGCCTGTAGCGGGAGTATCGTCAAGAGAAAACGTAAGAACGGGCTGATAGAGATCTGTTTGGAACGTACTCGACGCATCCAATTCCTGGTAAATCCCATGATCTGCACCCAGCATCTGCTCCTCCGTTTCGAGCAACTCGGCATGCTGGACTACTTGGGCCGTATCTTGAAGCAGATCGGGTGGGGCGATATTGAGTAAACCGTCCCCCGAAAGCAAGATTCGTGGCTCGAGTCTCTCCAGGACTGGAGGCTTGGCCGGCGCAGCATCCGTGCTCGAATGAAGCTTGCGATCCTTGAAGTATTTGAATACTTCCAACACAATGCCTCCAGTGCAAACATCGCCCGAATACCCGGATCATCGACCCACAAAGGGCACCGGTACAACAAAAATCAAGTCCAAGCTCACGGAAATGGCCCCCTCCTGAGCAAGGTAGCAGCAAACCACACAAGCCCCAGGCCAAGCATCGCCTATTGCTAATGGCGTACAAGACACAAGAACCAGCAGAATTATAGGACATATGAGGCGAGTTGTCAACTGGATTTTATACATGTTCTTCACTTTTTGATCACGTTTACTGCCCCAAAAACGCAGATCGAGCATTTTTTCTTTCGGATTCTTCAAAAATGACGTGAAACGCGAGGGATATTTCTTGGAGTAGATTTACACGCGTGGGTTGTACTCTTGGCGCTTGTGTTTGTACTAGCGATACTATCTCATATGCAGGCAATACCGGTAGTAACTCGACATGTTGACTCCAGTTCAATTCGCCAGACGTCTGGTGAATTCGATGATAGGCCAACTCAATTCGGCCGCCAGCGGCCAAATCTTGTGAGCCAGGCAACATTCTCGCATTCTATATAGGTTTCTCTTGGAGAAAACAATAGTCAATAGTAAATCGTAAATAGTCAATCACAGGGTGCCGCAATCAACTCTCAAATGCTTCATTTCTTCAAGCCATGCGTCCGATTTGGATTTACTGTAGCCTAAAAAGGCGGAGTCTATCTTGTGATTGCCAAATGCTTTGCAGGCCCTGCATTTGTTCATATTCGCGTAGCAGTAGACGCAGCCGTGGGGGCACGTGTCGTAGGCGCCGATGTCGGAGCTTTCTGTGCAGCCACATTCTTGCCTCGTGGGCTTTTCTTTGTACTTGAGGCTATCTGGGAAGAACAAGCTCTCGATAATGCCGCCGTCGATGCAGTGGGCCTTTTCGACAGTGCCGTCGTTTGTCAGGTAATTGCCGCAACATGAGAACATCCGGATGCCGTGGCGTTCTGCGATAGCCGCCAGATCATTGGCCAATTCGATCTTGAGATCTTCGCTGCAATCGGCGATCTTCACGCCGGTCGTTCGTTCAAGCTCTTCGAAGTTACGTTTGACCTTGGTGTAGTTTGTCACAAAACTGATATAGCATCGTTCGACCAGACCCTCCAATTCTGATGCAAGATCTTCAAAAGTTCTGATGTAGAAGTCACGGTCACAGATGTTGGAAATAATGATCGGATCAAAGCGCCAGTTTATGTGTCGCCGAGAATATGTCCTGCTCAGTTCCTTGAGCCCTTCAATTGCTGCCCATTTGTCCACATTATTCTCAAAAACCTCAGGCAGAGTGGTAACGGTGTAGTTGAAATAGAATCTGTAGCCCAAACTGTCGATAGCTTGCAGTTTCTCGATAAAGGGGGCAAAGTCCTTGGACCAGAACACAAAACAGCATACATCTTCGGGCCTCAGCGATACGATGTATTTGCGCCCGCCGAAAGGACTGACCACACCGGCGAAGCCTTCTTCGAGCCTGCGCATGAACCAATCACCGTAGAATGCAGGTATATCGGTTCTGCGCGATACTGAGATAATCCTCTTCATGGTCACACTCTATAGAATATGTGATTGAGACGCAATCCCCTTGTTTGTTCCGAAAGAGTCTCGACGGACTTGACGCATAGGTGCGATGGCGTTAGACTTCTTTGACTATTTAGTATGAGGATCGCCATTTTGAGAACGTCAACTCGTAATACCGAAAGGAGAAACTATGGTTAGCAAGATTGGTTCAAGGAAAGTGCTCTGTCTCTTGGTCTTTGTTGTTACGTTGGGATGGGGTATCTGCCATGGAGCGGTGGACGTTATTACCGAGCCCTATCTGCTGGATACCGGGCTGGTATCGCGTTCGATTTCGTTCGAGAATCCTACCGGCGCACCGGGCGAGGGCGGCAAGGTGGCCAGCCGACTCGGGGCCACGCGCAAAGGCGCTCCATCGATAAGCCTAAAGGCCGGGCAGGAAGTGCAGCTTTGCGACATCGAAGGTCCGGGGACTATCCGACATATCTGGATGACCACCAGCAGAGACCCGCTAAACCTCAGGAGCCTGGTGCTGCGCGCCTGGTGGGACGGACAGGATCATCCGAGCATCGAATCGCCAATATGCGATTTCATGGGTTTTGCGCACGGCAAGGTGATACCCTATCACTCAGCGGCGCATTCGTTAGGCCAGAATGCCGGCATGAATATCTGGCTGCCAATGCCCTTCACGAAACACGCGAAAATCACGCTGACCAACGAGGGAGAGAAGGACGTGCCGTTGTATTACCAGATCGATTACACGATTGCCGACAAGCACCCGAGGGACGTCGGCCGACTGCATGTTCTGTTTCGCAGGGAAAATCCGACGACTGTCAAGAAGGACCTTGTCATGCTGCCGACGCGAAAGAACAAGGGCCGGTTCATCGGCACGGTCCTCGGCATTCGCAACCTCACCCCCGGACAATGGTGGGGCGAAGGTGAGATAAAGATCTTCATGGACGGCGACAGAGAATTTCCCACCATCTGCGGCACCGGAAGTGAGGATTACGTGGGTTTGTCCTACGGCATGCAGCAGACGCCTTATCTATACAACGGGTGCAGCCTGAACGAGAACAGCTTTGTCTCGATGTACCGCTGGCATCTTCCCGATCCTATTTTCTGGCAGAAGGAATGTCGGATAACGATCCAGCAAATCGCGTGGAAGAGCGGCCTGGCCGAGACTCAGGACGACTGGTCGTGCGCGACGTTCTGGTACGAGCCAGTGCCCAGCGCCGCGCTGCCTCAGATGCCAGATGTCACGCTGCGAACGGTAAACATATGGCCCGACAAGTCGGGCGTCGTGAAACTCTTCAACGGCAAGGACCTGGCCGACTGGGAGGCCACCGGCGGCGCAAAATGGGTCGTCGAAAACGGTTTTCTCGTGGGAACTCAGGGCGAAGACAACGCACCGGGCGACCTGTTCACAAAGAAAGCATACAAGGACTTCGTGGCAACCCTCACCTACCGGACAGAGTGGCCCTGCAACAGCGGCCTGTGGTTCCGTTACCAGTCACCGAATAAGGCATATCAGGCCGACGTCCTCGAATACAAGAATCCGGTGGCCTTCTCCGGCACGCTGTATTGTCCCGGCAAGATGTTCCTGGCAATAAACGAGGACAAGACGATTGTCAATCGAGACGACTGGAACACGATCATTGTACGAGCCAAGGGCGATCACATCCAGGTATGGCTCAACGGCCACAAGACAGCCAACGTGCACGACCCCAGCAGCGATTCGGGTAAGCTCGGCTTCCAGGTCCATCCCGGGGCGCAGTTCGGACCAATGAAGATTGTCGTTCGCGAATTGACGCTCAGGCCGCTCTGAGAGATTAATCAGGCTGACGACTCGGCCGCAGCCTCGTCCTGGAGGTAGTTCTTGACGGGGTAGCGCTTGGCAATCGGGATAAACAAGACGGCTGTCACCAACATCGCTATCGTGAAGAACCAGTAGTAGTTCGCCCCGGCGAGTCTCGTGGAACCGTCGGCGTTCTGAATGTTGGCGTTGACCAGGGCGGTGAAGGCATTGCCCAGTGACACCGAGAGCAGATAAACCGCCATGATGAAGGATTTCATCCTCTTCGGGGCCTGTGTATAGGAAAACTCGAGGCAGGTTATCGAGACCATGATCTCGGCGGCGGTCAGAATCAAATAGGCAAAGAATTGCCATCCGACTGACGGTTTATATCCGAGAGCCGCAACGTTGGGCCAGACCTCATGGGCCGTCGCTTCGGACTGCGCAGGCATCACCTGGTCCGTGTGAACGCGGACCTCACCTATTTTGACACGGGTGGCGCCATAGCTGGATTTGACCTGTATCAGGACGTGCGTGGCATTTGCCGGAGCAAAATCCCCAAAAGCGACACCGGCTACATTCGGCTCACCTCGATCCAAAGCATAGTCACCAAGATGGGTCCATCCGGCATCGACGGGGTGCTGGTTGGCATCGGCGATCATTGCTTTCTCATGGTCAGTTAGTTCGAACAATGGTGTGGGCAGCAATCCACCGGAAAAATCGCCCGCAAAGACTGAAATATCCTTCGGGCTGTAGGACCGGTCATCGAGAGAGATCGTATCTGCGCCATGTTCGGTCATGGCCGCCTTCGCCACGTCCCGCGCTGCCTGCGCCGCGGCGGACCTTCGCTGCGGTGTCGAGACTTTCTTGCGTGCTTGTTTTGCCGCCTTTTTCGCTTCGCGCGCGGCGGCTTTCATCCGATTCACCTTTTGCTGCAATACGTCAATATCACTCTTCGGAGCCCCTGCTTGCCTTTGCTCCTTGATTTCGCCGAGCACATCCAGCGCAAGGTTGTCGAGCAGAGAGATGATCTCCCTGTAGCTCAATGTAGTTGAGGGACTGAT
>Ga0255052_10000834_pt1 | contig 24146 bp, 12 predicted proteins | sample JV7_2_21_MG_FD_188632 | JGI IMG/M metagenome (GOLD analysis project Ga0255052, IMG submission 188632) | Seawater microbial communities from Jervis Inlet, British Columbia, Canada - JV7_2_21 | ecosystem: Environmental > Aquatic > Marine > Inlet | place: Canada: British Columbia | collected... | reverse complement strand
TCGTGCTGGCCGAGCAGTTCCCTTCCAACATCTACATCTGGCAAGAGAAGGCGAAACGTGCCGGTGCCGCCGTCGTGACGGTCGAACGTCCCCAGGACGGAGACTGGACGCGGCAGGTCCTCGCCGCCATCGGCTCGCAAACCGCCATTGTCGCCCTCCCCCATTGCCATTGGACCGACGGCACCTTGATCGACCTCGAGGTAGTGGGACCGGAGGTCCGTCGGCGCGGGGCGACCATGGTGGTTGACGGCTGCCAGTCCGTCGGGGCTTTGCCCATCGATGTCGAATCGGTGCAGCCTGATTTCCTGGTCACCGGCTCTTACAAGTGGCTTCTGGGACCCTACAGCCACGGCTTCATGTGGGTGGCACCCCGATGGCGGCAGGGTGAGCCTCTGGAGCAGAACTGGATCGCCCGTGCCAATAGCCAAGACTTTGCAGCGTTGGTCAGCTACACCGACGAGTACGCGCCCGGGGCACGACGCTTCGATGTCGGCGAGGTCAGCAATTTCGGCTTGTTGCCGGCAACGATCGCGGCTCTCGAGCAGTCTCTCGAATGGGGGATCGAGTCCATTCAGGAGACCCTTCGAGGGCACACCGCTGCGATCGGCGCCCATGCCGAGAGGCTCGGTCTCGGGGTGGCGCCCGCGTCCCACCGTGCCGACCATCTGATCGGTCTACGTCTGCAGGGGAAGGATCCGCAGGTTCTGGCTGCCGCCCTGGCCGAGGCCAAAGTCTACGTCAGCGTCCGCGGAGATTCGGTACGGGTTGCACCCCACGTCTACAACAACTCGGCCGACATCGAGCGATTCAACGAGGTACTCGCCAGCGCCCTGGCCCACTCACCCGTCCCGCGACCGGCGACCGCAAATCCCTAGCACCTTGCCGGAGAGACCATGTTCAGATCGAGATCTCACACCCTTGCGATCTTCACTTCTGTCCTTCTCGTAACCAGCACCGCAACGCTGGCTGCCGATTCGGCCCGAGCAGATGACGACTCGCTGGCAGCGGTAAGGGCCTACCGCGATGAGCATGCCGCCGAGATCCTCGCCTCGTATGCCGAGCTCCTGGCCATTCCGAATGTCGCGGCCGACCTGGTGAACATCCAGCGCAACGCCGAGTTCCTCCGCGATGAGCTGAGCCGCCGTGGCGTCAGTACAGAGTTATGGCAACTACCAGAGGCACCGCCCATCGTCTACGGACGACTCGACAACGGCGCCACCAGGACGATCGGCATCTATGTACATTACGACGGTCAACCAGTGGACCCGACGCAGTGGAGTCACCCGGCGTGGGAGCCGACCCTCTATACCGCGGCCATGGAGGAGGGCGGCTCGTCGCGGCCGTTCCCGGCCCCAGGCGAGAGCATCGATCCGGAGTGGCGCCTCTATGGCCGCTCGACAGGTGACGACAAAGCCCCTTTCCCGGCCCTCTTCACGGCCTTGGACGGACTGGCCCAGAACGCGATCCCGGTGACCTCCAACCTGATCTTCCTCTTCGAAGGTGAAGAGGAGGCAGGTTCCGACCATCTTGGAGAGTATTTTGAGCGGCATCGCCGCGAGCTCGAGGTCGACCTGTGGCTGATCTGCGACGGGCCGGTCCACCAGAGCCGCCGGCCCCAGCTGGTCTTTGGGGTCCGTGGCTACACCGGCCTCGACATCACCGTCTATGGCGCCACGCGCTACCTCCACAGTGGTCATTATGGCAACTGGGCCCCCAATCCGGCACTGCGTCTGGCCAACCTACTGGCCAGCATGCGAACCGACACGGGCGAGGTCCTGATCGACGGCTTCTACGACAGCACGGCCCCGATCGCCGAGGCCGAGCGTCAGGCCATGGCTTCTCTGCCCGACTTCGACGACGCCCTGCGTCGGCAGCTGGGACTGGTCGCCACCGAAGCTGACAACGCCCTGCTGGCCGAGCGACTGCTCCTACCGACCCTCAATATTCGAGGCATGCAAAGCGCTGCCGTGGGCGCGGCGGCCCGCAATATCATCCCCACCGAGGCGACGGCGAGCCTCGACATCCGTCTGGCCAAGGGCAACGACCCGCAAGAGATGCTCGACCTGGTAGAGCGCCACATCGCGCACCAGGGGTATACCATCGTCCGCGAGGATCCCGATCTCGAAACACGCCTCCAGTTCGAAAAGATCGCCAAGATCGATCGCCGTAGCGGCTATCGCGCCGCCAGGACATCCATGGATCTGCCGGTGGTAAGAGAGGTCGTAGCTGCAGCCGAGCGGGCTGCTGGGGACTCGCTGGTGCTGCTCCCCACCCTCGGCGGCTCCCTACCCCTATATCTCTTTACCGACATTCTGCAGGCACCCGTAGTCATCACCCCCATCGCCAACCACGACGACAATCAGCACGCGCCAGATGAAAACCTGCGTTTGGCCAATCTCTGGTACGGCATCGATCTGATGGCATCACTGCTGACCATGCCATAGGGCACCTTCCACCCCAATCCGGACTATGCTCTCTGGTATGGCTGGAGCGAGAGGGTGCGGGACCTGGCCGACATCCGCGAGAAGGCCGCAGGGATGCGGAAAGAACACGACGGCTAGCCACCATTCCCCAGCTCGAGGAGTCCATTGATGGCGACTCCTTCCTACGACGTCGTCGTCATCGGCGGTGGCATCGTCGGTGTGGCCACCGCCTGGTCCTTGTCGCGCTCAGAGGGGACCCGGGTTCTGGTGCTCGAGGCTGAGTCCCACCTGGCCCAACACCAGACGGGACGCAACAGCGGTGTGATCCACTCTGGTCTCTACTACAGACCGGGCTCAGACAAGGCCAAGCTCTGCGCCGCCGGACGGGACGCCCTTTATCGGTTCTGCGAGTCTCGACACATTCCCCATCGACGCTGTGGCAAGCTGGTGGTCGCCACGGACAAATCACAACTATCGGCGCTCGCCACTCTGGAGGAACGAGGCATTGCCAACGACCTCGAAGGCATCGAGCGACTCGACCGAGTTGGAATCGAAGAGCACGAGCCCGCCGCCAAGGGTGTCGCCGGTCTTTGGGTTCCGCAGACGGGGGTCGTCGACTTCGCGGCGGTCACGGCAGCCATGGCGCAGGAGATCCGTGAGCGAGAGGGGGAGATCCTGCTGGATTCCAGGGTCAAGAAAATCCAGACTGATCGCAACCGCGTGCGGGTCGAGACCGACCGCAACGTGGTGAATTGCCGTCTGCTCATCAACTGCGCAGGACTGCAGAGCGACCGGGTTGCTCGATTGGCTGGCCTGAAGCCAGAAGTCCGCTTGATCCCCTTTCGAGGTGAGTACTACGAGGTCAGCGAGAGGGCGAGAAGACGTGTCCGCAGTCTGATCTATCCGGTGCCGGATCCCCGCTTCCCCTTTCTCGGCGTCCATTTGACCCGCACCATCGACAACCGGGTGATTGCCGGTCCCAACGCGGTACTAGCCTGCAAACGGGAGGGCTACCAGCGCTCCGATTTCTCGTTCAGGGATGTGGCAGAGATCCTGGCCTTCCCGGGCTTCTGGCGCCTGATTGGCAGCTTCTGGCGGACGGGTCTGGCCGAAACCCGGCGCTCCCTGAATCGAGACTCCTTCAGCAAAGAGATCAGGCTCTTGGTATCCGGCATCTCGCGTCGCCATCTGCGTCCAGCTCCCAGCGGCGTCCGGGCCCAGGCTGTTGATCGCTCGGGCAGACTTCTCGACGACTTCCACATTTTGCAGCGCCCACGCATGATCCACGTTTTGAACGCGCCCTCCCCTGCGGCCACTGCTGCCCTGGCCATCGGCGACCATATCGCCCGGCTGGCAAAATCGGCCCTCTAGTCCTCAATTGGAGAGGCCGGTCGCCTCCTCAAAAGAGACCCGCCCGAGGCTAGCCGTACTTCTCCATGAGGGCCTGGAACCGAGGATGGTCGTGCAGCGGTTCCCAGATCGGGTCCATCCGAATCAGCGGTGAAGTGTAGAAAGTCGGATTCACAAGCAGGAACTCCAGTTGGTCGATGGCCGCATCGTGCTCACCCACCAGAGTGTAGATATGAGCCAGGTCCTTCTTGCGAAAGGGCCCAAGCCAGATGTCCTTCTCCACCGGGATCAACTCGAGGGCAGTCTTGCCCTCCCGAATCGCCTCCTCCTTTAGACCCAGGCCTGCGTAGGCGATCCCCAATGCACCGTGAAAACGAGCATCCTGTGGCCTTTGGCGAACTTTCGCCTCCATCATTGTCCTCATAGCCACATACTGAGCCCGCTCATTACCCGGTTGATCCATCAGGCCGTAGAGCTGAGCCCTAAGCTGGGCCTTGGGAACGTAGTAGAACCAGTACTCGAGAGCTTCGGACTCTCCTGCCGCCAATCGCTCCAGGGCCTCCTCATAGAGACCATCGACCATGTCCGCGAAGATCCAGGGATAGATGATCGGCGGGTCGGCTTCCAAATCCAGGTCCGCGGGTAGTCCCTCCAGATAGCGCCGCGCGCGCTCCGTTCCTTCGTCCCAGCTCAAGTAGATCCACGCTCGACAGAAATAGGGACAGGTTCGATCGGGAGCTAGGGCGCTGGCACGACTATGATGCTCATCCGCTTCTTGGTAATTCCCCAGGGCAACATGAATACCACCGAGAGAGCACGAGAGGCTCCCCTGTCGCGGCAGAAGCTCAGTGGCTCCGGCGTAGCTTGCCAGGGCTCCCTGCCAACGAGCCAGGCTCCGTTGCGTTCCTCCCATCAGGGCAAGCGCCTCGCCATTGTTGGGCTGAGCCTCGAGGACGGCTTGGAACTCCCCGACCGCGGCTTCCAGATCGAACTGCTCCCTGTAGAAGTAGCCCATGGCCAGGTGCCCGTCAGGCGAGTCCGGTTCCAGCCGCAACGCTCGATCTGCGGATTGCTGCATCGACACCAATCGTTCATCGCTACGATCCCAGAAACCACGGTACATGTATCCATGCGCCAATGAGAGTCTGGCAAAGGCGACAGCGAACGTTGGATCCAGCTCGACCGCCGACTCGAGCATTTGGATGGCAATTTCGCAGTCCTGCCGAGTCCCCACCTCGTTCGACCGTGAGAGATAGTCGATGCCCTTGAGGTAGAAGTCATAAGCATCGAGATTGTCAGTGGCGCGTCTTTTTACAGCTCGTCGCTCGGGATCCAGAAGTGAGACGCCCATTTCATTCAGGACCCTCTGGGCGATCTCGGATTGCACCTCGAAGACGTCATCGATGATCCGGTCGAAGCTGTCGGCCCACAGGTGGGTATCGTCGGAAGTCTGGATCAGCTGCAGCGTGACCCGGACCCGGCTATCGCCTTCCCCTGAGCGAGCCCAGCGGACGGTACCTTCCAAAACATGGCTGACGCCGAGATCTTCGCGAATCTGGGAGACGGTCTTGCCGGTCCTGTCGTACTGGGTGGCGGTGGTGCGGGAGATGACCCCGAGATCGCTGACCGAGGCCAGGCGGCTGGTGACCTCCTCCGTCATGCCGGCGGCGAAGTATGCCTCCTCGGGCGGGCCGAGGTTCTCGAACGGTAGGACGACCAGGATAGGCCTTTCGGACTGGGACTGGCCGGCGGTCTCGGTGGTCAGAGAACCGCTTTCTGGCATCCAGGAGCGCCCGATCCAGATTACAGCGAGCAGCACCAGAGCCGCTGCCGCCAGGGTCGGCCACCACCGACGGGGCCGAGTGGGCTCTGCAGCCATCGAGACCATTTCGCTCCGACTCTGAGTCCCCGTCGCGACTTCGCTCTCCAGAGCCTGCAGCTCGTTCCGCACGTCCAGAACCGATTGGTACCGCCGCCGAGGGTCCTTCTCCAGACAGTGGCTGATGATGCGGCTCAGATGCCGCGGCAGATCTCCGCGGACCGTTTCGACCTGTTGGGGTGCGTCTTTGACAATCGAGGAGATCAGGGATACCGAAGTATCACCTTTGAAGGGACGCTCACCGGTCACCATCTCGTAGAGAACCACGCCCAGGGAAAAGATGTCGGAACGGCCATCCAGGTCCCGGCCCTCGAGCTGCTCGGGCGACATATACGGCATGGTGCCAAGAATCCGGCCCTCCTGGGTCAGCGGCTCGGTAGGCAGCTCCGTCACACCCGCCGGAGACACCTCCAGCCGTAGCTTCGCCAAGCCGAAATCCAGCACCTTCACCCGCCGCCGGTCGTCGACCATGATGTTGCCGGGCTTGAGATCCCGGTGGATGACACCCTTCTCATGGGCCGCGGCCAAGGCGTCGGCCAGGGGGATGGCAATCTCGAAAATAGGGTTCAGCGGCATTCCGCCAGAGGGGATGAGCTCGGCAAGGCGCTTGCCGGTCACCCGTTGCATGGTGAGAAAGCGCACCCCATCCTCTTCCTCGACGGAGTGAATGGTGACGATGTTGGGATGGTCCAGGACTGCTAGAGCTTCAGCCTCCCGCTGGAAACGCTCGAGACGCTCCTGACTCGATGCCATCTCGGCAGGGAGCACTTTGAGGGCCACCTGGCGCTTGAGTCTGGTGTCCTCCGCCAGATACACCTCCCCCATCCCGCCCTCGCCGAGCTTGTCCAGTATCTGGTAATGGCCGATCGTCTGGCCGATCATGGTTCACAGAGCCGCCACCCATTGTACCGCGATCCAACTCAACGCCGGCGATCAAGGAGCCGATAGACGGCGGGGATGATCAGCAGGGTCAGAGCAGTGGAGGTGATGAGACCACCGACGACGGTCAGGGCCATGGGACGGCGGAGCTCGCTGCCTTCGCCCAGCCCGATGGCCATGGGCAGGAGACCCAGGACCGTGGTGGCGGTGGTCATGAGAATGGGCCGCAGCCGCACCTCACCGGCCCTTTGCAGGGCCTCGATCTTGGACATGCCACGGCGGCGGAGCCGGTTGGTGTAGTCCACCAGGATGATGGCGTTGTTGACGACGATACCGGCCAGCAGGATACCGCCAATGAGTACCACGATGGAGATGGCTGTATTCGATAGAAAAAGCGTTCCCAGCAGACCGATAAGGGCGAAGGGCACGCTAAAGAGAATTACCAGCGGATGCAGAAGCGATTCGAACTGAGAGGCCATGACCAGATAGACCATGAAGATGGCCAGCAGAATCGCCAGACGCATGCTCTCGAAGGAAGTCTCCATCTCCTGGCGCTGGCCGCCGATCCGCCAGTCGTAGCCGGTGGGAAGATTCATCGCCTCCAACTCGCCGACGATCTGCTCGGACACGGTTCCCAGGTCACCCCCCACCAGGTTCGCGGTCACCACCGCTACCCTCTCGCCCTCCGAGCGGCGGATCTCCGCGGGGCCCTCGACCTCTTCGACGGTGGCTACCGCATTCAGGGGGATGGCCGTTTTTCCCTGCTGAACTACGGTCAGATTCCGCAGATCCTGGACACTGTTGCGGAACTCCTCATCGGCCCGTAAACGAATATCGATCTTGCGGTCTTCGCGCTGTATGTCGGAAGCGATGGTCCCCTGGACCTTGGAACGCACGACACCCGCTACATCCGCCAGGCTGAGGCCGAGACTGGCCAGGCGATCGCGATCGAAGCGGATCTGCAGCTCCGGGTTGCCACCCTCGGTAGAGGACTTGATGTCCGCCAGTCCAGGGATCCGTTCCAGCCGACGAACCAGGTCGTCTCCCAGGCGATCGAGGAGCTTCAGGTTGTAACCGCGGATCTCTATCTCGATAGGGGTACGGAAACTGAAATACGAAGGACGGCCAAAGCGATAGGTCATCCCTTCCTGCTTGTCGAGCGCACCCCGCAGCGCCAGCATCAGACCCTCTTCTTTCCCCCGCGAAACCGGTGGCGTCACCGTCAAAGTCAGCTGACCGATGTTCTCGCGCTTCTCACCAGCGGTGCCGCCCTGCTCATTGGAGGCGCCGACGATCGAGTAGACCGAGGTGATCTCCTCCAGACCCATGCCAAAGCTCTCGAGACCGGCCATACGGCGCTGGGTGACATCGAGGTGGGTTCCGGGGGGCAGCTCTGTGTTGACAAAAAACTCTCCCTGGATGAGCTCGGGAATGAGCTCCCGGCCGAGTCCCGGAATCAGGGTCAGACTTCCCGCCAGCAGCGCAAAGGCGACCCCGACCGTAATCAGCGGATGCCGCAGCACCCAGGCCAGCCGTCGCGAATAGGACCCCGCCAGGGCGGCGTAGACCCTCTCGAAGAGTTTCAGGGGGCCGGCGATGATCCATCCGAAGACCCTGCCAAACCCCAGCGCCACCCACTTGATCCCGCGAGCGCTCCGAACGGCAACAGCGAAGACTCTGCCTCCTTCGAGGATCTCCTCTTCTTCATCTCGAGCACCCCTGGACGCCAGCATGGGGATGATCGTCAGCGCTACCAGCAAGGAGACCACGAGCGAGAAGGTCACGGTCACGGCCTGGTCGCCGAAGAGCTGCCCGGCCACACCCTCCACGAAGACGATCGGTACAAAGACGCAGATCGTCGTCAGCGTGCTGGCGATGACCGCCCTGGCCACTGCTCGGGTCCCGACCTGAGCCGCTTCGATCTCACCCATTCCCTTGTCACGCTGCCGCTGGATCGATTCCAACACCACGATGGCATTGTCGACCAGGAGACCGATCCCCAGCGTCAGGCCGCCCAAAGACATGATGTTGAGCGAAATCCCTGAGACGAACATGAGAAAGAACGTCGACACCACGGAGATGGGGATGGCCATGCCGATGATCAAAGTCGTCTTCCAGCTGCGGAGAAAGAAAAACAGCACAATGATGGCCAGGATGCCGCCCAACAGAGCCGTCCTCAGCACCTCGGTGACCGATTGGCGGATATAGCCCGCCTGGTCGGTGACCACACCCAACTCGAGGGTCGGATCGAGTTTCTTGAGCCTCGTCCCCAGGTCGTCCAGATTCGCCCGCACCGCGTCGGACACCTTGACCGTGTTGGTGCCACCCTCCTTGTAGACCGCGATCTCGACGCTCTCCTGACCATTGATGCGGGTGATCACCTGGCGCTCTTTGTGACCCTTGTAGACCCTGGCCACATCCTGGACTCGCACCACCGCCCCACCAGAGCTGTCGATGACCACCTGCTCCAGGTCTTCGGGCCGTAGAAACTCATTGACCGTGCGGACCAGGAACTCGGTCTGGCCTTCGCGTAGACGGCCAGCGGTAAGGTTGACGTTCTCTTGGGCCAGCCGGTCGATCACCCGCTCGACACTCAATCCCAGATTGGCCAACTTGCGCTCGTCGATCTCGACCTGGATCTCCTCCTCGAGGCCGCCACTGACGACCACCGCTGCCACACCTTCGATCCGTTCGAGGCTCCTTTTGACCTGCTCTTCGGCGATGAGCCGCAGGCGGATCAGGTCCTCCTCACCAAAGAGCCCCAAACGCAGGATCGGATCCAGGGACGGGTCGAAACGCAGAAGGATAGGGCGATCAGCGTCCACTGGCAGCTGCAGGACGTCCAATCGCTCTCGGACATCCAGCGCGGCCATGTCCATGTTGATGTCCCAGCTGAACTCCAATGTGACCTCGCTGACATTGGTCCGCGAGCTGGAGATCACTCTGACGACGTTGTTCACCACCCCGACGGCGTTCTCGACGGGTCTGGTGATCAGGCTCTCCACCTCGATGGGGGCCGTGCCCTCGTAGGTCGTCTGTACTGTGAGGGAGGGATAGTTGATGTCCGGCAGAAGATCGGTGGCTAGTTGGCTGAAAGCCACCAGACCAAACACCACCGCGGCGACCGCAAAAATGGTCACCGAAACCGGGCGACGGACAGAGAAATCGATCAGCTTCACGACTTGGGAGGAGCTGGCACCCTACTGGCCATCTTGTTGCTGCTGGGCTCCGGCACGCTGCAAGCGTTCTTCGATCTGCTCATCAGTCAACCCACGGGCCCGCATGAACTCCTTGGCCCGTTCCAGCTGCTCGGGGCTCATCTTGGAGAAATCAGGTCGGCCGTCCGGCCCCCGAGGCATGTCACCCTCCGGACCCTGGCCTTGCAGGGGCCGTCCCTGCCCTGCCATCGCCGACCCCTGGCCCGGCGACGGGGCTGGCCTCTGCGCCACCTGAGCACCATCCACGGCCAGGACATTGACGGGAGTGCCCTCACTCAAGCCATCCTGACCGACGACGATGACCTGCTCGCCTTCTTCCACCCCTGTAAGGATCTCGACGAAGTCCCCCTCGCGAAATCCGAGGTCCACGCTGCGCCGTGAGGCTGCCTCGCCAGCGGCCACATAGACCGTATCCCCGATACTCTCCAGAGAGAGTGCGGCCTTGGGGATGACGAGAGTGTCGTCACGGGTCTCGGTCTCCACATAGACGCGAGCAAACATTCCGGGTCGCAGCCGCCCCTGGGCATCCACATCGAGGGTCACCCGGACGGTTCCCGTGGCGGCATCGACCACAGGTCGGATACGCAGCACTTCGGCCGTAAAGCGCTCACCGGGCCAAGCCTCAAAGGTCAGGTAGGCCCGCTGGCCCAGACGAAGCCTGGGCAGATCGCGCTCGGGAACTTGAATCGGGCAGAGCAGCGGAATGAAATCGGAAATTCGGAAGAGTGGGTTCCCCGGATTCACCTGCTGGGCCAGATCGATGTACCGCGACACGATGAGACCGCCAAATGGAGCGCGGATCTCCGTGTAGCTGAGCTGGATTCGATCCGATTCATACTGTGCCCGTGCCGTATCCACCCGAGTCTGCGCCTGCTCGAATTCCTCAGGGCTGACCAACAGACTGTCCCGCAGGGTCTTGGCCCTCTCGTAGGACAGCTCCGCCTCCTTCAGGTTGACGCGGGAGATCTCGGCTTGTGACTTGATCTCGCTGTCGTCGAGCCGAGCAAGGAGCTGCCCCTGGCGAACCTCCATGCCCTCCTCCACCTTGAGCTCGACGATGGGAGCCGTGACCCGGGCCACGATATCGACCTCGTTCTCAGCTTCCACCGTTCCATTGGTCTCGATAAAGGAAGAGATGGAGCGCCGCTGTACGGCCGCGACCTCCACCGGGACGGAGGCGGCAGGACCCCCTGCTCCAAAACCACCTGGAGGTCCCGTTCCGGAACCACCTGGGGCACGCCCCGCCTGTCCACCGCTCGGACCCCCTGGCCCGCCATCGCCGCCACAAGCCAACATCAGCTGGCCGAGGATCACCAGAGCACAATAGTTCAGTAGGTTTCGTCCACCACTCATCATCGTCTTCACCTAACACCGGAGGCGCGATCATACCGCCCTGGCGATCTTGCGGAAAAACCGAGAAACGTCGTCGATCAGCGAGTAGATCGTCGGGATGATCATCAGGGTGAGGAATGTGGAGGTCGTCAAGCCGCCGACGATGACCAGTCCGATGGGTGCCCAACTGGCAGCTCTGCCTTCCACCGCGCCAAACCACTGTGGGAACAGGAACGGCGCCACCATGGGGAGCAGACCCAAGATCGTCGTCACCGCTGTGATGAGGATCGGCCGTAGCCGATGCTGACCACCCTTGATAATGGCCTCTGTGCGGCTCAAACCGGCCTGACGCAGATAGTTGATGTGATCGATCAGCACGATGGCGTTGTTGACCACCACGCCCATGAGCACCACCATGCCGATCATGGTCATGGTCTCCCAGGGCTGATTGGCCAGTTTCATGATCACCCCAACCCCCAGGAGGGCGAATGGCACCGAGAACATGATGGTCAGGGGCTGGGCGTAGCTTTCAAATAGCGCCGCCATGAGCATGTAGACCAGGGGCAAGGCAAAAAGCAAGGCAAATCGACCCGTGTCCTGGTCCCTTTGCATATGACGGTTCCAGCGCCCGAAACTCCACTCGTAACCGGGTGGCATGGGGGTCTCCGCCATCACCTGGCCGATCATCCCCATAGCCGCAAAGGAGGCCATGCTGTCGGTAGCATTGGCCGTCACACTGACCTTGGCCAGGTGATTCTCACGCTCGATGCTCCGCGGGCCATCGACGAACTCGAACTCGGCCATGGCGTCCAGGGGTAGAGGTGCAGTGTTCGCAAAAACCGGGACGTTTCTCAGTTGGTCGAGAGTTTCCCTGTCCTTCTCCTGGTACTGCATGACCAGGTCGACTTCTCGTTCCCCCGTCTTGAAGTGGCTGACAGGCCTGCTGGACAGTGCGTTGGAGACGGTCATGGCCACAGCCCGGCTCGACATCCCTGTCTGGATGGCCCGATCTTGATTGACCCGCACGTGGATCTCTTCTTCACCGCTCTCCAGCGAGGTATCCACATCCTCGATAACGGGGATCTCGGTCAGACGCTGGGCGATCTGCTGACTCAAGAGCTCCAGAACCACAGGGTCGTAGCCCATGATCTGTATCTCGACCCCTGAAGATCCGTGACGTCCCTGGCCGGCGGCAATCCGCAGTTCGACACCTGCCTTCGTGGGCAGCATGGCGCGTAACCGGTTGCGAACCTCAGAGGTAGACAGATCGCTCTCGTCTTCGTCCTCGAGATAGAGGTTGAACTGCCGATTGCGGCGCCAGCTGGCTCGAGACCGGCCCGAGCCGCGGTCATAGGAGAAGCCGATATCTGCGATCTCCAGCTCGTCCCGACGGGTATCGAGAAGCTCGTACAGCTCGCCATAGAGAGCTTCGGTCTGCGCCAGGGAGTATTGCCGTGGAGTATCGACCTTGACGATGACTTCTCGCTCCAGAGAGCGACTGGAAAACGATCTCTCAATGGTGGAGAACAGGTAGATGACACCACCAAACATGGCCAGGATCGACAGCACAAAAACGAATCGGTGTTTGAGGGTGAAAGCGAGGAGACGGCCATACCCACCGGTGAGGGCATCGATGAACCGCGATGGCCGCGCTTCCTGGTCTTTGAGCATGAAGACGGCCACCATGGGCACCACGGTCAAGGCCACGAAGAGAGAGGCCACCATGACGATGCAGATGGTCAGACCTATGTTTTGCATGTAGAGCTTGAATCGCCCGCCTGAGCCCAGAAAAATAAGGGGCAGGAAAACGCACATGGTGGTGACCGTAGAGGCGAGGATAGGGAGGGCCACCTCGCTGGCGCCGTGCAGGGCAGCTGTCAGCGAATCCTCGCCAAGCTCGTTACGGTGGCGAAAAATCGACTCGATGACCACCACTGAGTTGTCCACCAACATTCCCAACGCCAGCATCAAGCCGGCCAGGCTCACCACATTCAGAGTCAGGTCCTTCATGCCGGCCTGACGCATCAGGTACATGAGCACAAAGGTGGCGATGACCGACAGGGGTATGGCCACGGCCACCAGGGCGGTGGTGCGAAAACGGCGGAGAAACAGGTACATGGCGACGATCGCCAGCAGGCCGCCCAGCAGACCGGCATTGCGCAATTGCCCCAAACCCTTGCGGACATCCCGAGACGCGTCGGCATAGACCCGAAATCGGATCCCTGCGGCTTCCGGGAGCTGCTCGATGGCCGCCAGCTCGTCCTTGACCCGATCGGCCACTTCCAGGACATTGGCGCTGGAAGTCTTGTTGACCATTACCGTCAGAGCTTCGGCGCCATTGAGGAAGTTGAAGTTCTCCTGCTCGGGGAAGTCATAGGTCACCTGGGCGATATCCCCGAGACGGATACCCTGCGCATTCAACGGCAGCTGGCGGATCTCGTCCGGGGTGGCGAACTCTCCCACTGTTCTGACCAGGAGCTTGCGACTGCCCTCCTTCACATCCCCCGCCGATACATTGAGATTGCTGTTGCGTAGCAGAGAAGTCAGCTGTCGCGTGTCAATTCGGTGGGACCTCATGCGTGCAGCATCGAGATGGATCTGCAGCTCCGGTAGGCGCAGTCCGTTCACTTCGACCTGGGCCACCCCATCCAATCTCTCCAGACGGCGCAGCATGATGTTCTCGGCAAAGTCGTAGAGCTCCACTTGCGACCAGGGCGCGCTGACATCGAATCGAATAATCGGGATGTCGGAGGTCTGAAACCTGCGGATCCAGACTCGCTCGAGATCATCGGGCAGTAGATGACGCGCCCGGTCGACCCGGTCCCGAACATCGACCGCCGCCATATCCATATCCGTGCCGTCGAGAAAAGTGATGCGAACTTGGGCCCGATCGGCCGACGCGGTGGCCGACAAAGTGTCGATCCGGTTGATGGTACCCAGGGAGTCCTCCAGCGGCCTTACCACCAGCCGCTCCACCTCCTGCGGTGAGGACGATGGATAGGGCGCAATCACCGTAATGTTGGAGGACGAGAAGCTGGGCAGGAACTCTAGCGGCAGGCGCTCCAGCGATAGCCAACCCATGACCAGAACGCCCAGGATCACCATCGCCATGGTGACCTTGCGCTCGACTGCGAACCGGACGATCGGATGGATGCGTTTGGACATGACTGAACAACGGATCGACAATCCCGTCGATGCACTTCTCCCTTGGGGCCGGGCCGTCCGATCCTACCCCGTGAAACCCTGCAAAAGCACGTTTCTTGCGCCCGCTACTCCGGCAACTCGATCCTTCTACGGATTGGCGGTAGACAACGGCGATCGTCGCAGGCCTGATAGATCAGCAGGATCTCGGATTCGGCTGCTATCTGACCACGGATCGAGACGCCTCCGTCATAGACCTGGATCTCTTTGTCGGCAAAGGCAAGGTGGATCGAGCGGCCAGCAGGATAGGCCACGGCTCGCAAGTCACCCTCCAGCTGGGTCGGGATCAGCAGATCGAGAGAGGCCGGGTTGGCGTTGATATGCCATCCCTCACGCACCTCCAGACCCAGACTGAACTCTCGCCAGTCGCCGTCCCCAGCCGGGGCTGCCAGTTCCAAATTGGCGGTGACCATCTCCTCGGCTGCCGGATGCTCCGGTGTCCCGGGGCCCGATCTCCGGGCCATCTCCACAGCCAAAGCGACGGTCGGCATGCCGGCAGAAGCAGTCGCGAAGGTCCCTGCGAAGGCCTGGATTGCCGACACCGCCCGAGCCCGGTAGATAGGGCGCCCGGTGAGCTCGGCCAGCTGCAGGAGATTCACCATGGCAACGCCGTTGCCCGCTGGGATGGCCCCACCTCTGGCAGAGGTCGATCGAACCAGCAGCGAGGAGTCTTCCGGACTGTTGAAGAAAGCCCCAGTCGGCTCGCGCAGTTGACGCTCCATCTCCATCGTCAGACGTTCCGCCTCCGCCAACCAATGATCCTCACCGGTGGCCCGAAAAAGCGCCAGGAGTCCGTGGATCAGGAAGGCATAGTCATCGAGAAAGGCACGCTGCTTGGCCTGGCCTGCACGCCAAACGTGGAGCTGGATCCCCTCCTGGTCACGTTGACCCAGGACGAATTCTGCAGCCTTGACTGCTGCCCTGATGTAGCGATCCTCGGAGAAGACACGACCGGCAGCGGCGAAGGCGGCGATTGCCATCCCATTCCAGTCGGTCAGGACCTTGTCGTCGATCTTGGGAAAAGGTCGTTGATCCCTCTCGACCTTCAGTTTGGCCAACAGCGGCTCCAGGCGGCCCAGAAACTCGCCCCGGGTCACTCCCAACTGGTCAGACAGCTGGGCGATCGAATCCTCGAGATAGAGGGTGTAATGATGTTCTTCGAAGTTCGGGTCGCCGTCATAACCCAGCACGGCTGCCAGGAACTGCGAGTCGTCCTCACCTAGAGCCATGTCGAGACCCTTTCGAGTCCAGACATAGAAAGCCCCTTCCCTGCCGTCCGTTTCGGCGTCGATGGCCGATTTGAAAGCGCCGTTGGGCAATCGCATGACCCGCAGTATGAACTCGAGCGTGCCCCTGGCCAGGCGTTCCAGGTCGGCATTGCCGCTAGCGCCCGAGGTCACCACCAGGATCTCCGCCAGCAGAGCGTTGTCGTAGAGCATCTTCTCGAAATGGGGTATCCGCCATTCTCGATCCAGCGTGTAGCGATGGAAACCGCCACCGAGTTGGTCGTAGATGGCGCCCCGTCCCATCGCCTCCAACGTCTCGATCACCATGGCCCGCCCTGCCAGGTCTCCCTGTTCCCCTTGAAACCAGAGCAGAAACAGATTCGCTGGCGACGGGAACTTCGGTGCCCCACCGAAGCCTCTCCACTCGTCGTCATAGGTCTTCTTGAGGTTGGTCACCGCCAGGGCAGCAGCAGCTGTAGGCAGGCTGGACATCGGTCCGACCTCGGGCGCCGACAGCACCTCTGCCACTGCGTTGGTGAGCTGCAGAGCCTGAGCATCGACCTGTACCCGCTTCTCCAACCAGGCCCGATGGAGGGCGGTCAGAATCGTGGGGAACCCGGGACGACCACCCTGGTCTGCTGGCGGAAAATAGGTGCCGGCAAAGAACGGCTTCCGATCGGGAGTCAGAAAGACCGAGTTGGGCCAACCGCCACTGCCGGTAAGCAGCTGCGTGGTGGTCATGTAGAGCTCATCGATGTCGGGTCGCTCTTCCCGATCCACCTTGATATTGACGAACCAGCGGTTCATCAGATCGGCGATCTCGGGGTCTGAGAACACTTGACGCTCCATGACGTGGCACCAGTAGCAGGTCGAATAACCAACCGACAGGAAGATGGGCTTGTCCTCCTTGCGGGCCCGGTCGAAGGCCTCCTGGCCCCAGGGGTACCAATCGACCGGGTTGTGGGCGTGGAGCCGCAGATAGGGACTGCTCTCATGGATAAGCCGGTTGGGACGACTCCCCTCCGCGGCATCCACATCCGTGGCGATACCCATCAGAGAGACCCAGCCGGCCAGTAGAACGGTAGACAGTCTCATCGTCAAAGGACTTCTACGGCCAAGGGTACACCACCGGTTGGGTGCGCCAATCTCCGGGTTATGATGCCCGCCGGGGGGGACTTCACATGCACAACGTCGTCACGCGACGATCTTTTGCCATCACCGTTCTGACTTTGAGTCTCTGCCGGGTCGATGCTCAGGCCGGCAGCCCATCTCTCACCCTCGAAGCGATCTTCAGTCCCGACCCCGAGGTGCAAGTCGAGTTCGGCGGCTCACCCGCCGAGGGCCTCACCTGGGCGGCCGCAGGGAATCGCTATCTACAGCCATCAGATCAGGGCGAGGACTACCAGCCACCACTCCAGGTCGATGCGGTTACCGGGGAGTCTCACCCCCTCTTCGACGCCGCCAAGATGGTGGCCGCCCTGTCTGCCCTGCCCGACTTTCCAGAACAGGATGCCAAACGACTCACGGACGGAGAAGTGCAACTCGACCCTCAGCAGAAGGCCTTGTTGATTCAACGGGCAAACGACCTCTTTTACTACTCGCTAGAGAACTCTTCGGCGAAGCGGTTGACCCAAGACCCCGACGAGGAGGAGATCGCCTGCTTCAGCCCCGACAGCCGTTGGGTGGCTTTTGTGCGCAACAACGAGCTGCTTGCCGTCGAGGTCGACTCCGGACGAGAGGTAGCTCTCACCGAAGGAGCGGGACCGGAGCTCTTCAACGGCAAGCTCGACTGGGTCTACCAGGAGGAGATATACGGCAGGGGTGACTTCAAGGGGTACTGGTGGAATCCCGACTCGAGCCTTATCGCCTATCTGCAGCTGGACGAGTCGCCAGTTCATCGATTTACACTGATCGACCACCTGCCCATCCGTGGCGAAACCGAGATCGTCCACTATCCGAAGGCCGGGGATCCCAACCCCAGGGTCCGTTTGGGGGTCGTGTCGCCGAAGGGCGGTGAATCCGTCTGGGTGGATACTTCGAAATACGCCGCCCAGGACCACTTGATCGTCCGCGTCGACTGGAACCGCGATGGCGGCCACATCGTCTTTCTCGTTCAGGACCGGGAGCAGACCTGGCTCGACATCAACCTCGCCGACCCTGAGACCGGATCGATGACTACGCTGCTGCACGAGACCAGTCCGGCTTTTGTCGATGTGGATCTCACCGGCAAACCCTATTGGTTGGCGGATGGGTCGTTTCTGTGGATGTCGGGACGATCCGGTTACCACCACCTCTACCACTTCGAGCCCTCGGGGGCGATCCGGAGACAGCTCACCAGCGGCGAGTGGGAAGTGCGGGAGCTCTACGGTGCCGACGAGGCAGATGGCTGGATCTACTTTGCCGCCAGCGAGCACAGTCCTATCGAGGTGCATCCCTATCGGATGCGCATGGATGGATCGAAGCTCGAGCGGTTGTCCTCCGGCAGCGGCACACACCGGGTAGATTTCGATCCCACCTTCTCCCATTACATCGATACCTGGAGTGACTACGACACCCCGCCCAAGGTTCATCTTTATCGAGCCGATGGACGTCGTGTCCGGACCATCGACGACAACCCAGTGCCGATCCTGGCGGAGTCCGACCTGGCGGCAGCCGAGTTTCTCCAGGTCCCGGCCCCCGATGGCTTCCTCTTCGAGGCTGCCCTGATCAAACCCCCCGACTTCGATCCCAAGAAGAAATACCCTGTTCTGCAGTACAACTATGGTGGTCCCCATGCCCAGACCGTTCGCAACGCCTGGGGAGGCTCCCGTCACATGTGGTTTCGCTATCTGGCCCAGGAGGGCTACATCGTCTGGATGTGCGACAACCGATCGGCCTCAGGCAAGGGGATCTGGCCGACCTGGGAGGCCTACCAGAGGATGGGCCACCTGGAGCTCGAAGACCTGGAGAGCTGTCTGTCGTGGCTGAAGGCGAAGCCCTGGGTCGATCCAGAGCGTATAGGCGTCTACGGCGGTAGCTACGGCGGCTTCATGGCTGCCTTCGCCCTGACCCACAGCAAGAGTTTCAAGGCTGGAATCGCCTTTGCGCCGGTCACCGACTGGCATCTCTACGACACCATCTATACAGAGCGCTACATGCGCCGACCCCAGAACAACCCGGAGGGTTATGAGTCGACCTCGGTGATCAAGGCCGCCGACCGACTCCATGGACGTTTGCTCCTGGCCCACGGCACCATGGACGACAATGTCCACCTCCAGAACACCGTCAAGCTCGCCAACGCCCTGCAGCTGGCCGGCAAGAGCTTCGATCTCATGCTCTATCCGACGGCACGCCATGGGGTCCGTGACGATGCTCAGATCTACCACTGGTACGAGCTCATGACTCGATTTCTGCTGACAAATCTGTGATGGCCACACCTAAACTGATGGGGTCGCTTCGGCATCTAAGATGATGTGAGCGAATGGTACGCACCAACCCAGCTTCTCCTGGCGAGCGCCCCTCTGGCCCCCGCCTTTACCCTGTTTGAGACCATGTCGGAACGGGAGCTTGTCGCCAGAGCCCAAGGCGGTGACGTAGCTGCCTTCGAGACCCTCTATCGCACCCACAATGCCCGCATCTATGCCCTCTGCCTACGAATGGTGGCCAACCCTACCCGTGCCGAGGACCTCACCCAGGAGGCCTTTGTGAGGGCGTGGAAAAAGCTCGGCACCTTTCGTGGCAAGAGCGCCTTTTCGACCTGGCTGCACCGACTCGCGGTCAACCTGGTGCTGGGAGAGATTCGAGCCCGAAGTCGGCGCCAGGACGAAGGTGTGGCCACCGACGAGCTGTGGGTCGTGCCGGACCCGCGTCCTGCCAGACAGCTCGAAACCGGCATCGATCTCGAGCGGTCGATCGCCCTGCTCCCGACTCAGGCCCGCATGGTCTTCGTTCTGCACGACGTCGAAGGATTCCGACACGCCGAGATCAGCGAGCGGATGGGGATCGCGGTTGGGACCTCCAAGGCCCATCTCCATCGGGCAAGACAGATCCTCAGGGAGGCATTGGCATCATGAGCTGCCAACAGATCCAGCAACATCTCAATGACTACCTGGATGATGAGCTCTCACGGGAGATCCGGGAGTCGGTCCGCGAGCACCTTGGAGAGTGTCTGGTTTGCCGCCGGGAGCTGGAGGAGCTGCGTGCTCTGGTCGACCGGGCTGGCAAGCTGAAAGCCGAGATTCAGCCAGCTCGCGATCTCTGGCCCGGTGTCAGAGCCCGGCTCGTGACTTCCCAGGATGCCGAACACCCCTGGTGGTTGCAGCTAGCGGCGGCCGGGATCACGATTCTGGTGCTGTCCGTACCATTTTCGGTGTGGTGGGTCGGGCGCCAGGATACCGAGGCCCGTCCCCATGCCCAGGCAGGAAGGGAGACCGAATCCGTCAGCGTCCAGGCCGAGCTGGCCCGTTCCGAGGATGGTGTTCTGCTAGCTAGAACCGACCTCCTGACCGCCATCGAGAGACACCGGGATGTCATCGAGGACGATGCCTTGAGAAATCTAGAGGACAGCATGAATATCCTCGATCGAGCCATCGGTGAGCTGCGAGCAGCTCTCGATGAGGACCCATACAATCTTCGCCTACGAATGCTTTTGGCATCACGCTATCAACAGGAGAGAAGACTCCTGCAAAGAGTCAGCCGGGTATGAGGGACCCGGAGGAGGAACCACCATGAAGAAGATCAGTCTAGTGCTTATGATCATCGTCCTGAGCGCCGGCCTGGCTGCGGCCAGTCAGCAGGTCGACGAGACGCGCGCCGCCGAACCCGACGCCAGGATCAGTGTCGACATCGTCTCGGGCTCCATCGACGTGACCGGTTGGGACCGCAGCGAGGTCCAGGTGACCGGAACCATTGGCGACGATGTGGATGCCCTTGAGGTGTCGGGTAGTGGCCGCAGCATCTCCATCGACCTGGATGTTCCCGATAGTTGGGGTCGGCGGCGGAGCGATATCGATGCTCATCTGCAGATCTCGGTCCCGAAGGGCGCCCGCTTGACAGTCGAGACTGTGAGCGCCGACATCACGGTCGATGAGGTCAGCGGCACTCTCGAGCTCGGCTCGGTCAGTGGCGGCATCAAGCTTGAAGGCAGCCCCTCCCGTGCCGATGTGGAGACTGTCAGCGGCGACATTCGGGTCGACGGGGATCAGACCGCCATCAGTGCCGAATCGGTGAGCGGCTCTATCGAATTGACCGGCGCTGCCGAGACCGTCGAAGCTGCCAGCGTCAGTGGCAATGTGAAGGTGTCGGCTACCGAAATCGAACGGGCGACCTTCGAGTCGGTATCGGGAGATGTGGAATTCACCGGCGGTCTCACCTCGAGCGCCCGGTTCCACGCCGAGGTTCACAGCGGCAATGTCACCCTGCTACTGCCGGCGGACACCTCCGCCACATGGGAGGTCGAGACCTTCAGCGGCAATGTCACCAACGAGTTCGGACCCGGACCCAAGAAGACCAACGAGTACGGGCCCGGCAAGTGGCTCAAGTTCACTACCGGTTCCGGCGAGGCGCGGATTACGGTGGACAGTTTCAGCGGCAACGTGAGATTCAAGAAGCGTTGACCGGGCCTCCTGCTGCCCCACCGGCGGGAGAATCACTCGAGCGCGTAGGGACACTCCAGTTCCTACGCGCTTTCTCTTGCACGCAAGACCAGGAAGGTGATGTCGTCGTTGGGCGCGCCGCCGCCCGACCAATCCTCAGCGGCCGCGGCCAAGGAGCCGGTAATCGTCTCGGGCTCGGCACTGGCCGTAGCTTCGAACAGCTCCCGTACCCGCCCGTATCCCATAGGATCACCCTGGGTGTTGAGCAGCTCCGGGAACCCGTCTGTCATCAGCAAGACCGTGTCACCGACCGCCAACTCAGAGCTCCACTGATCGTAGGTGGCGTCGGCCAGGCTCCCCAGGGGAGTGCCGACCAGGGCCACCTCTTCCACCGCAGAGGTCTGCGATCGAAAGATCAAGGCCGGCGGCATGCCTGCGGCCGACAGCAAGAGACACCGGCCCTCGAAACGTGCCAGGGTCAGTGCCATGTTCATGCGACCCAGATTCATCTGCTTGATGGCCCGGGTCGCGGTACCCAACACCTCGGTGAGATCGGAGTCGGAGACTTCCGTCGTCAGCAGCCCCTTGACCACAGTTACCATGGTGCCAGCGCGCAACCCGTGACCCGCAGCATCACCGATCACCGCCGTCAACGAGCCACTGACGCTGGAGAAGAAGTCGTAGTAGTCGCCACCGACCTCGGCTGCCGTCTTCATGAAGACAGCGATGTCGAGATACGGATAGCTGGGCAGGTTCTTGGGCAGCAAGGAGAGCTGGAACTGTCGGGCTTCTTCCAACTCCTGAGTCTTGCGCTGATTCTCGGCTTCCAAGAGACGCTGCTGCATCTCCTGCTCCTGGCGGCGCTTCTCTTCTTCCAATAGGCGCTGTTGATTGTCACGCAACTCCACGGCCAGGCGGTTGAAGGTTCGGGCCAGACGACCAAACTCGTCGCGCGATTGCAGGGGCACCCGGGCCCCGAGATCGCCCGCGGCCAGCTGCTCGGCGCCCTCGGTCAGCAAACTGAGGTTGCGGGTCATCCGCCCCGACAGCCACAGGACTCCCACCATGGCCAGGACAACCAGGACCATTCCATACCCGAGATTCTCGACCGCGGTGCGACCTATCTCCTGGAGGGGCAGGGCAACGGGTCGCGCGATGCCAAACGAGAGCCCGGAATCGGGGTCGGGTGTCTCGACCACCATCCACGCTCGAGAAGGCACCAGGGCTTCTCCCTGCTCGGGCGTCGCGCCGACAACACCAATCTCGGCGAGCAGCTCCCGGTCCTCGGGAGTCTCGACGTAGAGATCACCCTCGGCATCGCGAGCGAATGGGATCTCGTCGCCCTCGCGGGGCGTTCGTGCCAAGACCTGGCGCAGGATCTGGGAGGCCGGAACCATGGCCGTGAGATGACCCAGGATGTCCCGACCCCGACGAACTGGACTCGTGAACTCGCTACCCAGCAGACGCTCCATCTCTTCACCACGGGCCTCCAGGGCTTCGATCTCCGACTCTTCGAGGAGCTTCCGGCTCTTGATCGCCTGCCAAACCATGGACTCGAGATACTCTTCCGGAATGCCAGAGTCGCCGAACCGTGCCGCCCGCTTCTTGAGCCTCTCCAGGGCCTTGGTCAGCGTCATCGAGGGATAGATCAGGAACGGCTCCTGCAGATCACCTGCGTCCTCCTCCGGCTCCATCTCGGGCATGAACTCGAACCAGTCCACCAGGTCCCCCACATCGCCCATCCGGGCCATGAGATCCGTGTAGATCTTGATGGCGTCGTCGGCGGTGGCGTCTTCCAGGAGCGAGCGCTCCGGCAGGCTTGCCAGGCGGCTGACGCGGCGGTGAATATCTTCGCGCACCTCGTTGAGACGATCGCCCATCTCCTCTGCGAGGACCGTCGATTCTGCTGCCACGGCCTGGCGAAATGCTCTTTGCGAGGTCAGATAGGAGTAGAAGACGATACCCGTCAAGGGCACCACCGCCAGCAGGAGAAAAGCGAGTATCAATTGGGTTCGGACTCTCACGTAGGTTCCCGAGAATTCAGTACCAAGCGGGCTGCAAGACCCATCGTGAACCACTTTACAGCCCCGGAGCCCTCTTTTGTTTAAGCTATCGAGGTCGGATTGGGACCCACTCGAGGTGGCTTGACGATGGTGGAGCGCTTACATCAAATGATACGGATAGGGGATCAGCAGGTTTCCCTGCCCAAAGGCGTCACCCGTCCCCAGTGGACTCTCGAGAAGTACCGCTGGCAGAACCCCCGTATCCGCTCTCTCATGGGCTGTGTGAAGCTTCTCGAGGGAGTCCTCGAGAGCAACTACGCCATCCTCCACTGCTCCCCCGTCCGTCTCCATGAAATCTGGCGTCAAGTTCTCCAGGTGGCTGAGTTGATCCGGACGGAGGTGGCATCCCTTTTTACCTATCCGTCGGTCATTCCCCGATTGGAAGAAACACGTCAGAACATCCATGCCTCGTTGGAGTTGCTGCACAAGAACGTGCTGACCGAGATCGAGCAATTCCCCGCCGAGGACGCTGTCGGCAGCATGATCGAAGAGCGCAAGTTGTTGTGCGTCTCGATCGGCAAATTGAACGCCTTCTTGCAGGACACCTTTGGCGAGCTTCTCGCTGCAGATCCCAGGAGTCTCCACGACGCCGACTACTTTCTGTCACGCAGGTTTCCGCGGGACATCGAGGAGGCCGAGTGGCTCTATGCCTCCGTCCAGGACCTCCGTAGCTACCTGCGCGAGCTCGAGCACGTTCGTTATCGGCGGCTCACCGAGGTCGTCTCTGTCATCCGTCGGGATCTGACCCTGCCAGTCGCCGAGACGTGGAGAGGTCTCGAGGAGTTCCTCGATCGGCTCTTGAGCGGGCTCGCCCCCCGACTGAACGAGATGCTGGCCCTACGGGGCATACGTTTCGACGAGATGGAGATTCTCGACCAGTACGCCGAGAGGATTCCCACCAAGGCAAAGCTGATTCTGGAGCTGGGGAGTACGGGTCGCAAGGCCATCGAGTTCATCAAAGAGGGTCTGGGCGATACGGATGGCGAGCGCTCTCAGAACCTG
>Ga0255052_10000833_pt1 | contig 24158 bp, 23 predicted proteins | sample JV7_2_21_MG_FD_188632 | JGI IMG/M metagenome (GOLD analysis project Ga0255052, IMG submission 188632) | Seawater microbial communities from Jervis Inlet, British Columbia, Canada - JV7_2_21 | ecosystem: Environmental > Aquatic > Marine > Inlet | place: Canada: British Columbia | collected... | reverse complement strand
CACGGTCAAGCTGGAATTCGGGCTCGAGGGAATGGAAGTAGCACGCTCGGGCGACGACCGGCTGAGCAGCGGGCACCACCACCTGATAATTGACCAGGACCTGCCACTGCTTACCCTGCCGGTCCCCGCGGACGAGAATCACGTTCACTTCGGCGACGGCAGCACGAGTACGGAGCTCACGCTCGCCCCTGGCGAGCACACGCTTCAGCTGTTGCTTGGCGACCACTTGCACATACCCCATGACCCCCCATTATTTTCAGAGCGAATCCGGATTACGGTAGAATAGGCGGCTTGAGACTACGCCTGATCGCAACTAGAATTCCGAGGCTAGGCGCGACTTGGCCCACATTTGAAATTTGAGTCCATGGACAAAAAAAACATAGGCATAAGCGGACTCGCCGCATACGTACCTCCCTTCCGGGTGTGGCTGGAGGACTGGTGTGACTGGACCGATAATCAGTGGCCCAAAATCCGTGAAGTCGTGGGAAGGAGCTTTCGCGTTCGCGGGCCCAATCAGAGTGTCTATACGTTGGCGGCCACAGCCGTCATGCGCCTGATCCAGCAGTACGACATCGATCCCTCGAGAGTGAAATTTCTCGGACTGGGAACCGAGTCCAGCACCGATAACTCTGCCGGTGCGATTATTGTCAAAGGAATGGTCGATCGTGCCCTGATAAAGGCAGGCAAGGCGCCTATTTCCCGAAGCTGTGAGGTGCCGGAATTCAAACATGCCTGCCTGGGCGGCGTTTATGGCATGAAAGGCGCTCTCAGGCATCTCGCGCTGGATGGCAGCGGCAGCCAGGCCATCGTCGTTTGTGCCGATATCGCCGAATATGCCCGTGGCAGCAGCGGTGAGCCGACGCAGGGAGCCGGTGCTATTGCGATGCTGCTCGAAGAGGATCCCAGGCTCGCGCATGTCGATCTGATCAATTCCGGGGCCGCTTCGGACTATCGCATCATGGATTTCCGCAAACCGATGATGAGATTCTGTGGGCAGGATAGAAGCGAAAGTCATCAGGTACAGGATTTTCCGGTCTTCAATGGCAAATATTCGACGACCTGCTACATCGATGCGACCTTGCATGCGTTGAACGATATGTACAGAAAACGCGGCATTGATCCCGGCGAGTATGTGCGCTCACTGCAGACAGTTTTCATGCACAGACCTTACCGCCGCATGCCGGAATCGGGATGGGCCGTCGCACATCTGTTTGCACTTGGCAGCGGCAATGCCGAGGACAGGGCGGAGCTCGCTTCCTATTGCTACGAGGCCGGGATCGAGCCCGAGGCGCTGCTGCAGGAAATGGTCAGTGCACCGGAAATCGCAGAACTGGCTGACCCCGAGCGAGTCAATTACGAAGCCTATCCCCTGTCGATGGCCGTATTCAGAATATTCCGCGCGTCGCGGACGTACCGTCGCGAGATACTCGACAAGCTCGCACTGGGCAGCGACACCATGCTGGATCTCGGCAATCTTTATACGGCCGCGTTGCCGGCATGGATGGCCGCCGGATTCGAGCAGGCCCTCGATGAGAATCGCGAACTTGCCGGAGAAGAGGTCCTGACGCTCGGCTACGGTAGTGGTGACGCGGCGGAAGTAATACCTCTGATTATTTCCGATGACTGGAAGCATGCCGCCAGATCTATCGGTTTCAGCGAGGCGATGGACTTTACGATTGATCTCGATTTCGAACAATACAAAGCGCTGCACGACGGACGCAGAGTCGTCGGCCTCGACTACCTGCCCAGTAATGAGTTCGTCATTGACAGAGTCGGGCATGTCGATCAGCGGCAGTTCCAGGACTACGGCATCGAGTACTACCGCTACGTAGGTTGATTACCCGGAGAAGTCAGCCAGCTTCGCGGCATACTCGCCGCAAAGCGTTTCCCATTCCATTTTGAACCAGGGCGTGAACTCGTCGGGGTTTGACTCGAGTTCCCGTTCCAGTAGTTCGCGTGAAACATAACGCGCATGGACGATCTCATTCCTGTTTGCGGTATAGGACTGATCCGTCTTGCCGAGATACACCGAGCACAGTTCATTTTCAGAGCCCCGCCCGCCGAATTGTGCCTGGTAGGAGAACTTGTACACGAATTCCAGGCCTGCCTCGATTCCGAGTTCTTCGGCCAGCCGCCGGTATGTCGCCAGTTCCATCGATTCGCCCTTTCTCGGGTGGCTGCAACAGCTGTTGGACCAGTAAAGAGGCCACAGGCGCTTTTCGGCGCTGCGCTTCTGCAGCAGAAGGTCTCCGTCTTCATTGAAGATAAACACCGAAAATGCACGGTGCAGCGTGCCGTTACCGTTGTGGCATTGCTCTTTGCTCAGGAAACCAAGTTCGTTGTCATCTTCGTCGACAAGAATCAGTTCCTCGTTCTCTGACGAGACGATTATATCTGTATCGCCGCCGATTCCTGTCATCGATTCCTCATGCGCACGATTTCGTAGCCAGCCTCGTGCAATGCATGGGCGACGTCGGACTCCTTGCCTGGACATATCGCTACGATTGATCCACCGCCACCGGCACCGGTCAGTTTGGCGCCGCTGGCGCCATGTGATCGAGCGACCTCGACCATCTTTTCCAGCTCCGGGGTCGAAACCTGCAAAGCGTTCAGGTAACCGTGGCAGACATTCATCAGGGAACCCAGCGTCTCGTAATCACAGTTTTTCAATGCATGGGCGCCTGCGATGCTGATCTCATCCATTTCGTCGAAGATCGTCGTGTAAAGTTGCCTGTTCCTGTCGTAGCGCGCCCGGACGCCCGCGACCTGATCCTTGGTTACGCCACGGATACCGCTCGATGCAACGACGATCGGCGGAGTCTCCGCAAGCTGCAAGGGTTTCGTACGTGTAGCCGTGCTCTTGCTAAAGAGAACAGCTTCGCCGTAAGTCGCAATATTGTTGTCGATCCCGGAAGGCGAGCCGTGCGCCAGTTTTTCACACTCGAACGCCAGTCTGTCGACAGCCGGGTTGTCCATTTCGAGTCCGAGCAATGCATCGAATGCCCGGATGATCGCCACTGCCAGCGATGCCGAGGAGCCGAGGCCCATCGCCGCTGGAATTCTCGATCGCACATAAATATCGAAGCCGCGATCCGCGATGCCGAGTTGGCGCATGATCAGCACTAACGCCGCAGATGCGCCGCCTGCTGCCGGATCGTTCGTCGTAAAGTTCTGGTCGATGCCCCAGTCGGGGATGGACAGGCGTATGCCTGATCCGGTTTCAGCGATCGCCGCGGTCATTGCCGACTCGATCGGCAATGCCAGTACGTGGCGATCGTAAACTGCTGCGTGCTCACCGAGCAAAATGACTTTGGCCGCCGCCGTGCCACGCGCTGCATTGTCCGGTGCGACGGCTGCTTCTTTCGGTTTACCCTGAATCTCGTCAATTAACTCGTGCGCCTTCCATTTCTTTACATCGCCGCTGTCGATCATGCCTTCGACGACCCGATCAAACAGCTCAGGTGGTGCGCCCGCGCTTGCGGCAACACTCCGGGCATGCAGGCTCATGTGTCCTTTCTGAATTCCGTGTGTAACGAGTGCTCTCAATGCCGCAAAATTCTGTGCGAGGCCGACAGCGCCCATGAGCTCCGCCAGTTCCGTAGCCGATTTTGCTGCCACAATTTTTAATCCGAGGGTTGCCGCCGGATTCGATTTCAATGAACCGCCGACGATGCCGACTTTGATCGGCATGACGAGTTCGCCACGAAGATCACCCTTGTTGCCGACTGACCAGCTCGTCAGCGCACGATACGTGCCGCCGCGTGTGGCGTACGCATGTGCGCCGGCTTCGAGGGCGCGCCAGTCGTTACCGGTAGCGATCGCGACGGCGTCGATACCGTTCATAATGCCCTTGTTATGCGTAGCGGCCCGATACGGATCGGTATTCGCGAACTCGTTTGCCAGCACGATGCCATCACGAACAGCTTCCGCGGAAAATCCTTCCTCGGCAAGCTCCGGCAGGAGCATCGTGACGGTCGCGGTTACGAGCGCTCTGTCCGCCAGGTTCGAAAGAATCTTCAGGCATGCCCTGCCCGATGTGATTTCCTCGACGCGCGGTGAAATGCCCTCGCACATGGTATTGACGGTGTTCGCTCCCATTGCGTCCTTCGTATCGACAAGTATGTGCAAGACCACGGTCCACTTTCCATCGGGTAACCGGTACTTGAAGAATTCGATTTCCCTGGCGCCGCCTTCGCGCGCAAGCAATTTCGGTTGCTGGCTGTTCGCAAGTTCGAGCAGTTCGTCACTTGCCGCAAGCAAGGCCTGTACAGCCGGGTCCGGCTCGGCAATGTCGGCGAGCTGAATCTGGCCGATGAGCAGAGATTCCTTCGATGACGACTGGAAACCCCCCGCCGCTCTGGACAACTTGGCAGCACCGCTGATACCAGCGACGATCGACGGTTCCTCGACGACCATCGGCACGACATAGTCCCGATCGTTCACGCAAAAATTCGGGGCTGCCGCGAAAGGTAATCCGAACACGCCGATGACATTTTCGATCATCTTGTCCGCGAGCTCCGGAGTAAGCAGTTGTACCTTGTCGAGCAATGCCCGGGCGTCCGACGATTCGATCACACTACGATCGAGCAGCGTCTCTACTCGTTCCGCCATACTCTTGCGATAAAACTCGGCTATGCGTGAATCGGTCAATGCTTTCCTCAGCCTTCAAGAAGAACGCCGCGCGTGTCCAGCGCGACGTCAAGTAATCGATACCCGGACTTTTCGGCAACACCCGTGAATTCTTCGATGGCCTGCCTGTCAGTCGCAAGCGCAATGCCGATATCTCCGCCCCCGGCCCCGCAGGGCTTGTAAACGACATCGCGGTCTCGGGTAGCTTCCGCCAGATATTCGTGCCCAGCATCGAATATGCCGAGTTCGTGGTCAACACCGAAGCGCATCAGCGCATCTACATAGCTGCCAAGTTCTGCCAGCAGATCAGCGTTGTTTCCCGCCGACCAGGCCTTCGCAACCGATTCGGCACAGGCATACAGGCGCGCCATGCTCTCGGCCGATCCGGTCCTGCGACGCGCCTCATGGAACTTCTCGAGCTTCTCAGTCGTGCTGACCGGCCGGCCGCTCCAATATACGGCGTATTCCAGCCCCTCGGGCCAGGGGACGTAACGCCATGACGCGGAGTCGTTCATTCGGTATTCGATAATGGAGCCATCGAGGCTCGCGGCAATATCGACGCCGCTCCCCTGGCCGTGCTGCAGGCGGCTGTGTGCCTTAGCGGCTTCGGCTGCAGCATCGCGCGAACCATTCGTCGCTTTGAGTAATGCGGTAACCAGCGCGGCGGTCAATGCGGCACTCGAGCCGAGGCCGAGCTTTGAACGGCTGTCAGGATCAACGAATTCGCGTGTATCCAGCCGGATATCGAACGCGTCTTTGCTATTCGTCGTTCTCCATGCCTCCCGGAGCAACCCGAGACCTCCACCAGGCGGCTCGCCGTCGAGCCAGTCGATATCTCTATTGTTTCGGACTCGATACGTCCACTTGCCCTCGAAATAGCCGGACGTGACGACACACTGAACGTCGTTGTCCGTTTCATAAATTTCGACGTGCGCGCGTCTGTCAACAGCCATGCAGATTGCGGGCGCACCCTCGAGCACCGCGTATTCCCCGCACAGAACGATTTTTCCCGGTGCGCTTGCGATGACTGCAGTCACTTCTCTTCCCGGATTCGCGCGCCGCCGCCAAGCCCGCTGGAATACGTTTTAACGACACCATCAACTCCGGACAGCGATTCCCGCACGGTTTTTTCTGCGGATGGCAAACAGACGGCCTTCAATTGCGGTCCGGCATCGATCGTAAAAAATACCGGCTCCGATTGTCTCTGCAGTTCCCGGACCGTCTCCATGCACGCAAGCGTTGCCTTGTTCCAGTAGACGATCGGCGGGCGCGAAGTCCACATCACCGTATGCATTTTCAGGCAATTGTGCTCGGATACGCCTGCCAGCCGTTCGAAATCTCGATTCTTTATCGCTTCCCTGGCCACCTCCAGATCGCCCTCCTGCCGTTCGACCCAGCTGCCGTAAAAAGGTGATGTCTCCGCACCGCGGATCATCGCCTCCCCGGAATTCAGATGCTTCGGACCTTCGTCGGTGACGGCGACGATGACGCTGAGCGGCCAGTCTTCTGGCGCCGCGATACACCCGACATCGATATCGTCGCCGCCTGTCGACAACTCGACGAAGCCCCCGTAGAAGGATCTGGCGGCGGATCCGGAAACGCCACCGGCGATCCTGGCCATCGTCAGAACGTCGGCGGTCTTCCCGGCGGCCCGGTAAGCAGCGAGCACAAGTGCTGCAAACGCCGATGCCGAAGAAGCAAGGCCCGCGGCAACCGGGAAATTGGACTCACTCTGCACTCTCGCTGCCTGCCGGTCATCTCCGGCGATGAGATCGATACAGGCCGATACTCTCGGCAGCAACTCGACGTTAGTCTCGCCGTTCAGAGTCAACTCATCCGGCCCTGATTCCCCGAGGAAATCGACCGACATTCGCGAGTAGAGCGCGTCCAGCGTAATTGACAGCGAACCGACCGCCGGCAGATTCCTGGCGATATCACTCTTGCCCCAGTATTTAACGAGCGCAATATTCGGTTGAGCCTGTGCCCACATTTGATGTCCGGAGAAGGTTGTTTCGTCGGGGGCGAGATTATATCCCAGCTCACAAGCGGATCTAATTCAGTGTAGGCTTGTGCAGGAAAAGAACGGATGAGGACTCCGCATTGCCGGCGCCATTTTCAGAACGAGTCTCCGAATACACGAGCCGGATCGTCGACAGGCTTTCCGCGGCGCTTCCCGAGACGAATGAGACGCCCGATCGCCTGCACGACGCGATGCGATACTCCGTTTTTAACGGCGGCAAGCGTGTGCGGCCGTTGCTGGTCTATGCATCCGGCGAGTGTCTGGGCCTTGATGTCGATTGTCTCGATGCACCCGCGATGGCGATCGAACTCATTCACGCATTTTCGCTCGTCCACGACGACTTGCCGGCGATGGACAACGATGATCTGCGACGGGGCCATCCGACCGTACATCGCAAATTTGACGAGGCAACGGCAATTCTCGCGGCGGATGCGCTCCAGCCCCTGGCGTTCCAGGTGCTGGCAGCCGCGGCCGGAATCGGCTCGGACAAGCGCATCCGTCTCGTTGAAACCGTGGCCAGAGCCTGCGGATCGCTGGGCATGACCGGCGGCCAATCCATCGATCTTTCGTCAGAAGGCCGCAACCTGACCGAGTCCGAACTGGAGCAGATGTACGCATTGAAGACCGGCGCACTCATAGAAGCATCCGTCATGTCGGCGAGTTGCCTTACCGACGAACTCCCGGACAGCAGGCGAAACGCACTGCTTGATTTCTCCCGGAATATTGGTATCGCGTTTCAGATCAAAGACGACATCCTCGACGTAGAGGGAGAAACGCACGTAATCGGAAAGCAGGCCGGAGCGGATCAACGCCTGGCGAAAGCTACATATCCATCGCTCTTTGGTGTCGATGCCGCAAGGGAACGCTGCGACGTCCTGCTGCAGGCCGGATTGCGACAACTGGAACCATTCAAAAAGGATGCGGAGCCCTTGCGCTGGCTTGCGCGATTCATCGTCGAAAGAGGAAATTGATTTTGCCCGGTAGCATCCTGCGCAAGATACTGCATGTCGATATGGACGCGTTTTACGCTTCCGTCGAACAACGAGACGATCCTTCATTACGCGGCAAGCCGCTCGTGGTTGGTGGCGGGAGCAATCGGGGCGTGGTTGCGGCAGCAAGTTATGAGTCCCGCAAATACGGTATTCATTCGGCCATGCCAATGCGTGAGGCATTGCGGCGTTGCCCGGATCTTCTTCGCGTGCCGCCGAGAATGGCGCACTACAAATCCGTGTCTGACGAAATTTTTGCGATCTTTCGGGACTTCACGCCACTCGTCGAAGGACTGTCTCTTGACGAAGCATTCCTCGATGTTACGGACAGCGTCGCGCTTTTTGGTTCTGAAGTAGATATTGCCAGGGCAATAAAAGAACGAGTCCTCGATCGCACGGCGCTGACTGCATCGGTAGGCGTTGCTGCAAACAAGCTTGTCGCGAAGATCGCATCCGACCTCGATAAGCCAGACGGCCTGGTCATCGTATCGGCCGAGGACGCACGATCCATACTCGATCCGCTTCCGGTCCGGGTCATTCCGGGGATTGGCCGGAAGACGCTGGCGAAACTCGGCAAGAAAGGAATTGAAACTGTCGCCGACTTGCGTCTCGCGCCCGACCGGGATATCGAACCCATTTTCGGCCGTTTTGCGCAAAAGACACGGGACAGGGCATCCGGTATTGACTCGCGACCGGTCGAGCCTTCCAGAGCGGATAAGTCGATCAGCGCCGAGGAGACTTTCGACCGGGATCTGACAGAGACCGATGAGATGGACAAGCGTCTGCTCGCGCTTACCGAACGAACCGCCGGCCGAATTCGGGCCAAGGATCTGGTTGCCGGCACGGTACAGGTAAAAATCAGGCAGTCGGACTTCACCACTTATACGCGACAACGGGTTCTGCGGCCCCCCGGAAACAGCACTGATCAGATTTACCAGATGGCGAGAGTATTGCTTCACCAGTGGCTTTCCGAGCACCCGGGTGCTGAAATTCGCCTGCTTGGTGTCGGTGGGAGTGAACTCTCTGCGGCAGAACAGCGTGACTTGTTCGCAGCCGATGTTGAGACGCAGAATTCACCGCTCGACGAAACCGTGGACAGTATCCGGGATCGATTCGGCAAATCATCGGTGAATCGGGCGAGGACCTTGGATCCTGGTCAAATCAGGTAGAATCGCCCTAGTACGAGGCACAGGGATCCTTGCCAGACCATGTACACAAAGTTCTTTGGGCTAACAGAGAAACCTTTCGCGATAACGCCTGACCCGCGCTATCTGTTCATGAGCGAGCAGCACAGCGAGGCACTGGCGCATCTCGTCTACGGCATATCCGAAAGTGGCGGATTCATCCAGCTCACCGGCGAAGTCGGCACAGGTAAGACGACGCTGGTTCGTACCGTCCTCGGACGACTTCCGGCCGAAGTGGATGTCGCGCTCATACTCAACCCGCAGCTAACGGCACTGGAATTCCTGATCGCTATCTGCGAAGAACTGAGCACACCGCCGCCGGAGGACAAGAATAGTGCCAAATCACTTGTCGATACCCTGAATCGGCATTTGCTGGCCGCACATGCACGTGGCCGCCGGACAATTCTGCTGGTCGACGAAGCGCAGAATCTTTCGCCGGAGGTGCTCGAGCAGCTTCGCCTCCTCACCAATCTCGAAACCGCAAAACAGAAACTATTGCAGATTATTCTTATCGCGCAACCGGAGCTGCGTGACGTTCTTGCCCGTGCCGACCTGCGCCAGCTTGCTCAACGGGTGACCGGACGTTATCACCTCGAACCATTGTCGCGTGAAGAGTCGGGTCAGTACATCGATCATCGTCTCAAGGTTGCTGGCGCATTGGGCGAAATCTTCGACGATGCTGCAAAACACGAAGTCTTCAATTTGTCGGGCGGTGTACCGCGCATCATCAACGTGATCTGCGACCGCGCGATGCTCGGCGCCTACAGCCGCGAAACCAGAAAAATCGGCAAGAAGCTGGTGGAAAGAGCTGCCGCCGAAGTATCCGGACAAAAATTTGCAGCCGGTCTGCTTAGATGGGCTGTCCCGGCGCTGGGTATTACCGGAGCCGGCATCATCGCACTGGGTATCTGGTCTCTCGCGTTCCAGGAGGACAGCGAGCAGCCGGCGGTACTTTCGATGCCGCTGGAGGCCCCTTTGCCAGAGGTCACGATCACTCTTGGTGCAGAGATTACAACCGAAGGACTCGAAGACGAATTGATCAGCGCAAGTGCCTTCACCGATATCAATACCGCCATGGCGACGCTGTTCGAACTTTGGGGCGTCGAGTACCAGGAAGGAAACGGAACAGCATGCTCGCAAGCCGAGGCCGCTGGTCTGAGCTGTCTGTTTCAGAGAGGCTCATGGACCGGCATTCGCCAACTCGACCGGCCGGTTATGCTGACCCTTACCGACAGGAACGGAAACATGCACCAACCGGTGCTCATATCCCTGAACGGGGAACAGGGGGAACTCGCCTTCGGCGAGGCTCGCAGCATTCATTCGGTGGAGGAGATTTCAAACCTGTGGTACGGCGAGTATTTGCTGATCTGGCGCCCGCCAAATGGCAACGCAAAAGCGATCAAACCGGGCATGCGTGATGCGAACGTTCGATGGCTGCGGCAAAGTCTCGCCGCCATCGACACAGACTACAATCCCGAAACAAGCCCGCCGGCCGACCTCGATTTCTTCGATGCGGAGCTCGAACAGAGACTGAAGGACTTCCAGCGTCAACATCGCCTCAAGGTCGACGGGCTGGCGGGACAGCAGACGCAGATAATCATCAATTCATCTCTCGCGCTGGATGGCATTCCGCGCCTGGCGGACAAGTAGGGACTCACTGATGTCATTTATCCTGGATGCGTTAAAGAAATCCGAAACTGAGCGCCAGAGGCAGAATGCGCCCGGTTTCGCCGACGTACCAGAGGCGACAGACCCGCCGCGCGCGCCTCGCTGGTTGTGGGTGCTCGGCGGCCTGCTTGCCATAAACCTCATCGTGTTGCTGGGCGTCATGCTCAGATCCGAACTGCAGTCAGGACCGGATGCGGCTGCGCCGCAGAATCCAATAGATACCGCCGACGCGCCGCCCGAGCAAGGGGCGAGTTTTTCGGAGATGGTCGAAGAAGCAAAGAAGATGCAAGCGGACGCGGATCCGGAATTCGCGCAAGAGGACGCGCCGGCCGATGATCCGCCGCTTGCGGCACGCGCCGAATTCGCGGCGCCCGCAGCCACGAAAGTCAATTCAACCTACAAGACCTTCAATGAACTGCGGGCGAACGGGACGATTGTCTTACCGGACCTGCACCTCGATATCCATGTGTACAGTGACAAGCCTGCAGAGCGATTCGTGTTCGTTAACATGAATAAATACAGGGAACAGGCAAGATTGACGGAGGGCCCGCTGGTCAAGGAGATCACTCCCGAAGGAGTCATCCTGGAGCATCTCGGTAACGGTTTTCTGCTGCCTCGCGAATAACGTAGCGGCGTTTTCCGGATGGATGGCGACAGTCTTGCAAGCGCATTGCAGTCCGGCATTCATCGTGTCATCGGTGAGCAGGAGACCCTGAATCGAATCAACGTGTTTCCGGTCGCCGATGGCGACACCGGCACCAACCTGAGTTTGTCACTTGGCGCAGCGCTGGGCCTCCTCACGAGACCCGGCCCCAAGCAGGTCGGCAAATTGCTCGAGAGCGTCGCCGATGTCCTTCTTGATGGCGCGAGAGGAAATTCCGGTGCGATCGTTGCACAGTTCTTTCAGGGCATGAGCGATTCGGCCGGCGAGGCCGGTGAATTCTCGACACGCTCATTCAGCAACGCGGTAAGTCTCGGCAACGAATATGCCCATGATGCCCTGGCCGAGCCGCAGGAAGGAACCATACTCTCTGTCATTGCCGTCTTTGCGCGGAGCCTCAAACAACAGACGGAAAACAATGATCAGCCGAAATTCGCCGCCTTGATAGAAACCGCTGTAGCGGAGGCCGAACAAGCGCTGGCGAAAACGCAGGAACAACTCGATGTCCTGCGTAAAGCCGGAGTCGTCGATGCCGGGGCGAAGGGATTTGTCGCGATGCTGCAGGGCATTGCCGAATTCCTGATTCACGGCCGCATAGCCAGCAAGCCCGACTTCGCCGACCTGCATCTGGAGGCGGCAATCGTCGAGACAGCAGGCGAGTCGGAAGACCTGCGCTATCGCTTCTGTACCGAATGCATCGTGACCGGCGACGATATCGACAGGCGAAAACTCAGGGAATCATTGGCTGATCTGGGTGACTCACTCGTACTCGCCGGAACCAAGAGAAAGGCCAAGATTCACATTCACGTCAATGCGCCCGAGGAAGTATTCGAACTGGCGCGACGTTATGGCAACGTCAGCGGCGAAAAGACCGATGACATGCATCGACAGCAACACAGTACGCATGAAATCAAGACCCGCTTTGCTGTCATTACAGACTCGGCCGCCGACATATCCGATGAAGACCTGGAGCGACTCGACATTCACATGGTGCCCGTTCGCATTCAATTCGGCGATCGTGGCTACCTCGACAAGGTCAGTATTACAGCGGAGGAATTCTTCGAGGAGCTTGCACGCAACCCGGTACATCCGCCGACTTCACAGCCTTCGCCAGGCGACTTCCGACGTCAGTTTCAATTTCTTGCCAGTCATTTTCCGGACGTTATCTCGATCAATTTGATGCCATCAGTCAGCGGAACCCTGCAGGCAGCGAAGTCAGCAGCGGACCGGACGAACGCAAGCGGGGAAATCCATGTCGTCAATTCGCAGAATGCGTCTCTCGGGCAGGGCCTCCTGGTTGTCTATGCTGCGGAGTGCGCCGAGAAGGGCCTCGATACCGACGCTACGTTGGCGGCTTTGGATGACGTAATTCCGCTAACGCATACCTTTGCCCTCGTCAAAGATCTGCGATACGCGGTTCGCGGCGGCCGGGTACCGGCATGGGTTAAAACCCTGTCCGAGCTGCTGCGCGTCATACCCGTATTGCGTACCCGGCCGGACGGTCGACTATCGGCGGGTGGCATTCTCATCGGTCGAAAGAAGCGCATCGAGAAATTCGCCCGTTTCATCGCGAGGCGCGTCGATGTGGGCAGCAAATTGCGGATCGGCATCGGTCACGCCTTGTGCGAAGCCGATGCGGCTGAGCTCGAACACCGTCTCAAGAATACGTTGCCGAATATAAGCGACAGCTTTATCACATCACTTGGGGCTGGAATCGGCGCGCACGGCGGTCCCGGCACTTTGGCGATTGCCGTACAAACACTCAGGCAGTCATAGTCTCACCGGTGGGCTCGACCAGTTCTTCGCCTTCATTTCGCGCATTGTTGACGCGACGATCGACCGGCCAGGCCTGAAATACGGGGCTCTTATCCATTATTTCCGGCAAATCGTCGCCGCCCAGCCAGCTATCCGCCGCTTTTCTCTCGAGGACGACCGGCATGCGGTGATGCAACTGGCCCATGAATTCATTCGCGGCTGTCGTAATAATCGCGGTGCTTTGCATTGACTGATCGGAGTCCTTGGCATGCCAATCCTCCCAAAGGCCCGCAAACGCAAAAGGCTCACCGCTGGCAAGCGAGATGAAGTAAGGAACCTTGACGTCAGATTCCATGCGCCATTCGTAGAACCCGTCTGCGAGAATGAGACACCGCCGTTTCCTGTAAGCCGTACGAAACGACGGTTTCTCCGCAACCGTTTCGGCACGTGCGTTGATCATGCGATTACCGATCGACGGGTCCTTCGCCCAGAATGGAACCAATCCCCAGCGCAGCGAGGCGAATTCGCGGGAATCGTCCGAGCCGATACGAATGGCAGCGATGTCCTGTGTCGGCGCAATGTTGTAGCGCGGTTTGGCCTCGGGGACGTCGTCGACGCCAAAAAGCGCCGCGGTCGCCTCGGCCGGAGAATAGAATGCGAATCGGCCGCACATCGCCTACTCCCTGATACCCACGCCACGATTGAGCAATAACAGGCTGACGGTGAAAAGACCGACGACGAATATGCTCACAATCAGGTAGGCATAAGAAATGCCGATATCCGACACGCCGAGAATGCCGTACCTGAATGCATTCACCATGTAAATGATCGGATTGGCGAGCGATACCTTTTGCCAGAACTCGGGCAGCAGCGAGATTGAGTAGAAAACGCCGCCCAGGTAAGTCAGCGGAGTCAGAACAAAGGTAGGCACGATCGAGATGTCATCGAATTTCTTGGCAAACACGGCGTTGATGAAGCCGGCCAGCGCGAATACGACGGAGGAAAGGACGACGATGGAAATCGTTATGAACGGATGCGCTATTTCAAGTTTCGTGAAAAATAGCGCCACAATCGTAACGAGCGAACCGACCAGCAAGCCCCGAAGCACGCCGCCCGCAACGTGCCCGATAATGATTGTCGCGTTCGATATCGGCGACACGAGCATTTCCTCCAGGTGCCGTGCGAACTTTGCGCCGAAGAATGATGACACGACGTTGCCGTAGGAGTTCGTGATGACCGACATCATGATCAGGCCAGGTGCGATGTATTGCATGTAATTGAATCCGCCCATGTCGCCGATGCGCCTGCCGATAAGATTGCCGAAAATGATGAAGTACAGGGTCATCGTGATTGCCGGCGGAACGACCGTTTGAAGCCAGATTCGAATGACGCGAACGATCTCCTTTCGAACAATCGTCTTCAGGCCGACCCAGTTTAGTGTCAGATCTATCATCACCTCAAACCGATCCGGAGGCACTATGCTGTTTGTTTTCGACGATACCCATAAAGAGCTCTTCCAGCCGATTGGCCTTGTTCCTAAGGCTAACGACTTTGATTCCCCGCTGGTCCAGCAAACTAAACAGACCGTTCAGGTCATGCCCGGAGTCAATCACGACCTCGAGCTCGCAAGGATCGGTCAATTGCGTGTCGAAGCCCGGCAGAGCGGGATCTCCTCGTAACGGCTCTCCAAGGCTCAGAACAAAGACCTCTCGCTGCAGTTTTCGCAATACCGTGCTCATGGGTGCATTCTCGATGATTGCTCCCTCATCGATGATCGCGACGTGTCGGCAGAGATTCTCCGCTTCCTCGAGGTAATGTGTTGTCAGAATAATCGTCGTGCCTTCGGCGTTGATGCGGCGCAGGTAATCCCACATGGAACGACGAATCTCGATATCGACGCCCGCAGTCGGTTCGTCAAGTATCAACAGTTTCGGCTCATGAATCAGGGCTCTGGCTATCATGAGGCGCCGTTTCATGCCGCCGGACAGACTTCTCGCCTGATCAAAACGGCGGTCCCAAAGCTTGAGTTCACCGAGGTATTCCTCGGCACGTTTCAACGCGAGCTTACGCCCTATACCGTAGTAGCCGGCCTGGTTGACGACGATATTCTGGACCGTGTCGAACAGATTCACATTTATTTCCTGTGGCACAAGGCCAAGGCAGGCTTTTGCACTCGCAAGATCGCGATCAATGTTGTGACCGAATATCTCGACCTGGCCATCGGTCTTGCTAACGAGAGAGCACATGATTCCGATGGCCGTAGTTTTGCCCGCGCCGTTGGGGCCCAAAAGGGCGTAGAAGTCTCCGGCTTCGACATCAAAGTCGATTCCTTTCAGCGCCTGATTACCGTTCGAATAGGTCTTGGTAAGATTTCTTATTGATAGTGCCTGCATTGCGTCGCGTATTGTATACGCGGCGACTACGGCCTGCCCTGATCAATTCCATTCAGGATTTTGGCTCTTCCGCCACCCGGAGCGCCGGGCTCCGGGAGGAGCAGGCAGCTGCCTCCCATGTGACAGGGCCCGAATGGCAGGTCAGCAGGTACTGGAACGCACTGATCTGTGCCGCGATACGTATTTCCTTTGCCTGACAAACGCCGGTGTCCAGCAACTTGCGCCAGAATTCACCATCGTCTTTCGCACGAATGCATACCAGGTCGGACCGGTGTCCTGCGATCGCAAGGAGATCGAGGAAAGTGAGCTCGGTGATTTGCTCACACCAGTGCGTACTCGCCTCGCAGAGCAGTCGCGCGGCGAACGGATTGCGATGAGCAAGCTGCCAGACGAAACCGAGTCCAGCGGAGATCAGCCGACCAGACTCATCCGACGCACGGAGCGGTACGGCAAACAGGTCATGACCCTTGTCATCGGCCAGAAGCTCTTGCCAAAAGCGATCATCGCGCTCCCGGAACGAAAACAGGAGAAACGGCGCTGCGGACAGTCTTTCTATCTCGCTCAGCTTCAGGCGGCGCAGCCGCCGCAATAATTCCTGCGGAGAGCGATCGAAGTATCTTCGGCCACTTTCGCCCTGCAGGAGTTGAAGGAATGCTCTGTTCAAAGAGCGGACATTTTCGTAATCGGCCGGCAGCGGTCCCTGAAATTCCACGGTGAAGTCCCCAATGTGCGCATTTTTCGGGTGAAAACCGAATTACGCTATTTTTGATTGATTTACCATGTAGAGATGATATAGGCTTTTATACCACTGTATATGGTAGATAACTAGCATAAATAGAGACAAATGCGACTCACCGATAACCGCTATGCCACCGAGAGAAGCCAGTTCGAGCTCGCGCTTCGCATGATCGGGCACGAGGCCAGGACGCGAACGATCAAGGAATGCACGGGCTTGAGCGATGACAGGATTCGAAAGCTCTACGCGACCTATTTTCGTGACGGCGGCCTGGGCGTGGTTAGACGGCGTCGCGGCAAGTCGCCGCAACAGGTCGGCTTGTTCGTCAAGAACCCGCACAACCAGCTGCAGGCAACCACTCTGATTGCCCTTTTTTGTTCCGGCCTGCTTTTGAGGATCGATGCGGCAAACAAGGTTCATCCCTGCTGGCCTCGGCCGAATGTCGAATACGGTCATCGCGTATGCCGCGCTTTCGAGACCTATTTGCTGCTTCATCCGTTGCCAAAACTCAGTTTCGAATGGGCCTGGAATCTTCTTCAAAACATATCGCGAAACGACGAGTTATATCTTGCCATGTGCAGGTCCTGCCAGACATCTTACGTTCAGGACGCCTACGCACTGGATCATCAAACCTGCCCGAGCTGCGAAATCTCGCGCCACCGACGAAAACACGACGGTTTTCACTAATCTGGCTTTGCCGTTAGACTTCGACCTGCCTGCACGCTGCGGCGGCCCGGTGTAAACAATCAATGACCATTCTTACAGCCGATCTTTGCGACGAATTTGCTGCCGATATTCAGGTGGCCGAACCTCTTTTGCGCCATTACGGTATGCGGCGCAATTTTGGTGGTCAGGTAGCGACCTTATGCGTCTTCGAAGACAATCCGCTCGTAAAAACAGCGCTATCCGCGTCCGGCTCGGGCCGGGTACTCGTCGTGGACGGTGGCGGTTCGATGCGCTGCGCGTTGCTCGGAGGAGATATTGCCAGACTGGCGGCCGCGAACGGCTGGTCCGGAGTGATTATCAACGGCTGCATCCGTGACCGCCTTGAAGTCGATGCAACTGACATCGGCGTTTGTGCACTTGCGACCTGCCCGCGCAAAAGTCGCAAGCAGGGAATGGGCGACCGGGATGTCGATCTCTTTTTCGCCGGCATCGACGTCAGGTCAGGTGACTATATCTATGCCGATGAGGATGGCATCGTCGTATCCACCCGTGACTTGTCGCAGTCCATAGACGATGCCAGATGAATGGCCAGAACGTATTCGCCGGCGCATTCGTCGATCGTTGGGGACACCGCCGCGAGGATCCGGATTGGCTAAGGAAAGCGATAGAAAGCGACGATAGCCGTTTCGTCGTGGTCTGGGGTGACAAGTGCCTCGCGTCAGGCGAGCCGTTCCATACGATTCTCCTCGACAGGCATCAGATCGGCGAGCACATGCTGGAGCAGGAACTCATCTTCCTCGGTAAGTTCCGCGACAAGCCTGCCTTCGCGTTTGGCATGGGCGGTTCGGGCGATGCACCTTTTGCCGACTGCGGCGAGTTTCATGATCTGCGCTACCTGGGTAGTGTATTGCCGGCCGATGAGGCAAATCTGGTCGCGCATGCGCGTGCACTGGTGCTGTGGCATCGCACACAGAAATTCTGTGGTCATTGTGGCGCCCGCTCCAGGGCCGAGTCCGGCGGCAATACGCGCATCTGTGTCGATCCGGAGTGCGCCAGCGTCATATTCCCACGAGTGGATCCGGCGATCATCGTTCTCGTTGAACGAGGTGACCGGTGCCTGCTCGGGCGTCAACCGAGCTGGCCGGAGGGCCGCTACTCGACGATTGCGGGATTCGTGGAGCCCGGCGAAAGTCTTGAGGATGCGGTGCGGCGCGAAGTCAGAGAAGAAGCCAATATCCTCGTCGAGGATGTCGAGTATCACAGCTCTCAACCCTGGCCGTTCCCGTCTTCGCTGATGCTTGGTTTTACGGCGGTCGCATTGTCCGGGGACATCCTGCTGAACGACGGAGAACTGGAAGACGCGCAGTGGTTCACGCGAAAGCAGCTTCGCTCCGGCTTCCCGAAGCTGCCATACCGCCTCTCCATCGCTCGACGACTGGTTGACGACTGGCTCGGTTCGGATCCGGAAGAGATTTCCCGGGTGCAATAGGCATGTGCCTCGTCGTTTTCGCCTGGCAGGCGCATCCAGATTACCGCCTGATTCTCGTGGGTAACAGGGATGAATCTCACAAGCGCCCAACCCGGGACGCACACTGGTGGCCCGACAATCCGGACATGCTCGCCGGCCGCGACCTGCAAGCCGGCGGCACGTGGCTGGCAGTCAGCAAATCGGGGCGCTTTGCAACCGTAACGAATTTTCGCGAGGGGCCAAAATCCAGGTCGGGACCCGAGTCACGCGGTCGGCTTGTTACCGACTTCGTTGCCGGCTCCGCGTCGCTCGATGCGTTCGAGGGCTCGATTTCGAGCGATCATTTCGCAGGTTTCAGCCTGCTTGCATCCGACGGAGCATCTATGAGGTACTTGTCCAATCGGGACGATCTGGACACGGAAATCGGGCCGGGGATATATGGCCTGAGTAACGCTTCGCTCGATACGCCCTGGTCGAAGCTCGTTCGAAGTAAAGCCGGATTTGAATCCCTGATCCGGAATAATTCCGCCAATGAATCGGAGTTGATGCGTCTGCTGGCCGACCGGAAACCGGCTGCGGCCAATGAGATCGCCAGAGATGATCTTCCATTCGAGATCGCGAGGGCGGTAAGCGCAGCTTTTATCGTCTCTTCGGAATACGGCACACGATCGACGACGACGGTCCTCTGGGGCAGGGACGACGTTATCGAGTTTTGCGAACGCCGCTTCGACCCCGCCGGCAATACGACAGGGGATTCGCGATTCCGGTTTAAGGTTACCCCGTCCTGGTCGGAGACAGTTTCTTCCCCTCCTCGACCGTAATTCGGTTTCGGGTGAGGAAAATGTACAGCGCGGGGAGGAAAAGCAGATCGGCAAACATCGCACCGGTAATGGTCACAGCTGCGACGAGACCCATATCCCGAATCGCCAGTAGCTGATTACTCAGCATGCTCAGGAAACCGCCAACAAGGGCAAGCGTCGTAAAGATGACAGCCCGACCGGTCCCTCGCATCGCGCGGTGAATATGGCCGGACGCAGCATCGCTGTCGGCTGCCTGTGCGCGCAATCTGATAATGATGTGCAGCGTGTTGTCGACGACGATACCAAGTGCAATCGCGAGCACCACAGCCGTTCCGATACGAAGAGTGATTCCCGTTACTGCCATCAGCGCAAGCGGCAGGGCGAGCGGCAACAGGTTGGCGAGGGCGGCCGCAAAGAATAATCGCATCTCCCGGAGGGCAAGCCACATCAGGGGCAAGACAATCAGCATTGCCGTCGCGAGGCTGACCAGCATATCGCGAAGCACCAGCCGCATGCCGTGCTGCGCGAGCCACCATTGGCCAACAATCTCGACATCGTAATCTTCGTCCCAGATTTCTGCCGCAAGACTTTCAATAGCATCGTGATACTCGCCTGCGCGTTCGGTGCCGACATCGCCGATGCGAACGATAACGGCAAGGTGATTGTTCTCCGGATTGATGAGTTCGCGCACCTGCTGGCTGAGCACAGGCTCTGCCCGCATTGCAGCGAGCACTTCGGTCAGGTCGGCTGAGGCTGCCGGTCGCGGCAGCACGTCCCGGACCGACCAGACGTGCCGTGTATCCGGCAGCTCGCGAAGGGCGCTTGTGAATCGTCCAAGTTGACGTATTGTGTTGTCATCGATGACACTCCCGCCGTCTTTTCTGCGAACACTGATCTCGGGTCCGAGGAAGCCGCCGAAGTCACGATCGAGCATTTGCTGAGCTTGAATTATCGGATGTGTATCCGGCAGTTCTTCGTTGAATTTCTGATCAATGCCGAGTTGCGGGATCATCGCGCAACAAGCAACCGTGAACAGAATGAATGAGATAAGTATGTGCCCCGGTTTCTCGATGGCGAATTGCATCGATGCACTTATCGAGTGATCGGCAAGCCGATTCACATGGCCGGCCGGTAATGCGTTACCCGCATCGAGGCGACGCAGCAACCACGGAAGAAGCGTCTGGTTTGCGATCCAGGCAATAAAGATTCCGATCGCAACAGCCAGACCAAAATTCATGACCGACTCGAGCCTGGCGCTCTGCAATGCCAGGAATCCACCCATCGTTGTGACTGTCGTGAAGAAGCAGGCCTTGCCGGTTGCCGCCAGCATGCTTCGAGTCGCTTCCGCCTGGTCCGCGCCATCGTCTCGAGCCTCCAGCCAGGAGGTCAGCATATGTACCGCGTCGGCAATGCCGATGACGAGGACGATTGCCGGAATCGCCGTGTTGATGATAATCACCGGCATGCCGAGCCAACCCATGACGCCCAACGTTGCCGGAATCGCCAGCAATACGGGTAGCAGGCAAACGAGAACCGAGCGCGCGTTGCCAAAGCTCCAGTAGAGCAGCAGTATCAGCACGGCCGTTGTCAGTACCGTCGCTATGACCTGATCCCTGAGTACTTGTTGCTCATAGGCCAGCTCGACGACTGAGACGCCGGTAAAATGGAGATTGATACTCTCCGGTGCCTCTGCACGCAGCAGTGATCTGAACTCCCTGACAACTTCACGCCGGCCATTCAGTTCCTCGAGCGGCAGGTCGAGGCGCGCAGCCAGCATGAGCCTGGATCCGTCCTCTGAGATCAGCCAATTCACGAAGCGGGTCCCGTCGAGCAAATCTTCGTACTGGTACTCCAGTTCCTCTTCTTCCTCCGGCTCCAGCAGGTACTCGGGAATCGCTGCGAGAAGGGATAACTTGCCCCGATTCCACTGCGGGATTCGCAGCGAGGTAATGCTCAGCACCTCGGAGACATGCGCAATATCACTTGCCAGGTCCGACAAGCGTGCCGTCGTACGAATGAATCCTGTCGTACTGCCGCCGTTGTTCTCCAGTATCGCGACAATCCACGCACCCGACGATTGACCGAATACCTGCTCGAAGTCCTCGGTCGATTCTGCAATCTCCGCACCGCTCGCGAATAGCGGCCGGAAGGACATGTCGAGGCTGAGATTCATCATGCCACTCGTCGCGATTGCGAAGACCACAACGAAAATTACGAGCGTTGCCCCGGCACGGCGTTCGATCGCCGACTGCATCTGCTGATATCGTGTCTCGAAAAATGGCATGTCAGTCTTATGCGCTCTCGCTCATGCGGCTGTCGACGAGTTCGAGTAGATCCCCCACTGTTTTGACCTCATTCATGTCGGCTTGCTGAAACCGAACTTCGAATTCTTCCTGTAGTTCAATAACCATCTCAACCAGCAGGAATGAGCTGTTTACCAGGTCGGTAAGCACCTCGTCATTGGCAGTCAGCTCCATAGTGTGACCGAGGACTTCGGCAATTCTTGCTCTGACAGATTCTCTGTTGCTCATGATTGTGACTCCATTATTTGCTTGCCAGCCGCAAGTCCCCGATTCGCTCCTGGTGTTCCTGCGCCGTATCTTGATAGACCTCCCGGTCTGCAAGCGTGAATCGCCTGAGTGTCTCCTTGATGTTTGCCGCCCCGTAGTCGGGCTCCATGTCCTTCAACGCATCTCGTATCCACTGAATGTGCCACTTCTCGTCCTCCATGATCGTGTCAATTGTGTCACGAACGACACCCGGCACATCGGCAGACTTGGCATGCAGAGAATACTGGCCCACAACGCGTTTCTCGAATACCTGCGTGATCGCCAGGATCTCCATCAGGTTCGTCGGCATCCCGGCGGCCGCGAGATACTGGTTTTGATAGGCAACAGCTAATTTCAGCGGCTCGACCCCGAGTTTTTCGAGGCAATCTGTCCAGTAACGCGCGTGATTGGCCTCGTCGGCAAAATGACGTGTCATGTCCTGCTGGATCGCTGACGGCCGCAGGGAGCGGGCGAGTTCACCGAAAAACAGCGCACCGCTGATTTCGGAGGTCCGGTAGAAGCTCAGTATCCAGTGCAGATTCTCATCGATCTTCATTGTGTCTCCTCGCAGATTGCTACGGACAGGTAACCCGATCCCAGGGCGCAACTTGACACCCTGATGCGCTGCCCGACTGTGACGACGTCCATGACGGACGCGGACGGCGCACTTATCGAGAATTCGTCGAAGCTCATGCGCGCATTATCGGTGTGGCTCTTGAGCGCCGCTTCCTTGACCGTCCACAGGCGGACGAGTTCTGCATCGCGGCAAGGCTTCGCTTGCTTGGTGAGCCAATCCATTTCCTTAGCGGTGAGAAACCATCGCGCGATACGGTCATCCAGCGGTCGTACCGGTTCGTAGTCGATGCCGATGCCACGACCACTGGCCGGAGTCGCCGCTGCGTACGCCGTATCTCCGGCATGTGTCAGCGATATGTGGCTGCCGGCATGCGTCGAATTCGTAGTGTCGTCGTTCTGCCCGAGCGTCAGCAGAATTTCCTTCAACGCATTACGGCCGAGCAACCAGTCTTTTCTTCTTTTCGCGAATCGAAATCGGGAGAGTTGATCGAGTTCGGCCTGATTCAGGCGCGAAGGATGGATACCCCCGACCGTGTGCACGACGATCATCGGCGTCCCGAGACGCCCGCTCAGGTCCTGTTCCAGATCGTGAAGCCTCACTGCCGGAGCCCCCAGCGTGTTTCGACGAGGTAATCGCATATCGCACTCAGCAGTTTTTTCGAGCCGGGCGTGCGCATGCCGCCGAGCGCTTCGGTCGAGCGAATCGTTTGTACGTCCTTGTCGCTGTACAGTTGCGGCGCGAACGGAGCAACACTATCAAGTGCCTGGGACACGGCGCCGCCGAACTGGCCGATACCGTCAACCAGGGTCTCGAAGGAATCGTGGTCGCAGAAAAGCGGTTTCAGGATTCCCTGCTTTGCGAATCGCGGATCGCGTTGAAAGGAATCGTAGACGACATCGGCGAATTCCCCGAGCGTCATGGCGTCACTGCCTGAATCCGAGACATGATAGGTCTGCTGTTCCGCGCCATTGAGAAAGAGTCGCCCGATCGCGTCCACAGCGAATCTGGTGTTGACTACATAAACGCGTGTATCCGGATTGCCGGGTATGACGGACAGTAATCCGTAGTAAAGGAGGCGCAGGGTATTGTGGATGACGTTTTGTTGTATGACGATGCCGCTCTCGTCTTCGCCCAGGATCGTTGCCACGCGGTAAATCTGCCAGGGCAGGTCCCTGGAGTGATGTAACAGTGCCTCGGCGTTCCATTTCGACCATTCGTAGTGATTCGCAAAACCCGCGCCGTCATCGCAGGGCCCTTCGGTCAGGACGCCATCGCGAAGGCCTGCCACATACAGTGAGCTAGCAAGGCCAAAACGGCGCAGCCGTGGGCAATGTTCTGCGAACCTGATCAGCTTCTCCGTGCCCTCGACGTTGACTGTCCGCGCAGTCTGTCTGTCGACGCCGAAATTTGTGACCGCCGCACAGTGCAGTATGCCGATGACCTGGTCGCTGACTATATGGGAGAACGGCTCCGCATCCTGGAGGTCCCCCCGGACTATGTGACAACGCGGGTTGCGGGCTAGCTTGCCAAGCTTGCCGCCTTTGGCTCCGCGTACGAAGAGCAGCAGTTCATCGTCACTGTTCTCGAGCAACCAGCGAGCGAGCGCCTTGCCGACATGCCCATCGGCACCGGTTATTAGCGTAGTGCTCATCGGCGCACCCGCGGCCAGGACGACGTATCGCCTCCGTGCATCTGGATCATTGCGTACAGCCAGCGTTCGATGCCGAATGCGACGCATGCTGAATTTGCCGCAGTCTTGTCGTGCCGAATGTCGTAACACTCGCCGAAGAAGCTTCGGTGATTGTTGATTGAAGCAATGGCCAGACCGTCACCCGTACAGAGTTCCTTTTTTGCTGGCTCAAGAATCTGTGCCAGCGCCTTTGGATCGGACGTCGGATTAAAGAAAGGATCAGTCGCCGTTTCCCAGGATGCGTCGAATCCCAGCGAACTCAAAAGGGATTCGATACGCATACGGCAGTCTTCGGTGAATTGTTCAATTGACACCCTGTCGCCGATGCAAACGATTTCACGCATTTCGAAACACCACTGACGCTGCAGTGGCA
>Ga0255052_10000832_pt1 | contig 24187 bp, 18 predicted proteins | sample JV7_2_21_MG_FD_188632 | JGI IMG/M metagenome (GOLD analysis project Ga0255052, IMG submission 188632) | Seawater microbial communities from Jervis Inlet, British Columbia, Canada - JV7_2_21 | ecosystem: Environmental > Aquatic > Marine > Inlet | place: Canada: British Columbia | collected... | reverse complement strand
TAAAGTCAACCAACAGGCGCCATGAGATGAAACCACTCTGTTTTGTACTAATGCCCTTCGGCACCAAGCCGGACCCAACCGGCGGCAGGGACATCGATTTCGATCGCGTGTATGACGAAGGCATCAGGCCCGCAATCGAAGATGCCGGCATGGAACCGATTCGTGCTGACGAAGAAAAAACCGGTGGCATTATTCACAAACCGATGTTCGAGCGCTTGTTACTTTGCGATTTTGCAGTCGCCGACCTGACGACTGCCAATGCCAACGTATTTTACGAACTCGGCGTGCGGCACACAGCAAGGCCCTCGACCACGGTCACCATTTTCGCCGAGCGTCAGCCGATTCCATTCGACATCAATTTTCTCCGATCGCTGCCATACGGCCTCGGCAAGAACAACACGTTTTCGGCTGCTATGGCAAAAAAATTACGAACCACACTTGCGGAAAGGCTGAACGAGGTACGTGAGCTCGCCGCGAACGACGAAGCTGTCGATAGCCCGCTGTTTCAGCTGGTCGGTGAATGGAAATCTCCCGATATCGCACGCATCAAGACCGATGTATTTCGCGACCAGGTGAAGTACAACAAAGAAGTGAAAGATCGGCTCAGCGAGGTGCGCGAAAAGGCCAAGGACAAAGACACGCTTGAGGAAGCAAAGCAGCTGCTCGCAAAAATCCGCGAAGACATCGGTGCTCTGGATGTTGCCGAGGGCGGTACCGTAATCGATCTGATGTTGACCTACCGCGCGCTGAGCGACTGGGATGGCATGATCGAGGTACAAAACGACATGCCGAAGGCCCTGGCGGAGCAGGTCCTGGTACAGGAGCAGCTTGGTTTCGCATTGAACCGCAGCGCCGCCAAGGACGCAGCAGCACGGGCCAGGGCGCTCAAGGTGCTGGAGAATGTCGAGAAGCAACAGGGGGCGAACTCCGAAACCTGCGGCTTGATCGGGCGCATTCATAAGGACTATTGGGCCGAAGCCGTGAACGACGGTAATGACATTGAAGCGGTCGGGCATCTCAACAACGCGATTGAGGCGTACGTCCGCGGTTTCATGGCGGACCAGCGCGACGCGTATCCTGGCATCAACGCCGTTACATTGCTCGAAATCAAGGGTGACTCCGAATCACTCGCAATGAAAAAGCGGCTTACGCCAGTCGTTCTGTTTGCAGTGGAAAGGCGGCTGGATGAAACGACGGCGGATTACTGGGACCACGCAACGATGCTTGAGCTCGCGGTCATCAATAACGACTCGAAAGCGGCTGCTGAGTACCTGGGCCGGGCACTTGCGTCGGTTCGCGAATCGTGGGAGCCGGGAACGACCGAAAACAATCTGCAACTCATCGCCGATGCGCGAACGAGTCGTGGCGAAGAAACGGACTGGCTCAAGAAAATAATCGAATCACTACGGAAAAAACAAAGCAACATGGCCTGACGGAGGGGTGCGACATGGCATCACGTGTGGAAAAAAGAAAGGCGCTGATTGAAAAGGCGAAGGCGACGTTACATTCCAGCGAATTCGGCGCGGGCGATGCGCTTGGGCTTTGCAAGGAACTCAAGGAGCTGGATGAATTTGGCTATGCATGGCGACTGCTGAAGCGATTCCGAGAATCCGATGAGGTCAGGAGCGATGACGCGCGGGACCTCGAGTTTCGCCAGGAGATCGCGCTGTGCACATACAAAGACACTCACCTCAATGACGAGCACCGGCTTGTCCGTGCGCTCGAAATACTGGATGAGGGCGACCATCTCAAGGATTCGGACAATCCGGAGACGCTGGGCCAGGCGGGCGCCATTCACAAACGCCTGTGGCAGGTCCGAAACGACAAGCGTGAGCTGGAAACGTCCCTTCGCTATTACCGTCGTGGGCATGACGCAGATTGTGCAAGCGAATTCAAAAAACAGGGTTACCCGGGCATCAACGCGGCATTTACGCTCGACTTGCTTGCCAGCCTTGAAAGCGAGACCGATGGATCGTCGGAGGCCACACAGGACCTTGTCGACGCCAGGCACGACGAAGCCGGGGAAATCCGCCACCAGATAGTCAATGGCCTGTTGCCGCTGCTGCGCGACAAAAAGGAATCGCCCGGAAAAAACGACTATTGGGCGTTTGCGACTTTGGCAGAAGCGTATTTCGGTTTGAAAGATTTCGACAAAGCGCGATCGTGGCTGGAAGCGACGAAAAGGATTGACGACGTCCCGCCCTGGGAGTTCGAGACGACAGCGAGGCAACTGACGGACCTGGCAAAGTTGCTCGAGTTCGACGGTACAAAAACGGCCGACGACTTTACAGAATCCGAAGCAGGGAAAGTGCTGCTTACCTTCGTCGGCGACTCGGTTGCCGGCCTCAGGTCTGTGTATATCGGCAAAGTCGGCCTGTCTCTGTCGGGAGGGGGATTTCGTGCATCGCTTTTCCACATCGGGGTATTGGCGCGGCTTGCCGAGCTCGATCAGCTACGGCATATCGAAGTGATCTCCTGCGTCTCTGGCGGATCGATCGTTGGCGCCCACTACTACCTTGAGCTGCGTAAACTTCTAATGGACAAGCGCGACGCGGACATTACCCGGCAGGACTACATCGATCTCGTCAAACGCGTACAGACGGGCTTCCTGAAAGGCGTACAGACGAACATTCGCATGCGCATCGCGGCGGAATGGATCACAAACCTCAGGATGATCTTTTCCAAAGGCTACTCGCGCACGCAGCGCCTCGGAGAATTGTACGAAAAGAGACTCTACAGCGAGATCAAGGACGGCGATGAGGACAAGCCGCGCTACATGTCCGACCTGCTCGTGCTACCGCGAGACTGTGCGGAAAAGGGCGAAGCGAGTTTCGATCCGCGTCGGCAAAACTGGAGCCGAGCCAACAAGGTTCCGATCCTGATTCTGAATGCGACAGCGCTGAATACCGGCCACAACTGGCAATTTACGGCGTCATGGATGGGTGAACCGCCGACGACGATCAACCCCGACATCGATACCAACTACCGGCTGCGTCGCCTGTATTACGAAGAGGCGCCGCCCGAATTCCGAAAGATTCGCCTGGGCACCGCGGTTGGTGCGTCGTCCTGCGTCCCCGGACTGTTCGAGCCAGTCGTACTGGAGAACCTTTACGAGCACCCGCGAGATCACGGCGAGAGTGAGAAAATCACCGTGCGACTGGTCGACGGAGGTGTCCACGACAACCAGGGTGTGGTGGGTCTTATCGAGCAGGACTGTGTCGTGATGCTCGTCAGTGACGCCAGCGGCCAGATGGAGGCAGAAGACAATCCGTCCAACGGTTTGCTTGCCGTGCCGCTGCGCACGAACAGCATCCTGATGTCACGAGTCAGAGATGCCGAATACGTCGATCTCAAGTCGAGGATACGGTCGAGCGAACTGCGCGGCCTGATGTTCATCCACCTCAAGATGGATCTGCGAACAGACCCGGTTGATTGGGTGAGCAGCATCGAGCCAACTCAGCCAGCTTCGGAGACGTTCAGCAAGGCTGCTGATGAAGATGAGACTGACTACCACATCAATCGAAAAGTGCAGAGGCTATTGGCGGGTAATCGAACAGATCTTGATGCCTGGAACGATGCGGAAGCGTTTACGCTAATGCTCAGCGCATATCGCATGACGGAACATCAGATCGACGGGTCGACGACGACGCTCCCCATGCCGAAGCAGGAGCCGGACGATCCCAACTGGGATTTCCTGAAGGCAGATGAGCTGCAAAAGGCCGCGCAAGAGGGTTCCATGTTCATGCGAATTCTCACGGTTGGCAGCAAGACCGCGTTGAAAGTCTGGCACCTACACAAGGCGCTCCGAATCCTCGGCCTGCTCATTGCAGCGATTGCTCTTGGAGTGCTTGTCTATTACGGCTGGCAGTGCAGGGACTGCGCGCTGGTCACGGTAAGAGGGATCGGTCTTTTCGCATTGGCGATGCTGGTAGCAACGATATTCGGCAAGCTTGTGATGCAGATCGTCTGGTTCCGACAGACGCTGATGAAATTCGCCTTCGGTGTCGGGATGTCACTGTTCGGCTTCCTGGTCGCCAGGCTACACCTGCATGTGTTTAATCCCCTCTACCTGCGGCTGGGAAAACTGGAGCGACTGTACGCGGGAAATTCTTAGGCGGCGGCTAGCGCTTGAGTAGGATTGATCGGGAGGGCGAGGCGAACCGGCGAGTCTGGCGCCTGAAAAGAGCTGCGTTGTGATTCGCATCCTTGATCTGGAGGTCTCGTTGACGGATCATCGAAGAATATGACTGGAACAATCCTGAACTTTGTGTTTATCAGCATGATCCTTGCCGGATTCGAAGGGGCGGCGGACGCTGCCGGCCCCGTCCCGGGAGAGAGGCATGACCATGGTCATGAAGTGCACCGCTCCGTTCATGCCGACAGTCACGAACACGACGACGACAGCGATCATGACGATCACTTCTGCCATTGCAGCGTACACGCGGCTGCGCTACTTTCGATCGAAATAACACCCGCTCCCGCCGCAAGAATTATTTCGCGAAACCGACACAATTGCCGGTTTTCTTCGTTAGCCGCCCCCCCGCTCCTGCGCCCACCCATTGTCTGATCGCAACTCTCCCTGATAGTCGACTCCGCGCTTCTGCGCATGGGAGTCATTCATTCTGATTTAAGATTCGGAAACTGGACATGCGATATAGCAAAACTTCCGCTATGCGGACGTTGCTGGCGTTCTTTGTTCTGCTCGGTCCTTGTGCGGCAGCATCGGTATCGTCGGAGACTGATGAACAAGCTTCTGCAATAACGATGCGCGAAGCAGTTGCGAGAGCACTGGCAAACAATCCAGGCATCAAGGCAGCGAAAATTGATGTTGATATTGAACGAGCACGGCGCGACGCCGGTGCTCTCAGTACCCCATACACCCTGCAGGCAGAGTTGGAGAACTTCTCCGGCACCGACAATGTATCAGGCTTCGATTTCTCTGAGACCACTGTTCAGGTGTCGAAAATGCTGGAACTCGGAGACAAACGGCAGTATCGAACAGACGTCGGCGACGCGCAGGTTAGTCTCGCACGGGTCGGAACTACGGTAAGGGAGCTGGAGGTCACTGCTAACGTGTCACGACGGTACGCGGAACTTCTAAGGCGACAAGAGGAAATCAAGCTGGCAGCGGAATCGGTCGCGATCAACAGGCGAATGCTGGAGATCGTCCAGCGGCGGATCGCCGTAGGCAGGGCCTCGGAAGCCGAACAGTCCTCGGCTGCCGTTGCATTGTCCCGGACAGAGCTGATCGGAAAGCGCCTTGAATTCGAACTGGCAGGCGCGCGTGTCGGACTTTCGACGCTATGGGGCAGCACAGCCCCTGCTTTCACGAGTGTTGCTGGTGATATCTTCCTTATCCCGGCACTACCGCCCTATGCGGAATTAGAGGCACGGCTGGCTGAAAATCCGGAACTGCTTCGAATTTCGACTCTCAGCCGCGTGCAAAACGCACAGCGGAGTCTGGCACAGTCAACGCGACGCTCCGACATCGTGCTGTCTGCCGGCGTGAGGCATCTTGCCGGAAATGACGATTTTGCAATGGTCCTGGCGCTCAGCATGCCGTTTGGCAGCAGCGGACGAGCGGAACCCCGCGTCCGGGAATCAGACATGTCGATCGCCAAGATGCCGATGACACGCGAGGACCGGCTGCTCAACCTGAAGGCTGCCTTGTTCAGCTTCTATCAAATGTTGCTCGCGACGAGCAACGAATATGACACGTTGCACGATCAGATTATTCCGGAGGCCGAAAGAGCCGTCCGGTTTTACGAACGCGGCTTTGAACTCGGTAGCTACAGCCTGCTCGAACTGACGGCTTCCCAGGAGCGCCTGCTGATCCTGCGGCATGAAGCGCTCGAAGCCGCGGCGAATTATCACCTTGCTTTGATCGAAATCGAAAGCCTGCTCGGAAGCACGAACCCGGGAGGAGCGCTGCAATGAATCGGAACAACTTAACCCTGTTAATCGCGGTTGCTTTCTTCTCGGCGCTGATTACGTTTTTGCTCGTAAGGGCTTTTGCGCCTGGCCAGATGGCAGCTACGAACTCGACAGGTGAATCGCAATACGCCGAGGGCGAAGCAGAGCGCGGACCACACGGTGGTCGGCTGCTGGAAGACGGGACGTTCGCAGTCGAGCTGGTAATCGCCGAATCGGGAATTCCACCTGAATTTCACATTTACGCTTACGACAGCGGAGAACCGTTGGACGCTGATCAATTCTCTGCCACGGTCGAGCTCGGGCGGCTTGGCGAAACTCGGGAATCGTTCTCGTTCGTCCCGGAAGGAGAGTATCTGCGTGGAATCGGCCCCGTCCGCGAACCACACTCATTCGACGTTTATGTCGGCGCAAATTATGCCGGCACATCGCGAAAATGGGACTACGAGAGCTACGAAGGAAGAACAGAGATACCGGACCGTATCGCAGTCGATTCAGGAATAAGGACCGAATCTGCCGAAGCACAACAAATCGTTGAGACGGTGGAATTGACCGGCACCGTGCAGGCCAATCCGGCCCTTGTTTCAGAGGTTCGTGCGAGGTTCCCCGGCATCGTAACGGAAGTCCTGCGGGACACGGGCGATTTCGTGAATAGCGGCGAGACCCTGGGATTCGTGGAGACCAATGAAAGTCTGCGATCCGTCCCGATCGACGCGCCCATTTCCGGATTGCTGGTAAACCGCAATATTCAGGTCGGCCAGGTTACCGGGGATGAACCGCTTTTCGTCATCGCGAACTTGAGCGAAGTATGGGTTCAGCTCGACGTCTTCGGTCGGGATCTCGGCGCAATCAGGGCAGGTCAAAATGTGGTCATTTCATCGCTGGATGGTTCCAACTTTGGCGGAACCATCGACTGGGTGTCTCCGCTCGTCGCACATGGCAGCCAGAGTGTACGTGCACGGATCCCGTTGCCGAACCCGGATGGGGCCTTGCGGGCCGGGCAGTTTGTGCGGGGCCGAGTCACCGTTGCCGAGACGGAGGTACCACTCGCTGTTCGACGAAGCGCGTTGCAGACATTTCGTGATTTCGATGTCGTCTACGCGAAAGTTGGCGATGTCTACGAAGTTCGCATGCTCGGCCTCGGCCGCCAGGATGAGAACTTCATCGAAGTGCTCGACGGGCTGTCTCCGGGAGAAATCTACGTAACCGGCAATAGCTATCTCGTCAAAGCGGACATCGAAAAGTCCGGCGCAAGCCACGACCACTGAGGCGGGGATTATGCTGGATAAGATTCTGATATACAGCCTTCGTCACCGCTGGCTGATGCTCGCACTCGTCGCCGGATCGGCAGCGCTCGGCATATACAACTACGAACGCCTGCCTATTGATGCCGTACCCGACATCACGAATGTACAGGTTCAGATCAGCACGACGGCCCCCGGTTATTCGCCGGTCGAAACTGAGCAGAGGATTACTTTTCCCGTCGAGACTGCACTGGCTGGGTTACCGAGACTCGATTACACGAGATCGATTTCGCGCTACGGCCTGTCCCAGGTTACCGCTATCTTCGAGGATGGCACGGATATCTATTTCGCGCGGCAGCTGATCAGTGAGCGCCTGGTGGAGGCACGGGCGTCACTGCCGGCAGACATCACACCGATTATGGGCCCGATAGCAACCGGTCTCGGTGAAATATTCATGTACACGGTTTCGTCGGCCGCTGGCATCGAAAACGACCCGATGTTTCTGCGCACCGTACAGGATTGGGTGGTGCGCCCGCAGCTACGGCAAACACGCGGTGTCGTTGAGGTCAACACGATCGGCGGATACACGAAGCAATTCCACGTGCTACCCGATCCTGTGGTGCTCAGGGCGTACGACCTCACCTTTCCGGACATCGTCGATGTGCTTCTGCGCAACAATGATAATGCCGGGGCTGGCTACATCGAGAGGTCCGGAGGCCAGTACCTGGTGCGCTCGCCGGGGCAGGTCGCGAACCTGGATGATCTTCGCGGCATAACGGTGACGCACCGAAACGGTGTACCCGTCTCGCTGGGGGAGGTCGCGGAGATCAGGCTGGGCTCCGCGCTTCGCGCCGGTGCTGCGACACAGGACGGACAGGAAGTCGTTCTTGGCACCGTTTTCATGCTGGTCGGGGAGAACAGTCGCGCCGTGGCAGCAGCGACCGCGGAACGACTTGACGACATCAAGGGAACCCTGCCGCCGGGAGTGGAAATCAATGCCCTGTACGATCGCACGAAGTTGGTCGACGAAACCATCCGCACGGTCGCGACAAACCTGACCGAGGGCGCACTGCTGGTCGTGGTGATCCTTTTTCTGCTGCTCGGGAACTGGCGCGGCGCTCTGCTTACGGCAGCGGTCATACCAGCAGCAATGCTGATGACGATTACCGGCATGGTCGAGTCCGGCCTGTCTGCCAATCTCATGAGCCTTGGCGCGCTGGATTTCGGCTTGATCGTCGATGGCGCGGTGATCATCGTCGAGAACTGTCTGCGGCGCCTCGGTGAAGCACACCACAGTAGCGGTAGCGAACTGGAATTTCGTGACCGGCTGGACACGGTCTACGAAGCAACCAGGGAAGTCATTCGGCCCGCCGTCGTCGCTATCACGATCATTTTGATCGTGTACCTTCCGATCCTGACGCTGACCGGTGTCGAAGGAAAAATGTTTCGGCCGATGGCGCTGACCGTAATGATTGCGCTCTTTTCGGCACTGGTACTCTCGGTCACAGTGGTTCCGGCAGCCGTTGCACTTTTTGTTCGATCCGGTCATGCGGAAAACGAAAATCCCATCATGCGGCTGGCTCACAGGATTTATGCCCCGTCGCTGCAGTTTGCTCTCCGCCATCGCTGGACCGTTGTAATCGGTTCTGTTGCGGTCGTATTGTTAAGTGGCGTGTTCGCAAGCCGCATGGGGACGGAGTTTATTCCGAATCTTGATGAAGGTGACATTGCCATGCACGCATTGCGCGTGCCCGGCACCGCCCTGTCGCAGGCTGTGGACATGCAGAATTCTCTCGAGGATGCCTTGAAAGTTCTCCCCGAAGTGGATCGCGTTTTTTCAAAAATCGGCACCGGCGAAGTCGCCAACGATCCGATGCCACCGTCTGTGGCCGATACGTTTCTCATGATCAAACCCAGAGACGAATGGCCCGACCCGCAAAAATCGAAGGCCGAATTCGTTGCCGAACTGGAACGAACAGCTTCGAGAGTTCCCGGCAATAAGTATGAGATTACACAACCAATCGAGATGCGATTCAATGAGCTGATTGCCGGCGTTCGCTCCGAACTCGCTGTCAAAGTATACGGTGACGATCTCGATGTGCTCGTCGACCTGGGGGAGCAGATTGAAAGAGTTGTCCGCGAAGTACCCGGCGCTGCCGATGTCCGGACAGAACAGGCGACCGGATTGCCCGTATTGACCGTGACGCCGGACCGAAAACAATTGGCTCTCTATGGACTGGCGGTCTCCGATGTGCAGGATACATTGCAAATCGCGCTGGGCGGCCGTACTGCCGGACAAATATTCGAAGGCGATCAGCGATTCGACATTGTCGTTCGGTTGCCCGAAGACCTGCGAACACATCCCGATGCAATGGGAATGTTGCCAATCGCGCTACCTCCCGCATCATTTGAGGTTCCCGGCGATGCCGATACCCTGAACCCTGCCGCTACGCCGCCGGAAATGATTGCACTCGCCGAGGTTGCGAGCATCTCGATTATCACCAGCCCCAATCAGGTGAGCCGCGAAAACGGCAAGCGCCGCATTTTCGTAACTTCCAACGTGCGCGGCCGGGATCTTGGCTCCTTCGTCGCGGATGTGAGGCGTAATATAGAGGCAAATGTAGATATCCCGGCAGGTTACTGGGTTGACTATGGCGGCACGTTTGAACAACTGATTGCGGCGTCCAAACGCCTGGCGGTTGTGGTGCCACTGACGTTGTTGCTGATTTTCTCAATCCTCTTCACGAGTTTCGGTTCCGCCAAGGACGCGGCGCTTGTTTTCACCGGTGTTCCTCTTGCATTGACCGGCGGAGTGGGATCGCTGATCCTGCGCGGAATGCCGTTGTCCATTTCTGCCGGAATCGGCTTCATCGCGCTTTCAGGAATTGCGGTGTTAAACGGCGTCGTCATGATGTCGTTTATTCGACAATTGAGAAAAGACCACTCTTTGCATGACGCGATCGTCAAAGGCGCGACGCAGCGACTCAGGCCAATCCTGATGACGGCGCTGGTCGCAAGCTTCGGCTTTGTACCGATGGCGTTCAATGTTGGCACTGGTTCCGAAGTGCAACGGCCGCTGGCTACAGTGGTGATTGGAGGATTGCTCACGTCAACCGTGTTGACGTTGCTTTTGTTGCCGGCGCTCTACAGAATATTTCACGGCAATACTGATGAAACAGACACAAACTAGATGCGCTGCTGTACTTCAGCTCGCCGGGAAGTATGATTCTAGTCGGTCAAAAGCAGTATTGATAACGCCCTCGTCCACACAGAATGCCATGCGTACGTGATGCTCGCCCTGTTGACCAAAAGCTGCACCGGGTGTGACGGTCACTTTCGCCTCTTGAAGCAGGCGTAGCGAGAATTCCAGAGAATCATCGTGCTTCGCGAGTATCCTCGGGAAAACATAGTATGCGCCCTGAGGTTTTATGTAATCGAACACATGCTCTAGCCGGTCCAGCCTCGCACAGATCAGGCGTCGCCGATCGGCGAGGACACTTTTGAATTCGTGCACGGCAGCGCTGTCCCCTCGCAGTGCGGCGAGACCCGCCACCTGTGATATGCGTGGTGTGCAGATAATCGTCGCATCATGCACTTTTACGACCTGCTTTTTGATCGGATCCGGCAAAATCATGTAGCCGAGCCGCCAACCGCTCATCGCGTAGGTTTTCGAAAACGTGAAACAATAGGCAATGCGATCCCTGTACTTGTCTGCCGCGGCAAGATTGAAGCAGTTGCCCTGGTTCCCGTAGGTGAGAAAACTGTAGGGATCATCCAGGAGTATGAGAAGGTCGTGCTCGGCCGCAATATCTGCGACGCGGAGCAGCTCATCTTCGCTGAAAACGCTACCCGTCGGATTTGACGGGGATACCAGCAATATCGCCTTGGTTTTTCCGGTTATCAACCCGGGTAATGAGTCCAGGTCCAGCGACCAACGCCGCGATTCATCCAATGGCCAGGGCACCGGTTTGCCGCCGCAAAGGCGGATCTGCAGGAAGTGAGACGCGAAACCGGGATCGGTCAGGATGATCTCGTCATCCTTGTTGAGAATGACATGGAAAAGGGCATTAAGGGCCTGCATGTTGCCGGCTGAGATCATCACGTTTCGGTCGGCATCCGCCGCAACGCCGGTATTATGCTCGTGCTCTTCGGCTACTGCCGCCCGAAGTTCCGGCAATCCGTCCGGCAGTGCATACTTCCCGATGTCCGGGTCGTCCTCGAGGGCCTCCCGAACCGCCTTGCGTATGTGGCCGGGTGTCCTGAAGGAAGGCAGTCCCCAGGCGAGTGACGCGACATCGGGGACCCGCGCACCAAGAATTGACATCTCCTTGATAGCCGATACGGCGATGCCGGCGACGTTCGAGGATATCCACTTATCGGAAACGGGCTTTTTCATCCCTGCAAAAATCTGATTCCAATGTGCACACAGTAGAGCATAGCGGCGCCCGCACCGGTATTCGGGTAATCCGTATGTCTTTTCGTGCTTCCACTGTGCTGTCATATAGGTCTGAGATTCTTTTGTCGAAAGAGGGCTGTGTCATGAGCGGTGATCCTGGCAGCGCTTTCAACGTCCCGTCTGCCGACCTGCGGAAGGCTTGCGATTTGCTGGCGCTCGAGTTCGAGCGCAGTGACCAGCTCCCCGCGGGCGAGCCATACCTCGGGCAACAGCGGGCCATCGATGCCATTCAATTTGGCATCGGGATGGAGTGTGACGGCTACAACGTATTCGTGCTCGGCCCCAGCGGCAGCCATCGACACGGTCTTGCCATGGATCTCGCCAGGGAGCGGGCAGCGGAGAAAGCCTCGCCGAGCGACTGGTGCTATGTCAACAACTTTGCCGATTCCGAGAGACCGCGTGCGTTGAGCTTTCCCGCCGGGCAAGGGACGGAGTATCGCGATGATATGCAGGACCTCATTGAGGAAATGCGCCTCGCGATCCCCGCGGCTTTTGAGGGCGATGATTATCGTAGCCAGCTCAAAGCTCTGGAGGAGACCGCACAGAAAGAGGCCGAAGAGCAGTGGAAATCTCTCGAGAAGCAGGCGGCAACGGAAGGCATAACCGTACTACAGACGCCGACCGGATATGTACTGGCCCCCGTCAGTGACGGCGAAGTCCTTGGCGATGAGGAATTCGCCAAGTTACCCGATGCCAAACGCAAGAAAATCCAGGCTGCCATCCGCAGTCTAAGCAAGGAGCTGCAGGCTCGCATCGAGCAGATGCCGAAGCTGCGGAAGCGGCACCGCGAGCGGCTAAAGGCATTGAACCAGGAAGTTTCGACGCATGCCGTCGCCGTCCTGCTTGCGGAATTGAAAAGCAAATATGGGGACCTGCCGGATGTTGCCGCGCATCTCGATGAGGTTCAGCAAAACATCATTGAGAATGCCCGGGACTTCCAGCAGCCGAAATCTTCGCCTCTGCCGTTTCTATCGCGCGATGCGTCACAGTTGTTCGGCCAATACGAAGTAAATCTCGTTGTCAGTAATGAACGGGGCGCGACGGCACCTATCGTCTATGAGCCAAATCCCGGCTATCAGAATATAATCGGCAAGGTTGAGCACCGTGCCGAGATGGGCGCATTGGTGACCGACTTCCGAATGGTTCGATCGGGTGCCCTTCTACAGGCTAATGGCGGCTACCTGATACTGGACATTCACCGCGTTCTCAGCCGTCCGTTTGTATGGGACGCATTGAAGCAGGCGCTATTTGCAAAGCGCGTACGCATCGAATCACCGGGCGAGACTTACGGCTTCGTGAGTACAACCACTTTGCGACCCGAGCCCATTCCCCTGGACGTCAAAATCGTGCTGATCGGAGAACGCTGGTTGTATTACCTGCTCAGCATCCACGATCGCGAATTCACTGAACTTTTCAACGTCGCCGCTGATCTTGATGATGATCTCAAACGGACCGATGAGAATGTCGAGAACTATGCCTTGTTGATTTCCAGTCGGGCCAGGGACCGCGAGCTTCTGTCATTCAGCAAAACCGCTATACAGCGGGTGATCGAACAACGCGCGAGGCACGCGCAAGATAGTGAGCGCCTGTCGATGCATATGCGTTCGCTGGACGACCTTCTGATGCAGGCGGATTACTGGGCACGCCAGCGGAACTCCGACCTGGTCGAGGTTAGTGACGTAGTCGAGGCGATCAGACAACGGGACCACCGGCTAAATCGCATGCAATCGAAGGTGGTGGATGCGATTGAACGCGACACCCTGCTAATCGATACATCAGGCGCATGTGTCGGGCAGGTTAACGGTCTGTCGGTCGTTGACCTGGGAGAATTCCGCTTCGGGCATCCCGTGAGAATTACGGCCACCACACGAATAGGCACCGGCGACGTTGTGGACATCGAACGGGAAGTCAAACTGGGTGGTGCTATCCATTCCAAGGGGATGATGATCATGTCGGCGGCTCTCTCCTCGCGTTACGCCGCTGACAAGCCGCTGTCAATGCAGGGCAGCGTCGTGTTTGAGCAGTCCTACGGTGGCGTCGAAGGCGACAGTGCATCGGTTGCCGAACTGTGCGCATTAATGTCGTCTCTATCTGGCGTGCCTGTAAAACAGAACCTCGCGGTGACCGGTTCAATAAATCAACACGGTCGCATACAGGTTGTCGGCGGAATCAATGAGAAGATCGAAGGCTTCTTCAATGTGTGCAAAACAAGGGGACTGGACGGCTCGCACGGTGTGGTCATTCCGCGAGATAACGTCAAACATCTGATGCTGCGGGAAGAGGTCCACGAAGCCGTGCAGAAAGATCTGTTCCGTGTCTTCGCCGTGCAAAATATCGATGAGGCTGTAACCATCATGACGGGCACGGAAGCCGGTCAGCGGGACGAAGACGGCAGCTTTCCGCGTGAGAGTGTAAATGCGAAAGTAGAAGCGCAGTTGATCAGGTATGCGATGCTGCGTAAACAGCACGCGAAGACTGATGAAGATGACTGACGACAGGCTTCGTGTGGTCATCGCCGTGACTGAGTTCAGCCCGCTGTCGGCGCTGTGGCGCGCCGCGATGAATCTCCTGAACGAATCGCCAGCCGAACTCGTGGCGCTGTTTGTCGACGATGATCGCTGGCGGCGCGCCGCGAGCCTCCCGTTCACACGTGAGATTTCCCGATTCGGCGGTTCAGCGGCCGATTTCACGGTGCAACGTGCGGAGCAGATCAACAAAGAGGCAATCACACGAACGCGGCAACGCATTAAGCAACTTGCCTCGAAAGCCGATCTCGCGCTTGCGTTCGAAGTATTACCGGAATCCGACCAGCAGCGAGTCAATGAGTTCGTCGGTGGCGGTCAGAATATCCTGATCGCGCCGTCTTCTATAACCAAACGACCAATCTACACCCATTTGACACGGCTGGACTGCCGGATCCTGCTAGTTGAAGCTGCGGAGGAAAAATAGCAAAACCAGTGACGTCCGGGACCGAAGCGTAGTCACCATGTGTCGGTTAACGTTTTCAGCCGATGACCCAGACGCCCAAAACGCCCAAGATGACCGCCATGCCAAGTGCCAGCGTCACGACAGCAGCCATTCCCCGCTGATCCGGCGACAACGGCGTGAAGAACGTCGCAACACGTCCGGCCAGGGCCATGGGAAAGCCTGCTCGCCAGAGATCCTTTACGGCCTGCGGGCCGCCACGTGCCATAACCGCGTGCACTTGCCCCATAGCCCGACTTACCGGGCCGATAAGTTTTTCGCTTTGATCCGAATCGGGTAGCCGCCCGGCTGCTACTGCATCAAGGGCTTCGCGCAACCCGTCGTAATCTGCGGCCCACAACGATCGGAACAGAATCACCCCCTCGCTGTTCATCAGGTATGCGGAATTCGGCTTCGGATCCAGCGCACGATGCAGGTCGCCGTCGATGTTGTCGGCCGCCACTGTCCACGATATATCATAGAATTCCTTGAGCGCACGCGCATGCAACAGTTTTTCGGCCATGCTCTCAGCCTGCGTTATTTTTTCTCCGGGATGCGCTTCCCGGACGTACAGCATGACAAAGTTGACATCGTTGCCGAATTCGTCATACAGCGCCTGCACGGACGGTGCGGCACTCGCAGTCATCGGACATGTCATCGAGCCAAAAATGAAAAGGACGGGCTTGTCGCCGAATACGTCGCGATTGTGCAGATGCTCGCCGCTGGTGGTGATCAGCTCGAACGGCGGAACGGGGTCACCGGGCCCGGCTGCCGTTTTGGCGAACCGCATGTCCCGGAATAGAAGCCTGGTGGTAAATCGCTTGTAGCGATAATCGACGCCAGCCTTTGACGCGACCTGGTCAGTGCTCGCAGCACTCATGATCTGCTCCCCGTGCCAAATGTTGCGTTGTCCTCGAACGCAACACCGTGCGCCAGCGTCTTGTGCACGGGACAGCGCGTGGCGATCTGGGCAAGGCGCTTCTGCTGCGCGTCGTCGAAGTCGCCTTCGATATGGACATTGCTTGTGATTTTTTCAATGAACCCCCTGTCCGGAATATCGCAATCTTTACAGTCGTCGCTGTGAATGCGCGAGAATTCGTAGGTCGTGCTGACGGATTCAAGGGAAATCTTCTTGTGCCGGCAATACCAGGATATGGTCACACAGGTACAGGCGGCAAGGGAGCCCAGGAGCAACTCGTAGGGATTCGGCCCGGTATCGGTGCCGCCGGCATCAAGCGGCTCATCTGCCTGCCACTGGTGCCGCCCGTTGGACAGTGTTACGGCCATGCCTGCTGTAAGTATTGCGGTTATGTGGGCCATGATTGTTCTCCAGTGAATGATCTGATCCCAGGTCCCCTAACGCCGGTGATTGCAGACTCCCATCGTGATGTCAGGATACTACATTGCCAGCGGGGCCGGATTTGGATGGGAATTCGAAGGACCTCGGTTCGACTCCATCAGAACTCTTATCGCGGGCGAGCGCCCGCTCCTGCAACACCTGCACTCCCGCCATCCATGGCGGTCGCGCCCGCTCCTACAACACCGTGCCAGTAGAATTGCTGGAGCGGCTCCCGAGCCGCGAAATCGCAGGCGCACTGGGAGGGCCTCTGATTTCGCCACGCAAACCGGACACCGACGCTTTATAATGCATGGCATGAAATGCAGCACGCTAACAATAGTACTACTCGTCGCGCCGAAGAAATCGGGAAGGGGTTGGCATGCCCTATGATGTGAAGATACAAGAACAACAAGACCACATCAGAGTAGAGGTGACTGGTGAGCGGACACCCGGTAACGAAGAAGCTGACGCCATTAGTGTCTGGTCTCAAGTCGCGGATGTTTGCCGTACGAAACAAATAGATCTGGTCTTAGGAATCTACAGAGTCACTGGGCGCCTTCCGGCTCGCGCAGCACATGCGATTGCATACGATCCGCAGAGATTTGGTTGGAGCAAACAATTCAAGGTGGCTCTCGTTAACTTGAATGTAGAGTCACAGCAAGACGTCCTCTTCGTTGAGGACGTAGCAGTTAGCAGTGGATATCGGGTCAGGGTTTTTGATGATGAGCAAGAAGCGACGGCGTGGTTGCTTGGGAGCTAGGGGCCTCCCCGAAATCCACATGAAGATCTGCAAAATATAAACGTAACACGGGACCGGTTCGCCCCTATCTATTCTGTACGTTGATCCGCATTATGCAGGTTCAGAATTCACGCAAAATGAGGTCCTGTGATGACGCCAAAACTTTCCTGGCAAAGGGCGTTGCTGCTGTTCGGGTTTGTGGTCGCTCTTGGGGCATGCGCCACGGGGCCACAGGTCACCAGGATCCAGGAAGTATCGGAATCCGCGGATACGCCCTACGAGAAAATCCTGATCGTCACGCTGCTTTCGTCATTTGATTCGCGAAGGTATCTCGAGGACGAGGTGGTCAAGCACCTGTCCGAACTGGGCACCGCTACCGTAGCCGTTCCAAGTACCTCCATGATGAATACCAAAACACCGGTGACCCGGAGCACCTTCATGGCGATGGTGGATGACATTGATGCCGACGCGGTGCTGGTCACGCAAATCTCGAGCCTCCAGTCGGAGGGTACCGTGGTTGATATGCGGCCTGAGACGACGGTCAATTTCAGACCAACCTATTATTACAACGTGTTCAGCATCGAGACAACGGAGTACCTGGAACCGCAGAGTGTGGAGTTCGAGCACTCACTGGTGCTGGTGACCGAGCTTTTCTCGGTTCAGACCCGGAAAGCAGTCTGGGCCATAGAGTCCAGGTCCAGGATTGTCCAGGACCACGAAAATGCGCGGGACTACTCGGTCTTCGTGAACGAGGCCGATGCTATCGTCACTCATCTGGAGCGGGATGGCTTGATCGCCCGGTAGCAAGAAAGGGGCGAATGCTTCCGCATCCGCCCCACCCAAGCTCTTGCTGTCTTATGACGGCGAGATGAACGTTTTACTGTGTCTTGCAGCTACCTGGCGCGCCCTATGGCATTATTGTCCCATCTGGCAATATATCGCCGGACTTGCACTTGTCGCGGAGGAAATCCTTCAACTTACAGACCCCTTTGGTATCCTGCGTGAACTGGGCTGATGTCTTATCGGCACATTCGGCTTCACCAGTGACCGTTTGACCTGTCGATTTGACCTTGGCGGTGACCCTTATCACCTCACCATCCACCACGAAATCTCCGTCGATAGATGTTACAGGCGTAGGATCTAGTGCATCCGGGAAGGTATCCCAGTCAGCCGATGCAGAGCCGGCATCAAAAACAGCGCTGACTACGTTTGGCGGCAATGACGTAGTTGTCGTTAGATTTTGAACCCCGAAATCGACTGCCAGACCATCCAGTAAATCTGCGCGGGCCTTACCCTGAATCTGCACTTTAGGCTCGATAACCCCGGTCGCAGGGTTCACGTCCGCATCGATCTGGCAGCGGATACGGAATACTTCCAGGCTGGGGTCAATAACCTGGGCGAAAGCTGAGCCGCTACCGACAGTCATTACCACAAGTAACGCAAGGGTCGATACATTGGCAATGGCGGTGGCGGTCATTTTGAATAATCTTAACTCCATCATCTGGTTTTTCCTTGATGTAGTCATGTTTGTCTCCTCGGTTTTCCAGCAGGTTTTATCGGATCCCGACTGTTCGCGCGTCACCGTGGCTGGTGGTTTCAGCGGAAGTGCCGCGTGGGTCAAGTCTTTTACGTCAGGTGCAGTGTCCGATATGGACGCGGGCGTGCCCATAGAAGGCGCGTCATCGCCAGGTCAAAACGAGGTTAAAGCCGGGAAATGGGAGAACCGCTAACCGACCAGGCGATAGCCGAAGCCCTTGATGTTCTCGATGGGATTACTAAGTTGGGTATTCTTGTCGAGTTTGCCGCGCAGCAGGTGAATATATTGCTTGACGTCGCTGGCCGCGGCCCGGCTGTTGTCCGGCCAGAGATGGGCGATGATTTCGTCGCTCGAGAATACCCGGCCTGGCTCGCTGGCCAGCAGCTGCAGCAAGCTGTATTCCTTCGGCGAAAGTGCCAGTGTCGCTTTGCCGACGGTCACCGTTTTGCTTCGGTCGTCGATCTGGATTCTTCCCACCTCAAGACTGGGCAGATCGGCGTTCCCTTCGATTCGACGCATGATGGCTTGTATCCGGGCGTCGAGCTCACGCACGTCGAACGGCTTGATCAGGTAGTCGTCCGCACCCAGGGCCAGGCCCTTGACCACGCTTTCGGTGTCGTCGAGCGCCGTCAGCAGAACCACCGGCACTACATTTGCCGTGCGAATTGCCTCCAGTACCGCCCATCCGTCGAGCTTCGGCAGCCCGATGTCGAGCAGGACCAGTTCCGGCCTGTCGGCGTTGAACTGCGTTAGTCCCTCCACACCATCGCCTGCCGCGGCCACCGAATGGCCCTTGGTCTCGAAGTACGCTTTGAGCAGCCCCATGATCTGCTCGTCATCTTCGATAAGCAAAACCTTCACTTACGCGCCCCCGATTTTCCGCCCTGTGCCGATTCTCCACATACCCGGTTCGTCTCGTCGCGGAGTGCTTCTATCGCCGCTTCAATCTCCTCCAGGGCGACAGCAGTCCCACCGGACGCGCTGCTCGCAGCAGAATGCAACGCGGCCAGGTGTTGCTCCAGCACAGCTGCCGCATTACTGATGCCATTGCAGCCGAAGGTACTGCCGGCACCTTTCAGTTGGTGCACTCTATGGCTCAGTCTCTCAAACATCAATGCTTCCCGTGGCGCCGACAACCAGGCGGCCAAATCGTCGCTCAGGATCTGAACCCGTTGCGGCAGTTCGGCGACAAACGCGGCCGATAGCCGTGTGAACTCTCGCCGAAATTCTTCATCCGCCGTAGTCATTCGCGCCGCTCCAGTGCTGCTGCCAAATTCGCTCGATCTGGCCCGGTAACACCATGGGATCGAAAGGCTTGATGATGACGTCCAGCACGCCAAGCTTCCTGTACCGCTCAATATCGCCGGTTTGCACTTTCGCGGTGACGAAGATCGCCGGCGCGCTTGCAGTGCTAACCCGCTCTCGCAAAACCTGCAGCGTCGCCGGGCCGTCGACGTCCGGCATCATCACGTCAAGCAGCAGCAAGTCGGGCCTGAAATCATCGACCAGCGCCAGGGCTTCGGCGCAGGAGTCGCAGGCGGCGACTCGGAACTTGCCGAGCTTTTCCAGCGACATTGTGACGATCGTACGGATATCGGCGTCGTCCTCTACGTAGAGTATTCTGTTCAGTGTCGGTTCCGGCACGGGCTTATCGCTCCACCCGCATCGTGGAGTCGAGCGGCTCCGACGATTGCGTGGCCGTCACGTTCGACATGCCCTGTCGCTGCATAACCGGCAGGTCGAAATGGAAGCTGGTTCGAATGCCACTTTCGGACTCAAACCCGATTCGACCGCCGAGCCGATCGATAATCGCCTGGCAGATGCTGAGTCCCAGCCCGGTACCGCTACCCCTACGACGGTCGGTTCCATCCGCCTGCGCGAATTTGCTGAATACGTTGTCGCGAAACGACTCGGGAATACCCGGCCCGTTGTCGACGACGCAGACCCGCCAGTAGCCGGCTTGCCGCTGTACGCCGATCCGGACGACGCCGCCCCTCGGTGAATGCTTGACTGCATTGGACATCAGGTTGGTAAGAACCTGCATTAGTCGGTCCTTATCGGCCAGGACCCGCGCCTCGTGCACGCCTGCTTCCGCCTGTAAGCGAACACCGTACTGCTTGGCGAAATCCTGATTTGCCTCGATGGCGCGGGCGATCAGCTCTTCGAGTGCCACCGGCTGCAGGTGGAATGGCATCTTCTCCGACTCTATTTTGGCGACGCTCAAGATGTCGTCGATCAGGCGGACCAGGCGCTGACTGTTTTCCTGGGCAATTCTGACCAGCTTTGCTGATTCCTCCGACAAGTCGCCCGCGACTTCGCCGCCGAGCAGGCTCAGCGAACCGTGAATGGAGGTCAGGGGGGTTCTCAGCTCGTGGCTGACGGTGGCAATGAACTCGTCCTTTATCCGCTCGGAGGCTTTGAGCTCGCTAATGTCGAAGGTCACCCCGACATAGTTTGTGACCTTGCCGCGCGCATCCTTGATGGTGTTGATGTTCAACCACTGAGGATAGATTTCGCCGTTTTTCCTGCGATTATTTACTTCGCCCTGCCAGTGTCCGGTTTGCGTGACGGATTCCCACATGGCCTCGTAAAAATCCGCCGATTGCATGCCGGACTGGAGGATTCTCGGGTTTTCGCCGAGCGCCTCGTCAGCGGTGAAACCCGTGATCGCGGTAAAGGCGGGATTGGTCGACTGAATGATGCCATCACTGTCCGTGATCAGGATTCCTTCGGTCGTGTTTTCGAACACGCTGGCGGCCAGCCGCAGCCGTTCCTCGGCCTGTTTGCGTTCGGTGACATCGCGAACGATATGCACCAGCAGCGGCCGCCCGTCTACCTTGATCCAGGTCGCGGCGAGTTCCATGTAGAAATTCGACCCGTCCCGCCGTCGGCCGAGATACTCCGACTCGTCCAGACCGAATGCGGTCGATTCTGGCTGGAAACGCTCTTCGTTGTACCGCTCGCCGCGATCGGCATCGATGAGGTCGGTGAATGGTCGACCGACGATCCGGTCGGCGTCATATCCGAACATCCGCTCGGCGGTGCGATTGAACGACTCGACCTTGCCGGCGTCGTCGACAGTGATTATGGCGTCGACGACATTGTTGACGATGGCGTTAATTCGCTCTGCGCCGGCGCGCAGCGCTTCGCCCTGCGTCACCGTTCGACGCAACAGAACCAGGCTCAACACCGAACTCAGCAGGGCCACCAGAACGATGACGTACAGGCTGCCGATGCCGGCACGTCGCGAAGCATCCAGGTCCAGCAAGCGCTGGTCGAGACGCTCGTCCATCCCGACAATCAGATCCAGCCCGACCTGGAAGGCCTGATCCATGCGCGCCATCGTGGTGGCCGCCTCGGTTTCGACGCGCCGAATCGAGTCGGATCCGGCGCCGGACAGCCGCAGGGCTTCTCTTTCAGCGGCCAATTGCAGTACGCGACTGGCGAGAGCCGCGGCCATGGCCGCGGCCTCATCCATGCCGTCATAGAAATCGGCCATCGGCATCTTCGTCGCGCGATGCGCCTCCAACCCGGCGCGGGCCTCGGAGTACTCCGCAAGGTAGCGCTCCAGGGCCCTGCTCTGACCGTCGACTTCGTAGTTTTCCAATACGTCGTTGCCGGGTCGGTTCAAATTGCGCCAGGGGTTTACCAGCCTGTGCACAGCCTGATCGATGCGCGTGATTTCGTTCGACTGCGCCCAATCGTCCTGGATATTGAGCAACAGGTTGACGGTCCAGACCGAGAACGCCAGGATTAACAGCCATGCGGCCAGGTACTCAATGCTGTGGCGTTTTCGTATATTCATTCCACGCGGAGTTTCCAAGCCAATGTCTGCGCACGGAACCGGCGCCGATACTGTTGATTGTACTCTCTCCCGTGGCGGCCGCGCTGTCCGAATGGTCAGTTGTACGACCGGCGTCAGGGCGAGCCAAGCGCTGTGCTTTCGTCGCATTATAGACGGGGCACGCCGCAAAATACCTAACAGGCCATTCCTGAGAGAATGGTTACCGGTGATTGGGAGCAGGGTAGAATGCCAATAGGGAAGCCAATTGCCTTGAGACAAACCATGGCCCGACATCCAGGATCGTCCCGTCAAATCGACTCCGTGAAACGAGGCACTATCGTAATTTCCAGCCTGCTCGTGATCGCCGCATTCATCAGCTCACCACAGGATGCGGCGGCTGAATTTCAGCAGGTCGCTCCGGATCTCTACTTCAACTACGACTACGGCGGCTCTAATTCGGTCGTGCTGATCACGGATGAAGGTGTACTGGTCGTCGATACGCGCATGCATCCGGACGATGCGGATCTCCTTCTGGCGGAGATTCGGGCGCGCACCGATGCGCCCATCCGGTACGTGGTCAACAGTCAATTCCATGGCGATCACTACATGGGTAATGTGGTGTTCCAGCGGGAAGGCGCGCTGTTCATCGCGCATTCCGATACCAAGGAGGTTATCGAAGAGCGCTTCAGCTTCGAGGTCGACAACAGGCCGTTTGCGGCGCGCGGACAGAATCCCGATGAGGTCGTCCTGGTACTGCCCGATATTCTCTTCGACAGTCGAATGACGCTTGAGGTCGGTGGTTACACTGTCGAGCTGATCTATCTTGGCGCCGGGCAGAACGAGGGCGACACTCTGATCTATTTCCCCCATGCCCGGGCGCTGCACACGGGTGGCGTCTTCCACAACCGAAGTTGGGCCAATACCTCCTACACGCCATCATTCTCCGGTTGGATTGACGTACTGCTCGCAATGAAAGACATCGACGCACAAATTTACCTGCCTCCCCACGGGCCTATCGCGGACGCACAGGATCTTGACGACTTTACGCAGTTCGTCAACGAGTTGACTACGAGCGTCAGAACGGCCATGGACGAGGGTATGCCTCTGGAAGAGATGCTCGAAAAGCTTGTATTTGATGAATACAGTGACTGGCGTGGCTACGAGCGCCGCGAACGCAATCTCACCGCGATATATGAGTTCATGAAATCCGGTGAGGCGCAATACTATGTTCCGGGCGCACGTGCCGTGCCAGCGTCCGGACAACGCTGACGCTACAGCCTGTGGCGATCGCGTGAATCGGATGTTGTTCGCGCACGTTGCATGGCGTGCAAATCGGCCTGAGGAAAGGATCACCCAATGACTCTGTCAACGCGCATATTGCTGGGACTTTCGCTGGGACTGGCGGCCGGCATATTGCATTCGTTGCAGGATGGTCAATCCCTCGCATCACTGCCGGCGATGATTGAGCCGCTTGGCACGATGTGGGTAAACGCCATTCGCATGACCGTGGTTCCACTGATCGTCGCGTTGCTGGTCACATCGATCGCCGGTGACCGCGACAGTGGGTTGGTTGCAAAGCTCGGTGGAAAAACCATCGGGCTTTTCGTCCTCATGATCGTTGCTGTTTGCGCGTACACCGTAATTCTTGCGCCGCCGCTGCTTTCTTTCCTGACAATCGATCCGGCGATCGCCGGCGCCATGCTGGAAAGTACCAATTCAGCCAACGTTGCTGCAGCCGAGCTGCCACCGTTTCGCGACTGGCTGGAAGGTCTTATCCCAACAAACCCGTTCAGGGCGGCGGTCGACACCGCAATGCTGCCGTTGGTGATCTTTACGGGATTGTTTTCAGTAGCCTTATTGCATATTCAAGGGAATGAGAGAGGCACGATTCTGCGCTTCTTTACCGCTATCAAGGACGCAATGTTCGTTCTGATCGGCTGGATAATGCTAATCGCGCCATTTGGCATATTTGCGCTGGTGTTTCCGCTGGCCGCAAGAATGGGACTGTCTGCAGTCACGGTACTTGGGTCGTTCATCGTAATTGTCTGCAGCCTCATCACGTTGATGATGTTGCTCCTCTATCCGGTAGCGGTAATGGTTGGCCGCGTGCCGTTAGGCGCGTTCGCTCGTGCCGTTGCGCCTGTCCAGGTGATCGGTTTCAGCACTCGATCGTCTCTCGCGTCCTTACCGGCA
>Ga0255052_10000831_pt1 | contig 24192 bp, 17 predicted proteins | sample JV7_2_21_MG_FD_188632 | JGI IMG/M metagenome (GOLD analysis project Ga0255052, IMG submission 188632) | Seawater microbial communities from Jervis Inlet, British Columbia, Canada - JV7_2_21 | ecosystem: Environmental > Aquatic > Marine > Inlet | place: Canada: British Columbia | collected... | reverse complement strand
ACATACAGGAGAAATTCAGATGAGTGATGTGAAATGGCATATCGAAGGCGAATATGTAGAGTTTTGTAGTTGTGACCACGGCTGTCCTTGTGAAGGCATGGCAAATCCGACCCAGGGCCACTGTGATGGCGTTGTGGCATTCAAGGTTAACCATGGAAATTACGGTGATGTCTCCATGGACGGCCTCACATTCGCAGCGACCTATTTCTTCCCCAGGGCAATTCATCACGGGGGCGGACATATGCAACCAATCGTTCATGAGGGCGCCAGCGAAGCCCAACGTGAAGCATTGTTCGCAATCATGTCGGGCGAAGGCCAACCCGTTGGTACCCTGTTCAATATTTTCAGCATCATTGTTGAACACATTCACGATCCACTGTTTGAACCGCTCGAGTTCGAATGGGATGTGAATAAGCGAACCTGCCTGGTGAACGTACCCGGTGTGGTTCGCGCCGAGACCGTACCCATTCGAAACCCGGTTACCGATACGGAAGTACAACTTCGAACGGTACTTACCGATGGGTGGGTGTTCTACGAAGGGGAAGTGGGTTCAGGCACGGCCAAGGGCATAGGTGACATTAAGTTCGACTACTCCCAGCGCCACAGCTCGCTCGCCCATTTCGCGTTTAACAATGATGGAATGGCCTACAGCTACGAAGAAGCAAAGGAACGATACGGGCTCGACAGCGTCGCGTAAGCCTCTCTTTTGACGATCTTAACGGGTCGTCAGAAAGAGCTACAATGGTTTCGAAAGCGCAGAGAAATCCGCTGATATATCAACAGTCGGTGAGTTGACGACTCAATTCACCGACTGTTGGATTAAGTAGATGACTAATTACTTTATGGCTTTATGTACGAGTATCCCATGGCCTGCAGCTTGGCTACCTCGGCCACACCACTGGGAACTATATCCTCACTGGACACATCATAAAGATCGGTTTCCACGTCGACCTTGCGACCTCGTACCGTATTGGCACAAACGTGAAAATCCACGCCCTGCCCCTTTAGGTCAGTAACTTTCGCGGTCATCTGGTCGTCTGCATTGGCATGCTTGAACTTTTTCAACTTGTCCAGCGAATCGGGCTCCAGCAACAATGCCAGCCCATTACCATGCAGTACAACCTTGAGATCGAGGTTTTCGGCCCCGACTGCATTGATATGATTCTGGATGTTGCGCAGCGCACCTGCCTGCATTTTCGGATCATCATAATTGATGTGATAAACAACTTTCTGCTTGCCGTAACCCTCTGCGGCCATTGTCTGACCTGCTACCCAGTAACTGGAAACCAGCAGCGTCGCTATCACCAGTTTTGTAAACGCTTTCATATCTCCTCCTACAGCACTCGGCTGTGACCCTCGAGGCTACGCCTATCAGATCCACTTTTCAAATAGGGAAAACTTATTTCGTCGATTTGTAAAGATTTCGGCCTGAATTCTGGCTCTTTCTCCAGGTACTGCAGTCGGTTTACAGGCGGGAGATTATTCAATCGGAGCCAAGAGAGGCGGAGGATACTCTCAGGGAAGTATCCTCCGCCATTTTTTAATTATTAGTTAGTAGCAAACTGGCGCAGCAATGAGGTTGAACAGGTTACCTGGTGAATCCTGTTTGTTGCCGCGGCGGCTTAATCGTCATGGACCTGTTACTGATTGCCTCGATCCTGCCCGTGGCCTGGGAGATGCTCGCGTAAAGGTCGTGCGCTAAGCAGTCGTCACCCCCCCTGCAAGCGGTGATCTTAATAGCTTTGCCGCCTTTTCATGACTCCCGCTTGCGCGGGAACGACACATTTTACTTGTTCGCGTCGTAAGACTCCGCATCGGCGTATGGAAACCACCAGAAATCCTGACTGCCGCAGTTCGGATCGAGCCAGACGAACTTGGTCTTGCGAAAGGTTTCAAGTCCCTCGGGTCCGAGTTGTCGACCCATACCGCTCATCTTGGTGCCGCCAAAAGGGCCGGCGTCGTTATCGAGTAACGGCGCATTAACCCAAACCATGCCACCGTCGAGTTCTTCCGAGGCACGGATACTTTCGCGCATATCCATGGTATAGAGGCAGGCCCCGAGTCCATAGTTGGAATCATTGGCATATTCGAGCGCCTGGTCGAAACTTTCGACCTTGCAGATCGGCGCCACCGGACCGAAACTTTCGTTATTGAGGATATCCATCTCGGGATTGCAGTCGGTCAGTATCGTCGGCTCGACGAACCAGCCCTTGTCCTGACCCGCCGGGCGTCCACCACCGAGGGCCAGCTTTGCGCCCTGCTGTTGAGCGCGCTCCAACACGCCCTCGTAGCGCGTACGTTCCTTTTCGGCGACCATCGGCCCCATCTCGATCTTATCCAGTCCGTTACCGATTCTGATTTTTCTGGCTTCCTCCGACATTTTTTCAACAAACTCATCGTGAATATCCTGGTGTACGAAGAAACGTTCAGCGGAGACGCAGATCTGCCCGCAGTTCATGTAGGCGGAAAACGCGGCACCACGAGCGACCACGTCTAGCGGCGCCGATGGCATCACGATAAAAGGATCGTTGCCCGAGGTTTCGATCAGCGTCGGTTTCATCATTTCGCCACATTTGGCGGCGATCGCCTTGCCGGTCGGTACGCTGCCGGTAAACGCGATCATGTTGGTTTTGGAATGTTCCACCAGCTGACGCCCGGCCTCGCCGGCGCCGGTCAGAACCTGGAATAGCCCGGGCGGCAGGTGCCTGTTAAAGGGCTCGGCGAACATCAGAGTGGTGATCGACGTGTACTCGGAGGGCTTGACGATAACAGCGTTACCGCAGGCCAGCGCCGCGGCGCCTTCCCAGGCGAGCAGCGTCATCGGGTAGTTGAACGTCTGGATCGAAACCACCACGCCCAGCGGCAGCTTCAGTGTGTAATTCAAATGCCCCGCCACCGCGGGACCCACGACGCGGCCTATGTCGGTGCGCCCGGTTTCAGCATAGTAGCGAATCGCGGATACCGACCAGTCGACTTCGTCGGCAGATTCCTTGTAGGGCTTACCCATTTCACGCGTCAGCGCCTCGGCCAGTTGTGCCTTCATCGCCAGCAGGTCATTGGCGATCTCGTGCATGATCTCGGAGCGTTCCAGCGCGCTCATGCGCCACCACTTCTTATACGCCACCTGCCCGATCTCGACAGCGGCATCAACTTCGGCCGCGGTAGTTTCGGCTATTTCGGCGATGACGTCTTCGGTGGCCGGATCGATGACCGCCCGGCTTTCGGTGGATTCGCTGCGGCGGAATTCGCCGTCGATCAGGATACTGTGACTCTTATGGTCAAATTCGGATAAAACGCCCACGACTGTCTCCCGGAAATTTAATCAGGAGACATACAATACATGCTTCACATAAAGCTTTGCAAACCGACATTAAAAGGAGACGAAGATATTTTCCGGGAAAATATCTTCGTCTCCTTTTCAGGGTTAGAATTTGGCGAACTGGCGCAGCAAAACGTTGAACAGGTTGCCGTGCGAACCCTGCTTGTTGGCAGTGCGGCGCATATCGTCCAATTCGTGCTCATCGTATTTAGAAGGGCTGTAGAGCGGATCACTGATCAGGCTTTCCAGGCCCTGGGCAAACATGACGGCGGGGTTATGGGTATGAATGTTGTTTTTGACTTTTCTCATTTCAGGTGCCTCGTTACGGGTTTGTTGTGGCGACGGTGATCATTCTCGTCATGCCCCGTTAAATCCCTTGCCGAATCGCGTTAAATAACCCAAAATAATCATTAAATAATCATTAAACTTTATAACTACCTGATTTACAAGGCATTTTAATTAACTAGTTTTCTGAAATTCGCTTCCGGGGAAGCCAGATGTCGAAGTTGGAACTCATATTGCTGGGCCAATTCGAATGTTTGCTGCCATCAGGCACGCGAATTTCACTGTCGATGCGCAAGGCCGAAGTCCTGCTGGCCTATCTCGCCTTGACCCCCGGATTACGTCACCCGCGCGAACGCCTGATCAACCTGTTGTGGAGCGATCGCAGCGAGGAGCAGGCGCGCAACTCGCTGCGCCAATGCCTGAGCGCGATCAAGAAATCGCTCGGCGACGTGGCCGACATGGTGCTGCAGGTCGATCGCACCACCGTCAGCTTGATACCGGAATTGATCGATATCGACGTGCACGAGTTCGAGCGCCTCGCCGCCGAGGGCGATTACGAATCCCTAACCACCGCGGCCGATCTCTACCAGGGGGAATTTCTCGAGGGCATTTCGATCCGCGACGCGTCATGCCAGGAATGGCTAGACAGCGAACGTGGTCGCTTCAAGCGTCAGTTCATCGAACTACTGTCGGAGCTGGCCGAAACCCAACTGCTCAGCCACGATTTCAGAAACGCAATCAAATCCACCGAACGCCTGGTCAAGCAGGACCCGCTCGGCGAATCAGGCTGGCGGTTACTGATGCGTACCTACTTCGACAACGGCGATCGCAGCCATGCACTACAGGCTTTCAAGCGCTGTCAGCAGGCTTTGCGGGAAGAACTCGATGTCGAACCCGAATCGGCGACGATCGAACTTCGTGACCGGATCGCTGCCGGGGAGAAGAAACCCCCGCAGGCACCTACTCCAGGTATTGGGGAATCCTCCTTCGATGCGCCTGTGACAACCGCTTACTCCAATGAGGAATCTTCTCTCGCTCCCCAGTCGTCAACTGATCGCAGCATCGCGGTGCTGCCATTCGACAACCTGTCGGGGGACCCTGAACAGGAATACTTCAGCGACGGCATTACCGACAGCATCATCCTGAACCTGTCGCTGTTCCCTGGTCTCAACGTCAAATCTCGCAACTCGAGCTTCGCCTTCAAGCAGCAGATCAAGAGCATTGGCGAAATTTCCAAGGAATTAAACGTCGATTATATTGTTGAGGGCAGTATTCGTAAGGCCGACCAACGCGTTCGAATTACAGTGCAATTGATCGAGGCGCAAAGCGGAAACCAGGTTTGGGGTAAACGTTACGACTCGGACATAGCCGATCTATTCGATCTCGAAGAAGACCTCAGCCGTACCGTCGCTGCAACGGTCACCGGCCAGATCGAATCGGATCTGGAACGTATCGCCATTGCCAAGGGCGCCATGCACCAGCAGTCTTACGACTTGCTATTGGCGGGCAGCTACTATTGCAAGCAATTTACCGGCACGGACACGGTCATCGCCATTGAAAAACTCAATCGTTGCCTGGAGCTAGATCCCGATAACCTGCGCGCCCATGCCATGCTGTATTACTGCCATGCGATGAACTGGATGGAGCGCTGGATTGAGGATTATGAACCTGCATTCGTCCGCGCTGGAGAACATGCAAAAAAAGCAATATTGTTAGGCCCTGAATCTGGCATCGCACAAGTCACCTACGCTGAGTACCTGATTTTTCGCGGGGAGTTTGCCAAGTCCGTGCTCTATCTCGACAAAGCCTTGGAAGTCAATCCCAATGATCCGGATGCACTTACGACCAAGGCTTTAAATCTGGAAGCACAGGGCAAATTCGGAGAAGCCCTGAAAACGGCGGAACGCGCCTATCAGCTGGATCCCTACCACCCCTGGGCTGACTGGGCGCTGGCCGAATCTCATTACCTTTGCGGGCAATACGAAAACGCGCTTGAAGTCATCGCCAAATCGCGCAATGCACCGGGATTTATCCGACTCTACAACGTGGCATCCAATATCAAACTCGGCAGAGAGGACGACGCACGGCAGGCCCTGCAAGTCTACCTAGATGAATGCAGGCAAGGCATGCTGGCGATGCCGAAAACCCTGGATGAATGGACACAATACACCATCGATAATACACCATTCGAGGATTCATCTATCAACCAGGATATCATCGACTGCATGCTGCAGGCGGGACTCGAAGAGGAAATGTCGACTGCACAAAAAAGCGCTGAACCCGAGGCTTTACCATCGATCCTGGTTTTGCCGTTCAGTAATTTATCGGGCGACCCCGAGCAGGAATACTTCAGTGACGGCATCACGGAGAGTATTATCCTGAATCTCGGCACGGTCAGTGGACTCAAGGTCAAATCGATTCATGCCAGCTTTGCCTTCAAGGACAGCGCCAGGAGTTTCGATGAACTCGCCACTGAACTTGGCGTGCAGTACATCGTCGAAGGCAGCATTCGCAAGTTCGGCGACAAGGTGCGCATTACCGCCCAGCTCGCCGACACCGCCAGCGGCAACCAGGTCTGGGGCAAACGCTTCGATTACGATCTCGAAGACCTGTTTGCGCTGGAAGAAGATCTCAGCCTGACCATTGCCGGCACCGTCAGCGGGCGTGTCGACAAAGAAGCCCAACTGCTGGCGATGCGCAAGCCGGCCAAGGACATGAAAAGTTATGACTATGTCCTGCGCGCCTTCCACCATCTCAGCAATTTCAACGCAAAAGACATCAGAACCGGGATTGAGTTGTTCGAAAAATGCCTTGCGCTGGACCCGGACAATGCCGAGGCCCATGCCAGTCTGGGTTCGGGCTACCTGGTACAGCTCTTCGAAAACTGCGCCGAGGATCGAACACGGACCAGGGAATTGATGCAACAGCACCTGGAGCGGGCGCTGGAGCTAGATCCCGATAATGCCCAAACCAATGCGTTCATGGCCGAAGCACTGCTTTACCTCAAGGATTTTGAGCGCGGTGTGTCTCATGCGCGCAAGGCAGTCAAACTCAACCCAACCCTCCCGGACGGTTACGCGATGATGGCCCAATACTCGGCGGCCAACCAACAATACGACCAGGCAATCCAATATACTGACCAAAGCATCCAGATAGATCCGTTTCATCCGTACGTCGGCTGGAACGCCGGTGAAATCTATCGTGCTACAGAGAACTATGAACGGGCAATCGAGAGTTTTCGTGCACTACCCCATGTACCGGTTAGCGTGCACGCTCAAATCGCGGCTTGCCTCGCGGGTCTCGGCCGTATTGACGAGGCGCGCGAGGAAATGCGCCAGTACCTTACACTCGCGCGCGAACAAATGATTTCGATACCCGCGGGCGAAGCTGAATGGTATCGCTTCTGGGATGAAACCATGCCCTACAAGAACAAGGAGGATACCGACAGGTATTTCGAGCTGCTTATGCAGGCCGGTTTATGCGATCATTCCGAAATCGCACTCGACAGCATACCCTCGATCGCGGTGCTGCCGTTCGAGAACATGAGCGATGACCCCGAGCAGGGGCATTTCATTGATGGTATTACGACCGATTTGATCGCAACGCTATCCAAATTCAGGCACCTGCGTACGGTCTCGCATTATTCGACGCAGCAGTACAAGACCGAAAAACCCCCGCTGGCCGAAATCGCCGCGCAACAGCAGGTACGCTACATCCTCGAGGGAAGCGTGCGTAAAAGCGGCAATCGCGTCAGGGTCAGCGCCGAACTCATCGATGCGCATGACGAATCCCTGTGCTGGAGTGAACGTTACGACCACGATCTCGACGATTTGTTTGCGCTACAGGATCAAATCACGCACAACATCGCACTGGCGATGAAGGTCCAGCTCGACGACGGCGGCATGGCGAATCTTAGATCCCGCGGTACAACCAATATCAGAGCCTGGGAACTGATCATGACCGCGATCGACCTGCAGGATACCTATATCCGACAGAACATTCTCGATTCGCGCGCGATGGCCGACGAGGCGATCCAGCTCGATCCGGACTACGCCTACGCATGGCTGACGCTGGCCTGGACCCATTGGCAAGAATGTTACATCTGCGGCGGCAAATCGATAGACGCATTCATCGACGCCGCCGAAAAGGCCAATACCCGGGCGCGCAACCTCGATCCCGACTATGCTGAGGTCTGGAGCCAAGCCGGACTGAATTACCTGATGCGGCACGATGCCGAAGCGGCGCTGGAGTCCTGTCGAAAGGCCGTCGAGCTTGAGCCGGGCAGCGCCGAGATCAACGCATTGATGGCATTTGCCTGTGTATTCAGTGGCGACTACGAGCTTGCCTTGAAATACAATCAGAACATCCGCAAGCTCTGCCCGGTCATGGCCAACTGGTATTTCCTGATCGAGGCCCAGATCGAAAAGATTGCCGGCAACTTCGATAAAGCCGCCGCGCTGTATCGGCAAGGACTCGAAATCGAACCCGATTCACCGCTGTGCCGGTTTTACCTAGTCGATGTCATGATGGACAAGGGTGACCCGGTGAGCGCCCAGGCTTACGCCGACGAAATCCGCGCCCTCGATAATACGGTCAGGGGCAATGGGCTGGTGCACTCTTTTTCCAGCGATCCGGATCTGCGCGAACGTTTCGCCGCCAACCTCGCGAAATTCGATTTGTTCTAGACTCCGTGCGTCGGCCCTAGCGGTTCCAGACGCACCCCGGCACGCAGGTTCTTATATTCAAGATCGACAAGTTTGCAGGGATGGATACCGGGCGCGATTACCACGAGGGTCTCCGCGGCAATTGGATCGAAATCCGCGCGAAAATGAACGGTACTTTTCACCGCGACGATCTTTTGTTCGGTGGGCTCTATACCCAGATGACGGATCATCGCCAGATCGAGGCACTGCGAGCGCGAGCTGCCAACGACGACGCGTACTTCCGAGTTTTCATCAATCACCCGTAATAGCGCCATGTTGCCGAGCTCGGCCTTCGAGTTCAGGTTCATCGCACCAGTGTAGGTAAAGTGACCATCGCCCAGCGCTTCTACTTCAAACTGCCCGGCGTACGGCTCGATTCCAGCCAATCCCGACTTGCCCCCCAGCGCCGTTTTAAGCTCGGATCCAACACCAAACTGGTGGGCCATATAGGCAACCTCGGGATCATACATCACCGCGATCACGGCCTGTCGCGCGCCATTGCGCACCAGGGCTTCGAGCAGGCCAGTGGTATCCGAGGTGCCTCCAGCCCCCGGGTTATCCTGCGCGTCGGCGAGCACTACCGGCTTGTCGGAATCATTTTCGAGCGCCTGCAAAACCGCGTCATCTGGGGTTAGCAATTCAAAGTTGAAATCAGCCTCGACACCGAGCACTTGCTGGTAAAGCAGTTCAGCGCTCGCCTCGACCGACGCCTCGTCCTCGCCGTAAGCAACCACCGCCGCACCGCATTCGGCGATATCGGCAGGCGGAAAGCCAGTCGCGAAATCGACATTGCGTAACCCGGGTTGCAGGCTCATTTCTGCAAGCTGATGATAAATTGATTTACAGGGATCGAAGTCGGTGCACTGCGAGGATAATGGAAACAGGAACGGGATCTTACGCATTGCCTTGTGCAGCTTGTGGCCAGACATTATGGTTTCAAGCATCTCGTAGGCGCGGCTACCCGTAAACGCCATATCAAGATGCGGGTAAGTCCGATAAATCGTCATCGCATCGCTGCAGGCCAACATGCCCTCGGTGACGTTGGCGTGCAGGTCGAGACTGATCACGATCGGCACCTCGGGTCCAACAAGATCACGAACGCGCCGCAGCATTTCCCCTTCGCCATCCTCGAAGTGCTCGGTCACCATCGCGCCATGTAGATCCAGGTACACCGCGTCGATAGATTCGCCGTCACGCAACGCGTCACAAATCAGGTCCGCGACACGTTCAAACGCGTCGCGCGTGACATAGCTACTGGGTTCGGCCGAACACCAGCACAATGGATGCAAGCGATGGCCTGCCTGCTGCGCGCTTTCGATAAATCCGGACAACGGTATATTAAGCCCGGCCATCGACTCGAACATGGCATCTCCCAGCGTTAGCCCCGGCCAGCTGTCGGCGCGTTCGAACGCCTCGAATGGCGCAAGGTGCGGCGCAAAGGTGTTGGTTTCGTGTTGAAAGCCGCCAACGGCAATGAGTTTACGATCAGACATGGGAGCCAGGTAAGCGGAATCGGTTACAGGGTAATCCTTTCAGAATTTATTTAAAGTCTAAGCTGCCTGGGAGCTACTCAGATAGATTTCCAGCTCTTCTGAACCACCGATCAGGTTGCCATTGATGGGGAATTAGGGGACAGTTTACTTAATTCAATTAGGTAAACTGTCCCCCTATTTCGATCTATTTAATGTATTTAAACTATCATATTATCTTATCTAATTTCTTACTCTTGATAGCAATGTCTCGGCATTACGAAGCGCTATATTTTCCGTCACTTCGCGTGGCAGCTGCTGCAGCCAGCCACGCGACCAGGGCGATCGCTACATAGAAACGTTTTTTCATGTTTGTCGAGTCCGGTTAGAACAACTAAGCTACCCCGATGTTACCTGAACCAGGAAAAGCTGGCACGCATTCGATTGATAGCCGCCACGGCTACGCCATGTTGCTCATGGTGATTGGCTCGATCGCGATCAGCTTCGGTGGACTGGTGCAACGAAATATCGAAATGGCTAACCCCTGGCAGATCAATGTCTACCGGTCGCTGGGTATGTTGGTTGCGATCGCGTTGATTATCGCAATTCAAAATAAAGGCAGAATAGTTTCCACCGTCCTGGGGGTTGGGCGCTTCGGTCTGCTGGCAGGCATTCTGCTCTCGGTTGCCGGTATCTGTTTCATCCAGGCGTTGACCCACACCACGGTCGCGAATGCACTTTTTGTGCTTGGCGCAATACCATTTTTTGCAGCGCTGCTGGCGCGAATCTTTCTTCGCGAAAGACTGCGTAACGCGACCCTGGTAACGATGCTGTTTGCCGGCTTTGGGTTAGTTCTGATGGTGCTGAACGGTATTAACGTCGGTTCTGGTTTCGGCAACCTGATGGCGCTCGCAACCGCACTTAGCTTCGCCAGTTACGCTGTGGTGGTGCGTTACCGACGCAAGATTGAAATGTTGCCCGCATTACTCATCTCATCGTTACTGATTATCGGCATTTCGTTTGCCGTGATCGGTGGCGATCTAGATATACCACTCAATGACGTGTTGTTGTCGCTATTCTGGGGAGGTTGCCTGTCTGGCTTTGTTAACTGGATGTTCATCATCGCATCACGACACCTGGCCGCAGCTGAAGTCACCTTGATCATGCTGCTCGAATTTGCGCTAGGCCCGATCTGGGTGTGGCTATTCATAGATGAGATACCCACGCGCTGGACGCTAATCGGCGGAGCGGTGGTTATTACCGCGGTGGCGGTGCGCGCGATCCTGGAATTAATGCATAAATCGCAACCCGAACAAACCCCGAGCCAACCGGTTTAGGCGCTTAGACTGGCCACCATGGGATCGGAAAACACGGTGATTTCGCCGGTTTCGCGATCATAGAGGTTTATATTGTCCAGGTAGGGAGAATAGACGTGCAGCGTGACCAGGTTTACCTCGCCGTTATTACGAATTTCGTGAATATCGTCATCAAAAGAACCGCAGACTTCGCCGGCTTTCATCGTGGTAACCGACTTCTCGACTAACTGACCGTCGTTTCGATCAAAACTGGTTTCGGTGGCGACCCCCTCGATCACCCTCACCCCGCAGGATGCGCCCTTGTGGTCATGAATCGGACTTGCCTGGCCCGGCTTCCAGCACAACACTAATGCATAAAACTGCGGTCCGTAGGCCACCAGGTTACGACTATAGCGTTCGTCGGAAAAATGTATATGGTCTGCCAGCAAGTCCGCCGATATAGAGTCGTCGTCCAGGCGGACGGTTAATTCATCCAGTGAGATTCTGTGCTCGAACGAATGTAGCCAGTTAACAAACTCTTCAATGCTGTGCATATCAATATCCCAGTTGCGGACGTACCACGTTCAGCAGCGGCTCTCCTGACAGGTAACGTTGCAGATTGTTAAAAAACAGTTCCAGTGTGATCGGTACATAGTTGTCACCATCATCGGCCGATACGTGAGGCGTGACAACAAAATTCGGTGCCACCCATAGTGGCGAATCATGCGGCAACGGCTCTTCATCAAAAACATCGATGACTGCGCCCGACAAGTGGCCGCTCGCCAGCAAATTGGCGAGTGCATCGTAATCAAATGTCGAACCACGACCTACATTAATAATGCCGGCGCCCGCCTTTAACGATTGCAGCCGCTGATGGTCAAACAAACCGAGGGTTTCGGGCGTCGACGGCAGGGACACAAAAACATAATCCATCCTCGGTAACACTGCGTCCAGTTGATCCATCGCCACCATTTCATGCACATGTGGATGAGGCTTGCCGTGCCGACTCACCCCAATGATATGCACCGGCATCTTGTCTAGCTGCACAGCCGCACCGCCGCCGATATTGCCGACGCCAATCAGGCCGACCGTCTTGCCCTTTATCGGAGTTGAAAAAAGCGAATTCCAGGTCGCGCTGCGCTGGTTGCTCAGTATCGCGGGCATTTTGTTGTGCAGCATCAATACCGCCATCAGCGCGTACTCGCCCGCCTTGTCGGCATGCGCGCCCTTGTTATTGGTTATCGTCACACCCGCGGGCACCCAATCCATCGGACACAAGTGTTCAACGCCCGCGCCAATACAGTGAATCCACTTCAACTTAGGCGCCACCTCGGCCAGGTTCTCGGTGGGCAGATTCCAGGTCAGTAATACCTCGGTCGTTGGCATCGACTCGACCCAATGATCGGTATCCCAGTCCACAAAAACTTCGAGTTGTGCGGCAAGATCTGGATAGCGCTGCGCGGCCTGTCGATACTTGTCCAGCGAAATCGTAAACACCGGTTCGCTTTCGGGCGTCGAAGGAAAGGTATCCGGTCCCGCGTGATTATTCTTGATATGCAGTTTGATGCTCATGCGCGGTATCCGGCCTCCAGTGACTTAAGTGTATCAATCACCGTCTCTACCCGTTCCGACCCGGTCAAGGTTTCAGCGTCAAACTGGGCATGCATGACTTTTTCGCCCATTTCAATCAGCCGACGGCCATCATCGATCGCATCTTCGTCTATTTTCAGCACGGTATCACCACCATAGGTTGCTACCGGGTTTGGTAAAAAATCGGTGACATGGGCGGGGACAATTCCGCTTTCGAGATCGCGGCAAAGCTTACGCAGTTTCTTGCGGTACTGGATAATACCCTTGTCGCTCGGCACCAGGTGTTCCATTTTTTGATCGGCAATGCGGCCCATGCCCTCCACGGCTTCGGCATCGCCAGGAAAACGCTGGCGCTGGTCATAGCTGCGGTCCATGAGCTCACCCTGCTCGATCAACTCGGGACCCTCGGGCGTATTGTATTCCTCCGGGTCGGCACGATCACCAAAGATGGCCCACGCAAACGCGGTACTGTTTTCATCGTCAATCGGCACGACCCAGCGTGAAAATGCCGTTCGACCGTAATAGATCGCGCAGGTGCCATCCGCTGAAAACGCGGCACCCGCCTGGGTATAGTTCGGCAGCACCAGCTCGTTGACTCGCACCCAGACGTGCTCATTGACGCGGCGCACATTGGCGCCGAGAAAACTCATTTCGCGCTCGTAAAATAACAGTTCGCCGATTTCGCCCATGCCTTCGGAAAATTGCGCCCGGCTCATGCGCGAATGCAGGAAACTGGTATGAATCGGGTCGAGGATGGCATCCAGTACCTGCAACCAGTTGCAGCGATAATCGGCGCGGTAAGGCACCAGGGTCTGCCCATCGATTTCGAGCGTGTCGTAAATCGGAAATTCCGGCATCTGCTCGATCGGCCCCAGGTAGGCGAAAATCAACCCTCGGTATTCCCTGACTGGATAGGCACCGAGCCTGGTTTGTTGCTTGACCAGGTCGGCAATCTTCTCCGGCTGCCCGGGAATCTCGATAATGCTGCCGTCGACGTCAAACAGCCAGCCATGATAACAACAGCGAATTCCGTCTTCTTCGCAGACCCCGAACTCCATCGACGCACGTCGGTGCGGGCATTGCTTATGAACCAGGCCATAACGTCCAGCCCTGTCGCAAAACAGCACCAGTTCCTCACCGAGCACTTTAATTACCCGCGGGACATCTTCGACTTCGCGAGTCAGGGCAACCGGTTGCCAGTAGCGACGCAGGTATTCCCCGCAGGCACTACCCCTCGAAGTCCTGATTAGAAGCTCGTCGCTTTCGCCCCGCTGTATCTCGGTATAACCCTGGTAGTTAGGTTCCTTAGTCAATGCTTTATTTAGACTCCTTTGGCCCAAGCGGAAAAACTTACCGCAAGCGTTGCTCGGGCGCAACCACCACTGCGGGCCAAGCAAGTAAATGATTGACCCGATATCTAGTCAGAAAGGCCGATGCTCTGTTTCACATCGTCGACCAGCCGGGTGCGACTCTCTTCCGAGGCGAAAAACCAGGTCAGTATCCACCCCACCAGCACGAGTACCGCCAACAGCTTGAGAAACGCGGAGACTTTTGCATTCGACTTGATGGCTTCAACGCGGGCACGATTGGTCGTGTAAACCCGGTAAAAGAATCCAGCGACCTTGAAAAGCGGGCCATAGAGGAAGTCGATCCACTTGGCGATAGATTTTTGCACAGTAGTAATGGCGCCCGTTTGCGCCCGGCATTTTGACGAAGCGGTATATTACATTCCAGACCGCTCCATTGACAGAAAAGCCATACAGTACGTAAAGCGATACCTTTGGTATCGCCATCCAGTACATTCAACAGAAAGTATTGCTATATGTTCCCTGGCGACTATGCTCTCGACGAACTAAGTCACCCAGAAAGCAGAATTTTTAATGGTCAGCCTGTTGTATTGCGCAATATTCGCTAACGCTCGAACCACCGCAATATAGTTGTGCAAACCTACTATAATCAAAAGCTTATATGGACTTCTTCGGTTTTATCATCACCGCAATTGTACTGTTAGCCATAGGGCTGCCGGTCGCGATCATCGTGATGTTCTGGATCACGCGCAATAAGACAAACCAGCTACAGCAACAGCTGGATGAACTGCGCGCCCAGGTCGTTGCGCTCGCGGCAGGGCCGGTGGCAGGTAAAGAAGCACAAAGCGAAATTGTCGATCCGATTTCTGCCAGTGACACCGTCATCAGCGAAGAACCGCCCGAACCCGAATCGCCCGAGGTTCCTTCCGAACCCGAAGCTCAGTGGGAATCACCACCAGTCGCGGCTTCAAGTATTCCACCAGCGGCTGCCAGCGTTACGCATGATCCTGGTCCGCGCGCCAAAAACCCCGTTGATCATTTTGAAGACCTTCTACGCCGCATCGGTAACGTAGCGACTTCCTACTTTACCGACGGCAATATTTTTGTACGCATCGGACTCCTGGTCCTGTTTTTTGGCGTTGCTTTTCTGCTCAAGTACGCGGCTGAAAATTCTCGCATCCCGCTTGAGTTCCGTTTCATGGGTGCCGCCGCTGGTGGCCTGGTCCTGCTGGTGTTTGGCTGGAGGTTACGCCTCAGCAAAGCAATCTACGGACTGCTATTGCAGGGTGGCGGCATCGGGGTCATCTATATCACGATATTCGCCGCATTTAGACTTGCCGACCTGCTGCCACCGTCGCTGACCTTCGTGTTACTGGTATTCTTTTCGGCTTTTACAGTTGCGCTGGCAATTCTGCAGAACTCGAAAGCACTTGCGATTTATGCCGTACTGGGCGGTTTCCTGGCACCATTCCTGGCGTCTACCGGCAGTGGCAATTACATCGGTCTGTTCAGTTACTACAGCGTTTTAAATGCAGCGGTATTTGCGGTCGCGTGGTTTCGCGCCTGGCGCTCACTTAATCTGCTGGGCTTTATTTTCACCTTCGGGGTTTTTGTTTTGTGGGTGGCGTTCGACTACCGTACCGAACACCTTTATCCAACCAGCGCGTTCCTACTATTGTTCTTCCTGATGTACAGCCTGATCGGCGTGTTGTACGCGCTGCGTCAACCCGAACATCTGGCTGGACTGGTCGACGGCACAATGGTATTCGGCACACCTGTTATCGTGTCCGGATTACTAATGGTCATGCTGCGTGATTACGACTACGGCATCGCCGGAGCTTCAGCCGCGATGGGTTTTTACTATATTCTGCTGGCCCGCTACGCGTGGAAACACGTCGGCGAAGAGTTTCGCCTGCTGGCCGAGGCAATGCTCGCGATCGGCGTGGTTTTCGCGACACTGGCGATACCTTACGCGCTCGATGGACACTGGAGCAGTGCGGCCTGGGCGCTTGAAGCCGCGGGAATCCTGTGGGTATCGATTCGCCAGAATCGTTTTTATGCGCAATGCTTCGCGATTGCGCTACAGGTTGGATCAGGGGTGTTGTTTTTCCTGCGTAACATCGACGACGTCGGCAACACGGCCTGGCTCAATCCGGCTTTTCTCGGCGGTGTTTTCATCGCACTCGGTGCTTTCATTTCCGCGCGCATGCTTTATCTGCAGGTGCCGGATTTTAAATTGCGAATGCTGCACATTCCGTTTTACATCTGGGCAATGGCCTGGTGGTTGATCAGCGCACTGATACAGATCGATGAATACGCCCACCATCAACTCAGCGCCTGGCTATTATTGTTTGGTGCAACCGCAGCACTACTGGTCTACCTTGACCGCCTGCGCGAATGGAACTGGATGCCGGCTGCTATAAACGCCGCGTTGTTGTTGCCGGTACTGATGCTGAATGCACTTTATTCCCTGTTTGACAACGGCCACATCCTGGTCACGCCCGATCTTTATTTCTGGATTGCGGTACTGGGGACGAATTACTGGTTGATCGAGAAACTCGAAACCGTAGCCTGGCCTGCCTGGATCAATATCGCGGCGCATACCGGCCTGGTAGTATTTACTGCACTGATTCTGTCATTCGAACTGGTCTGGATTTTTGAAACCAAAATGGGCCTTCCCGGTCAGGGATACTACGCGGTATTTGCGGTGATGCCGCTAGTCGCAATGCGTGTCGCCCAAATCGAAATTTTGCCGGCGATCAAGCGACTGGGGCCTGCCCTGCAGCTGAGTCTGATCGGCACGCTGTCGGGCCTGTTGCTGTTATGGAACCTGATCATCAACCTGACCAATAGCGGCGATCCGGCACCGCTTCCATATATCCCGTTTATCAATCCGGTCGATCTAACACACATAGCTTTCTTTGTGCTGGTGCTGGGCAGTTTGAAACTGGTAAAACCTTCGATGAAAATCCAGCGTGATCATATCGTAATCATCCTCGCGGGTCTGTGCTTCGTCTGGTTGACCGCTGTATTGATCCGCAGCATGCACCACTATCTCGACATTCGTTTTGATCTGTCGGCAATGTCAGTCGACACGCGGGTGCAGTCCGCGATCTCGATCCTGTGGACCGTTATCGGCATGGGCGCGATGCTGTTCGCTTCACGCAACAAGCTGCGACCGTTATGGATTGTCGGGGCAGCATTAGTCGGTGTGGTGTTGGTAAAAATGTTCTTTATCGATCTCGGCGCCAGCGGCACCGTCGAACGCATCGTTTCATTCCTCGTGGTTGGCAGTCTGCTGGTCGCTACCGGATACTTCTCACCGATTCCAGAAAAATACGCACAGCCGGACGAAAAATTCGTAGAGTCGTCCCATGCATAAAATTCTGTTTCCGATAATATTGCTAACGCTGGCCAGCATGGTAAAGGCAGAAACCATTCCGGAGGATTACGCTTACCGGGCACGGCTTAGCGAAACTGATCAAGCGCTACAGCGTGTCGTATTGCCAATCGATGTCATTATCAATCTGACGCATTCCGATTTGAGCGACCTGGCTGTTTTTAATTTCAGCGACAAACAGCTGCCGCATGCGATTACGCGCACCCCGAAAACAGTCATCGAACACAACCTGCAGCTTGCGTTTCATGAATTTGATCGTTTCCAGCGACAAAATTCAAAAACCGTAACCACGCGCGAGCAAACCCAACAGGCAGATTCACTGTCGGAACTGCAGACTACTGAAACCATTGCGGTGCAATCCTTACGCAAGGACTACCTGATTGAACTATCGGTAAACGATAAAACACCCAACTTCGACCGCATCGAACTGACATGGGCACACGAGCCCGCGGGCCAAATACTTGAAGTCAGGGTCGAGATCGGCAATGAACTCGACAAGCTGCGCGTGATCAAGTCACGTAAGAGCCTGACCAATCAGGAATCAAAAGATCTCAACTGGCGCAGCATCAAGGGTATTCCCCGTAACCAGAAATACCTGCGCCTGACCCCGGTCAACGACGTAACCAGCTTCGAATTGCAAAACGTCATAGGACATTACCGCGAAATTGAAGACGCACCGGTACTGACTTATCAACTGGATCCCGAAACCATCGAACAGGACGGAGTGCAATTTTATACTTTTGAGTTCCCATCGGTAGTCAGGGCCGAGGCAATGCGCATTGTGCCCACTGATGCAAACCGGGTTATAAATGGCGATCTGTTTGCAATCTGGGGTAAAGATGAAACCAGGAAACCCATCCGCACCGGCTATCGGCAGCATAATATCAGCGCGGACGACGTCAAACCCAGCAAACCGATCGGGCTGCCCCGCAGATCCTACCAGAGTATCTGGTTTACCTCCCGGGCAGAGCTTTCCGAGGTGCCCAGCGTGGAGTTGATTTACCCGCAATACGAGCTGATCTTCCTCGGCGACGACATTGGACCCTATACCCTCACCTGGGGCAATTATGAAGGCAACGGCGAGAAAACCGATTTAAACGGGATATTAAAAGGTGACCTGAAACAGGCCCAACAACGGGGTGCATTGGTAACGCTTGGTACGATACGCGAATCCGGCGGGCTCTCGCGCCTGGCGCCGCAACCCACACTACCCTGGAAAAAATGGTTACTATGGACACTACTGATTCTGGCCGCTATCGTTACCGGACGCATGGCATTCAGGCTTTATCGAGAATTAAATAGCGTCTGATCAACCAAAACAGCAAGGGGGAATACGAATGGCGGCAAAACCGGTCATTCTGGTAACGCGTAAGTTGCCTGATTCAGTCGAACAAAAACTGGCGCAACACTTCACCACTATCCTCAATCCCGATGACAGGCTTTACAGCACAGCGGAATTGTTGCAGCTGGCCGAAAATGCGGATGCGATACTGCCCTGCCATACTGAAAAATTTAGCGCAGAAACCATCGCACACCTGCCCGCGCGGGTAAAAGCGATCGCCAACTTTTCGGTCGGTGTCGATCACGTCGACCTCGATGCGGCCAGGCAAAAACAGGTTGTCGTCACCAATACGCCCGATGTGCTTTCCGATGCCACGGCCGAAATTGCGATGTTATTGATGCTGGGTGCTGCGCGGCGCGCCAGCGAGGGCGAACGCCTGGTGCGTAATCAACAATGGAAAGACTGGAGCCCGGCTTTCATGGTGGGACGCCAGGTTACCGGTAAGCGTCTTGGTATCCTGGGCCTCGGTCGAGTCGGCCAGGTAGTGGCCCGGCGCGGGCGCGGCTTTGACATGACGATCCACTACCACAATCGTAATCCGCTGGACCCGGACCAGGCCGGTGATGCGATCTACCATGATAGCGTCGAAGCGCTGTTGGCAAATATCGACGTATTGTCGATTCACTGCCCGGCGTCGGAGGCAACCCGCGGATTGCTGAACCGCGAACGAATCGCATTAATGCATCGCGATGCCATCTTGGTGAATACCTCACGTGGTGGGGTTATCGACGATGATGCCCTGGTGGAAGCGCTGCAGTCGGGTGTGATTGCAGCCGCAGGGCTCGATGTCTTCAACGGTGAGCCCGATTCGATTCATCCCGGCTACCGAGACCTCGATAACGCATTCCTGTTGCCGCATATCGGCAGTGCCACCCGTGAAACCCGCGACGCAATGGGTTTCAGGGCAATCGACAACCTGGTCGCGATATTTAACGGCGAAGAACCCGGTGACCGAGTGGCCTAGACTCGGCCAATTCGGGCAGAAACAATTACCCGTGGCGAAAAAAAGCTGTGAATCGGGCGTTTGTCACAATATACTCAACCCGCGCGATAAGCCTGCTATGGCAATTGAAATCGGTGGCAAATTCCGAATAAAAGCAATCTGGTATACAATATACACGCTTTATATGCTTTAATTCCGATTCCAGTCATCCGCATAGCAACAAAAACAGGTAACGGCGATTCGAGAGACCAACTGAGAAAACACTACTTCATGCGTAATTGACTAGAAGATAACTTTCGCCACCCTAAATTATATCCAAATAAGAGGAAACTAGTTATGACCGAAGCAACGACATCACGTCGAAAATTTCTAACCACCGGCGCCGCCGCAATCGCGGGCGGAACAGCAGCCGCCGCATTCCCCAATATTTCTGTTGGCGCCAGCCCCGTCGTATTGAAAGTACAGGCCGCCTGGGGCGGCGGTATTTTTCTCGAGTTCGCCCAGGACTATGTTAAGCGCGTCAACGAAATGTCAGGCGGTTCGCTCAAAATCGATCTACTCGGTGTAGGAGCGGTTGTCAAAACCGCTGAAATGCAAACCGCGGTACATAAGGGCGTCTTAGATGGCGCGCATATGGTAACTGCCTACTGGTATTCAAAAAGCCCAGTCGCGTCTCTGTTCGGAACCGGGCCCTGTTTCGGCTGGTCAGCCAATGAACTCATCGGCTGGATTCAGTACGGCGGTGGTAAGGACCTGTATTATGAATTGATGCACGACAAGCTAAGACTGGACCTGGTGGGTTTCTTTTCTGGAGCGATGCCGGCACAACCGCTGGGCTGGTTCAAGGAACATATTACCAAGAGTAGCCAGATGAGCGGCCTGAAGTATCGTACCGTGGGATTGGCCGCAGACGTTTTGCAGGAAATGGGCATGTCAGTAGTACAACTACCCGGCGGTGAAATTCAGCCGGCGATGAAGAGTGGCCTGATCGATGCGGCGGAATTCAATAATCCGACCTCGGACAAGGATTTCGGTATGCAGGACGTTTCCAAGCATTATCACCTGGCGAGCTTCCACCAGTCGCAGGAATGCTTTGAAATCATTTTCAACCAGACTCGATTCAAAAAACTGGCGAAAGAACACCAGGCTATTCTTGAGTACGCTTCCGAAGCGGCATCGGCCGATATGGGCTGGAAAGCGATGGAGCGATATTCACAAGATCTGGTAACGCTGAAAGAGAAGCATGGCGTTAACGTATACCGTACTCCTGACGCGGTCATGAATGATCAGCTCAAGGCCTGGGACATCATCGTTAAGAAGTTCAACAAATCCGATCCGTTCTTCAAGAAGGTCATCGATTCACAAATGGCCTGGGCGAAGCGACACGGAGCTTATGCGCTGAATAATGCGCCAAATTACAGGGGTGCCTACGAGCATTACTTTGGCAAGCTGTAATTAGTTAGCAATTAGGTAACCTGCGGGGCGGTGTTTTACAATACCGCCCCTGCTTTCATGTGTGACTGCACAATTTTGAAAACCTGACAGGTGGCGCTATGACCCGCATTCTTCATTTCATCGACAGCCTTAGCGCATGGTCGGGAAAGGCATTTGCCTGGTGTATCGTTATCCTGACCTTCTCTACCTGCTACGAAGTGTTCATGCGCTACGTGCTCAATGCGCCAACGGTCTGGGCATTTGACATGAGCGTGCAAATGTACGGCGCTTTGTTCATGATGAGTGGCGCCTATGCCCTGTCACAGGACGCCCACGTTCGCGGCGATGTGGTGTATCGACTGTTAAAAATAAAAACCCAGGCCAAGATTGACCTGACGCTTTATATCCTGTTCCTGATGCCCGGCGCCCTGGCATTGATTTACTACGGATATGGTTTTGCCGCCGATTCCTGGTTTTACAAGGAAGTCAGCTGGAGCAGCCCGTCCCGCATTCAAATCTATTTCTTCAAAACCTTGATACCCATTTCCGGCACGCTGGTTTTACTGCAGGGTATCGCAGAGGCCGTACGCTGTGTGATCTGTATCAAAACCGGGGCCTGGCCACCGCGCCTGCACGATGTACAGGAAACCGAAACCATGCTAATGAATGAACAAGAAGATTTGCACAAGCTGGAGGAAGAAGGACATGTCTGATCCAGTTGTCGCAGTCTTCATGCTGGGCCTGTTCATCTTCATGGTGATGCTGGGTTTTCCGATCGCCTTCACGCTGATCGCCATGGGCCTCGGCTTCGGTTACTACGCCTACTATGATGCTGAACGCATGCAGACCATTTTCGACAACCGGATATTCGATTTATTCGTGCAGAATACCTTTTCGGTCATGTCCAACGACGTACTGGTGGCCGTCCCACTCTTCTTATTTATGGGCTATGTGGTCGAACGGGCCAACATAGTCAATCGTCTATTTTTCAGTATTCAACTGGCGGCGCGTCACTTACCGGGATCCATGGCGGTTGCGGCGCTGTTTACCTGCGCCATATTCGCAACCGCTTCAGGCATCATCGGCGCGGTCGTTACGCTGATGGGTATGCTCGCGTTCCCGGCCATGTTGAAGGCCAATTACGACGAGAGTTTCGCCGCCGGCGTAATCTGTGCCGGTGGCTGTCTCGGCATCCTGATACCGCCCTCGATCATGCTCATCGTCTACTCGGCGATCGCGGAAATATCGCCACTGCGCCTCTATGCCGCCGCCATGTTTCCCGGCCTGCTGCTAGCCGGACTGTACATGGTCTACGTGGTCGGGCGAGCCACGCTCAATCCTAGCCTGGCACCAAAACCCAAGGAGGAGGATGTGCCGTCATTCGGCAGGATTGCCTGGGAACTGATCACCTCGTTCGTTCCCCTGGCACTGTTGATCATGAGCGTACTGGGTGCCATTTTAATGGGCCTTGCGACCCCGGCCGAAGCGGCAGGTGTCGGTGCATTCGGTGGACTCTTCCTGGCGGTATGCTATCGCTCGCTTAGCTGGGAACGTTTAAAGCAGGCGGTTTATCTGACCGCGAAAACCTCGGCCATGGTGTGCTGGCTATTCGTGGGTTCCTGGACCTTCGCCTCGGTGTTCTCCTACCTCGGTGGTCACGAGTTGATCAACCAATGGGTGCTCTCCCTGGAACTGGGAACGGTTGGATTTCTGATACTCGCACAAACCATTATATTTCTGTTGGGATGGCCACTGGAATGGACCGAAATTATCATTATTTTCGTGCCCATCTTCCTGCCAATGCTGGCAACCTTCAATGTGGAGCCGCTGTTTTTCGGTATTCTGGTGGCGCTGAATTTGCAGACCTCGTTCCTGACGCCGCCGATGGCAATGGCTGCCTATTACCTGAAAGGCGTGGCGCCACCGCATATCCAGTTGATGGATATATTCCGCGGCATTATGCCTTATCTCGCGATCATCATTTTCGCGATGATACTGCTGTATAACTTCCCCGGAATCGCCCTCTGGTTGCCGGTCTACCTGTTTGGACCAGGGTAGCCTGCGAGTAAGGTTTTAACATGGACAAATTTGACCCGGCTACGGCAAACCTGCTCAGTGCCTGCGACGCACTCGCGCTTATCGAGCAGGGCTTACTGAGCTCACAGGAGCTGGTCGCTGCCTGTTTCGCGCGCATCGATGAACTCGAGGATTCCATAAAGGCCTGGGCGCATCTCGACCAGGCAGTGGCGATGGAACAGGCGCGCGCGGCCGATGAATTTCGCAGCCGCGGCCTGTCGACAGGACCACTCCACGGCCTGCCGATTGGCATCAAGGATATTATCGATACCACCGATTACCCGACCGAGCATGGAACAGTATTGCATCGCGGGCGCAAGCCGACTCAGGACGCGACCCTGGTGTCGTTGCTCAAAGAAGCCGGCGCCATCATTCTCGGTAAGACCGTATCGACTGAAATGGCGGTATTTTCGCCCGGAAAAACCCGTAACCCGCACAATCCCGACCATACTCCCGGTGGCTCATCGAGCGGCTCGGCAGCGGCAGTATCGGCTGCGATGGTCGCGCTTAGCGTCGGCACCCAGACCAACGGCTCGATCATCCGGCCAGCCTCCTATTGCGGCGTCTACGGTTTCAAACCCAGTTTTGCACGCATTTCGCGTCACGGCGTGCTGAAACAATCGCCGCCACTGGATACGATTGGGGTATTCGCCCGCAGCCTCGACGACCTCGCGTTAATTGCCGACGTACTGATGCGCTTCGATGCCCAGGACCCCGCGATGATCACGATAGCCCCGCCTTGCATCGACAAGGTCATGGCGCAGGAGGTCCCGGCAGAGCCGCATTTCGGATTTGTACGCACCCCGGTCTGGGACCAGGTCGAGCCGGTAACCAGGGATGGCTTGCGGGAATTGATCGACGCGGTCAATGAAAGCCGAGAAAAGACTGTCGATATTATCGATCTGCCGGCCCCATTCACCGAGCTGCATGAAGATCATCGCAAGGTGATGGAAGCCGACCTGGCACGCAGTTTTGCCGATGAATACAAGCGCGGCAAAGCGGAATTGAGTGCGGTACTGTGCGAAATGA
>Ga0255052_10000829_pt1 | contig 24272 bp, 23 predicted proteins | sample JV7_2_21_MG_FD_188632 | JGI IMG/M metagenome (GOLD analysis project Ga0255052, IMG submission 188632) | Seawater microbial communities from Jervis Inlet, British Columbia, Canada - JV7_2_21 | ecosystem: Environmental > Aquatic > Marine > Inlet | place: Canada: British Columbia | collected... | reverse complement strand
AATTCGAGATCCCGGTCGGTCACAAAGGTGATACCTACGATCGCTACCTGGTCAGGATGGAAGAGATCGAGCAGAGCCTGAGGATCTGTGAGCAGTGCCTCGATCAGATGCCGGGAGGTTTCGATGAACAGGATACCGACAGCGTGCTTTTATCGCCGTCCGAAGTTCTCGAGATCACACAGAAAGGCGGCCAGGTCCCTGATTATGACAACCGGGTTGTCGACCTGCCCCCGACCCTGAAAGGAATGGAACCCGAGCGTCTCAGCCGGGTGATGGTCGACGACCCAACGGTGTCGCTTCCTCCCAAACACGAGGTTTACGCGAATATCGAAGGATTGATGAATCACTTCAAGCTGATCATGACAGGGACGGGGCATGGTATACAGGTCCCGAAGGGTGAGACATATATGGCGGTCGAAGGAGGCAACGGCGAGCTTGGTTTTTACGTGGTCAGCCAGGGCGGCTCCGGGCCGTATCGGCTGCACTGCCGGGGACCCTGCTTTGCCCTGATGAGCGCCTTTCCCAAGATGATAAAGGACCACTCGATCGCTGATGCGGTACCTGTGTTCGGCAGTATTAACATGATAGGTGGAGAACTGGACAGGTGAAATCCGTGTTCGACAAAGCTGACGAGGCGAGGTTCAAGGAGACCCTCGAGGAGTTTTCCGAAGGAACCAGCCGGGTGCTGCCAGTATTACACTTTGCACAGGAAGTCTTCGGTGCAATTACTCCCGAGGTAGAGACATATCTGGCCGAGAGGCTGGACATGCCGATTGCGAGACTGCACGAAGTACTGACATTCTACCACCTGTACCGGGAGTATCCGCACGGCAGCTACACTCTGACAGTGTGCAACAATCTGAGCTGTCATCTGCTCGGGTCGGAAGGTCTGCTTGAGCACCTCGAGAAATGCCTTGGCATCGGTCCGGGTGAGACCACCGGGGACGGCCTGTTCACTCTCGAAGTGTCCGAGTGCATCGGCGCCTGTCACCAGGCCCCTGCCTTTCAGGTCAATGGGCATTTCTACGGTCCAGTGACCCTGGCTGAGGTGGACCTTCTGCTGAAAAGCCTGCGTGAGGGGAGGGAGGAAGTATGAGCCAGAAGATACTCTCCCGTAACTGGGGCAGGGAAGACTCGCACACATTAGAGGTATACCAGCGGCATGGCGGTTACAAGGCGATCTACAAGGCACTCAGGGAAATGAAACCGCAGGATATTGTAGAAGAGGTTGCTGCGTCCAACCTGAGAGGGTGCGGCGGTGCCGGATTCCCTACCGGACAGAAGTGGAAGTTCCTCCCGCCTCCCGACGGGAAGTCCCGCTATCTGGTCGTGAACGCCGATGAGGGAGAACCCGGAACATTCAAGGACCGTTTCATAATGGAACTCGACCCCCACATGTTGATCGAAGGGATCATCATAGCCGGCTACGCCACAATGGCGGACCACTGCTTTATATACATACGCGGTGAATACTCAGAGGTGAGAAAGCGTGTCCTGGCAGCGCTCGAGGAAGCGAAAGCCGAAGGTTACCTTGGCGGCGACATATTGGGAAGCGGCTACAGCCTCAGGGTATCGGTGACCTCAGGGGCGGGTGCATACATATGCGGTGAAGAAATGGCTCTGCTCGAGTCCGTCGAGGGCAAGAAGGGGTGGCCGCGTCTGAAGCCCCCGTTCCCAGCCTCGGTAGGGCTTTTCGGCCGTCCCACGGTGGTCAACAACGTGGAGACGATCTCCTTTCTGTCCCACATTGTCGAGCGGGGAGGAAAGTGGTTCGCCGAACTGGGCACCCCCGGAAACGGCGGGACCAAACTGTATGCCGTAAGCGGACACGTCGAGCGGCCGGGTGTCGTCGAATTGCCGATGGGGACACCCCTTGGAGAGGTGATCGACACCTGCGGCGGTGTTCGGGGAGGCAAGCGGCTAAAGGCAGTCATACCTGGAGGCGTGTCCTCAGCCGTGCTCCCGGCAGATGCGGTCGAAACTCGTATGGATTTCACGAGCCTGCAGGAAGCCGGGTCCATGCTAGGATCGGCGGCCGTGATAGTCATGGATGAGGACACCGATATGGTGAAAGCACTCGGGGTGATCACTGCGTTCTTCGACAATGAATCGTGCGGCCAATGCACACCATGCCGCGAAGGCACGACCTGGAGCCACCGTGTAGTGCAGCGGATCCTTGACGGACGGGGCAGGCCGGAGGACATAGAGGACCTTTTTGATATCGCTGCCAACATGAATGGTACGACAATCTGTCCCCTGGCTGCGGGAGCCGCGATGGCAATAACAGGTTTTCTTACCAGGTTCCGCGGTGAGTTCGACGACAGAGTCGCCGGGGGTACGACGGAGAGGACGGCATGAACCGGGAGACGGTTCTTATTAAAATAGACGGTAACGAGATCAGTGTGCCGAGAGGCACGACTATTCTCCAGGCAGCCGAGAAGTTGGGTATACACATACCGCGGTACTGCTATCACCCGGCCCTCACGACGGTCGGCAGCTGTCGCATTTGTCAGGTCGAGGTTGCCGGTGCACCGGGCCCGGTGATCGCCTGTCATGCCCAGGCCATGGATGGGAGTGAGATTTTCACTGACACGGATCTCGTACGCAGGGTCAGGAGTGGTGTGATGGAGTTTCTGCTGTTGAACCACCCAATTGACTGCCCTATCTGTGACACGTCGGGTGAGTGTGACCTGCAGAATTACTACATGACTGACGGCAAGCACAGATCGCGCCTCAGGCACAGCAAGATCGATCGCACGAAGCGGAAGAGGATCGGCGCGAATGTCGTACTCGACCAGGAACGCTGCATACTGTGCTCGAGGTGTGTCCGGTTTCTGGCCAGTGTTACCGGGACCAACGAGATGGGGTTCTTCGGCAAGGGGAGCGAGTCCTACATCGACCTCGCTAACGGGAAGACTCTCGACGGCAACCAGTACGCAGGTAATGTAATAGATCTGTGTCCTGTGGGGGCGCTCACGGACGACGCCTTCAGATTCAGATGCAGGGTCTGGTATCTGAAAAGAGCCCCCTCCGTCTGTCCTCACTGCGCGAACGGTTGTAACATCGAGGTGCATTACAACTCGGATCTCTGCTGGAAAAACGAAGGCAAAAAAATAATGCGGATCAAACCGCGGTTCAATCCGCATGTGAACGGTCACTGGATGTGCGACATCGGGCGCTACGAATTCGACTTCGCCGAAAACAGCACCCGGCTGGGGAGACCGCTGGTCACGCGGCAAGGGGGGCAGGAGGAGGTTCCCTGGGATGAGGCTTTGAGAGTGGCAGCCGGGAGATTAAAAGGAGCTCGTGACGACGACGGAAGCTTCTCAATAGCATTGATCCCCTCACCGGGGATGACGAATGAGGCGGCATACCTGTTACGGAAGGTTTTTATCGATCATCTGGGGGTGAGGACCACGGGATTCAGGAAAGGTGAGGGAGGGACCGGCGGTGATGGGATGCTGCTGAGAAACGACCAAAGCCCCAACCGGCTTGGGCTGGAGATCATTGGATGCGACGGGCCGGAGGGAGGGATCTCACGGGAAGAGATGTTTCGTCAGGTGGGCGAAGGGAAATTCAAGGTACTCGTGTTTTTCCAGGATCTCATCCATTCCGTGCCGCCGGCAGATCTCGTCGGGTTCGAGTCCAAGGGTGCCGAATTTATCATTGTTCTTGCATCGAACACGAGCCCGTTCACCGAGCTGGCCGACCTGGTGCTGCCGGTGAGCCCCTGGACGGAGGACAACGGCACCTGGGTCAACTGGCAGGGCCGTGTTCAGTGGGTCACTCCAGTTCTCCCGCCCATAGGTTATTCAAGGAACACGGCCGAAGTGCTGGCGATGCTGGGGGACATGATGGGCATAGATGTCAGTGACGGTGAGTCGACTGCGACGTTCGATCGGCTGGCAAGAGAGGTGAAGGAGTTTTCCGGACTTTCGCACGAAAACCTGAAAGAATATGGTGCTGCCTTGAACGGTGCTGCCTTGAACGGCGCTGCCACGAACGGGACTGCCTCAAGTGGATATCGGGGATCGGGGGAGAAGCCAACAAATGATTGACTGGACGTTCTGGTTTGTAAAACTCGTAATCGCGATAGCCGTACTCTTCGGCGTCCTCAATCTCGCCGCTTTCATCTCGTGGGTCGAGCGCAAACAGAGTGCGCTCCTGCAGGATCGTATAGGCGCCAATCGTGCCCCGATATTCGGGTTTCGTATCCTGGGCCTCTTCCACATACTTGCAGACACAGTAAAGGCACTGACGAAGGAGGACTGGGTACCGCCCTTCGGGGACCGGAAGCTCCACTTTCTGGCACCCGTAATTTCTCTTTTTACTGTTCTCCTTACCTGGTCCGTGATTCCGATCGGCGATGTCATACGCATCGGCGGACGTGAGTTCCAGCTTCAGATCGCCGACCTGGACATAGGTTTTCTGTTCGTGTTCGCGATGGCTTCCCTCGGAGTCTACGGACTGGTCCTGGCGGGCGTGGCGTCTCATAATAAGTACGCCCTGATGGGATCGATGCGCGGCGCCTCGCAGATGATCGCATACGAGGTGTCTTTCGGCCTGACGATACTCGGTATCTGTCTGATTTTCGGAACGCTCCAGCTGGACGAGATCGTGCGGGCCCAGGGTGCCCTCATCGGTGGCTGGATCCCGATGTGGGGGATATTCCTCCAGCCCGTCGGATTCGTACTGTTCATGGTCGCTGCGATAGCCGAGACAAGACGCATACCGTTCGATCTGTCGGAGGGGGAGAGCGAGATCGTCGGTTACTTTCTCGAGTACAGCGGTCTCAAATTCATCATCTTCTGGATGGGAGAATTTATCGCCTCGACCATGGCCGCATCACTCCTGACGACCTTCTTCTTCGGGGGATGGCAGGTTCCCTACCTGCTGGCGGACGGTTTTCACTTCCCGTGGGGAGCGGCGTGGGCTTTGCCTCACCTCGTTGTTGTTGCGATGCAAATATCCTCTTTTTGTGTAAAGGTGGCATTTTTTGTGTGGCTCCAGATGCAGATCCGGTGGACACTGCCCAGGTTCCGATTCGACCAGGTACTGTCACTGGGCTGGAAGCAGGTGCTGCCGGTGGCTATGCTGAACCTGGCCGTAACGGCGATTATTGCGTGGCTGCTGGGTCTTGGAAAGGGGTAGGTATAGGAAGGTGGCGTTCAAAGTAGATCGTGAGATACGCTGGTGGCACAAGATCTTCCTCGTGGAGGTGGTCAGGGGCCTATGGATCACAAGCAGCAGGTTCTTCGTGAACCTGCTGGGCCATGTTCTGGCCGTCGTCGGCGTGGAGTTCGGGAGATCCCAGACCGTGACGGTTCAGTATCCTGAGGAGCAGATCGAGCTGCCCGAGAGATCCCACACTCTCCACCGGCTCACAAAAAACCCCGACGGGTCTCCGAGGTGTGTGGCGTGCATGTGCTGCGAGTCGATCTGCCCGGCCGACTGCATCCAGATAGTCGCCGGTGAATACCAGGACAAACGGATAGAGAAGTACCCGGTAAAATTTGATCTGGACATCTCCCGATGTGTGTATTGCGGTCTGTGCGTCGAGGCCTGCCCCGAGGATGCAATACGCATGGACACCGGTATCATAGATATTGCCGGGTACGACCGGATGAAGATGGTGCTCGGCAAGGAGGATCTCCTGAAAAAGTCAGGGAGATTCGAAGAAAAGAAAGTTGCGAAGGAGTGAAACTCTCGTGGTGATGTTCTTTTTTATACTTTTTTCGGTCACGTCGGTCGTGGCAGCCTTCTTAGTCATCACCAGGCGTGCACCCCTTTATTCTGCGCTTTTTCTCGCCGTGACCCTCTGCGCCCAGGCAGGACTTTTTACACTGCTGGGCGCTGTCTTCGTAGGTGTCATCCAGATATTGATATACGCAGGCGCCATACTCATCCTCTTTCTTTTTGTCATTATGTCCCTCGAGCGTACGGAGAGCCGATGGGTCCTCCGGAACCCCGTCGTGAAAGCGATCAGCGGCATCACCGTGGGCGTCCTCGTCGTACAGATGCTCTATGCCCTGTGGCGAAGTGATTCTGCTGCCGAACCGCTGATACTGACAGGCGGCCCGCGTGGTGAGGATCACATAGCCGTTCTTGGCAAAGAGCTTTTCACCAGGTACCTGGTGCCGTTCGAGATAGGCTCGATACTCCTTCTGGTGGCCGTACTTGGTGCGGTTGTGCTTGCATACAAGCGAGGTAAGTGAAGATGATCAATGTGGGCCCGTTCATAGCTGTCGGGATAATACTTTTCGGCGTCGGCCTGGCCGGGGTTCTTTTCTGGCACAATATACTCATCATGCTCATGTCGATCGAAATAATGCTCAACGGTATCAATCTGATATTCGTTGCATACGCTGCGTACTGGCAGCAGGTGTCGGGACAGATCTTCGTGCTGTTCGTCATGCTCGTCACCGCGGCTGAGGTGGCGATAGCTCTGGCGATCACGATACTGATATTCAGGCACAAGGGTAACCTCGACCTTTCACTTTTCGACCGGCTCAGGAAGTGAGGACAGACAACTGGCAGCCAATCCCATGATACCCTGGATCGTTCTTTTGCTCCCCGCGGCTGCAGCGGTGATCATCACCCTGTTTACTTTGCGCCGGCCGCGATTCAGTGCCGGTCTTTCAGTTGGTGCGTGCTTCCTCAGCTTTGTGTTTTCTGTTCCGTTGATCTACACAGCTCTTTTAAAAACTCACGGTGAGGCGCTTCGCACTTCTTTTCAATGGATTAGCATCGGTGAAATGCAGATACGCATCGGCACGGCCGTTGATGCTCTCACTGCCGCGATGCTTCTTGTCGTCACATTCGTGGGTCTGCTCATTCACATCTATTCCATAGGGTACATGCACGGCGAAAGGGGGTTCTCCAGGTATTTTGCAAAATTGTCTCTTTTCATGTTCTCGATGCTCGGCATCATCCTGGCTGACAATTTTGTGCAGATGTTCATATTCTGGGAGCTCGTGGGTCTCTCTTCATATCTTCTCATAGGATTCGACTATGATCGACCGGCCGCAGCAGACGCCGGGAAAAAAGCCTTCATTGTCAACCGTGTCGGCGACTTCGGATTCATTCTCGGTATCGTGCTTTTGTTCTACGCGGCGGGAACGGTCGATTTCCTCGAGATCATGAACGGGCTGTCGGCCGGATCGTTCGCCACCGCGCCGCTGCTTGCCGCCGCACTGCTTGTGTTCATGGGGGCTCTTGCCAAATCGGCACAGTTCCCTCTCCACGTCTGGCTGCCCGACGCCATGGAGGGCCCGACACCGGTAAGCGCATTGATCCATGCTGCCACGATGGTGGCCGCTGGTGTCTATCTTCTCGCCAGAACCTTCGTCCTCTTTTCTGCCGAGCCGGCCTCACTGACAGTTATCGCCTACATTGGAGGGTTCACAGCTCTGTTCGCTGCGACCATCGCTGTAGTGCAGAATGACATCAAGCGCATATTAGCCTACTCCACGCTCAGCCAGCTGGGATACATGGTCATGGCGATCGGGCTCGGGTCGGTGACCGCGGGTATGTTCCACCTGACGACACATGCTTTCTTCAAGGCACTGTTATTCCTTGGAGCAGGTTCGGTGATACATGCTCTCCACACACAGGACATATGGGATATGGGCGGGCTGTTGAAACGCATGCCGGTGACCGGCTGGACTTTTATGATCGGCGGGCTGGCCCTGGCGGGCATTCCGCCGTTCGCGGGATTTTTCAGCAAGGACGAGATACTTGCAGCGGCTCACCACTCGCCTCTTCTTTACGCCGCCGGTGTTGCCACGGCTTTCCTGACTGCCTTCTACGTCTCCCGATTGCTGGTTGTCGCATTTCTCGGCAGCTCGCGCAAGCCGATCGAGGCTCACGAATCTCCGCGGGTAATGACGATCCCGCTCATCATCCTGGCAGCCGGTTCAGCGGCAGGAGGCTGGATCGGAGCGGGATGTCCTGTCCCCTTCGTGTCGGGGAGCGAGGTGGGGTTTGGAACTTTTATATACGGCGGCGAGCACGGTCACGCCCCCGAATTTCATCTGGATGTCATGCTTCTCTCCACGGTGGTTGCTCTGGCTGGCCTCACTGCCGGATATCTGGTGTACAGCAGAAAAGTCGTCGACCCGGATGCGGCAAGGGTAAGGCTCCGCCCTCTTCACGGACTGTTGACGAGGAAGTATTTCGTGGATGAGCTCTACGATTGGCTGGTAGCCGTTGTTCAGCAGGGCTGGGCCCGGGTGTGCAGCCTTTTCGAACGTCATGTGCTCATACGCGCGTTTGTGAACGGAATTGCAATTTTCACACGGTGGATCGGTGATAAGATAAGGCTCACTCAGACCGGACAGCTCCAGATGGGACTTCTGATACTCGGCGGCGGTACTGCTCTGATCCTTCTCCTTCTGCTTCTGGGAGGGAGGTGAGGTATGAACTTTCCAGTCCTGCCCGTGATAAAGCTCCTGCCGGCAGCCGGCGCACTGGTGATCCTGTTTTACCCTGCCGCATGGAAGAACACGATCCGCCTCACTGCGGTGCTGTCTGTCGGGATAAGCCTCTTCCTTTCCGTTCTGCTGCTTTTTTACTATGACAACCATGCCGCGGGATTTCAGTTCATCACCAGGATACCCTGGATCGAGACGCTGGGGATCAGTTACCACGTGGGGGTCGATGGAATAGGGATCGTCATGCTGCTTCTCACGGCAGCGGTCATCTTCGCCGGTGTTTTCGTGTCCTGGTCGATCGAGGATCTGGTCAAGGAGCACTATATACTGCTGCTTCTGCTCGTCACCGGCGTGTTCGGGGTCTTCATGACTCTCGACCTGTTGTTTTTCTATCTCTTTTACGAATTGTCGGTTGCACCCATGTATCTACTCATCGCGATCTGGGGTTCGAGCAGTAAAGAATACACGAAAGAGTATGCGGCCATGAAGCTCACTCTGTACCTCACCATGGGAGCCCTCATTGCGCTTGTCGGCCTCTTGATCCTCTACGCCACGGCAGGGTCGGTGACGGGAGTTTACACGTCCGACATCCTCGAGCTCGGGGCTGCGGGGTTCGACCCCCGGACACAGATCTTCGTGTTCCCGTTCATATTTCTCGGTTTCGCCGTCATCGTGCCGATGTGGCCGTTTCACACCTGGTCCCCGATCGGCCATGCGGCTGCACCCGCCGCTGTTTCCATGCTTCACGCGGGTGTCCTCATGAAACTCGGCGCATTCGCCATCATCCGCCTCGGCCTTGGTCTGCTCCCGGTGGGTGCCGTCAAGTGGCTGCCGTTCGTTGCCTTCATCTGCATCTTTAACATAATCTACGGCGGCTACGTGGCCATGTCGCAGAAGGACATAAAGTTCATCGTGGGGTACTCGAGTTCGAGCCACATGGGATACGTTCTTCTCGGTCTGGCAGGCATGAGCGTCGTGGCCATGAACGGTGCAGTGTTCATGATGTTCGCCCACGGAATAATGACGGCGTTACTCTTCGGATTGATCGGATTCTTCTACAATCAGACCCACACCCGTGTGGTCGATGATCTGGGCGGCCTCTCGAAAAAGCTGCCCTTCGTCGGCGTTGCATTTATTATCGGTGCACTGGCCTCGAGCGGTCTGCCGGGCACGGCGAACTTCATCGCAGAGCTCCTCGTCATCCTCGGGGCCTGGAAGAATTATCCGATACCGGCCATAGCCGCCACTCTCGGGATAGTGATCACCGCGACCTACATGCTCAGGGCAGTTGCCGGTATCTTCTTCGGCCCGATGGACCCGAAGTGGGAGGGTCTCAAAGACGCCGTATCGATCCGGGAACGGCTGCCGTTCGTGTTCCTGATATTGATATTGATTATTTTCGGTTTCGGCCCCGGTATGCTGGTGGACCTCATCGAAAGTGCCGTGACGCCCCTCATGGCTCAGCTCGAATCCGCCCGAACCGTAGCCGCGACTTACAGTCTGTTCTGAACCTGTGAATGAGAATGAATGGTGAATCTGATTTCAGCCTTATCGCTTTAGAAGCAGCGGTTTTTCTGCTCGGTATCGCGGTGCTGGCTCTCGACATGGTGTTCCGCGGCAGCCGGCCGGCGATCGTGAGGAGGACTGCCATAACGGGCATGGCGCTGCTTGTTGTAGTGAGTTTCCTCAGCGGCAAGAGCGGTGCCGGCTGGTACGGTATGATCCTCGTCGACTCCGCGTCGATCTTTTTCAGGAGGATCTTCCTTGTAGCGGCACTTTTTGTTTTTATTATGATGAGCAGGTCGAGGGACCTGGGCGGCCGTGATCCGGCCGAGTATTATGGCCTGGCTCTTTTTGCAACGGTCGGCATGATGTTCACTGCCTCTGCCGCCAACTTCATGACACTTTTCATGGCCCTCGAGCTGCTGACCATATCGTTCTACGTGCTTGTCGCCTACAACCGTGACGAACTGCTTGGCCTGGAAGCCGGCGTGAAATACCTGATAATAGGTACGGTCAGTACCGCCTTCATTCTCCTCGGTCTGGCCTTCGTCTACGGTGCAACGGGCTCCCTTGATTTCGGTGTGGTCGCCTCGAGACTGGGAGAGGCCGGGAAGACCGACCCTCTGCTTCTGGTCGGAGCCGTGCTGATGCTCGTCGGACTGGGCTTCAAGATCTCTGCCGTACCTTTCCACACGTGGGCCCCGGACGTTTACCAGGGTGCAACGACACCCGTTGTCGCCTTTCTCTCGGTCGGCAGCAAAGCTGCGGGACTTGTGCTCCTGATGCGGCTGGCCTTCTCGGTATTCCTCGCGATCAGGCCGGAGTGGGTTCTGATACTCTCAGTGGTGACCGTGGCCACGATGTTCTACGGCAATCTCGGCGCGTTGTCCCAGACCAACATCAAAAGACTTCTCGGTTACTCAGGCATTGCCCAGGCAGGATACCTGCTGATGGGTCTCGTTGCTGCGACGGTGGAGTCCGGGTCGGCTATGCTCTACTACCTGGCGGGATATCTCGCCACCAACCTGCTTGCTTTTATGGTGATCGTCGTGTTCAGCAGAACGGTGAAAGGACACAGCATTTCAAGCTACGCCGGGCTTGCACGGCGCTCGCCGATCCTGGCGGCTTCGCTGCTGGTAGCTATGCTCTCTCTTGCCGGAGTACCGCCCCTGGCGGGATTTTTCGGCAAGTTCCTGCTGATCGACGCGGTCATCAAGGCCGGGTACACCTGGCTGGCTGTCGTTGCGGCACTGAACGTGGTCACGGCTCTTTACTATTACCTCCAGGTCGTAAAGACGGTTTACGTCCTGCCCCCTGCAGCAGAAACCCCCATCGAAGTGGATACCTCTACAAAAGCTGTTCTGTACGCCTGCATGCTCGCCATACTTGTTATCGGTGTGTTCCAGGAACCGCTGTACGATGCGGTGAGAACGGCGGCCGTTACCCTGTTTTGAGTTCGGGCAGTGAGAACTTGACAAAACAGATTAATTCTTGTATTATTTGTGTACAAAAACTTAGGTCATATGACCAATAGTGGTGCATATTCCCATTCTTGAAGCTTGAGGTTAATCGTGTTAGAGCCCTTATTCGGATCTCTCAACAAAGAGAAGATCCTCCTCTATATCCACACCCACGGTGAGTCTTACTCCAGAGAGATCGCCAGGACATTCAATCTTTACGTAAATACCGTTCAGAACCACCTGCTGAACCTGGAACGGGGCGGGGTGTTGTACAGCAAACTCCGGGGTAAAGTGAGGCTGTTCGGCTTGAATCCGCGCTACGCGTTCAAAAGAGAGCTCGAAATATTGCTCGAAAAAGCCCTGACATTCATTACACCCGAGGAGAAAAAGAAGTTCTACACTCCGAGGCTCAGGCCGAGACGCACAGGGAAGCCGCTGTAGCATGAAGCTTGAAAACATTTCGATCAAAAACCTGGCAATCCTAATCTCTGATCATTTGAGAAAAAATGGTGTAGATACCGTTCTCACGGGAGGAGCTTGTGTCACGATCTATACCCGCGGGAGACACATCTCATACGATCTTGATTTTGTACCTCTGACCTCGGTTGATCGTAGAACATTGAGAACTATTCTTGAGGAATTAGGATTCGAGGAGGAGGGAAGGCATTTCGTACACGAGGGTACACAATATTTTATAGAGTTCATTGCACCCCCCCTGGCGGTCGGCGAGGAACCGGTTAAGGAGATCCATTCCATCAAAAAAGGGAACAAGGTTCTGAAGCTCCTGTCGCCCACTGATTGCACAAAGGATCGTCTGGCGGCCTATTATCACTGGAACGACAGACAAAGTCTTGAACAGGCAATTCTCGTTTGCACATACAGCGATGTCGATGTGATAGAAGTCGAACGATGGTCGAAAAATGAAGGGATGAAAAACAGATTCGAGGTGTTCAGAAAACTCATCGGAGACAAACACAGCCGATAAAAGTGAGGATACGGGATTGATAGTGACAGGACGGGTACACATAATCAATAGACCGGGTGCTTGAGAAAGGGCACGCGTATTTAAACAGGTGGAAGGGGCCCCGATGGTTACCGTCAGACAACTCTTACAAACCAAATCAGACGAGATCTGGTCCGTAGCACCGCAGGATTCTGTTTTCAATGCGCTGCAATTGATGGCGGACAGGAATATCGGGGTTTTACTCGTCATCGAAGGCGGTAAGCTTGTCGGGATTTTCTCGGAACGTGATTACGCGCGTAAAGTTATACTGTTGGGGAAAGCTTCTAAAGCAACTCTCGTCAGTGAGGTGATGACCGCTTCTGTATTATACGTGACCCCCGGGATGACGATCGAAGAGTGTATGGCGCTGATGACAGCGAAACACGTCCGCCATTTGCCCGTCATCGAGAATGAAAACATCCTGGGAATCGTGACGATCGGTGATGTGGTAAAGATGGTGATCTCCGAACAAAAGTTCACTATCCAGCAGCTCGAAAATTATATCACCGGCAGGTATGTGTCATAGGGTACTTGATTTTTCTTCCGAGCTTCTCGCCCCATTATGTGCTGGCTTCTCGAATGATCTGGCGATCACCTTGTGACTCTTATTTGTGTTCGTATTTCAGTTTGTAGTGTTCGTGCGTTCCGCTATCTTTGCGCTCCTCGTAGTCGAATACATAGTCCATTCCCACAAACGGGCTCTGATCGTTGTGGCATTTTAAGCACACCTTAGCAGTAGGTGGGTAGATCAGCCCGGCCTGGCGAGCTTCCTCTGTTTGGAAGGTAGGATCACCCTTACTCATCACTGTCTCTACGTACATTCCTCCCGGACCGTGGCACGCCTCGCAGCTTACACCGGCCATTTCAGGGGTCTCTTCGATCGAGCGGAAACCTCCTACCAATCCGTAACCTGTTGTATGACAGGGCAAACACGTTTCTTGGAGAGTGTAGTCCTCGTTTGGGTCGAGGCCCACCATCTCCTTCTCCGCTTGTTTCACTCCTGGGCGCAGGACATCGAACGTCTGCGCCATTCGAGTCTCTCCCCACGATTGGCATTGCTCAGGATGGCATTCCTGGCAGGCTTTCATTCCGATGAAGGTGTCCGTGGCAACATGTTCGTGACTTGTCCAATTGATATATATTACTATAAATACTACCGCGGCTACCAGAAACAGGAGGTATGACCACACATTTTCGGAGATTACCGGACGGTGTGAATCTTTCATGGATCGCCTCCTTCCATAATGTTCGAGTCCGCTAGAGGCTCTTCAGGGCTTCCCCAACCCTGTAGTGTGCATACAGTTAACAGACACTAAGCCAGGCAGCAATTATTTGATCAAATAGTACCTCCTCTCTTCTATCGAGTATACCCTTCGCAGGGAAAAATGTCAACCGCACAAATCCGGTTTTTAAAGCCCTGTTCCGGGCCCCCGTCTCCACCACTCTTGACAATCGTTTACGTTTTTTGTAATTACTTACCAGTTAAAAACTCATCTTTCAATAGGGTCACCACTAATTATGAAAAAAAGCAGAATACCTCTGCTGGTCCTCGCTATTGTTATTACCTTACTCCTTATCCTCCGGGGGTATGGTCCATCCTACAATCAACCCATCGACTATAATCACAAGTTGCACATTGAACAGGGCCTTGAGTGCCTCAGTTGTCATAGATACGTGATGGAACAGACGTTCGCCTCGATCCCGGGTGTGGACGTGTGTATGGAATGTCACGAGGAACCGCTTACCGAGAGCAGGGAAGAAGAAAAGATCAGACAGTTCGCCGAATTGGGAACCGATATACCGTGGCTGCAGGTTTATGAGGTCCCCGATCACGTCTTCTTCTCACATCGCAGGCACGTTTCAGTGGCGGAGATTACCTGTGAGGAGTGCCACGGAGAGATCGAAAGCAGGGAGAAACCTTTCACCCGGCCACTTATCGACCTCTCGATGGAATTCTGCATCGACTGCCATATAGGCAGCGGGGCAACCGACGATTGTGTGGCTTGTCACATCTAGGACCAAATATGAACAGAAGAAAATTTTTCAAGACGACGAGTCTGGGGGCGGCCCTGGCCTTTTTCGACGGTTTTGGCGGCCGGGTCGAGAATCTGCTTGCCTTCAATAGAAGTAAAAACCCCCGAGACCTCCTCGAATTCTGGGCAGTGTCAACATGTGCAGCCTGTGAAGCGGGGTGCGGGATCAAAGCGCGGCTCGTGGGTGGGCGTGTCATCGGTATCGTCGGGAATGAGGAGAGTCCCGTATCGAGAGGCGGGCTTTGCGCCAGGGGATTTGCAGGGATACAGTCACTGTACAATCCAGATAGGCTGAGCGGACCTCTTTTAAAAAATCCTGAATCTGGAACTGGAGAGTGGAAGAAGTTGTCGTGGGACGAGGCTCTTGGTGTGCTCACCGAAAAGCTTGTTTCCGGAGGGCGCGACAGCAATTCGGCGATGCTCATCACCGGTGATAGGGACAGCCTGACCGCGAGACTTCTGACAAAATTCGTATCGAGCATGGGGTCTGGATCGGCGTTCTACTACCCGTGGGGAGATGCCCTGATGGCCCATCCCGCCATTCACGTTGCTCAGGGGATCGACCAGCCGCTGGTGTATGACGTGGAGAATGCGAGTCACATCCTCTCATTCTCGAATGACTTTCTCCAGACAGGGCCGTCGCACGTGACCCTCTCCAGGGCTTTCGGAAGATTCAGGAGGAGCTCGTCACGGCTTCGGGGTAGGCTCGTCCATTTCGACTCCCGGTTGTCGATCACTGCCTCAAAGGCTGATGAATGGATCGCGATCAATCCCTGGACAGAGGGGGCGGTCGCGCTCGCTATTGCCAGTACACTGCTCGAGGAGGGATTGTACGACAAAAGATTCGTTTCCGGGGAGTGTGTGGGATTCGATGAGTGGATCGACGATCATGGGAACAGGCATCCCGGCTTCCGGTCCGTTATTCTTGAAGAGTTCTCTCCACAAAAGGTTTCCGAGATCTCCGGGGTAAGTCCGGAGGTGATAATCAAGACCGCGAGGGAGTTTGCAGGATCCTCGCATCCGATCGCACTCGGTAGCGACCGTATCGATTTCTCGTACCAGGATCTCACCACCCGGCTCGCCATCCATTCGCTCAACGCGCTGGTCGGCAATATTGATAAAGAGGGCGGCATCCTCGTTCCCAGAAGAGTCCCCGCCGGCAAGCTCACCGCCTCCACAGCTATCAGATCTCAGGAAATGCACGACTCGAAGGCGCGATACCGGTTTCCAGTGTCACTGTACGAAACCGATTCGACGCTCGACCGCCTTCTCGAGATGAAACCTCCTGAAGTTCTCTTTCTATATGCGACGAATCCTCTGTTTACTTCCCCCAGGAAGCACGACTGGCAGAAATTCATCGACAGGGCGAAATTCGTGGTGAGTTTTGAATCCTTCATGGATGAAACAGCCGGCAGGGCTCATCTGTTACTGCCGGACAGCCACTATCTGGAGAAGTGGAACCAGAGGACCACATGGACCAACCGAGGCTACCCGGTGTTCAATGTCGGCAAACCGGTCATCGAGCCGGTCCTGGACACCAGATGTACCGGAGATGTTGTCCTGGATCTGACAAGAAGAGTTCTTGGTGAGGGGAACAACGATTTCCCGTGGTCCGATTTCGAGGCAGTGATAAAGGATGAGGTTGGAGAGATCCATCGGGTGAGGAGGGGCGATGTCTTCGGGTCCGCGTTCGAGGAGATGTGGGTGAGGCTTCTCGAGAGGATCGGCTGGAGGGCGGCGACTTATCCGGATTTAGAGAAATTCTGGAAGAAGTGTGTGGAAAAGGGCGGGTGGTGGGATCCTATTTATTACTTCGGAAAGAAAGAACGGGTTTATCAAAACGAACAGGGGAAGTTTGATTTCGGCCTCGACCTGGTGAGAAAAAGGGCAAGGCATGTTGGGACGATCGAGGGGCTCTACAGGTTGGAGAAATTCAAGTCCGCAAGGACCGACGAGACGGATCCTTTCGGGCTGCTGGTGAATGGACACTACCCTCTTCTCGGAGCCTCGAGCCGGAACGAGCCCTTTTTGATGGAATTGATGACCAATCAGATCGACCACAGCGGTGAGTGGAAGATGTGGGTGGAAATGAATCCCGATGATGCAGAGACAGCTGGTTTTCACGAGAACGACATTGTTACCGTGGAAACCGCGAAGGGAAAAATAACCGGGACACTAAAGCTCTTCGCCGGTAATCCACCCGGTATGGTAAGTGTGCCCTTCGGGCTCGGCAGGAAATCCGGCGGCAGGTACGTCGAAGGTATCGGTGAAAATCCTGTGGAAATAGTCCAATTTGATTTCGATCAGCTGACCGGTATCCCGAAATGGGGATCAACCTTCGTTAAGGTAAGGAAGTCAGGGTAGGACAGACATGACAAAATGGGGCATGGTGATCGACATTGACAAATGTACAGCCTGCCAGGCGTGTGTCATTGCCTGCAAGGTCGAGAATAACGTTCCTTTCATGAGACCCGAAGAGGCCGAGAAGGGGCGGAGCATCAAATGGATGGATATGCTATCTTTCACTGAAGGAGAATATCCTGAAGTGAAGATGAGGATACTTCCAAGACCCTGCATGATGTGTGAGAATCCTCCGTGTATCAAGGTCTGCCCGGTCGGTGCAACGTATATAAACGAGGAAGGACTGGTCGGCCAGGTCTATTCGAGGTGCATCGGGTGCAGGTACTGCATGGCCGCTTGTCCCTATACGCTGCGGTATTTCAACTGGTACGGTCCCGTATGGCCTGATGTGATGAAACAGGGACTGAGCCCCGATGTGTCCGTTCGTCCGAAAGGCGTAATGGAAAAATGCTCCTTCTGTTCCCATAGGCTGGTCAAGGCGAGGGACCAGGCAAGTTTCGAGAACAGGTCGATAGCCGAAGGCGAGTACGTTCCCGCTTGTGTGGAGACATGCCCGACGGGAGCGATGTACTTCGGTGACCTCGAGGACGCCGAAAGCCAGGTGGCGAGGCTGGCGAGGAGCCCCCGGGCATTCAAGCTGCTGGAGGATCTCGGCACGGAACCCAAAGTAATTTACCTGAGGGAAGGCGCGTAGATGAATACCAGTATGGATACCAGTGATGAGGTAAAATCTTCCTATAGAGGGCCTGACGAAGTCCTTATCGCCCCGATAGAACACTGGGGCAGAGGTTTCAAGATCCTCGTCGTGTTCCTTTCATGTATTGTACTCTGGTCGATCTACGCTTACTACTACCAGTACAAGCACGGGCTTGGCGTCACGGGTCTGAACAGACCGGTTTTCTGGGGAATATACATCACCAACTTCGTCTTTTTCATAGGTATCAGTCATGCCGGTACCCTGATATCAGCAATCCTGCGTATAGCTCACGCCGAATGGAGGCGGGCCATCACCAGGTCAGCGGAGGTCATAACTGTCCTTGTGCTGTTCTTCGGAGTAGCCAACATTATGATCGACATGGGGCGGCCTGACAGACTGCTGAATATTCCCCTCCACGGAAGGCTTCAATCCCCGCTTCTCTGGGACGTTTTGAGCGTGACCATGTACCTCTTTGCCAGCAGTATCTACCTGTACCTGCCCCTCATCCCCGACATTGCCATATTGAGGGACACGGTGAACAAAAGAAAGTGGTTTTACCGGATCCTCGCTCTGGGCTGGAAGGGGACCCCCAAGCAGAAGCGCCGACTCGAGATCGGAATTGCAGTAGGAGCGATCCTCGTGATACCGATCGCGGTGAGCGTACACACCGTGGTATCATTCGTTTTCGCTATGACCATACAGCCGATGTGGCACAGCGCCATATTCGGCCCCTATTTCGTCGCCGGCGCCATCTTCAGCGGTATTGCCGCGCTCATCATCGCTATGGCCATCATCAGGAGGGCATATCATCTCGAGGACTACCTCAAGCAGATCCACTTCAATCACCTCGGGTTACTGCTGCTTATCATGACCCTCCTCTGGCTCTACTTCACAGCCTCCGAGTTCATAACAACCTTCTATGGTGCCGAGCCATCACACATGAAAGTGTTCTACGAGAAGTTCACAGGCGACTTCGCACCGCATTTCTGGTTAATGGTGCTCTTCTGTTTCGTCATCCCCTTTCCCATACTTGCCAATAGAAAATTCAGGACGGTCAAGGGGACTGTTTGTGCCTCCGTTTCAGTGATCATCGGCATGTGGCTGGAGCGGTATGTGATAATTGTCCCATCACTTATAAATCCGAGATTGCCGTACGCCAAAGGGTCATACGACCCCAACTGGGTAGAGTTTTCAATCTTCGCAGGCAGCCTCGCGATGTTCATCCTTCTGTATGCGCTGTTCACCCGGCTCTTTCCAATTGTTTCAATATGGGAGATACGGGAAGGAAGGGTGAGTGGTTTAGACGAGGTCAAAGATCGAGTTGAGGAATACATGCCGGGTGAGGGAAGGTTCAGAAACACTGGCAAGGGGGGGGATGATAAATGAGGATGCCGAGAGGGAACCAAAAGTCGCCATCTACATTGCTGGCCGCACTGGTGATCGTGCTGGGTGCCCTGCTGATAGGTAGCGTTGACGGAGCACAAGCTGAGGATCAGTTCTCCGAGAAGGGAGACATAAAAAACGGCTGGAAGATCTACTACGAAAAAAAGTGCGTGTATTGTCACGCTGTATGGGGTGAAGGGGCACACATTGGTCCGGACCTCGGCAGATTATGGGGCGAAGAAGTCACCGCTGCAAAGCTGGCGGGTACGTTCTGGAACCATGCTCCCGATATGTGGGTCAGGATGACCATGCGGGGGATCCCGGCAGATTCACTTACCAACGAGGAAGTACTTGATCTGTTTTCATTTCTGCAGTTCATCAACTTCATCGACGAGCCCGGTGATCCCGACAGAGGCAGGGAAGTCATAGCAAAGAATGAATGTATGCGCTGTCACTCACTAAAACTGGAAGCGGGAGGAGATGCACCCGATCTGGCGAGATGGGGGAATCTGATCAACCCGGTCGTGTGGGCACAGAAGATGTGGAACCACGCACCTCAAATGCTCAGTCACACGAAGAAGGCCGGGATCAAATGGCCCGTGTTCCTCGAGGAGGAAATGGTACACCTCGTTGCATACATCCAGGCCAACTCCTCTCAGGGCGAGGTGGAGTTTCTTGCTTCAGGCGAGCCTCTCGCAGGGAAAAAAGTTTTTTCTCGGAGAAAGTGTTCACGCTGTCACTCTATCGCTGGTGTTGGTGGAAAAGCCGCCCCCGACCTTGCGAGGACGGAAGGTTTCCCGAGAACGCTATCCCAGGTGGCTGCAGAGATGTGGAACCACGCACCTGAAATGATGAGAATGATGGACGAGTATCAGATTCAGTGGAAGGATTTTTCCTCACAGGAAATGGCAGATCTGCTTGCGTATATCTTCTATGTCAGGTTCTACGGTGAAAAGTCGGATCATGAAATGGGCCGGTCGATATTCATCGAGAAACAGTGTTCTGCATGTCATGTGACCGGGGGGTTGGGGCCTGACCTGGTCAATCGTAAGGGGAGGTTAACAGCAACGAAGATAGCTCAGGTGATGTGGAACCATGGCCCTTCCATGCTTCGCACAATGGAGGAAATGGAGATAGAGTGGCCTATCTTCGAGAAAAATGAAATGAGCTACCTGATAAGTTTTTTCAACAGTCAGGTCAAATAAAACGTGAATCCCGCTTAGCCGCCCGCTCCCGAGACCTCGACCGGCTCACCCTTGAACACTCCGCCATATGCCCGCTCCCTGTCCACGATGACCGACCTGCACTCGACTATCGGCGCCTGATTTCAGTCTGTTGTGCATTTCTTCTGTCGTAATCGTTTTTATCATAGTCTCCTCAAGTTCCTCCTCATGAGTAGTTCCAACCTTGATTCGATCGCCGTGAGAGTATGGTAATCATTGTGGAGCATTCAGCGGGTCACCCGGGGTGACTCATTCAGGGTATTGACAGGAATGAGTGTGATATTATATTAAGGTAAGCCTAAAATATAAATAAGGTATATCTAAAATGAAATCTGTGGTTGTCGAAAATTATATCAAAGCAGCTTTTGAGATAGAACGTGAGCATGGGCGGGTCACAACGTCACAGCTGGCAGCTCGGCTCGGGGTGACCCCTGCCTCGGTGACCGGGATGATCAAGAAGCTCGTTGAGCTCGAGCTCGTTTCCCATGTTCCCTACCAGGGGATCGAACTCACCGGGAAGGGAACCCGGTCGGCACTCGATATCCTGCGCCGCCACCGGCTTCTCGAGCTCTATCTGGTCAAAACCCTCGGTCTTCCCTGGGACGAGGTGCACAGAGAGGCCGAGAATCTCGAACATGCTGTCTCGGAGGAGCTCACCCAGAGGATCGACGAGTACCTGGGATACCCGGCCTCTGATCCGCACGGGTCACCTATTCCCGGAAAAAATGTGTCGATGGAAAATCCGGACCGGGTCAGGCTGACCGAACTCAAAACCGGGGACACCGCAGTGATCGCGGAGGTGGAGGATCACGATGCCGAACTTCTTCGTCATGTCGGCTCCATGGGCCTTTACCCCGGAGCCCGTATAGAAGTTACAGCGACCGAACAATTCGATGGTCTGCACACAATTTGTATCGAGGGCAATACATACGTTCTCGGAAAAAACGTTTCAAAACGGATCTGCGTAAAAAACGTCACAAAACAGAAAAGAAGAAAGGCAAGATGATGAAAAAACATATGATGCTTCTACTAGTTCTTACGATGCTGGTACCCCCGGAGATGTTGGCCCAGCAGAGTAATGACGAGCCGCTGGTGACCGACCGACCGGATTTTACAGAGAGCGCGGAGACCGTAAAGCCGGGACGGGTCCAGCTGGAGTTCGGCTACACCTTCGACAGTAGTGGTGACGTTGAAACTCACACTGTGGGTGAGATCCTCGCCCGAGTAGGTGTGAGAGACAAACTCGAGCTCAGGCTCGGTATCAACTCCTATGCAAAGCTTGACTCGCCTGGAGGTGAGCTGTCGGGTCCGGAAGATACGTTTCTCGGATTAAAAGTAAAATTGCTGGAGGGTCAGGGCGAATACAGCGCTGCCGTTCCGCACATTGCACTCATCGGGGGAACATCGGTACCGACAGGCGGTGATGAAGTTACGACGGATGAGTGGGAGCCCGAGTTCGTATTGGCTCTTGCGTGGGATCTTTCCGAACGGTTTGCCCTGGGTTCTAATCTGGGATTTGCTTATCCTTCAGGGGGTGAAGAGAGATTCACTCAGGTCAGCGGAAGCGTTGCGCTCGGTTACAGCCTGTCTGAAAAAGTGGGAGCATACATCGAATACTACGGTTTTGCCCCATCAGAGAGGAACGGTCCGAACACCGGCTTTCTGAACGGGGGATTCACGTACCTGGTGAATAACGATTTTCAACTGGACATAAGAACCGGTGTCGGCCACAACGACCCTGACCCCGAATATTTCGTCGGGGTCGGTGCTGCTGTTCGTCTATAGATGATCTGTATAGAGGATCTGTGCAGATGATTCGCACCGAGAGGAGAACGTGGCATATGAAAAGTTTGGCTGTCAGTATCAGTCTTATACTCTTAGTACCACTGGTCTTCAATTCCTGCAGTAAGGAATCTGAAAGAAAAGCCGTAACCGGTGACTCGCCTGCTACTGAAACGATAAATGTGGTGACGACGATCGGTATGATCTCAGACATTGTCGCAAACGTCGGCGGCGACAGGGTAACCGTGACAGGGCTCATGGGTCCCGGTGTGGATCCCCACCTCTACAAGGCAAGTGAAGGTGATGTCTCTCGGATGGCATCAGCTGACATCATCTTCTACAACGGACTGCATCTCGAGGGAAAGATGGCAGAGGTATTCGAAAAATTGGGGCAGAGAGTGAAAACGGCCGCAGTCACCGAGTCCATTGACAGATCTATTCTTCTTGCGCCACCCGAGTTCGAGGGCGCATTTGATCCGCACGTCTGGTTCGACGTGTCGCTGTGGTCTCAGGCGGCAGTACGCGTACGGGATGTCATGATCGAATTCGATGAAGCAGGAACCGATACATACGAGGATAATGCTCGGAGGTACATCTCTGATCTGTCCGACCTTCACGAGTACGTGAAGGAGAGAGCCGCAACATTACCTGAAAACCGGAGAGTCATTGTTACCGCACACGACGCGTTCAACTATTTCGGCAGGGCCTACGGTTTCGAGGTCAGGGGACTACAGGGGATAAGTACCGCATCAGAAGCCGGTACCGCTGATGTGAAAGCGCTTGCCGAGTTTATCGTCGAGCGTGAGATTCCGGCAGTTTTCGTCGAAACATCCGTACCGCCGCGCTATATCGAAGCACTCCAGGCGGCAGTAGAGGCACGTGGTTTCGACGTCGAGATCGGGGGCAACCTGTACTCGGATGCAATGGGTAATCCGAACTCGGAAGCAGGCACCTATATCGGGATGGTACGGAGCAACGTCCACACTATTGTCAATGCGCTCTCTAAGAATGAGTGACAGCTTTACCTGGCGCTATAAAACAAAACGAGGGTGATCATGAATAACGACAAGAGCAATAGTCAAGCTGGGATCGAAAAACTCGCTCTCAAGGTAGAAGATCTTACGGTTGCGTACCGTGACAAACCGGTATTGTGGGATATCGACGTCGAGGTACCCGCCGGGGTGCTCATGGCGATCGTCGGGCCGAATGGCGCAGGGAAGACAACGCTGATAAAAGCCGTTATGGATCTCATCCGACCGGTAGCGGGTTACGTTCGTATTTTCGGCAAACCCTACAGTGAGAACCGGGATCTGGTGGGTTACGTCCCGCAGCGAAACAGCGTCGACTGGGATTTTCCCACGACCGTTATGGATGTTGTTTTGATGGGAACCTACGGCACGCTTGGCTGGCTCAGGCGACCGGGGAAAGCACAGCGGGACCAGACGTTCGCAGCTCTCGAAATGGTCGGAATGGGAGCGTTCGCGGATCGCCAGATCAGTCAGCTCTCAGGCGGCCAGCAACAGCGGGTTTTTCTCGCTCGTGCCCTGGTACAGGACGCGATGATCTACCTGATGGACGAGCCCTTTCAGGGCGTGGACGCGACAACCGAGCGGGCCATCGTCACCCTGCTCAAGAACCTCCGAGAGGCAGGAAAAACGGTTGTTGTGGTGCATCATGATCTCCAGACGGTTCCTGAATACTTCGACTGGGTTACCTTACTCAACGTCAGGGGCATTGCCAGCGGTCCCGTTGACAAGGTGTTCACCGACAAAAACCTCCGCCTTGCCTATGGCGGAAGAGTAGCTTTTCTCGATCACCACAATCATGAGGACACCACAGGTGCCGGCGTGAATATGTGAGCGAACAGGTGAAATGGAATCGATCGATCTGATTCATAGCTTTCTCAGCGATTACACGCTCCGGACAGTCGGTCTCGGGGCCATCACCCTCGGGATCGTGAGCGGCTCGCTGGGGTCGTACGCGGTACTACGGAAGCAGAGCCTGCTGGGAGATGCAGTATCTCACGCCGCACTCCCGGGAATCGCAATCGCGTATATCCTCACGAACAGCAAAATGCCCATTGTTCTGGTGCTCGGTGCAGCTGTGACAGGATGGGTCGCAACTCTTTTCATCATGAGTATCGTCAGAAACACCCGCGTCAAGTACGATAGTGCTCTCGGCCTTGTCCTTTCCGTCTTCTTCGGGTTCGGCCTCGTCCTCATGACATTTATACAGAAGCGGCCTGACGCATCACAGGCAGGTCTCGACAAGTTTCTCTTCGGCCAGGCGGCAACCCTCCTCGAAAATGACGTTATCACGATGGCCGTACTGGGAATGTTCGCCATGGCGACTATGCTGCTGTTCTGGAAAGAACTGAAACTCCTGTGCTTCGACA
>Ga0255052_10000828_pt1 | contig 24287 bp, 25 predicted proteins | sample JV7_2_21_MG_FD_188632 | JGI IMG/M metagenome (GOLD analysis project Ga0255052, IMG submission 188632) | Seawater microbial communities from Jervis Inlet, British Columbia, Canada - JV7_2_21 | ecosystem: Environmental > Aquatic > Marine > Inlet | place: Canada: British Columbia | collected... | reverse complement strand
CTAGCTGGGAGAATCCGTTGTGGGTGCGAATCTACGCGGTTAGCGGTGACGGCCGCGCGGCCACCGATGCCTACATCGATTCACTGACCTCCGAGCACTTCAAGCCGATCGAAAAGTTTGTCAACCGCGAGGCTCGACGTCATGGAATCACCATCGATGCGATCGACGTCGAGTACCAGGGACGCCTGCAATCGCATCCGCCGCAACCTCCCTCGGAGCAAAGTGTTCTCGATAATATCTGGTGGAGTCTGTCATTCAGGGCCTGGGCCTGGCGCCGCGCCTGGAGCAGTGCCGGCGACGAAGGCGATGTCGAGCTGTTTGTCAGTTATCACGATACCGCCGCCACGCAGGCCCTGCGGCATTCGGTCGGCTTGCAGGGCGGCATGATCGGCATCATCAACGGCTTTGCCGAGAAGTCCTACCGCGGCTCGAACCATGTCGTTATTATTCACGAACTGATGCACACGCTGGGAGCGACGGACAAGTACGCCGCCGGCGGAGTGCCGATACACCCGAGCGGTTACGCCGAACCTTATCACACGCCGTTGTACCCACAGACAAAGGCGGAAATAATGGGTGGTCGAATTCCGTTGTCGGAGCATCAATCGCGGATGCCCGAGTCACTAGCCGATGTTGTTGTCGGTTCGATGACAGCCGCCGAGATTAACTGGACGGTCGATACGCCCTGATATCAGTTTGCCGTCGCGCCTGGCCGTGAGGGAAATCCTGGCTGACTTTTACATTGCGCTTCAACCGGCGCGCAAATAGACGTAGCTGGCGCCGGCCGCGCCATCTCGAGCCTGCGCGGGGCACCAGGCGAGCACTTGCGAACGACTCGACAGCCAACGTTGCACCAGTGGCTTCAGTATCGCGTCGCTTTGCGAACGATAACCCTGGCCATGAATGATCAGAATCATGCGGTATTGCTTCTGCAAAGCCTCGGATAAAAATTCCTGCAGTGCGGCGAGGGCCTCGTGCTGGCGATAACCGTGCAGGTCGATTGTGGCCTCGGGACGAATAGCGCCCTGGCGGATCTTGCGTTGCAGTTTTACCTGCAGGCCGGTATTGAAATGGCTGTCGTGCGCCGGCTGCGATTCGACCGGGAACTCATCGGCTTCGGCGACCTCTCGCGGCATCGACCGCGGCGCCGGTTTTTTACGCTCGCGATGCCGGTAAACATTGATACGATCGTTGTGCAGGCGTTTAACGCCCGGGATTAGCCGGTCCAATTCTGAATCGTCGTCTGCACTCATTGAGATATCTCGAAGCAAATGCCAAATTTCATCAATATTATCCGAAAATGCTCTCAGACCTGTATTCAAATCATATAGAATCCTTCCCCGATGCATATTCTCATTACCAATGACGACGGTTATTCCGCCACCGGCATACAGGTTCTGGCGCGGGAGCTCGCGCAGGTTGCCGATATTTCCGTGGTTGCCCCCGACCGTAACAAAAGCGGCGCCAGCAATTCGCTGACGCTGATGCGGCCGTTGCGCGTGGAGCGCTCACCGGAAGGCAGTTACTACGTCGATGGAACGCCGACCGACTGTGTTCACCTGGCGCTTTCGGGTTTGCTCGATGCGTCCCCGGACATGGTGGTTTCCGGCATCAACGCGGGCCCCAACCTGGGCGACGACGTGCTTTACTCTGGCACCGTGGCGGCAGCCATGGAGGGTCGTTACCTGGGTCTGCCGGCGATCGCGGTATCTTTGGCGGGAAAGCCGGCAACCCATTTCCAGACCGCCGCGGTCATCACCCGCCGCGTGATCGAGCGCCTGGCGCACAATCCGTTGCCGGACGATACCCTGTTGAATATCAACGTACCCGATGTCCCGCTCGACGCCCTTGTCGCGGTGCGCGCAACCCGGCTCGGTTTCCGCCACAAGGCCGAGCCCATGCTCAAACAGTCCGATCCCTACGGTCGCCCGGTTTACTGGGTCGGACCGCCCGGGGAGGCGCAGGATGCCGGCGAGGGCACCGATTTCCATGCGCTTGAACAGGCACAGGCCTCGGTCACGCCGATGCAGATCGATTTGACGCGCCATCACGGTATTCAACCGCTGCAAAGCTGGCTAGATGCGCTGTGAACCAGGCGAACCGCAATCACAAGGGTATCGGTATGACCTCGCAGCGCACCCGCGACCGCATGATAAAGCGGCTGCAGCAACAGGGCATCGACAACGAACAGGTGCTGGACGTCATGCGTCATGTGCCGCGCCATATTTTTGTCGACGAAGCGCTCGCGCACCGGGCCTACGAAGATACCGCTTTACCGATCGGTTACGGACAGACCATATCGCAACCTTACATCGTTGCGCAGATGACGCAGTTGCTGCTCGAGGATGGTATGCCCTCGTCGGTGCTCGAGATCGGCACGGGTTGCGGTTACCAGACGGCGATACTGGCCAATATCTTTCCCCAGGTGTACAGCGTCGAACGCATCGAGGCACTTTACCTGCAGGCCAAACAGCGCCTTGCCGAACTCGAGTATTACAACGTCCAGCTGCGCCATACCGACGGTAACGCCGGCTGGCCCAACCTGAGTTATTACTTTGACCGTATTATCATGACCGCGGCCTGCACCGAAATACCCGAGGCGCTGGCCGCGCAATTGAAGGAGGGCGGCGTCATGGTGCTGCCTTTCGATAACGGTCGCGACCAGACCATGACGAAAATAACACGCGGCAAGGATGGGCTGGCCTTCGAGTCACTGGAGAAAGTCGCTTTCGTACCGCTGCTGCCGGGACTGGAATAATGCAGCTGTTTGCAACGATTTATCAGGCCGTGATGCAATTTTCACGGCGCCGCGAAGCGCCGTACTACCTGTCGCTGCTCAGTTTTGTCGAATCCTTTATTCTGCCGTTTCCACCGCCCGACGTGATGCTGGCGCCGATGGCGCTGGCGAGGCCGTCGCGGGCGATGCATTTCGCCGCGCTCACGCTGCTGTTCTCTGTGCTTGGCGGGTTGGTTGGTTACGCGATCGGCGCCTTTCTGTTCGATATCGCCGAACCCTTTATCATCGACTGGGGCTACCAGGCCCGCTTTCAAACCGTGATCGAATGGTTTGGAAATTGGGGTTTCTGGGCGGTGCTGGTGGCCGGGTTTTCTCCGGTTCCCTATAAAATTTTCACCATTGCCGCCGGTGTCCTCGGCCTCGCCCTGCTGCCGTTTGTGCTGGCCTCGATCATCGGCCGCGGTGCACGGTTTTTCCTGCTCGCCTGGTGCCTGGCAAAATTCGGACCCGCGATCGAACCCAGGCTGGTCAGGTACATCGAAACTATTGGCTGGGCCATCGTTGCAGCATTAGTGTTTGCCATCGTGCTCTACAATTTTTAAAACGCGCTTCGCCAGCTACCCATGAAATCAGCCATTGCCACCTTGATTGCCGCATTGCTGCTGGCTTCCTGTGCATCGACTGGCAATCCACCGACAAATCCTGAGCGAGGCCCGGGCTGGTACACGGTAAAGCGCAGCGATACGCTTTACTCGATTGCCTGGCGTTACGGTCTCGATTACCACCAGCTGGCGCAGTGGAATCAAATCGCCGTCAGCGACCCGATTTATCCGGGACAACGCCTCAGACTGCTGAAGCCGCACAGCCAGGCCACTCCCGGTGTCAGCGCCGGGGCCAGCCCCAGCACTAGTTCTCAATCCAGCGGCAGTGCCGTCACTAGTAGCAGTAGCAGTAAGTCGACAAGCAAAAGCAAGACCACCAGCGCCGCCGCGGGCGATTCCGTGGCGATGCGAAATCCGGTCAAATGGATCTGGCCGACGGCCGGTAAACCGCTTAACACCTTTCTCGCATCGCAGCTCGATCGGCGTGGAATCAATATCGCCGGTAAAGAGGGGCAACCGGTACTCGCCGTTGCCGATGGCAAGGTCGTATATAGTGGTAATGGTTTAGCCGGTTATGGTAATCTGATCATTATCAAACACAGTGATACATACTTGAGTGCATACGCCTACTGCCGGGAAAGACTGGTGGAAGAGGGGATGGCGGTGAAGGCCGGGAAGCTGGTAGCGAGAATGGGGCAGAGAGACAATATCGCAATGCTGCATTTTGAAATAAGACGAAACGGTAAGCCGGTAGATCCCTTAAAGTATCTGCCGAAGCAATAAGGAAACCCTGGATGACCAAATCGACCGATAAGTCACTTATCGAAGATACCGAAATAGCGCCCGAAGATCTGGCGGAAGGCCTGGTGGAAGAAGAGGAAACCGCCGAAGCCGCCGACCTGGATGATGACGATAGCGACGCGGAAGCAACCGTTGCGGCCGATGACGATGATGATGACGGCGAGTCAGCCGACGGCGATAAGTTTGTCGAACGCCGCAAGCCAGCCGACCGCCGCAAGGTAGTCACGCGGCGTTCCAGCGATGCCGATCCAACCCGGCTCTATCTCAAGGAAATCGAGGTATCGCCGCTGCTGACCGCGGAAGAGGAAGTTTACTATTCGCGCCTCGCGCTGAAGGGCGACATCGCCGCGCGCGACAAGATGATCGAGTGCAACCTGCGCCTGGTAGTCAAGATCGCCAGACGTTACATGAACCGCGGGCTGGCGCTGCTGGACCTGATCGAGGAAGGTAACCTCGGCCTGATACGCGCGGTCGAGAAATTCGATCCTGAACGCGGTTTCCGCTTCTCCACTTACGCTACCTGGTGGATCAGGCAAACCATCGAGCGTGGTTTGATGAACCAGACGCGCACCATCCGTTTACCCATCCACGTCATCAAGGAATTGAATACCTACCTGCGGGCGGCGCGTAAACTGACCCAGGAACTCAACCGCGAGGCCAATGCCGAAGACGTCGCGCAGTTGTTAAAGAAGCCGGTCAAGGACGTCGAGAAGATGTTCAAACTGGCGGACCGTGTCTCGTCCTTCGACATTCCCATGGGCGGCGAGGGCGAACGCCCGTTGCTCGACGTCATTCCGGACGAAAACAACACCGACCCTTCCAGCATCCTGCAGGACGAATCGGTGATGCAGCATCTCGACAGCTGGCTGGACGAACTCGATGAAAAACAGCGCGATGTCGTGGTGCGCCGTTTCGGCCTGCGCAATCACCCGCGCGGCACCCTCGAGGAAGTCGGACTCGAACTCGGTGTCACGCGTGAACGCGTGCGCCAGATCCAGATGGACGCGCTGCGCAAGCTGCGCCGCATTCTCGAGCACAGCGGCTACTCCCGCGAAAACATCATCGAAGAATAATCCCCTCCCCAAAATCTGTCATTCCGATACCTCGGATCACCCTGGCGATACCGCATCCTGGCAAAAGCGGACGCCGAGAAATTTATAATGAGCGGCTGAGTTGTGCCCGCAAGAGACGCCCGGATTTGAAAAGGCTGGAGCTGCATGGCGCCCATTGCGGTTATCCGGGGGAAATGTAGTGTTACACTAATCGCGCATTTTGAAGCGAAGTGGAGTTGTTTCAACCCGTGGCGCATACTGCTAGTGCTCTTTCAATGTGATAATTACGGATTCAGCGTCCCTGTGGTGTTTCGCAGCAAGGCGCAGTGCGCAGGCAAGACCCAAAGCATTCGCTGCGCTCATGGGGCCAGCTTTGGCCGTACCCTTGCCAAGCACTGCAACGTAGCTGCGGGACACCACAGGGACGCCCTTCGGGTTAGCTTGTCAACGCCCACGGACTGCGTTGCGCCTCTTGCCAAGGGTGTGGCCATTGCCTGCGAGGCGCGCCTTGCCGTGAACGTTGACAAGCTAACTGAACTCGCAATTATCACATTGAAAGAGCACTAGTGCTCTTTCAATGTGATCTGATGGACTATTCTTCACATCATGCTTGATATTCTGCAGCACTGGTATCGTCGCCATTTCACCGATCCACAGACGGTAATATTCGCGTTTATTCTGATTGTCGGCACGCTCCTGATAGTCGTGCTGAACGCTCACTTGATGCCCATCCTGGTGGCGATCATCATTGCTTATCTGGCCGAGGGCATGGTGCTCCTGCTGAAGCGGGTCAACCTGGGCCGGACCGTGTCCGCGAGTTTTGTCACCGCGTTGATGGTTACCGCGATATTTCTGGTGTTTTTTGTGCTGTTGCCGTTGTTGTCGAAACAGGTCAGCGACCTGTTCAGGGAAATGCCCTACATGCTCGCCAAGGGGCAGCAGTTATTGCTGCACTTGCCCGAAGAATACCCCGATTATGTCTCCGCCCAGCAGATCGAAGAACTGCTGACCCTGGCGCGCATCGAACTGGGCTCGATGGGACAGCGCGTGGTGAGCCTGTCATTGTCGTCGGTGGTTGGCGCCATCACCTTCCTCGTCTACCTGATACTGTTACCCCTGATGGTTTTCTTTTTCCTCAAGGACAAGGATATGATTCTTGGCTGGCTTGCCAACTTCCTGCCCGAGGAACGTCGCCTGTTGCGCACCGTGTGGGCCGAACTCGATATCAAGATCGCCAGTTATGTGCGCGGCAAGGTGATCGAGGTGTTGATCATCTGGACGGCGAGCTATGTTGCATTCGCATTGATGGGGCTCAATTTTGCAATGCTGTTAAGTCTGGCGGTCGGTCTGTCGGTCATCATTCCCTACGTTGGCGCAACCGTGGTGACGATACCGGTCGCCCTTATCGCTTTTTTCCAGTGGGGGTTCACCAGCGAATTTGGCTGGCTGATGGCGATCTACGCTTTCATCCAGTTTCTCGATGGCAATCTACTGGTGCCGCTGCTGTTTTCCGAGGTGGTGAACCTGCACCCGGTTGCGATTATTGTCGCGGTCGTGTTTTTCGGTAGCCTGTGGGGGGTGTGGGGAGTATTTTTCGCCATTCCGCTGGCAACCCTGATACAGGCCATTATCAAGGCATGGCCCGATGAAGCCTTTGTTGCCGAAAAAGTGGCCGAGTGAGTTTGGCTGAAACCCCTGGCCAGCCGGTCTCCATGACCGTTGCCGGTTCAGCGATAATGCCCGTTACGCGCCGCTCTTTTCCTGATTCGAAGGCCTTAAATCGTTGTTGCGTTCAGGTTACGTCGATTGCCTGGTTAAGTAAGTTACCCACAGGTACAGGAATCACTTCAAAATGGGTGATTTTCTTTATAACATACGCCCCTTGATTAGCCATGGGCAGGCAGAGGTAATCCATGTTTAAAGGCAGCATAGTAGCATTGGTGACACCAATGCTGAGCAACGGAGACGTCGACTTTCCGCAACTCGAAGCATTGATCGATTTCCATGTCAGGGAAGGCACGCAGGCGCTGGTGATAGCCGGCACCACCGGAGAGTCCGCGACTTTGAGTCCCGCGGAACATTGCGACCTGTTGCAGAAAAGCTATGAAATAATCAATCAGCGTTTACCCATGATTGCCGGTACCGGCGCCAATTCAACCTCGGAAGCCATCGAACTCACTAGCTGCGCCAAAGCCAGCCGTGCCGAGGCGGCTCTGCTGGTTTCCCCGTACTACAACAAGCCCACGCAAAAGGGCCTGGTATTGCACCATAAAGCGATTGCGGATGCGGTCGATATTCCACAGATTCTTTACAATGTGCCCGGACGCACCGCCTGTGACATGCAGGCCGATACCGTCGCCGAACTATCCAGGGTAGCTAACATTGTCGGCATCAAGGAGGCTACCGGCAGCATGGAGAGGCTCGCCGATATCAAGCGCCAGGTCGGCGATGATTTTTCGCTGTTGACCGGCGATGATTCAACTACCTGTGAATTTATTCTCAACGGCGGCCATGGTGCGATCTCGGTCACCGCCAACGTAGTACCGGCAAAAATGGCCAACATGTGCCAACTCGCACTACAGGGCAAGGCTGACGAGGCGCGCGCCGCCGACGCGGAAATTGCGGAACTGCATCGCCTGCTGTTTATCGAGTCGAATCCGATACCGGTCAAATGGGCCGTATCGCAAATGGGTTACGGAGAACTGAATCTGCGACTACCGATGACGGTACTCGATGAACAGTATCAGCAACCTCTCAGGCAAGCCCTGATTGCCAGTGGCGCCCTGTGAAGTTTTACCGTAAGACATTGCTGCTGGTCGCGTTGGCGTTGCTGGTTGCCTGCGGAGGTGGCCTGGACAAGCGTTACCTGGATGTATCGCTGAACCAGCCGCTGGAGCTACCGCCGGATCTCTCCGAATTCGAGAGTGAGTCCAGCTTCGACCTGCCCGATACTATTACGAGCGATGGTCTAACGGACGCAGGCAAGGTGCCGGTGCTGGCGAACGTTGACTCGGTGCAGTTGCAGGGTAGTGCCGACCTCTATTGGCTCAGTGTCGATGGAAAGGTAGAAGAACTGTACCAGCAGGTAAAGAACTTCTGGGCCTCAGAAGGTTATGGGCTGGTACTCGATGAACCGATTATCGGCATTATGGAGACCGAGTGGATTTACACGGAAGAGGGCGGCGATCATAAAAGCGACTCCTGGTGGGCCGCTCTGTTTGACTCCGAAGACTTGTCGGCCACCCAGGATCAGTTCAGAACTCGCCTCGAGCGCGATGGCTCGGGCCTGGGCAGTCATATCTACATCGCTCACCGCGGCACCGAGTACGTGCATGAATTTCAGGTAGGTGATCGTGATACGGAAGGCGAAGGCGACATTGATAATGAATGGCGACATCGTCAGTCCGACCCCGAGCTTGAAATTGAAATGTTGTCACGCCTGATGATTTACCTCGGCCTGCAACAGGCGGCAGTCGACGGCCAGGTGGAGCGGATCGGTCTGTACGAACCGCGCGCCAGTCTGCAGGTCGATGCCGAGGAAAAATCGCCTTTCCTGCTTTTGAAGGATCCCTACCATATCGCCTGGAACCGGGTCTACCATGTTATCGAGCAAATAAATTTTGAAATAAATCACTATAAATTCAAGAGTGGGCTTTCCGGAGAGGGCGTGATTTCCGTCAAGTCCAAGGTGGTTACAATCGAAGAGGATAGCGGCTTCTTTTCGTTTGGCTCTTCCGAAGAGGAATCGATGCGCGATTTCGTGCTGGTCCTGTCCGAGGAGACTCACGAGTTAACCCGGGTGATTGTCGAAGACGAGAAGGGCCAGTTTGATACCACGCCCGAAGGCGCTGAATTTCTTACGCTGCTATACGAGCAGCTCAAATAACCGGTATGCGTATCGCGTCATTGGGGAGCGGCAGCAAAGGCAATGCAACCCTGGTTCAGCATCGCGATACCACCTTGCTGGTCGACAATGGATTCTCGTTACGAAAGTTCATGCAGCGGCTGGATCGATTCGAGATAGAACCCGATTGCATAGACGCCGTGTTACTCACCCACGAACACGGCGACCACAGTGGCGGGGTTGCGCGCCTTTGCGCGAACTACTCGATACCGCTGTGGACAGCCGTCGGAACCGCCCGCGCGGTGCTGGCTGTGGAGTTCGATTATCAACGACTGGTCGCCGGCCAGGCGATCACTATTGGTCAAATTGAAGTCTTGCCGGTGACCGTGCCGCACGACGCTAACGAACCCCTGCAGTTCATCTTTCGCCAGATAGACAATGGCAAACGCCTCGGCATTTTAACCGATACCGGTCACGTAACACGGCATATCGTCGACGCCTTCAGCTGCCTCGATGCACTGTTGCTGGAATTTAACTACGATGTCGATATGCTGGCTTCGGGACCCTACCCGGAAAGTCTGAAGCAGCGGGTGGGCGGCAATCATGGACACCTGTCCAACCAGCAATCACTGGATTTTTTGCGTCGCATCGATACCAGTAGCCTGAGCTGCCTGATTGCGGCGCATATTTCCGAGAAAAACAACACTGCCGCGATTGTCGACAGCCTGATTCGGCAACTGGATGAAGTGCCGGTTCCGGTTCTCGCCGACCAGGAAGCCGGTTTCGACTGGATCTCGATTTAGCCTGCATAAGACTCAGAACTCCTAAAAACGGGTTCTCGCAGAGGCGCAGAGGTGCAAAGAGCGCGGAGGAACAAAAGGGATTGTCGGAGGCTGTACAAGAGATGCCCAGGTACCTGCCCTGAAAAATTCCCTCTGCGTGCCCCGCGTCTCTGCGCCTCTGCGAGAACCTCCCGGGAGAAGCGCCCGAGGTTAGTCCTCGGCAGGTGCCGCGCGGCCCGTGTTCAGGCCTCGTCCTTGTCGAACTCGATCAGCGCATAGGCCGAGTGATTGTGAATCGACTCGAAATTTTCCGATTCGAGGGTGTACTGGCGAACACGGTCATCCTTGTTGAGCTCGCCGGCGATATCGCGCACCATGTCTTCGACGAATTTCGGGTTGTCGTAGGCGCGTTCGGTTACGTACTTTTCATCCGGGCGCTTGAGCAGGCCGAATAATTCACAGGACGCCTGCTTCTCGACGATATCAATCAATTCCTCAATCCAGATAAAACCGCTGGTCCTGGCGTTAAGCGTCACATGCGAACGTTGATTGTGCGCGCCGTAATCAGAAATTGACTTGGAGCAGGGGCACAGGCTGGTAACCGGTATCTGCACCTTGATACGCGTACTGGTGATTCCACTGTTGATTTCACCGACTAACGATACTTCGTAGTCGAGCAGTGATTGCACCCCGGAAATCGGCGCCTTCTTGTTCACGAAGTAAGGGAAATTCATTTCTATATAACCAGATTCCGCTTCCAGCAGTTCGGCCATCTGGCGCAGCATTTCGTTGAAGGAGGTATAGGAAATTTCTTTTTCGTGATCATTGAGAATCTTCACGAAGCGCGACATGTGCGTGCCTTTGAACTGGTGCGGCAGGAACACGAACATGCTGAAGTTTGCGATGGTATGTTGTTGCCCGTCGGAACGATCCTTGACAATCACAGGGTGGCGGATGTCCTTGATGCCGACTTTGTTAATGGCGAGTTTACGCGTATCCGTCGAGCCCTGTACATCGGGGATGGTGCTAGCCGATTCGCTGGCTGCTTCTCCATTCATATTCTGATCCTGTTACAAACCTTGTGCCTGCAGCTAACGCCGCATGAGTAAAAAAAGAGCCGCAGAGCTTCTGCGCCAATAACCGAGTAAAAAGGTTGGTTATTATACTGTGCAAGCGCGCTTAGGCAAATATCCAAATCGAGGAATTATCCCATTAACCAACGCGGATAGCGATAGTGAGACAAGCGCTGTTAAACGAATTGCCGGGTAGCAACTCGGAAGCTGGCGAAATCGATGATATCGCCGTTTGGCTGAACCGGCGCGGGAATGCCGGTTACAGGGTGTTATATAGATCTATTGTTATTATCGTTATTAAGCGGGGGAGACGTCTTCGGCCTGCGGGCCCTTGGCGCCATCGGTCACTTTCATGGTTACAGCCTGACCTTCCTGAAGCGTCTTGTGACCTTCGCCCTGGATAGCGCTGTAATGTACGAAAACGTCTTTTCCACCCTCTTGCGAAATAAAACCATAGCCTTTTGCATCGTTAAACCACTTAACGGTGCCGGTTGCTGTTTCTGACATAACATTACTCTGTAGCTTGTTGATATTAGCTTGTTGATATTTTTGGCGAATCTAGAATTCGACGAAAACTATTGTAGGGTAAAGCCTGGGTGGAAGCCATTATTTAGCCCGAATCGGGCACGGATTTCCGTTAAAAACTAGTGTTTAAACGACATTTCTGACGATTTTTTCGACTGATCTGTCAGGCTCCGGTAAAATCCACGATCGATTTACGAATCGAAGCGGGGTCTAATCCGTATTCTTCCAGCACCTGTTCACGACTGCCTTGCGACGGAAACGCATCGTCCAGTCCGAGGCGTAACAGGGGTGTAGCGATCTGCTCGCTGTTCAGGTATTCGAGCACCGCGGAACCGGCGCCACCGACCAGGCCAGCGTCTTCGAGGGTGATCAGGAAATCATGTTCACTTGCGAGCGTCGTCAACAGGGCCTCGTCGAGCGGTTTGATAAAACGCATATTGACCAGGCTCAGATCGAGTTCCTCGGCGATGGCTTCGGCCAGGCCAAAGAGGCTGCCAAAAACCAGTAACGCGCTGCGCTTACCCTTGCGCGTCTGCACGGCCTTGCCAATTTCAACCACTTCGTCGATATCGACGGTCGCGGGCTGCGCGACACTGTCACGCGGGTAGCGCACCATGGCCGGACCGGGGTACTGATACGCGGTGTTGAGTAATCTGAACATTTCCTCGCCGTTCGCCGGAGCCATCAGAATGACACCGGGTATGCAGCGGCTGAAGGCGATATCAAAGTTACCCGTGTGGGTCGCGCCGTCAGCGCCGACGACTCCAGCCCGGTCGACCGCAAAGGTGACGTCCAGTCCCTGCACCGCGACGTCGTGGACAAACTGGTCGTAGGCGCGTTGCAGGAATGTCGAGTAGATCGCAACCACCGGCTTGAGTCCTTCGCATGCCATGCCGGCGCCAAGGGTTACCGCGTGTTGCTCGGCGATACCGACATCGTGGTAGCGCTCAGGAATCTCTTCTGAAAACCTGGCCAGTCCCGAGCCTTCGCGCATGGCCGGCGTGATCGCGTGCAGTCTGGAATCCTTGTGTCCCATGGCGACGAGCCAGTCCGAAAAAACACTGGTGTAGGACTGCATACCGGGTTTACTCGAGGATTTGACATCGCCGCTTTCAGGGTCAAAGGGCCCGACACCGTGGAACTTGCAGGCGTCCTCCTCGGCTGGAGGGTAGCCCTTGCCCTTGCGCGTCACGATGTGCAGCATTCTGGGTCCGGATAACTGCTGCAGGTTATGAATCAGCGACAGCAAATCGGCCAGGTTGTGCCCGTCTATGGGCCCGAAATAGGAAAATCCAAGCTCCTCGAACAGGGTACCCGGCGTCACCATTCCCTTGACGTGCTCCTCGGCGCGCCTGGCCAGTTCCCAGGCGCTCGGTATTCGCCCTAACACTTTTTTACTGCCGGAGCGCAGGCTCGAATAAATCTTCCCCGACCATATGCTCGACAGGTACTTCGACATGGCGCCGACATTGGGTGAGATGGACATTTCGTTGTCGTTCAATATGACGAGCAAGTCGTCGTCGATTGCGCCGCCGTGATTGAGCGCTTCGTAGGCCATGCCGGCCGTCATGCCGCCGTCACCAATGATGGCTACCGTCTTGCTGTCGAGCCCCTGCGCTTTGGCCCCAATCGCCATGCCCAGGGCCGCGCTAATTGAAGTGCTTGAATGCCCGGCGCCAAAATGGTCATACTCCGATTCCCCGATTTTGGGGAACCCGGAAAGCCCGCCCTTTTGCCGCAGCCCGGCCATCTTTTCACGCCTTCCGGTTAGAATCTTGTGCGGGTAACACTGGTGGCCGACGTCCCAGATCAGTCGATCACGGGGCGTATCGAAGAGGTAATGCAGCGCGATCGTGATTTCGATCGATCCCAGCCCGGAGGCGAGGTGGCCACCTGTCTTCGACAGGCTTTGCACCAGGAAGGCGCGCAGTTCGTCGGCCAACACCGGCAGCTCGCTTTGGTCGAGCTCGCGCAGGTCGTCCGGGCTGTCGATACGCGACAATATCGGGAATGATTGGTCAGTGTTATTCAATGGGTTGCTATCCGGCATGACGCCTCGTTAATGTGTTCGTTGCACGAACCAGGCCGAAATATACCTTAAAATATCCGCTTCCTCAGCAAATATCGAAAGTGCCTGCAGGGCCTGTTGATGCAATTCGCAGGCTTTATCCTGCGATGCATTGAGACCGATGATCGAGGGGAAGGTCGGTTTGTTGCGTGCGCTGTCGGAACCCTGGGGCTTGCCGAGCGTGGCGGTGTCGCCGGTGACATCGAGAATATCATCCTGAACCTGGAACGACAGGCCTATGCATTTGGCATAGGAATCGAGCGCCGTAAAGCTGGTTTCGTCGAGGTTTCCCGCACTCAGCGCGGAAAATTGAATGCAGGTGCGAATCAAGGCCCCGGTCTTATGAATGTGCATGGTTTCAAGCTCGGCTATGTTGAGGCTTGTGCCGACCGCCGCGAGATCGATGGCCTGGCCCCCGGCCATGCCGCGCGATCCGGAAAACATGGCCAGGTTCTCGATCATTTTAAGTCGCGCCCGATCATCGGCCACCATCTTTGGATCGTGGCTGATGATATAGAACGCAAGCGCCTGCAGCGCATCGCCGGCGAGAATCGCGCTCGCTTCGTCGAACTGGCGGTGGCAGGTGGGCCGGCCACGCCGTAGATCATCGTCATCCATTGCCGGCAAATCATCGTGAATTAGCGAATAGGCGTGGATTATTTCGACGGCACAGGCGGCGCCGTCGACTTTTTCGAGGTCGACGCCAAGCGCGGACGCGGTCGCGTAAACCAGGATCGGGCGCACGCGCTTGCCCGGGGCGAGCACCGCATAACGCATCGCCTGGTGCAAGCGCATCGGATTTACCGAAGCTGGAGGAAGCCAGTACTCGAGGGCGTTATCTACTCTCTGCTGGAACTGTGCAATGAGAGTTTCGAAGGCCTGGTCATCAATTCTCATCTAGGTCTTCGAAGGGGACGGTTTGTTGCAAACCGTTCTTTTCGATTAACTGTTCGACACGAAACTCGGCATTGGTCAGCGTATCCTGGCAGTTTCTGGCCAGCTTGATACCTTTTTCAAATTGCGCGAGCGATTCCTCCAGCCCCAGTTCTCCGGATTCCATGTTGCTGACGATCTTTTCCAGGTTCTGCAGTGACTTTTCGAAGTCCTTGAGGTTGTCTTTGGTGTCGGTCATGCCGGTATATACTCGCGATCAGGAACACGACATTATAAAGCATCCACGGTATCAGCTAAATGACTGACTGGAATTAACTCCAGATCTTTGAACTTCGCTGATTTGGGCATGTTGGCGCGCGGGATGATTGCGCTTTTGAAACCGTGCTTGCTGGCTTCACGCAGCCGTTCTTCACCGTTGGGTACCGGCCTGATCTCACCGGAGAGTCCGACTTCGCCGAACACCAGGCTGTGCCGATTCTGGGGGCGATCGCGATAGCTCGATAAAATCGCCAGGATGATGGCGAGATCCGCGCCGGTTTCGGAGATGCGCACGCCACCGACCGCGTTGATGAACACATCCTGGTCATAAAGCGGCACGTTGCCGTGGCGCTGCAATATGGCAATCAGCATCGCCAGGCGGTTGGATTCCAGGCCGACACTGATGCGCCGTGGATGGCCGCCGTGGGATTCACTCACCAATGCCTGGATTTCAACGAGAAAGGGACGTGTTCCCTCGCGCGATACCATGACCACGCTGCCGGGCACCGGCTGGTCGTGTTGCGCCAGGAATATCGCCGAGGGATTGCTGACCGGCTTCAGGCCCTGGTCGGTCATGGCGAAAATGCCCAGTTCGTTTATGGCGCCGAAGCGATTTTTAACCGCGCGGATGACCCGGTAACGCGTCGACGAATCGCCCTCGAAATAAAGCACGGTATCGACCATGTGTTCGAGTACCCGGGGTCCCGCCAGTTGGCCTTCCTTGGTGACGTGACCGGCGAGGAAGATGGCGATGTTGGATTGCTTGGCAAAGCGCACCAGCATTGCGGTGCTTTCTCGAATCTGGCTCACCGAACCGGGCGCCGATTGCAGACTGTCGCTGAATATGGTCTGGATCGAATCGATCACCATTACCGCGGGCCGAAGACTGCCGGCCTGGGCGATGATTTCCTCGACGCAGGTCGAACTCAGCAGCTTGAGTTTGTCAGCTGGAAGATCGAGGCGGCGGGCACGCATACCTACCTGTTGTGGTGATTCCTCACCGGTAACGTAAAGCGCCTCCCGCTGCTGGCTGATGAGCGCCAGGCACTGCAACAGGATGGTCGATTTGCCGATGCCGGGATCGCCTCCCAGCAGCACTACCGAACCTTCCACCAGGCCGCCGCCGAGGACCCTGTCGAGTTCGTCGATGTGACTGCCGAAGCGAGGTGTCGCGCTGGTCGGGATACGGTCCAGGGTGAGCAGTTCGCTCTGCGGCTTGCCGTGCCAGTTGCTTCTGGCGCCGGGCGCTGTCGGCATGGTAGGTATCTCCTCGATGCTGTTCCAGCTCTTGCAGTCCGGACACTGCCCCGACCACTTGGAAAGCGCGGTGGCGCATTCTCGACACTGGTACTGCGGGTTCTTAGCTCGCATATCTCATCGTTTTACGTCGCGAGGGCGTTGCAAAGACGCTGTGGCGCGCCGCACGGACCAGAGGTCCGCGCCGGCGTAGTTAACACTACGTTTAGCGGGCCGACGGGAGTACGGCGTGCCACAGTGCGCTTTGCGGCGCCCGCAGTAGGAAATCGATGGGATATGCGGGCTAGCCATTCGGTGGCAAATCGTCCGCGTCTTCGTTTTCGTCGCTGCCCGCGGGTACGGCGATCCGCGCCGTCTTCACCATGTTGTGTTTGACCTGCATGATTTCGATCGGGTAACTATTGATTTTGAGGCTGGTGCCGGCCTCGGGGATGAATTCCATGTGTTCCAGTATCAACCCGTTGAGGGTGCGCGGGCCGCTGCTGGGTAACTCGATATTGAGATTGCGATTGATATCACGTATGTGGGTTGAGCCGTCGATAAGGAAACTGCCGTCGGCATCGCGGAAAAAATCCTGGTGCAGGGCGCTCGGATCGGTCGTGAATTCACCGACGATTTCCTCAAGGATATCCTCGATCGCAACCAGCCCCTGTATATCCCCGTACTCGTCGACGACAAAGGCGATGCGACGCTTGTTCTTGCGAAAGTTGATCAGTTGCGTGGTGAGGGGAGTGCCCTCGGGGATGAAATAGCCTTCGCGGGATAGTTCCACCAGGCTTTCGGCGTCGAATTCGCCCTTCAGTAGCAGCGGCAGAATCCTGCGCAGCATCGCGGTGCCGACGAGGTTGTCGATGTTCCCCGAGTAGATCGGAATGCGCGTATAGGACAGGTTGGTGATCAGGTTGAGGTTATCGTGCCAGTCGTCTTCGAGGTCGATGCCGATGATCTCGTTGCGTGGCACCATGATGTCGTCCACGGTCACTTTTTCCAGGTCGAGGATACTGATCAGCATGTCGCGATGGGAATCCGGGATCAATCCGCGGGTGTCGTTGACCGCGACCCTCAGTTCCGCCGAATTGAGCGCGTCGTTATCATTGCCTTTGCCGCTTAGCAAAAACAGTTTCAGGACCAGCTTGGCGAGCCAGTCGATGATCGCGACCAGCGGGTACAGGAGCTTCGAAAGTGGCTGGTAAACATAGGCGGCTGGAAAGGCGATTTTCTCGGGATTGGTCGCCGCCAGGGTTTTTGGCGTTACCTCGGCAAACAGTAACAGGACCAGGGTCAGGACACCCGCTGCGAGCGCGATACCGGCGTCACCGTAGAGGCGATAGCCGATATAGGTCGCCAGCTGCGTGATCAGGACGTTTATGAAATTGTTACCCAGTAAAATCAGGGTAATCAGGCGATCGGGCCGTTGCAGCAGCGTGACCGCGCGCCGCGCGCCGCCGTGGTTCTTGGCGGCGAGATGTTTGAGCCGATAGCGATTCAGGCTCATCAAGCCGGTTTCCGAACCCGAGAAGAAACCGGACAACAGAATTAACGCAACGAATGCGATGCCCAGCCAATGTAGCGGGATTTCGTTCAACTTAAAGGATAAACTCCAGCACCAGCTTGCTGCCGAAAAACGCCAGCATCAGGAACACGAATGCCGCCAGGGTCCCGCGAATCGCGGTTTTGCCACGCCAGCCGAACCTGAGTCGGCCAAACAGTAAAACCCCGAGAATGACCCAGGCGACGATCGAAAGCACCGTCTTATGCACCAGGTGCTGTGCGAATATATCCTCGAGATAAATAAAGCCGGTCAGTAACGAGGCACTCAGGCACAGGAAACCGAAACCGAGAAACTGAAACAGCAGCGTCTCCATATCGTGCAAAGGCGGCAGGAAACGAATGAAGCCACCCGGATGGTGCTGACGTATCGAGTAATCCTGGTAGGCGAGCAAACCGGCCTGAAAGGCGCCCAGGGTAATCAGGCTGTAGGCGATAATCGATACCATGATATGTCCCTGCACGGCGTGGTTACTGGTGGTGATCAGGTGGTCAGCGAAGTGCAGACTGGCGATTAAGGTCGACAGACCGCTAATCGGAAAAATGACGATGCCGAGACTTTCGATGCGTCGATAAATACTGCTGAGCAAAATCTGGATCGAGATCAGCCAGGCGATCAGCGAAAATGCCTCGAAGAAACCGAGATTGAGCCCCCCGGGTTGAATGATGAGAGCGTTCAGAGCCGCTGCCTGTAATAGCATACCGGCAGTGGCCGGCGCCAGCGCAACCCAGCGTTGGTGTTGTGCGGTGCCGAGCTGTTTGAAAATCAAAAATGCAGACAAGCAGTAGAACAGGGCCGCGAGCGCGCTTGCGATGGTGGGAAACATTGTTTTCGATCAGTGGTTCAAGCTTTCAAGTGTAACCGATAATCTGCATTATCGCACTATTACAAAACGCCCGGCACGTGAATTTAAGATACCTCGAAAACTGGCATTCCCATCTGGATTTATCGTTGAGGATATGTATATTACGTCAGCCGGCCACGGGTCTCCCATGCCGTGATTGCTGTCAATTGGGTAAAATATTTACGCCCAAGCCGGGCAGGTTTGCTATAAAATTGTCACAGACTTCGATCTCCTTCGAAATAATGCACAGAAAATCGATACATCAGCATGCAGATTAAAATACTTGGCTGGGCCGGTGGAATAGGCGCGAACCTGCGAACGACTTCCTTTCTGATCGACGACGATATGTTGATAGATGCGGGCACCGGCCTGGGCGATTTACCGCTCAACCAGATGACGGGTATACGCCACATCTTTTTAACCCATTCGCATATGGATCACGTCGTCGGACTGCCGTTGCTGGCCGATAGCATGTTCGGCGTACACGACGAGCCGATCGTCGTGCACGCCCAGGAACAAACCATCGAGGCGATCAAGGAGCACATCTTCAACTGGGTCATCTGGCCCGATTTTTCGGAATTACCGACCCCGGAAAACCCGTCGATCCATTTTGAAGTCATGAAGCCAGGCGACAAGATCAGCATCCGTGCACGTGAAATCGAAATGATCCCGGTCAACCATACCGTTCCCGGTGTTGGCTATTGCGTGTCCTCGCGCCGCGCCACCGTTGGCTTTAGCGGCGATACCACCACTAACGACAGCCTCTGGGAGGTGCTCAACGGTTACGAGAATATCGATTTGCTGTTTGTCGAGTCGGCATTTTCGAACAACGACCTGGAGATCAGCAAGATATCCAGGCACTATTGCCCGAAATTGCTGGGTGAAGACATTCTCAAAATCCGGCATCGCCCCGAAATCTGGCTGACCCATTTCAAACCCGGCGAAGAAGAGCTGATTTACCAGGAATGTGTCGAAGCCATGCCCGAGTTCAATGTGCACCAGTTAAAGGGTGGTGAAGTTTTTAAATTCTGATCTTCTCCCCGACCGCCACGCTGTTATAATGCCGCTTTTGCGCCTTAGCGAGCACCATCGATGTTTGAAAGCCTGACCGATCGCTTATCCAGAACGCTGAAAAACCTGCGCGGCCAGGGGCGTCTGACCGAAGATAATATCCGTGACAGCCTGCGCGAGGTGCGTATGGCCCTGCTCGAGGCGGACGTCGCGCTGCCCGTGGTCAAGGATTTCATCGACGCGGTGCGTGACAAGGCGATGGGCCAGGAAGTCATCTCCAGTCTGTCGCCCGGCCAGGCGCTGATCAAGGTCGTCAACGACGAACTCGTCGCCATCATGGGCGAATCGCAGGTGACCATCGACCTGCAGCGTAAACCCCCGGTGATCGTGTTGATGGCAGGCCTGCAGGGTGCGGGCAAGACCACTACGGTAGCTAAACTGGCGCGCCGCTTGCGCGAAGTCGACAAAAAATCGGTGATGGTGACGAGCGCTGACGTGTACCGCCCGGCCGCGATCGAACAGTTGCGTACACTGGCGCAGGAAGTCGGCGTTGATTTTCACTCGAGCAGCAGCGATCAACAGCCGGTCGCCATAGCCCGGGATGCCGTCGCCGCCGCCAATCGCGCCGGCGCCGAGGTACTCATCGTCGATACCGCCGGGCGACTCGCCATCGATCAACAGATGATGGACGAGATTCGCGCCATCCACGATGCCATCGATCCCGCCGAAACCCTGTTCGTGGTCGACAGTATGACCGGCCAGGATGCCGCCAATACCGCCAAGGTGTTTAACGACACGCTGCCGCTGAGCGGCGTGGTTCTGACCAAGACCGATGGCGATGCGCGTGGCGGCGCCGCCCTGTCGGTGCGCCATATCACCGGCAAGCCGATCAAGTTCATCGGTTCGGGCGAAAAGACGGATGCGCTCGAAGCCTTCCACCCCGATCGCATCGCCTCCCGTATCCTCGGCATGGGCGATATCCTGTCGCTGGTCGAACAGGCGCAGGAAAAGGTCGATCACGTAAAAGCGGAGCGCCTGGCGCGCAAGGTCAAGAAAGGCAAGGGCTTCGATCTCGAGGATCTGCGTGATCAATTCACGCAGATGGAAAACATGGGCGGGCTGGGCAGTCTCGTCGACAAATTGCCGGGTATGGGATCCGGGGTTTCGCAGGCCATGCAGAATCCGGCGCACGCCAGGCAGATGAAGCGCATGGTCGCCATCATCGACTCGATGACGCCGCTGGAACGGCGTAAACCCGAAGTGATCAACGGATCGCGTAAACGCCGTGTCGCGCAGGGTTCCGGAACCCAGATTCAGGACGTCAATCGTTTGCTGAAACAGCACAAGCAGATGCAGCGCATGATGAAAAAGATGGGCAGTAAGGGTGGTATGGCGAACATGATGCGGGGCATGAAAGGCAGGTTGCCGCCGGGGATGTCTTTCTGAGTTTTTGACGCCTTTGCGGTCCCTGTGGATTCAAAGAACAAGCGAGGGCCCGCCATCCTGGTGAGATATGCGGGCTAAACTCGAATTTCTCGGGTTTTCCCCGTAAAAACAGTCCTTTCGGGCTTCACAGGCGGGTTTATTTAGGTACAATACGCGGTCTTCTGACCCCCCGGTCAGCGGTAGACTGTTGCCTGATGGTAAAAGATCGATCGTGGATCGATTTATTTTGGAGATTTTTTTATGGTTTCAATTCGATTGGCTCGCGGCGGCTCCAAGAAGCGCCCGTTTTACCACGTGGTGGTAAGCGATAGCCGTAGCCCGAGAGATGGCCGCTACATCGAGCGCATCGGTTTCTTCAATCCCAAGGCCCGTGGCCAGGAAGAGGAACTGCGGCTCGATGATTCCCGTATCGACTACTGGATTTCCAAGGGTGCGCAACCCAGCGAAAGAGTAGCTAATTTGATCAAGGGAGCGCGCAAGGCTGCGGCTTAAGCGGGGATGAACCAACACGATGATGAATTAATCTGTGTTGGGCATATCCTCGGCGCGCAGGGTGTCAAGGGCTGGGTCCGGGTATTTTCGAATACCAGCCCGCGCGAAAATATTGTGAATTACAGTCCCTGGGTTATCGAACAGGGCGACGAGTTCAAATCGGTGAGCGTGACAGGACGCCTGCAGGGCCGCAATGTACTCGCCAGGCTGGATGGTTACGAGGATCGGAACCAGGCCGAAGAATTGAAGGGATGCCGGATATTTATCGAGCCGGCGCAGATACCCCGGCTGCAGGCCGGCGACTATTACTGGTCCGATCTGATCGGACTTGCGGTCGAATCGCTGCAGGGAGAACCACTTGGCGTGGTTGCCTCGATGCTGGAGACCGGAGCGGATGATGTCATGGTGTTAAGCGGGGAGCGCGAGCGCCTGATACCGTTCGCGATCGATGACATCGTTCGCGAAGTAGACCTGGAGAAACGGCGCCTGGTGGTCGACTGGTTACCCGAGTATTGAAATGCGGGTTGATGTCATCACCTTGTTTCCACAGCTGGTCGAGCAGGTAACCAGTTGCGGGGTGATCGGGCGCGCGGCCGAGCAGGGCCTGCTCGAGTTGCATTGCTGGAATCCTCGTGACTATACCGAGGACAAACATCGTACGGTCGATGATCGACCCTACGGCGGCGGGCCGGGCATGTTGATGAAAGTCCAGCCCCTGCAGAAGACGATCGACGCACTGCGCAAACAGAATGCGGATGCGCCGCTGGTGTATTTAAGCCCACAGGGCAAGCTGGTCAATCAGCAAACCCTGGCCAGGCAGGTAGAACTGGGCTCGGTTATCCTGTTGTGCGGTCGTTACGAAGGTATCGATGAACGCCTGATACAGCGGGAAGTCGACGAGGAATGGTCACTGGGTGACTACGTCATCAGTGGCGGTGAACTTGCGGCGATGGTTTGCATCGATGCGATGACACGATTGCTGCCGGGTGCCCTCGGGCACAATGAGTCGGCGCAACAGGATTCGTTTAGTGGCGGTTTGCTGGATTGCCCGCACTATACAAGGCCCGAGGAGTATCTGGGCGAACGCGTGCCGCAAGTGTTGATGAATGGCAATCACCATGACATCGACAACTGGCGTCAACAGCAGGCGCTTGGACGCACCTGGCAAAGACGGCCCGACCTGCTCGAAGCCATTAGCCTGGATGCCAGGCAGCAGGCTTTGCTGGATGAATATATTGCCGAGTTCGAGCGAACCCGGAAGCGCTGAAAAGCATCGCGACATAGTGATTTGGCACATTGATTTTTTTGGGGATTAGACATGAGTAACATAATTGCACAACTCGATGCGGAGAATATGAAAACCGACGTTCCCGCTTTTTCTCCCGGGGATACCGTGGTCGTGCAGGTGCGCGTCAGGGAAGGTACGCGTGAACGTTTGCAGGCCTACGAAGGCGTTGTCATAGCGAAGCGAAATCGCGGCATCAACTCGGCTTTCACGGTGCGCAAAATTTCTCACGGTGAAGGCGTCGAACGCGTGTTTCAGACGCATAGCCCGCTGATCGCCGAGATCAAGGTCAAGCGACGCGGCCGTGTACGGCAAGCGAAACTTTATTATCTGCGAGGACGTACCGGTAAAGCGGCACGTATCCGCGAAAAGCTCTAAGCAACTCCATTGCGGAATTCGCAAATCAAAAAGCGTGTATGCTTGTGCTGCACGCTTTTTTTTTGAAACACGATGATGTTGGCAGTTAAGCTGAAAACCTTGCTCGTGCTGGTTACCGTACTGGGGTTGGCTACTCCGGGGTTCGCCGATGAACGTCTCGACATGCTGAAAAGCATTTCCGCGGCCGGGGCCCCGTTCCTGACGCTGAAGATGCTGGAGCAGGCGCAACCCGGTATCGATCAGGACCTTTATGAATGGATACTATGGGAGCAGGAGCGCCTCGCAATACTGACTGAGTGGCGGCAATGGGATCAATTGTTGATTCGAATCGAAGCGTTGCCCGAGGATATTCCCGATCAATTCAAGCATCAGGCTGCGACCTACGAGGCGAGGGCCTACCTTGAACTCGGACTGAGCGTAACCGCGCGCAAGATTTTGCGTGACCAGTTATGGCAGGGTTCGCTGCGCGACTCCTCCGAATACGAAACCTGGCGGCGCATGGTAATCGAATCCTATATTGATGATAGCCGTGTCGAGGACGCGCGCGTGGCCATGCTGCGCTTCGACCAGGATTTCGACACTACCGACCTGGACTGGTTGCTGCTGCGATCGCGCGTACTGATCGAGTCGGGAAGATACCAACAGGCAATTCTACTGTTGCAAGGACGCGACGAGTGGCAGGCCCGCCTGACCAGTATCTTTGCGAGTTTCAGGCTCGGCAAGATCGATAAAACCGAGCTCTGGCGACAGGTCAAACTGCGTAGCGAGGCAGCGGAGGTCGGCGACGAAGAGCGCGCCAGTTTGTGGGCGCTGGGATATTACGCCACCAAAGAGACGTCACCGGTGGACCGTGTGGTCGCACTCGAAGCCCTGTTCCACGGCGCGACTCGGTCGCCATTGAAGTTGTTCCAGCTGCCCGTAGACCTGTTGTGGCTGGCTTATGTCGACTATGCCGAGCTGGTTGGTAATCGTTCCGAACTGTTGTTAGGGGACGATGAGAAATGGCTCGAACTGGCCAGTTCCGCGAGCAAGGCGACCCCGCTGAAGGCGCGCTCACTGTTTGCCATGCTGATGTTACAGTCATCCAGCAGCGAAATCAGCAACCGTGCCGCCAGTGGTTACATGGATACCTTTGCCGAGGTCGACGAAGAAGAGCACAAGTTACTGGAAAACCTGTTCAACCACAGCAAAACCTTTTCCAATGCCCAAAAGATACCGGCGGACATCCGTTATCAACTGGTCGATCTTGCGCTCAAATCAGCCGATATCGAAGAAGCGACGCGGCTGATGTCCGGGTTGAATTCGGTCCCGCCGGGAACCAGCCGCTTCGACTGGCAATTGCGTCAATCGCGGGTGTTGATCCTGGGTGGTCGTTACGAAGAAGGCGAC
>Ga0255052_10000827_pt1 | contig 24301 bp, 22 predicted proteins | sample JV7_2_21_MG_FD_188632 | JGI IMG/M metagenome (GOLD analysis project Ga0255052, IMG submission 188632) | Seawater microbial communities from Jervis Inlet, British Columbia, Canada - JV7_2_21 | ecosystem: Environmental > Aquatic > Marine > Inlet | place: Canada: British Columbia | collected... | reverse complement strand
TGCCCGCCAAATACGGCAATGTTCTGGAATGGAAATACGTTGAGGGTCATTCGGTGAAGGAAATATCGGCACGATTGGAAATTGGCACGGAGGCAACTCAGTCGCTGCTCGCAAGAGCGAAGCGTGCATTTGCGGATGTTTACAGTACGTTGACGGCAGCCATGAGTGATCAGGCTGACGGACTGGTGCAATCATGAATAATTCGAGCGATGAAATCGTAATGCGTGATGACGACGCAGTAGAGGCGCTACTGGAAGACGCGGTACCGCGGCCGGCGCCTCCGGCCCAGGATGAAAAAATGGTCCGTGATGCGGTCCATGCCGAATGGCAGGCCGTAACAGGCAGGCATCGGACGCGTCAGCGGATGACGTACTTTGCGATTGCGGCGACTGTTGTGCTCGGTATTGCGGTGACATTCAATGCACTGCAAGTTGCCGATATACAAGCCGTACCCGTTGCGACGATTAGCAAGAGTCACGGATCGATCTACCTACTTGGAGAACAATCCGAGTTGCATGAGATGCGAGACCTCTCGTCGATCACTGTAGGGCAAGTCATTGAAACTGCGGATAATGCTGGTATTGGCCTTGAGTGGGGTAGCGGCGGCTCGCTGCGTGTCGATCAAAATACGCGGATCGAATTCAAGTCGACTGAGTTGGTATATCTTTACTGGGGAAGGATTTACTTCGACTCACAGCCGTCGCAACTTGTGGCAGCTATTACGGGATCGGGTTTTGAGATTCAGACAGAGCACGGCTCCATAAAACATTTGGGCACACAGTTCATGACGGGTGTCGATTCACGTGATTTAACGGTTAGTGTTCGCGAAGGCGAGGTCGAGGTCGATGGCGCATACGTTAACAAGGCGGTTGCCGTCGCAGGCAAGCAGCTAACCATATCTGGCGGAGCGCAACCGAGCGTACTGGATATCGACGGGTATGGTGCGGCCTGGGAGTGGATCGAGAGAACGGCGCCTGTTGCAAACGCCGATGGCCGAACCGTTGATGAGTTTCTGACATGGGCTGGTCGGCAGACCGGGCTGCAGGTGAGCTACGAGTCGGATGAGGCCAGGGTCAAAGCCCATGAAGGAGTATTGCGAGGCAACTACGAAGACATAAGTCCGAGGCGCGAACTGGAACTTCGCATGTCGGGTGAAGACCTGGGTTATCGCATAGATGGGGGGACTATCTACGTGAGCACGAAAAACTAAGAGTGTCGTCCTTACCATGCGTTGGTTACTGACGATCGTACTACTACTTTCGACGGCCACCATGGCCGCCGACGGCGATGCTACGCCCTATACGGGTCGATCCATTGCCGCAGTCATCGATGAGTTTCGCGGCGCCGGTCACCCATTCGCATACAGCACGAACCTCGTTACCGCAGAACTCACCGTCATTGAAGAGCCCGAAGCAACGGATCCAGTCGAAATCGTTCGCGAAATTCTACGGCTTCACGATCTGACCATTCGCACCGAAGCAGGAGTGCATCTTGTCGTGCGCTTCGATCGCGCGGGACTGCCCGGCGAAAGTGTTGTTCTTGTGGTTACGACGAAGGGCAGCGATCAGCCCATTGAGAAGGCGACCATTTCGGTCAGTCCAGTATTGTCCTTATCCGCGCGCCACCTGCCCGGAATCTACGAGTACGCCGACGTTTCTCCGGATCGCTACCAATTTTCTATCGAGGCGCCCGGATATCAAACGGTCAGGCGCATTGTCGACGTGTGGCCGGGAGAAACCACTGTTATCAGTGTCGGAATGGATGCGGCGAAACCCGAGATCGAGACGATTGCAGTATCGGCAAGTCGCTACGAGATACTAAGTGACCTTGCCGCGTCGCGGTTCGCTCTCGATCAACGATCAATTCAGAACATGCCGGATGTCGGTGAAGATCCGATGCGTGTGGTGCAACGACTGCCCGGTGCCGCGGCAGGCGGTGCTTCAGCCAAGACTCACTTTCGCGGCGGCGAAGAAGGTGAGATCGGCATCATGCTAAACGGTCATGGGCTGTTTGACCCCTTCCACATCCGTGATTATCAGAGCATCTTCAGCGCGATTGACTCGCGGGCGATAGAAGGTGTCGAGGTCTACACAGGCGGCTTTCCGGTGCGCTTTGGCGACCGCATGAGCGGCCTTGTGCTAATGGAGTCGCTTGAATCCCCGCAGCCGCGCCACACCGAAATCGGTTTGAGTGTATTCAATACTTCATTTCTGACTGCGGGTAACGAGGCGGATCGAAGCTGGCTCTTCTCAGCGCGCCGCGGCAATCTCGATCTGATTATTGACTCGCTGTTTGGGAGCCCGTCGTACTACGATGTATTTGGCGAGTTCAGCTATGACATCTCGTCAAATGCGACGTTTTCCGTAAACGCGCTGGTTGCCGACGACAGTGTTGAAGTCATAACCGAGTCAGAACCGGAGGAACTTGAGAGAGTCGTCAGCAAGACGAGAAACGCACAACTTTGGTTGCAGCTGGACAATCGCTGGTCGAGCGATCTGACCAGCAAACTGGTGTTGTCAGGAATTACGTTCGACAACAGGCGAGATGGCTCGCTCGGCGATGCAGAAAAAATTCTCGCCTCGGTTTACGACGATCGCGAAGTTGAGCAATTCAGTTTCCGCCAGGACTGGACCTGGAATTCATCCAAATCACACCTCATGCAATGGGGTATCGAGGCGACCTACTCGAAGGCATGGTATGACTACGCGAATAGTGCCGAGTACTTCGCCCTACCGGCGATGTATGAGGACCAGCCCGAATCATCGAGCCTCACAGCTTCGGCTGCGCCGCGTGGCAGCAGCTATTCTCTCTACTACTCCGATCGCTGGAGAGTGTCGCCGAAGACGATGCTGGAGTGGGGCCTGCGCTGGGACGACCAGACCTATACAGACTTGTCGTCAGACGCTCAGTTGAGCCCGCGAATCAACCTGATGCGAGTCCTGGGTCCAAACACAGAGTTGCGACTGAGTTGGGGCCGCTACCACCAGTCGCAAGGAATAAACGATCTGCAGATTGAAGACGGCATAAGCAGTTTCTGGCCGGCACAAAGGGCAGATCACATGATCGCGGGCATTCGGCACCTTATGCGTGACAAGTATTCTCTCAGGGTCGAGATTTTCCGCAAGGAGATGCACGAGGTTCGGCCACGGTTTGAAAACCTGTTCGACCCGCTGGGACTGATCCCGGAGGTTCAACCGGACCGGGTGCGTCTGGATCCAAGCGACGCTTCCTCGAAGGGTCTCGAAATCTCGATCGATCGTACGAACGGGCCATTTACCTGGTGGGCCTCGTACACGTTGTCCGAGGCGACAGACCGCATCAACGGCATCGATGAATATCGTAGCTGGGATCAGCGGCACGCCTTCCAGGGCGGCCTGGCCTGGACGAATCAGAAATGGGACATTGCCCTTGCAACCAGCGTTCATTCTGGCTGGCCAGCGACAGACCTTATGCTCATTGAAGATGGTGTTGACGACGAAGGCGAGCCCGAGTTTGCTGCCGTAACCGGCCCGCGAAACGTGGAACGGCTTGGGACGTTCGCAAGTGTGGACATTCGCATCAGCCGCAAGTGGAGGTTGCGCCGCGGTTCCTTCATGGCTTTCTTCGAGATCTCGAATCTGACCAATCGCAAAAACGAATGTTGTCTCGACTGGGATTTCGAGGAAGACGAGGATACGGGTGAGGACGTATTTGAACGCGGCCTCGACTACTGGATGCCGCGGCTACCCGCAATCGGCGTCCTGTGGGAGTTCTGACCACGCATCGATCGTCCGGCGATAGATACGGATAATCTCCTCGGCATCGACTTCTGACGGTGAAATCAAAGACTGTGCTCGGCGCAACATCGAGCGCTTCAGCGGGTTTCGATTCTTCGTTTCTCCTTCAGGTGTCGTCATGACGAACGGTGTGGAGCGCGTCAATGTCAACAGCAATCCGGCCTTTCCGCTCTTGTCGTCATGTATGTGGACAAGGTCAACATCCGGCATCAGGCAATACGCCATTACGGGTGTTTTGACGACCGGGCCCATCGTGACGTAGGGGCAGCTCTGTAGTCGTCCGGCAAGCGCAGTGCTTGAGACGAGTATATGCTGCTCGATCGCGAGCCGATCCAGCCCTTCGACCAGCGCAGCAAAACGCATGATCGAGCCGTCTGAAGCCGTCGCAAGGAATATGTGGCCGATCTTCACTATGGTCCCATAAGATCCGGAGTCAGTTACGTCACTTCTTTGGACGGCCGTGCACATGAAAATCGGTCGCAACTAGTCAGGAACTACCCATTGCGCATACTGCGGTAGTCCGTCATCGATGGTCACCCAGGGAAGCTTGTCGTCGACCCAGATGTGGGCAGATGGCGAAAATCCGGACGGATCATCAAAACTCGTCAGTGTCACATCGACCTGACCGTCGCGATCCTCGTGCTCGTATGTCAATGATGTGCCACATTTTGGACAAAGGCCGCGAGTGACGCCCGGCGCCGAATGGTGGCAGGCCATGCTACCGCTGGTGATGACAAATGTGTCCTTCGCGAATGTCGCCCACGGAACATAGACGCCGCCTGCCGCACGTCGACAGCTTTCGCAATGACAGAAGCAGGCGAATTTTTCCGGCCCTGCAACTTCGAATTTTACATGGCCGCAGAAGCAGCTTCCGGTGTAGGTCATTGTCGGAATCTCCTTGTTGTCGCGCGTGGCGGCACGCAAAACCAACTGACCACCACGATCACGGCAAACGCTGTGTAGCAAACGGCAAAGACCCACTCGGGTGCATCATAGTACAGAATCATCTCGAGCCAATGGGCCATGAAAGCGCCTGGATACACCGAATCGCCTGCGCGTGAACGCAGTGCCATTTCGAGGGTGGTCAGTGGGCAGATGACACCAAGCCAGGACTGCACTACGACGATGGCAATGGCCGCCAGGTGAGCCCATCGGAACCACGGATTCTTGACCCATTGCCACGTGGCGGCATTGCCAACAAAAATCAGAATCAGACCGACAACAACGAATGCGACAAATGACGCATGCAAGAAAAGTGTGATGTCAGCTGCCAGCAGATAGACGGTACTTGTATCCACCGGAGAATTCTAAGCGAAACCCGACCAGAAAGGCGGGGTTTCAGGGTCTGTACTACTCCCCTGTCACTTGCGACTCGCGTCCCGATTGATCCACTTCAGGACATGGCCATTGAGTCGCACGTCGGGTGCTGCAGATAACCAGTCGTTGCAGGCCGCAAGTAATACGAATCGGACATCGGGATGGTTCAGCTGATCGGAAACAAAAATAGCGATGCCGCCACCTTTCGAAAAACCGACGACAACTATTCTCTCCGGCGACACGCCCTCGGAAATGAGGTCCCTGATCTCTTTGACGACCTTCTAGATGTTGTTATTGCTCCGTCTCCGAGCTACGCCGGAACGCGGACTCTATGCTCGCGTTAGTAAGCGGGTGGTAAATTCCGCGTGCGCCGACAAAAAGCGCTTTGGCGAGTTCAAGATCTGATCCGTTTTGGGCCAGCGCAATGTATATGGGTCTGACAAGTCGTGTTCGTCCATAGCGCCGCAGGTATTGCTCGAGATTGTCGTAGGCTGGGCGATGCTGACGCTGTGCGACCTGAATGAACCATGTCCTGCCGATTTCGGCGTTTCTTGTAGCGCTGAGCCCCAGTGCGGCATCCAATGCGCTGAGCTTTTCTGTTGAAAGATCATCGTCCAGGCTATTGATGAAATGCACGACCGCGTGCGGACTCCAGTCTTCTGTCGGTGCATCGGCAATGTCGATTTCCCCCTCTGACCACAGAACGGCCAGTTCCGCAGCTCTGTCCAGCGAAACGGAGGAGGGTATCAACGCATCGTCGGGCAGGCCCGGCTCGTACAACCACTGCTCGACCTGTGCGCGGCTAACCCTGCTCTCATGAGCGGACAGGAGTTCTCTGTCGAGGTATTCGAGAAACGCCTCCGTCGTGATTGTGCCAAACGCGTGTTCGTCGAAGTAGCTTCGAATAAATTCATCGAAGACTTCGCGCCCGAACGCGTTTTCGAGGTATTGCAAGAACAGATTGCCCTTGTGGTAATGGATGGTCCCCTGAAAGTCGTCCGGGTCGCCGGACCTAAATGGTGGCGCGAGCGCCTGTAGTTCGGGCCTGACTTCGGCGAAGTCAATCAGGAGCTCGCGGTAGCCGAGCACGTTTTCCTCAGCCGCACGCTCTTCGCTGTAAATGACTTCCATCAATCGCAGTTCAAGGTAGCTTGTCCAGCCTTCATTCAGCCAGCCATCACGCCACGTCGAATTTGTGACGAGATTGCCAGACCAGGAATGCGCCAGTTCGTGTGCGACAACAGAGACCAGACTGCGATCACCAGCCAGCAGACTAGGCGTCAAGAAAGACAGTCGAGGATTCTCCATACCGCCATACGGAAAACTCGGCGGCAGGATCAAAAGGTCATAACGCCCCCATTGATAAGGACCAAACATCACTTCCGCCGTTTCGAGCATGGCTTGTGTGTCGGCGAACTCAAACGTTGCGGCATCCAGAGTCTCGGGCTCCGAATAAACGCCGGTTTGATCACCGATCGGCGCGAAGTAAATATTGCCGACGGCAAGTGCGAGGAGATACGACGGGATGGGTTGCGGCATTTCGAACTCATATGTCCCATCCCGTTCAGCGGCCGGGTCATTATTGGCGCTCATGACTGCCAGAAGTTCAGGCGGCGTTTGGATCGTCGCGTCGTAGGTAATACGAATTGCCGGCGTGTCCTGCAGCGGGATCCAGCTGCGTGCGTGAATCGCCTGTGACTGTGAAAAAAGGAATGGATGCTCGCCACCCGCCGTCAGCTCCGGCGGCAGCCACTGCAATGCTGTTGCCTCAGGACTGCTGCGATAGTTGATCTTCAGCACGAGTTCCGCGGCCAACTCCAGTCCGGGCGGCACACTGACGATCAGTGGTGTGCCGAGAACCGAGTCAGTCTCACCGAAACGGTGATCGGCCACGACATCTTCACCCGTGCCAAGGACGAAGCTTGCGTCTTCAATGATCAGGGCACGTGTATCGAGAATTATTTCCGCGGCATCCGCTGCAACGCGATTCAAATGTAGTGCTGCGCTGCCATGCAGCTGTTCGGCAGCGAAATCAACGGTTAGATTCAGCCCCAGATGCTCAGTGACGAACTGATCGGTGTTCGCGAAAGAAAAATAATCGTGCGCTCGACTGTCTTCGGCGACGGTATCTGGCATTTCACTCCCGGAGCACGCCAGTACTGCAAGAGAAACAATGATCAGAAAGAGGAACTCACATGCCCACTCCTTTAGCTTGAGTTTACGCAATTCGGTCTGCCTCCTCGAAAAGTTGTGACGTTATTGTATTCATAGCGCGCGACCGGTGCCCACCAGTGGAAAGTCTCATTTGTCATTCACGTACTTCGTCAGTAATTGATCAAGACGGTTAGCAAATGCCTGACGATCACGCTGGCTATACGAGGCAGGCCCTCCGGTCTCAACTCCACTGGCTCGCATTGTGTCCAGAAAGTCCCTCATGTTCAGGCGCGCCCGAATATTTTCGGTCGTGTGTAGCTCGCCGCGTGGACTCAGGGCCTGGCCACCTTTCTCGATGACTTCTGCTGCAAGAGGGATGTCGCTCGTGATCACCAGGTCTCCGGCCGTAAGTCTCTTCACTATCTCATCATCGGCGACATCGAATCCTCTCGGAACCTGCACGGTACTGATGTAGCTCGAATTGGGCGCTTGCAGCGCCTGATTGGCAACCAGGACAATCGATACCTTTGTGCGCTCGGCGGCTCTGTAAAGAATCTCTTTCGCTACGACCGGACAGGCATCTGCATCGACCCAGATCTTCATCGACTTCGTCCTAGAACATCGTGTTCGTGTTTGCTGCTTTATCCGGGATGACCTGGAGTACATCCCAATGCTCCACAACTTTGCCTTCCTTATCGAAGCGAAAAATATCTATCCCGGCGTAGTCCTTGTCCCCCAGCCACTGTTGATAACAGTGGAGGACGACGAATTCATCTTCTGCGATTGCCCGCTTGAAGTGGACCTTTCTCCCCGGGAATTCTGCGTTCATGCGATCGAAGTACTCGATGAACGCTTCTTTACCGTCTCCGACCGCAGGATTGTGTTGGATGTACACATCGCCGACGTATTTCTCAACGGCTTCACGCGGTTGACACTGATTGAACATCAGGTCATAGAACGCCTGCGCGTTGATCTTGTTCTGTTCCGGTGAACTGCTCTTCATAATATGCTCCAACTGTAATGCAAGCGCGGAATGGGTCGACGATAAATCGCGTTGTCAGGTTGCAAGGCGATTACGTCATCAAGCGCACCGTTGGTTTCGACCTTTCGCAAAAGACCCGCCGCGTTAAAGCCAGCGATACAGTTTCACTGGCTTGCCTGCGGCAAACCGCGATTCCTTGAGTGGCAATTCGATATAGCCGTCTGTTCCGGACAGCGACGCGAAATCACCTGACGTATTAGTCTGAACTGGTATCGCCAGTACCTGACCGCCGGTATTGGAAAGCAATTTCACGGGCAGGAAACAAGTCAGCTTCGGTTTAGATTCCACGTCCTGCGTCAGCGCAGCGAACTCCGGTTGCCTCTGCTGGAGTCCGGACGCCGCATTGAGGGCCGGGATGACGTACTGCCGGGAACACACGAGTGTCGAGACCGGGTTTCCTGGTAACGCGAACACAGCTTGATTTTTGGGGCCCATTCCGAACCACATCGGCTTTCCCGGGCGCTGGCTGATCTTGTGAAACACAACGTTGACACCGAGGTCGTCAAGCACGTGTGGGATGTGATCTGCTTTGCCCATCGACACGCCGCCGGAAAGGATCAAAATATCCGAGTTATCGAGGTGCTGGCCGATCTTGTCCGTGAGGAGTGCCGGTTCGTCGACGAGATGATCGTGTTCACAATTGGCGTAGCCGTGTTGCTCGAGCAACGAGATGACGGCTGGGCCATTCGACATGCGAATCTGGTGCGCTTTGATCGGTTCTCCAGCCGGTACCAGCTCATTGCCGGTTGAGATCACTGCTATGGTCGGAGACTTGCTGCAATCGACAGTCGTCAGGCCACAGGAGTTGATGATCGCGATGTCCATCGGCGAGATGCGTTTGCCGGTTGCAAGTAACTCAGAACCTTTGGCGTGATCCGATCCGCGCGGATGAATAAACTGTCGTTGCTTCGCCTTGTAGTCAGCTTCGACCTCGGCGACGTTATCGTCCACGCGAATACGCTCAATCGGAACAATGCAGTCTGTTCCTCTCGGTAACGAAGCCCCGGTCATGATCTCGATACAGTTTCCCTGTTCCAGGGTAAGCTGCTCGTCGCCGGCCGCTTGAATCGACTGAATCTGGAAATTCCGGGTTCCGCTGTCCAAGTCGCCAAACGAGATCGCAATTCCATCCATCATCACACGATCGAACGGTGGTTGATCGCGTTCAGCAACAACACGTTGGCGAAGCGTGCGGCCGACTGACGCGCTAACCGAAATCGACTCGGCGTCGAAATCCGGCATGGTGGCCAGAATGGTGTCGCGAGCCTCGCCCGAAGTGATCACAGCAAACTAACCTCGTTCTCTTGCGATGGCGCGGTGGCCGATGTCCCTTCGGAAGTACACGTCATCCCAGTTGATCTTGTCGACTGCATTGTAGGATTGCTCAGCGGCATCTGCGACCGTGTCGCCCAGACCAACGACACACAGCACGCGACCGCCGCTGGTTACGACATTGTTATTGTCCGTTGCAGTGCCGGCGTGAAAGACTTTTTGCGTGTCGCTGTCCACATCGGTGAGTCCTGCGATCGCTTTGCCTTTCGCATAACTTTCCGGATACCCGCCAGCCGCCATTACGACGCCAAGCGATGCCCGCGAATCCCACTCCGTTTGCTGTTCACCGAGTGTGCCGTCCAGCGTTGCGCTACAGATCGCGACAAGGTCAGATCGCAACCTCGCCATGATTGGTTGTGTCTCCGGATCGCCCATACGGCAGTTGAACTCGATAACCCTGGGTGTGCCGTCAGCCATGATCATCAGACCTGCATAAAGAAAACCCAGATACGTGTTGCCGTCCTTCTTCATGCCGTCGAGCGTCGGCTGGATCACGAGATTCATGATCTTCTTCTCGACGTCCGGCGTAACAACCGGGGCTGGCGAGTAAGCGCCCATGCCACCCGTGTTCGGACCAACATCGCCTTCATCGCGGGCCTTATGGTCCTGCGATGTCGCCATCGGAACAATATTCGTCCCGTCCGTGACAATGATGAAACTCGCTTCTTCGCCATCGAGAAATTCTTCAACAACGATTCGCGCACCGGCATCGCCAAACCGGCGACCCGAAAGCATGTCTGATGCGGCTGCCTCAGCTTCTTCGAGCCTCATCGCCACGATTACACCTTTACCGGCCGCCAGGCCATCCGCCTTGATAACAATCGGTGCGCCTTGCTTGCGAATGTAGGCTAGTGCAGGCTCAAGCTCAGTGAAATTCTGGTAGGCCGCCGTTGGAATGTCGTGCCGCGCGAGAAAGTCCTTTGTGAATGCCTTAGAGCCTTCGAGCTGCGCCGCAAGAGCACTTGGTCCGAAGCAGGGCAGTCCGATTTCGTCGAAGCGATCGACGATGCCAGCGACGAGCGGGGCTTCCGGCCCGACAATGGTCAGGCCGACACCTTCTGATTGGGCCAGGGCGATGAGAGCTTCGATGTCATTGGAGGAGGTGTCGACATTGCGGACGTTTCTTTCCAACGCCGTACCTGCGTTTCCCGGAGCGACGAGCACTTCTTCGACGTCAGGGGACTGGGCGCACTTCCAGGCCAGTGCGTGTTCGCGTCCGCCGCTACCGATGACTAACACCTTCAATTCCATGTCTCCTTCAATCGCCCGCATGGCGGGCTCCTACAGGGAAGGTTTGTAGGAGCCCGCCATGCGGGCGATCCATCAATGCCGGAAGTGGCGCATTCCTGTAAAGACCATCGCCAGACCATGCTCATTGGCGGCCTGTATGACCTCGTCATCGCGCATCGAGCCGCCGGGCTGAATTATAGCGGCGATACCAGTCTCGGCTGCGGTGTCTATACCGTCACGGAACGGGAAGAACGCATCCGACGCCATGACCGATCCCGTAACGTCAAGGCCCTCATCGGCTGCCTTGATCGCCGCGATTTTAGTGCTGTACACGCGGCTCATCTGACCGGCGCCGACGCCGATTGTCATATTGTCCTTGCAGAAGATGATTGCATTCGACTTGACGTACTTGACGACGGTCCAGGCAAACAGCATATCTTCGATCTGTGCGGCACTAGGTGCCTTTGCAGTGACCACGCTGAGATCGTCGGCTGTGATCTTGCCAAGGTCGCTGCCCTGCACGAGCAATCCGCCAGAGACTTTCTTATAGTCGAAACCGCCCGATGATGGTTCCCAGTCACCCGTCCGAAGCACACGCACGTTTTTCTTCTCGGCAAGGACGGCTGTTGCATCGGCATCGATACTTGGTGCAACGATGACTTCGACAAACTGGCGATCGATAATCAGTTTCGCCGTGGTCGCATCGAGCGGCTGGTTGAAGGCGATAATGCCGCCAAACGCCGAAGTCGGGTCTGTCGTAAACGCTTTTTCATAGGCCGCAAGGATGTTCTCGGCAACCGCAACGCCGCACGGATTCGCGTGCTTGACGATGACGCAGGCCGGAGCTGCGAACTGCCTGACACAAGCGAGAGCCGCGTCGCTGTCGGCAATATTGTTGTAAGACAATGCCTTACCCTGTAGCTGCTCGGCTGTAGCGAGCGAGCCCTTCGGTGCCTGTTGATCTATATAAAACGCTGCGTCCTGGTGCGGGTTCTCGCCGTAGCGCATCTTCGCGACGAGACCACCGGAGTAGAGAATGCGTTCGCCGAGTGGATCATCACCCAGGGACCCCGAAAGGTATTTCGTAATCGCCGTGTCGTAACTCGCTGTATGCGCATAAGCTTTTGCGGCAAGGCGACGGCGAATCTCAAGTGAGAGTTCGTTGCCCCTTAGAGATGCGAGCACACTGTCATAGTCGTCGGGATCGACAACGACAGCGACGCCGTCGTGGTTTTTCGAAGCCGCACGTATCATCGCCGGACCGCCAATATCAATGTTCTCGATTGCATCGTCGATCGTCGCGTCGTCGCGCGCGATTGTTTGCTCGAACGGGTACAAGTTCACAGCGAGCAGATCTATCGGCTCGATGCCATGCTCTTCCATCACGCCCTCATCCGTACCGCGACGCCCAAGGAGCCCGCCATGGATTATCGGGTGCAGCGTTTTAACGCGGCCATCCATGATCTCGGGAAAGCCGGTTTTTTCGGAGACTTCGATTACCTCGATGCCGGCTTCGCGCAGTGCTCGGCAGGTACCGCCGGTCGAGAGAATATCCACGCCTATCTCACGCAGACCCGTTACAAAGGGGATCAAGCCACGCTTGTCGGACACGCTGATAAGCGCTCGTCGCACCGTCAACATCAGTTCACCTGGTATAAGTAGCCGGAAAGAAAAGACAAATTAGTGAATTAGAGAGTAAGACCTGAGTTTCTTGCGTAGCGTGCCGCGGTTGATACCGAGAATGCCCGCCGCCTGGCTCTGATTGCCGTCTGTGAAGTCCAAAACGGCTTTGAATAACGGCCGCTCCACCTCGCCGATGACGAGATTGTACAAATCGCCTGGACGGTCGCCATTGAGGTTTTCAAAATACTGATTGAGTGCGTCTTCGGTGTGCTTGTGCAGTGGTTTGCTCTTTCTGGAGGCTTGTAGCGAGGAATTCTTATTACGGTTATTTTGGGCCACGTCGGTCATATCCTGTTGCGACTACGCTGCTAGCGAAATACCTGCCCCTTCCCGGTCAAAGTATTCCTGCGTAAGTCGAAGCTGTTGTTCTGCACTTTCGACACGCACGACCTGGTAACGAAATTCGTCAGCGTCGACGAGATGATGGCAATACCAGGCCAGATGCTTTCTTGCCACCCGAATCCCGGTGGGTTCTCCGTAGAACCTGTGCAGGTCTTTCAGGTGGCCGAGCATAATATCACGCAATTCTTTTTTTGCTACCGTGGTAAATACAGAGTCGCTTTGCAGGGCGCGCGTAAGCTCCTGAAAAATCCACGGCCGGCCCTGTGCGCCACGACCGATCATCAAGCCGTCAGCATTAGTTAGGCGAAGAACTTCAAGCGACTTCTCCGGAGTTGTGATATCGCCGTTTGCGATCACGGGAATCGAGATGGCGCTCTTAATTCGCGCAATCGTCTCGTATTCTGCGTGACCCCGGTAACGGCATGCGCGAGTGCGGCCGTGAACTGCGAGCGCCTGGATGCCGCTCATTTCGGCAATCTGCGCGATGATGTCGCCGTTTCGATGCGCCGGATCCCACCCGGTTCGGATCTTCAGTGTTACTGGTACATTCACGGCGGCGACCACCGTCGTGAGGATGTTTTCGACGAGTTTTTCGTCCTTCAGCAATGCTGAACCGGCCAGTTTCCTGCAGACTTTCTTCGCAGGACACCCCATGTTGATGTCGATGATCTGAGCGCCGCGCTCGACGCAGGCCCGGGCCGCTGCGGCGAGTTGTGCCGGCTCGGATCCTGCGATTTGCACGGCGACTGGCTCGGCGTCGAGGTCGAGATCGAGGCGGCGGCGCGATTTTGCCGTCTGCCACAGACTGATGTCTGCCGTAGTCATCTCCGACGTGGTCATTCCGGCACCGAATCGCCGGCACAGCCGGCGAAATGGCGCGTCAGTGACGCCAGCCATCGGCGCGAGCACGAACGGACTGGACAGAGTGTAAGGACCGATCTTCATTCGGGTATTGTAATTGATGTGGGAGCGGCTTCAGCCGCGATTCATTACTTAAAATCTTCGATCGCGCAGCGCAGCTGTCCGCTCGCAAGTCGATAGCAGACGTTGAGCTTGAACCCGGTTGCCTCTGCGGACGGCGATTCGATCGAGATTACGGCATTGAACGTATTGCCTGGCGGGACGAGCTTTCTCGGGTCGGCATTTTCGGCGAGGTACTCACCCGGCTCGAGCACGCGGCTGCCGATGATCTCTTCAAACCGGTCGGTGAGTGACAGGTGAACCAGCGGGTAGGGCAGCGCCTTGTCTGAGTCGTTGCCGATTCGGGAGTAGATGGTCAGAACCTCGTCGCTCTCCACGGTCTCGTTAATCTCGGCCGTGTCGTCGACTTCGCCAACTGTCTCGGTACTGCCCTTTGTCGCTTCGAATCGCCAGCCTGAAATATTCCATGTTGGCGTCATCGGTTGGCCGAGCATGCGGTAAACCGGTCCAATCGCCTGATTAAATGCCGGCACGGTCGCGAGGGCTTCTCGCGATTGGTGCACCGCCTGCAGAACCAGCAATAACACGAGCGCGACAATACCGATGATTGTGCCTATGCCGGGCGGGTTGGTCTGCCGGTGGCTCGTGCGAAAGGCGCCGCGCATTGTCTTTTTCAATGGAATCGAGATGCCTGGGTTGTCCAATCGGCGCGATTCTGCGGACCTGTCCATGGCGCGCTTTTTCTCGTCCGCCTGGCTGCGAACGGACTCGCCTTCCATGATGATTGTTTCGACCAGCGATGGCTCATCCTTCTTGACGGGTTTCAGGTCGTCAATTCCTGTATCGACTTTCTTGTCAGCTTGTTTTTGTACGATCGTCGACGCAAATCCGTCTTCGTCTTCAACCGCGATGCTGAAGAGTTCCTTATCGATCATCATGTTGATCGTCTTTTCCTCATCAGTCATCTCAGGAACCATGTGTTCGTCGCTTGCGTCCGCAGCGTCTGATGTTTCTTCAGGCTGGTCATTGTCCTCGCCATCCAGCTCCGAAACGATCGTCTCTATGACGGTCTCAATCTCGTTGTCAAACGCAGCGACGATGTCTTCTACATCATCCTCAATCTCGACTTCGTCTACGGGCACCAGCACGGCATCGAGTTCAAGTTCGGTTTCTTCCTCGGGCTCTTCCTCGAGTTCTTCCTCAGGCTCTTCCTCAGGCTCTTCCTCAGACTCTTCCTCAGACTCTTCCTCAGACTCTTCCTCAGACTCTTCCTCAGACTCTTCCTCAGACTCTTCCTCAGACTCTTCCTCAGACTCTTCCTCAGGCTCTTCCTCAGGCTCTTCCTCAGGCTCTTCCTCTAGCTCTAGCTCGGTGTCCTCATCCACCCGTTCTGCAGCTTCAGTCTCAAATGCGGCTGCCATCAGGTCCTCATCGATCGAGGTTTCGGGTTCCTCGTCGCCCTTATCGTCAATTCCGGGTTCCGCTTCGGCCTCATCATCATCAACCTCGTGCAGTCCGCTGAGATCTATGCCCATCGCTTCGGCTTGAATCGCAAATTGCGTATCCATATCGAGAGGCACATCGGGAGCGCTTTCGGCATGTGATTCAGCCAGCACGACCAGGTCTTCCCCAAGCGATTCCCCGTCGGGCTCAGCCTCCGTTTGTTCCTCGATCTTGGTGACCAGTTCTTCTGGCACAACTACTTCAGGTTCGTTCAGGTCACCCAAAAGATCTTCCCACTCGTCCGGGTCGCCAAAAGCGAGATCAACCTGGCTGGCTTGCGGGTCGGGAGCTGGCTCCTCTGCTTCGATGACCGGTTCTGCCGGCGGCGGAGGTGATTGTGGCTCGCCGCCGAAGTCAAAGTCATCGGGAAGCGGTGTATCGTCGTCGAATCGCATTTCTTCGATGACTTCCGACGGCTCATCCGGCACGGGCACGTCAGGCGCTGGCTCATCAGGCACGGGCACATCGGACATCGGCTCATCCGCAACCTCGTCGTCATCGAGCACGCGCCATTCAACACCTGTATCTTCGATGCGAATGTCGGATCCGGCGAGTTGATCGAGCGTCTTTAGGAGGGCTGCACTTTGCTCGGCCGAGATTGACTGTGGCGGTGTGTCAGCTTCGAGCTCACCAGGTTCCTCGGGTTTGAGCTCGGGAACTTGAGCATCCTGAACCGGCTCGGGTGGTGCCGGCGCAGCGGGCCTCTGCTCAGACAAATGTGCGAGCGCATTAAACGCAATACCGCAACCACCACAGCGGACCTGGCCAGCTGCCTGTCTTAGAATATCCGCCGTTACGCGAAAAGCCACGCCACATTCGGGGCATTGGGTGTACATCGCTCAGCCCTCGATCCTTCGACCGGTCAATCGTGCCCAACTCTGCCCATCCTGTTCCCGACAAACCGGCTCATCGAACTCGATCCATGGGCTGTAAGCCGTGAGCACTTCATCAACTTGCTCGGAGAGTATGCCGGATAGGGCCAGCACACAACCGCTATTGACGTGACAGGCGATAGGCTCGGCAAGTTCGGTCAGTGGTCCCGCAAGAATGTTCGCGACGACGATATCGAATTGACCTTCGATGTCGTCGGCGCTGATTGCTGCTGTTAATTGGTCTTCGACCTCGTTGTGAATCGCATTGGACCGAGTTGCCGTAATTGCCTGCGGATCGATATCCATGGCCAGGGCACTCTTGCAGCCAAGTTTCAGCGCTGCGATAGCGAGCACGCCCGAGCCACATCCGTAATCGAGCATGGTTGAGCCTTGCAATTGCAAATTGTCGAGCCAGTCAAGACAAAGTGCGGTCGTGGCGTGTGTGCCGGTCCCGAATGCCAGGCCTGGATCGAGTCGTACAACGATAGCGTCTTCATCGTCGACCGAGGTGTCACCCGGGCAGATCCAGAGCCGTGCTCCGAATTGCATCGGGACAAAACCCCTAATCCATTCGCGTTCCCATTCGCGATCTTCGAGATCAGTCGTTTCGTGCCGCGGCAAGGTATCGATCTCAAACGAACCCCGGAGATCGTCCTGCAGCAAAGAAATGTCAGTTTCGGGTGAAAACAGACCCGTGATTCGCGTGTCATGCCACATTGGTGTTTCGCCAGGCGCGGGTTCGAGCACGGGTTTGTCGCCTGCGTCAGTGAATGTGATCGACTGGGCGCCGTGGCGCGCGAAGATTTCTTCCACTCTGTCCGGATTCAGCTTTTCAAGATCCATGACAAATTGTCGCCAATCCATCGTTTGTCCGGTGTGTTCCCGATCACACTAGACCGAGACGCTTCTCCAGGTAATGAATATCGGTACCGCCGGTCTGGAACGCTGCGTGCTGGAAGATTTCCTGGTGTAATGGCACGTTCGTCCTGATGCCCTCGATGACTATCTCCGCAAGCGCGTTCTTCATGCGTGCAATCGCAGCTTCGCGATCGCCGCCGTGTGCGATCAACTTGCCGATCATTGAGTCATAAAACGGCGGGACCCTGTAGCCACTGTAGATGTGACTGTCGACGCGTATGCCAGGACCGCCCGGCGCGTGCCACAAGCTAATAAGCCCGGGCGACGGCATGAACGTCTTCGGATCTTCGGCGTTGATACGGCACTCGATCGCGTGGCCCTGAATTCGCACGTCTTCCTGTTCGAAGCTGAGCGGCTCACCGGCGGCAACCCGCAACTGTTCGCGAACGATGTCGATGCCCGTGATCATCTCGGTGACCGGGTGCTCGACCTGTAGGCGCGTATTCATCTCGATGAAGTAAAACTCTTCGTTTTCATAGAGGAATTCAAACGTACCGCAACTGCTATAACCGATTTCCTGACACGCTTTGACGCAACGTTCGCCGATGCGCTTTCTTTGTTTTTCAGTTATTCCCGGTGCCGGTGCTTCTTCGATCACTTTTTGATGCCGGCGCTGCATAGAGCAGTCGCGCTCGGCAAGGTAGACGGCGTTGCCGTGATTGTCTGCGATGAGCTGAAACTCGACATGCCGCGGTTGCTCGAGAAATTTCTCCATGTACACGACATCGTTGTCAAATGCAGCTCGTGCCTCGGCCTTGGTTACAGTAATCGCGGCGAGCAGCGATGGCTCCGCGTGGACAACACGCATGCCACGGCCACCGCCACCGCCGGACGCTTTAATAATGATCGGATAACCGATGTCACGTGCCATCCTGAGGTTTTCATCGGCGTCCTCGCCCAGCGGACCGTCTGAACCCGGCACGCAAGGAACACCAGCCGCCTTCATCGCCTGAATGGCGGAGACTTTGTCGCCCATGAGTCGGATCGCACTTGCTGGCGGGCCGATGAAAGTAAAACCGCTCGATTCCACACGTTCGGCGAAATCGGCGTTCTCGGCGAGAAAGCCGTAGCCTGGATGCACTGCAACTGCATCGGTGACCTCGGCCGCGCTGATGATTGCCGGCATATTGAGATAGCTTTCAGTGGAGGGCGCAGGACCGATACAAACGGTTTCGTCTGCGAGTAGCACGTGTTTAAGGTTGTTATCTGCGTTCGAGTGTACGGCGACGGTCTTGATGCCCATCTCGCGGCACGCGCGCTGAATGCGCAGGGCGATCTCGCCGCGATTGGCTATAACGATTTTATCGAGCATGTTGTGATCGCCCGCTTACTCAGCTTGCCGCTGATCGATGATTATCAACGTCTGGCCATATTCGACGGGCTCGCCGTTCTGCACACGTATCGATTTGATGACACCGGACGTGTCAGCTTCAATCGGGTTCATCATCTTCATCGCTTCGATGATGCATAGCGTGTCGCCTTCATTCACGCGATCACCGACCTGCACATACGGTGCCGCACCGGGCGACGACGCAGCATAAAACGTCCCGACCATCGGTGCCACGACGGAAAAGCCGTCTTCTTCGGGCTCTGCCGTAGCGGCTGCTGTGCTTGCACCAGCAGCTGCGGGCACGGCTACGGGCGCCGCCATCATGACTGGTGCCGCAGGAGCCACAGTCGCGACAGGCCCATGCTGTGAATAACGACTGATCCTCACCGATTCCTCTCCTTCGGTGATTTCGATTTCGGCGATGCCGGACTCATCCAGTAACTCAATCAGTTTTTTTACTTTTCTTATATCCATCATTATTCCTCGGCATTCGCGGTGCGCCGCGCGGCGTATTGGCTCGCTGCGTACAGCGCCAGCTCGTAGCCGTATGCACCAAAGCCAAACAGACAACCCTCCGCGATATCGCTGAAGTAGCTGTTATGGCGAAAGTCCTCTCGTGCGAACGTATTACTTAAATGTATTTCGATAAACGGAATGGCCACTGCCAGAAACGCATCGCGAATTGCGATGCTGGTGTGCGTGAATCCGCCGGGATTAAAAATTATGAAGTCGACGCCGTCTTTGGCGGCTTGTTGTACCCGGTCAATCAGTTCGTGTTCTGCGTTGCTCTGGAAGCAATCGAGCGCATGACCGAGTTCCTTCGCGACATCAATGCAGTTCGCCTCGATGTCATCGAGGCGCGTCGCACCATAGACGTCGGGCTCGCGCGAGCCCAGCAGGTTCAGATTGGGGCCATTGAGTAGCAGGAAGTCAGACATTTGGCGCCGATTTCGACCAGTTTCCCGAAGATGGCGGCAATTCTAACCCTTTTAAGGGACTTTAGTGCAACTTTTGCCTGGGAATCGTGTATAAGGCCGAATGGGTTTTTTAAAGCCGAATGACCAGCCCGGAGTCATCGCCCGCATGCCGTTTCTGACGCTGGGATTTCGTCCGTTTTACGTTCTGGCTGCCATCTTTGCGGTCTTTGCCGTGCCCGTCTGGATCATGTCTTTCTTGGGTGGGGTTCCAGTCGGCGGGTATTTGCCCAGCCTTGCGTGGCACAGCCACGAGATGATTTTCGGATTTACTTCTGCGGTCATCGCCGGATTCCTGCTGACGGCGGTGCGTAACTGGACGGGGCAGCCGACACCAATCGGCGCAGCACTTGCAGGTCTTGTCACCCTGTGGCTGCTCGCGCGCATACTGATGCTGAGCGGGCCGCCGAATGCTGCGGCGCTAGTCGATATTCTGTTCCTGCCGACGCTCGGAATTGTTGTCGCAATTCCAATCTGGCGTAGCCGGAATATGAGAAACGTCAAGATACTTGTTGTGCTCGTCGTTCTCGCGCTGGCGAACGTCGCTTATCACCTGGCGAGTTTGAGTCTGTTTCCGTTCGGAGTCGTTCGGGTATCGATGATGGCCGCGCTCGACGCAATAGCCATCCTGATCGCTATTGTTGGCGGCCGAGTAATTCCGGCCTTTATTGGTAATGCTGTCGCACAATCAACTCCGCAACATAAGACCAGTGTCGAAGTCATATCTGTTGGCGCGCTGGTCATAATTCTCGTCGTCGGTGTACTAAATCTGTGGATCCCTGTTCCGGTCGACGCATGGCTCGTCATCCTCACAATTGCCGCAGTGGGACAAGGCATCCGCTTGTTGCTATGGCAACCGTTGCGCGCTCGTCACAATCCGCTGTTATGGATGTTGCCGGCCGCCTATGTCTGGTTGCCTATTACATTGGCGTTGCGGGTTCTTTCATTGCTTGACATCGTGCCGGCCAGTGCAGCAATTCATGCGCTGACTGTCGGGGCCATAGCGTCATTGATGGTCGCGATGATGATGCGTAGCGCGCTCGGTCACACAGGGCGGCCACTTGTCGCGGGACGGGCGGAAATCTTTGCGTTTGTTTTGCTGCAACTGGCCGCTATTGTCCGCATCCTTGCGAGTGCCGTTGCGTCTGGAGTTTACCGTGAGGCCATGATCGTCTCGGCTGTTCTGTGGACATCGGCATTCGCGGTGTTTTTATTCCGGTACTGGGCGATCCTTACGCGCCCACGCGTTGATGGTCGAGCGGGCTAAAACAGCTTGCCCGGTGTTACAGGAAGTCCAGCGCCACACGGGCACTTTCCCTGTCGATCTCGCCGTTGTCGAGCATTGTGAGGACTCTGACGATATGTTCGAGGTCGGCCTCGACTATTTCACCGATGTGTGAATTGAGTAACTCACCGTCTGACGCAACAATCATCGTGAATGGCAGGCCGATGAAATCGATACCGGATGATTCCGCGACCGCCATCGCATCGTCTTGACCAACCAGAATCGGGTAGTTGAATTCTGCTGTTTCGGCATAGTTGGCGACCTGATCTGCAAAGTCGACGGCAATACCGATGACGTGAAACCCGTTTTCTCCGTACTCATCCTGAAATGTCTTGAGCAGCGGAATCTCGCGGCGACAGGGTGCGCACCACGTTGCCCAGAAATTCACGAGCCGGTGCTTGCCAGCCCACTCCGAAAAATCACGTTGCTTGCCGTCAAGATCAGCCAGTTGAAAAGACGGAAAAACCGGCCCTTGCAACAACTCGGCAGCCGGCGGGCTCGTCGCGGCAACAGGCACGGCTGTCTCTACCGGAATTCTGGCCGCATAGAAAAGTGCGCCGGCCATTAGCGCGACAAACGCTGCGGTGAAAATAAGAAATGATCGTTGCACGAATTACCCTTATTTGTTGGAGCGCCCCATGGGCGCGATCGCGGCTACGAGCCGCTCCTACAAACCAAACGCCTGGTTCAAATGATCGACAAAGTCCTTTGCCTTCATGTAGCCCACGACCTCGTAGCCGTGGCGTTGCTGGCCATCCGTACCAAAGAAAATAATGGTCGGTGGTCCGAATACACCGAAGCGTTTCAACAAGGCCTGATCGGCATCGTCGTTTGCCGTCACGTCAGCCTGAAGAAGCACCGTATTCGATAGTGCCGCTTGTACACCCGTATCCGTGAACGTATAGGCCTCCATTTCCTTGCAGGAAACACACCAGTCGGCATAGAAGTCGAGCATCGCGGTTTTCCCCTGGCTCGCGGCAGCGGCGATTTCCCGGTCGAGTTCATCTACAGTCTTGATGCGCTGAAATTCTAGGTGCTTTTCCTCTGCTACGATCACGCCACCACTGCCGAAGCTCACGGTAGCGAGTGGCTTCAGAGGATTGCTGCCGCCGGTCAATGCGCCAAGGAATAACAGCAGCCCATAAATGATTGCGAGAAAGCCGAGTCCCTTGCCCAGCCTCTGTGGCACGCCGGATTCCGACGTCAGCGTCGTCAAGCCGCCCATGAACACGCCGATCATAAAGATGAGTGCGGCCCATAACGCGAGCGTAACGCTGCCCGGCAGGATGCGTGACAGCATCCAGATGGCAAGCCCGAGCATCATAAAGCCGAACGCGCTTTTCACCGCGACCATCCATGCGCCGGCCTTTGGCAGGAACTTGCCTTGTGCGGCGCCAACGGCCAGCAGTGGTGCGCCCATACCGAGGCTCATCGCAAACAAGGCTGTGCCACCGCGCAGGTAGTCGCCGGTCTGTGCCATTACAGCCAGTGCTGCTACGAGTGCTGGTGCTACACAGGCCGTGACGATCAATGATGACAGTGCACCCATGATGAATGCACCGACCACCGTCCCGCTCTTTTGATTGCTACTGACGCCGGCAAGCTTGCTCTGCAGCGCACTTGGCATCTGCAGGTCGTAAGCGCCAAACATCGCGATGGACAGCAGCACGAACAATCCAGCGAAAACAATCAGCACCCAGGGCTGATTGAACGCGGCCTGCACCTGGGCACCTGCGGCGACCGCGACAATGCCGGCTGCCGTGTACACGATCGCCATTCCCATGACGTAGCTAAACGCCAGGATGAACCCGCGTGTCGGGCTGGTGTCTTCACCTTCACCAGCAATGATCGATGTCAGGATGGGTATCATCGGCAGCACACATGGTGTAAACGCCAGCAACAGACCGAGCCCGAAAAACGTCACGATAACTGCCCAGAGTTTGCCTTCGACGATGATCTTGGCGAGTTTTCCCTGCTCGGAAACCGGTTCGTTTCGTTTTGGCAGCAAAGCAAGTTCGGTAATCGCGGTCGCTTCTGATAACGAGGTGCGAACGAGACGAGTCGTCGGTGGATAACACAGTCCCCCCTCGGCGCAGCCCTGGAAGTCTACTTCCAGTTCGAGTTGCATCGCCTCGGGCGTCGCACGAGCAAGCGGCAGAGTTGCAAAGACGTCGTCGAAGTACACTTCGGACTCACCGAAGAACTCATCATATTTAAGCTTGCCCTCGGGCAGGTCGAGTTTGCCGAGTTGCACGTTATCGGAGATAGCCCTGACCGAAATTTTGTCTTTATAAAGGTAATATCCCGGCGTAATCCGGAATGTCACCTCAACAGTATTGCCATCAACAGGAATCAGTATGGGCTTGAAGGCCTCGTCGACGGGCACGAATTCACTGCCGCCTATTCCGCCAGCACCACCGATTTCACCTAGAATGAACTTATCGGCGGCTCGGTCTTGTTGCAGTTCCACTGTAGACTGTCGCAGCCGCACCTCTTCGGTCCAGGCCTGCGGTGGGTAACAGAGCCCACCGTCCCAGCAGCCCTGGCTCTTGATAACGATCTGCATCGTCTCCGGTCGATCGCCATCGAATCGATACGGCACGCTTACATAAAAATGCTCACGATAGATCTGCTGTTTGCCGAAATACTCGTCTTCGTGAGGCAGGCCTTCGGGGAGTCTTGCCTCACCCAGAACAACCCCTTTGGTATTGGACTCAAATCCGAGTTTGTTTCGATACAGGTAGTAGCCTTCTTCAATCGCCCAGTCGATCTCAATGGCATCGCCGGTATCCGTGACGACATAGCGATAGACATCTTCGGGGCGCTGCGGATCCTCATCCAGTGCACTGGCAGGTCCTGCGACTGCCAGGGCCGTCACGAGTAGCAGTGACGGGATGAGTTTGAAGATCTTATTCATTAAGAAAGCTGCCTGGCGAATTTTGGCGCTGATGACAATAGGACCGCATCCGGACCCTGATTGTTACTGTTTTCAAGCCTTGGGCGGCGGAGGATACCGGTGGCAGGGGGCGATGTCATCGACCCAGTTGGGGTTTTCGCCGCAATTCTCGGCGCCCGACGCTTGAAATTTGGCTCCGCATGCCTATTATTAGCACTCCTCGTGGCAGAGTGCTAATAATGCGATGCCAGAAAATCGCGTAAAAGTGATTAATAATCAACAATTTACAGGAGATAAGCCCCATGAAGATTCGTCCGCTTCATGATCGAGTCATCGTTAAGCGCATGGAAGAAGAGCGCACATCGCCCGGCGGAATCGTCATTCCCGATGCTGCGGCCGAGAAGCCGATCAAAGGTGAAATCGTTGCTGCCGGCAACGGCAAGATCCTCGAGAACGGCGACGTCCGCGGTCTCGACGTCAAAGTCGGTGACAAGGTGCTGTTTGGCAAGTATGCCGGCACCGAAGTCAAAGTCGACGGCGACGAGCTGTTGGTGATGAAAGAAGACGACATCATGGCTGTAATCGAAGGCTGAGAGCCCGATACAGCAGTAATCAGATTAATTATTGGATCGCGGCAGGAGCCGCTCCAGAAGATCAACAGAGGAAATAGAAATGGCTGCTAAAGAAGTACGTTTCGGTGACGACGCGCGCCAGAAGATGTTCGCA